>Ga0208863_1000916_pt1 | contig 22321 bp, 21 predicted proteins | sample RifOxyD3_FD_184040 | JGI IMG/M metagenome (GOLD analysis project Ga0208863, IMG submission 184040) | Soil microbial communities from Rifle, Colorado - Rifle Oxygen_injection D3 (SPAdes) | ecosystem: Environmental > Terrestrial > Deep subsurface > Rock core/Sediment | place: Rifle, Colorado...
CGCACGAGGGCACCTGCTTCAGCGCGGCCGCATGGAACACGTAGTCCACACCGCGCATCGCCTGATAGACGCTATCGTAGTCGCGCACATCGCCGATGTAAAACTTCAGCTTGCTGTTGTTGAGTGCAATACGCATATCTTCCTGCTTCTTCTCGTCGCGGCTGAAGATGCGTATCTCGCGCACATCGGTGGACAGGAAGCGCTTGAGTACGGTATTTCCAAAAGAACCCGTACCACCGGTGATCATCAATACTTTGTCTTTGAACATCATTCAACCCTGTTTATAAAAATACTAAGGAGATGCTAATTTATTCATCAAAGTTGTCATTGCGAGCGAAGCGTGGCAATTCAGCGCTTTGATCTGAAAGATATTTTGGATTGCCGCGTCCCGCCACGCTTTGTTCGCAGCTAAAGGCGCTCCTCGCAAAGACGATTTAACCCAAATAATCCATTGGGACGTAGGTCGGGCTTCAGCCCGACATGTCGGGTTAAAACCCGACCTACAACCCATTGAATTTCTGATATCCCAACGGCTAATGGATTAGCCGGGTTTAACCCAAATAATCCATTAGACCGTCATTCCGGCGCAGGCCGGAATGACGAGTTTTTTCTAATGAACTATCCGGGTTTAATCAGCGCAGCGTTTCCCTAAATATGTCCGTTAGTGGTGATAACCCATGATTTTCCGCTTTAGCGGTTTAATCAAGCTATATCACAGTTAATTGTTGAGCTTTGGGTAGGGTGGATAAAGCGCTAGTGAGATGCTGATTTATTCACAAAACAGTCGTTACGAGCGAAGCGTGGCAATCCGGCACGTTGATTATAAAACGAATTCTGGATTGCCGCGTCGCTATGCTCCTCGCAAAGACGATTTAACCAGCGTTTCCCTAGCGCGTATCCACCGCCAACCATTGCTTTTTCGGTGGAAACGCTGCGCTTTTTCCACCCTACAAATAACACGTAAATTCATAATGTTACGCAACACCAATAAGTAACGATGACATAGCATCAATCAATGAGTCAAATTCACGCACAGACCTAACCGAGCACTTTCTGCCAACAACCGTTTGTCACGCGTCCACAGCAACGCACCTGGAGAAAGCCGCACAGCAGCCAAAAGATGCGCGTCGATGTATCCGATTCCAGTACCAGAAAGCGCATTATTCTCGATGAAATGTAGTGCCTCATCATCTGAGGCTGCTGCAACCTGTGGCAGATTCTGCAAAGTACCCAGAACAATATTTCTATTTTGCAAATTGCCCAAGGCCAGCTCACCAATGACAAAACGGTGCATCAGCACTTGGCCTGCGTTCAAAAGGCTGACTAATTCAGCATCACCATGACGCAGATGATCTATCCATACCGATGTATCAACCAGAATCATGCCGGTTCGGATTTGCGCCGTGGCACATAATCAAGCAATGGTTCTGAGCCCCCGAGCAATGCCAAACGTTTGGCACTTTCGCGCTGGATCAAGGCCTTCAGCGCTTCCCGAACTAAGGCTGTCTTTTCCATTGGACCGGTAAATGCCTGAGCTTTTTCAATCAAGTCATCATCAAGTGCAAGGGTTGTGCGCATAATCATTATCTCCGTTATTGATGCACATCTTATAGCATCGAATGATGCCGCTATCAATGCCTGAGCGCCTATTTAGCACACCCTTAATTATTTATACGCGCACATCAATCTAATCAACTCGGGCCACTCGGGTGCGATGTAGCCCGTAGCCTCGCGGAAGCGGTCTGCATTCAGCGAACGGTCGATCACCAACTTTTCATCAGCTATGATATCTATGTGCTTGCCATATACATCGGCGATCAACTTCAATAATTCAAACTTGTTGATCGGCTCCGCGGCAACATGGTACAGACCCGTTAGTTGTTTAGCAGGAATGACAATGTCGCGGATGATCTGCGCAAAAACCACCGTAGGCAATCCGGAGAATATCGCACGAGCATAACCCTTACACCGCTTATCTTGCGACAAAAACCAGTCCAGCAGTCCATATTTACTCTGCAACTCATGGCCAATGGTCGAAGTGCGCAAAGTGATCGTATGTGAATAATGCAACTCGCCCAACGCTTTGGATTTTCCATACACATCACGTGCATCAGCAAAATCATCTTCAACGTATCCACCTTTTTCACCGGAGAAAACGCAGTCCGTGCCGATATGTATCAGACGTGCGCCGACCAATTTACATAGCCCCGCCAAACGATGCGGCATCAAGGTATTAATCGGGATTGAAACCAGCGGGTCATCGGCCTCCGGTTTATGTTTAGTCAACCCTGCACAATTGACAACCACATCCGGCCGTAGTTGATCCAGAACTTTTACCAGAGAATCATGGTTTTCAACATCGACACCCGCTATTAGACGCTCGCCAATTGATGCCGTAAAAAATCGCTTCACGCTTTCGTCGCGAACCGTACCGAAAACTTCCCAATCGTTCTTCTCACTCAAAACGCGCAGCACGGTACTGCCTATCATGCCGCTCGCGCCGATTACCAATACTTTCACTGAATACCCTTTCCACTTTGCGACACTGCCTGCAAATGCTCGATCAATTGATCGACTAAATGATCATGTTCAAAGTGCTCTTGATAATACTTGCGTCCATTATCGCCCATTTTTTCACGGTCACCGGGTGATAACCCATATAGGTGCAAGATTGTATCTGCCAAAGCTCTGGCATCATCTGCTGGCGTCGCCAATCCTGCTCCAGCCTCAACGACCAGACGCGCACCCTCGCCATTCAAACAAGCGATAATCGGTCTCCCTGCCGCCATATACGCCTGCACCTTATTGGGCACGGTCGCCGCAAATATCGGCTGATCCGCGAGAGTCACCAGCAGCGCCGATGCTTGTTGCATGAAGCCAGGCATGGTCTCAACCGGGAAACGGCCGGGTAAATGCAGATTGCTTAAACCCTGCCTTTGCGCTTCCTGCTTCATCCATTCCCAGCGACTGCCCTCGCCCAATACAACGAAGTGAATATCGGTGTTTCCCCTCAACAGGATTGCAGCTTCCACGATCACCTCGACCGCCTGTGCAACACCTACATTGCCGGCAAACATGACAGAGAATCCTGCGCCTAAACCGTCGACAGCGGGGACCTCACCCTTGGCCGGAACTGCGAAAGCCTCATCCACGGAATTCGGATAATACGCAATGGGCGTTCTGGAGGCCAACTCACGAACTGGACCCTCGAAGGCACGCGATTGCACAAGCAGCAGATCGACATGCAGGTAGATAAAACGCACCACCCACTCGACCAGCTTGAGAATCAGGCGGTTCCTAACATGACCCGTTGCCGACAGGCTTTCCGGCCACAGGTCTTGCACCCACAAAACCACAGGGCATCCCTTTAGCCAGCCAAGAAAAATTGCCGGGATGGCCTGAAGGATCGGCGACGGCGCGTACACAAAGATCACATCAAATCTCTTCTTGCGCAGCATCCACGGCGCAAACAGCAATCCAGAAACGATGAAAGACAGATAGTTCAGCGCCAACCTCGCGCCGCCACTTCCTCTTGCAACCAAAGGAATACGGTTGATCTTGATTCCCTGGTGTGTCTCTTGCTGACAACCTGATGCCCTGTATCCACCAAATATCTCACCACGCGGATAGTTCGGCTTGCCGGTCAGCACTTCAACCTGGACACCCTTTCCCAGCAACGCTCTGGCGACATCATTGATGCGGAATCCCTCCGGCCAAAAGTACTGGCTAACTATTAATGTACGCATCATTGTCTGCTGTCATTTGAGTTGGAAATGTTCGCGCCCAAAACACCAAACATGGGATAAGAAATATTCCGACAAATAGCCACACCGGAAAAATCTGCAATCGCATCACCAATCCTGTTAACAAACAGCAGGTCAACATCGCTAACGCGTAAACACTGTCGACACTACGTTTCTCGAAATACGTCCTCATAGCCAACCATACCGATCCAAATGAGAGTGCCAGCATGGCGCATGTTCCAAGCCAACCGACGTCTTGATGCAAGACCAACCATCCAGCATCCCGCCCCTCACCGATGAAACGCCCCTCAATAGATAGCACCACCTCAGTCGGGATGCCCACCGGGATGCCCACCGGGATGCCAAAATACATCGATGTGTAGTTAATCAAATATACGGGTGCGGCAGCGAATCTCTCTCCCAGCAGAGCGATTTCAGACCAACCCTCACTGTTGTGAGCGAAGGGCAGCACAAAATACACCGTACCGACATAAATTGTCAGCATGGTCAGTGGCAATACCATCAAAGACAGCCAATGAGAGCGTTTATTTATCAGCAGTGCCGGAATAAACAGCACTCCCAATAACAAATAGCCAGCGCTCCGAGATCCAGAGAAATATATTGCAACCACAGCCAACACCATGCCCCATAGCATCATTTTCCGATGCCCTATGCAAGCATGCATGCCATACGCACAAGCGAGATAAACCAAGGATGCCCAAAAAGCAAATAAATTCGGATTGAACAAGAGCGAACTGGCACGATAAACCATCGCGCCCGAACTATCAGGTGTACCCGCCCAAGAACTGTGATCAAAAACTTCGTAAACGGCAATGCAATCCGTGACACCCAAAATAACAAGTCCGGCCAAAACCGCTGGATATATTTTTATCGTATGCACGCCATCGACACCAAGGAATCCAAATAATAGCAAGACGAGCATCGCCTCAAGCGAAATAACATTTTTGAGCTGCAGCCAATCGTTTGGTCGGATGTTAAGCAGATATCCGAAAAACAGAATCGCCATGACCAGCATGATAAAAAAGACGATTACTTTCTTTTTTGGCTGACTTGGCGGATACATGCTATAGGCATGCTTACCCAATAGAAAAAATACAACACTTAGCAACAGCAAACTGGAAAGCTTTGCCAGCACCCCTCCTCCATCATTGTGTAGCGCGATTAACAAATTTGCAGATTCGCTTGTGGCCAGCGCAATTGCGGCAAAACCAAAGTGCAATGTTCCATATATAAATAAAATTATCAGCAGAGCGGCCACATCTCTTCTGCGCTTTAATTGAAAAAGCAGCAAGATGACAACCAGCACGTTGGCTAATTCAAGAATATTAATTTTCATGGTCAGAACCGGCGACTCGAATTTACTCTTTGCATTTCAACAAACCTAAATATAGTTTCCAGTATTCTTGAACAATGACGGCCCACGAAAAGTTATTCGCTACATATTCTTTGATTTTCACGGCAGCCGCTTCGACTTGGCCAGAGCTGGACAAGACTCCAATCAAACCTTCTCTTAATCCTTCAGTAGTAGCTGAAACAACCCACCCTCCGCCCACGTCGGCAACCTGATTGAAGCCGCATTGATCTGTCAACAGAACAGGGACTCCGCATATGCCAGCCTCAAGCACGACTATTGACATAGCCTCATGGCGCGACGGAATGGCCAAGAATCTAGCTGCGTGGTACGCCTGCGACTTGTCAGCACCGCCCAGATAGCCAAGAAAATGCACGCGATTTTCTATATTTTCTTCTTTGACAATATCTTTCAGTTCGGCAAGCATCCCTCCGTCTGGGCCGATAAATGCCAAATCCACCTCCGGGAATTGGTCTCTTATTTTGCAAAATGCCTTCAGCAATAGGTCGGGCCCTTTGATTAAATTCAACCTTCCAACAAAGAGAATGAATGGACGCGCGCCCAAGCCGTATTTCTCACAGAAGCCTTTATTGTCCTCGGCAATGAAATCTGTTTCCGAGATGCCATTCGGTATCACATGCACCTGATTTCGCCTCACCCCATATGAAATAAACGAGTCGGTCTCATCCGGGGTAACCGCGATACACACGGAGGCATTACGAATTATTTCTTTCCCAATAATCAAGTTATAAATATGCTTAATCACCCTTGATCTTCCAAAGATAGGAAGTGCGCCCGCCGGACAAACAACGTAGGATTTTTTTTGTTTGCGAATAGCTAAATAAACCAAGGCATTCAAAATTGTCCAATGCCCCATCAGATGGATCACATCTGCCTCTCGCACAAGGGCATTGATCTGACTGAAAGAGAATCTGGGAACATAAAACCTTCTAACAAGACATGGGAGCGCAATGACCCGGCCTTCTCCAAGAAAATCCTTCCGCTCAGCGGTCAATCCAGTATCCACAGTCAATAGGCGACAATCGACACCAGACCGAGCGAGGAATTTGCTCATCTGAAACGATCTTTCCGCCTCTCCGCCACCCGTAACAGGATCTATCGTGTTGCTGACGTTTAGAATTTTCATTACATATCTCTTTGACACGCTTGCTCAGGAATGATGGTGCAAGTTTTTTTGTACCACCCTGCAAATTCATTTATTGCCACTTCTAGTTTCTTTGGTTTATTCAAGCCCAATGCAACGATCTTTTCACCGCTGAATTTCACGGATGGATTCGTACTCAATCTTCCCGCCGACCGAAGGATTGTTCCAAGAACGAATCCGGGAATGAACACTCTTGGGACGCGATATGACTTCCCGAAGGCAGCCAATAAACTGGCTTCCACGTCGCGATAATTATTCATCGAGACATCATCGTCCGAAATAATAAATATCTCCCGATCCACGTTAGCGGCATCCAATAGAAATACCAACGCGGCAACCACGTTTTCAACACAGACCAGATTCAGGCTTCTGCGGTTGAACAGACAAGACCTGATGTAGTTGACCCACATATTCCCGCTCATCAGCTGGTTCGCCAGCTTGAGCAGATTTTGGCCCCCCGGGCCAAACACCGCCGTCGGCCGAAGTATCGAGACTTCAAATTTGCCGGCAGCCATTTCAAGCAGAGTAGCTTCTATTTGCAACTTGATGCTTTGGTACTCCGTAGTCGGCAGGCAAGGCGTTTTTTCAGTGACGCTATTGCCCCCGCCCGCCCCAACCACTACAGCCGTACTGCAATGAATCAACCGCCTTACTTGGCTATTCGCACATGCGCTTGCCAAGTTTGTCATTGCCTGCAAATTATTCTGCGCAAGATACGCAAGGTTGATCACTGTACAGTTCTTGCTGAGCAGAGCATTCAGCGATTCAGGCTTTAGCAAATCGCCCTCAATAAAACTGATATTAGCCTGGCTTTTTGCTCGCGTGCGGTGCACCAACACTCGGATTTCAATATCCTGCCGCGCGGCGAGATCTTTTAACAGGTACTCGCCGATGAATCCCGATGCGCCGATCACGACGACCGTCGTTACCCCAGATGCGATCGGGAGCTCACCGCTCATCCAATCACTCGCTTTACTGCCTGCAGATACCGCAATCCCCACTTCGTATCCGGTTCCAGATAATTTCCCTCTGCCCATTCATTCCAGGACTTCAGGAATATCAATTTGTGTTCTTCATCGCGCCCATCTACCGCCTTAACAGCTTCGTTTAGATGGCCCTCAAATAGTTCGGGTGTTGAATGTGCAAGCACCAATCCTTTGCGCCCCTTCCGAGGCGTGTTATCCCAGTTCGGGAAAACACACGGATAGGCCTCACAACCAAACTGATTGAGATCGGGAATGAGGTGTTTTATCGCTTCGCTGTATTCAATAACGCGCGGCCCACCCAGTGACAATTTTTTTCTTAATCCCCACACTATTCTGGTCGCTTCATTAACAAGTGCATTACCGGTATTCGTGACTGCCAGTGTTGATATGGTTACTGCATCAAGCCCAAGCTCTTCCGGATTTTTATAATCCAGCATATTGATACCCACAATATGCAAACCCTTAAGGCCGGCATTTAATGCCAGCTCGCGCCAAAGGTCGAAACGCCTTCTGGGGTCAGGCATGTCGGTTGGCTTAAAAATCACCAACAGCGGTTTGCCATCCACAGTTATGTAGCGATGGTCGGAAAATGCCTTCAGCAAATATTCAAAATGCGCCCTGTCATCCTCGTCACCCGGATAGGACTGATCGATGAGTTTGCGATGTGGTTCATCTTTCCAAATACCATTCCAAGAATGATTTGCCCAGCCTACACAAAATGGAAAATCCGGCTTGCCCGATGAAAGTACTTCGTTAAAAGGGCGCTCCAGCATTCGGCGTCCTCCGAACCAATAATGCCAATAACAAAAACCCTCGATCCCGAAATTTGCCGCCATTTCGGCTTGAGCAATTCTGGTTTCGGGCAACCTTAAATCATAAAAACCGAGGTCCGCTGGAACGCGTGGCTGCTCGTGTCCTTTAAATAATACTCGTGCACTGGCAACGTTGGTCCACTCGGTAAACCCTTTCCCCCACCATTCATCATTCTCAGGGGTAGGGTGAAATTGAGGTAAGTAGAACGCGATCACACGAGCCGCTTTTTTCTTGCTTGCATTTTCATTCATATATCTGTCTTCAATAAATTCTCTTGTGCTTAATTTGACTGGTGATTACGTCACTACATATTGTCAGAATTTTTTAGGGCTTCCCACTTGCCGCTAGTGAAGTTGAACTGCTTTATCAATTTTGCGGGAATTCCGCCGATCATCACATTATCCGGCACATTTCGAGTGACGACGGAATTTGCCCCAATCACCACCCCATCACCGATCTGCACAGGGCCAACGATAGTCACATTGTCACCGATCCAGACATTGGCGCCGATAACGACAGGTCCATTTGAGACCAGTCTGCGCATGACAGGCGATTCGTCCGGACGACTCTGCTCTTCACCCTTATATGAACCATGGTTGTGGTCGCTGATATACACGCAACTGCCAAACAGACAGTTATCGCCAATATTTATTCGGTTTATGGCAGATATATGCAACCGTTCTGAAGCGTGGAATCCCTTGCCTAATCTGATCTCCGGTCTAAATGAGTCTTCGCCAGATTCAGTCACTGCCTCAATCCATGCATAGCGCCCTATGGACACTCCTTCACCCATCGTGATGAAACGAGTCCCTATCACCCTCGATCTGCCTCCCAGATATGCTTTTTTCCATCCGGCCAAATAGGCAGAGACCTTCCCTTCGATTATGTAAGCGAACCAACTGACAACTCGGAACAACATCACGTGTGTGCGTTCCTGTGCGGCCACTTTTGATAGTTGTGATAAGCGGTTCAACAGGCCTGCCATGATAGGAATTCGTTGCATAAATGATTTCATAATTACCGGACGGTCACACCAAAACTGAGCGGAAAAGGCGGCGGAATACTTTGAGCAGCACGTTGTAATAGCTTGCAGCAAACAATGGCAAGCGGATTAGCGGTGCCAGAAAAACGTAGTACCTCCAGTTATTGCCAAAAGCCGCTTCCAGCCCGCTTGCCATATCTTTATCTGAAAAGTTGCTAGAATCCTTGCGAAATTCCAGAATGAAACCCGGGAAAAAATTAACGATGGTACCATTTTGTATGGCGCTAGCTATTGATGGCATATCTTTCAGTATCTCATTTGTGATTTTGACTAGATTGATTCCAAACACCTTAACCAGTCCATAACCACCAGAGTTTGATCCTTGTGCGGCTACTACCCAATCCTCGATATATGCAAAACACTTCCCGCCGCTCAACAAAGGAAGTACCCAGCCCAGTTGAGGCAGATTGCTGCCTGCCGCCACACTGGCTTGGTAATCAAAACTCAATCTGTTTCGCACTACTAATGCAGAAATAAAGGTTAGCATTACATTTGTTTTGCGGGCAAAATCAAATGGGGTTGAATAAGTTATAACGCCGTGTTTTTCACGTTTGCTAGGTATATTTTTATAATCATCACTGAACCAGTAATTATTCACATATAAAATGTCTACATCTTGCAGCAACAGAACATCTAGAACGCTTTGCAAGCCTCCGGGAAGTATTAGATCGTCATCTCCCAATACCCAAACATACGGTGTTGTGGCAATTTCATAACATTGCGCCACATTTCTTTCGCCCCCAATGTTTTCGGAGTTGCAAATAACTCTGAATTCGCCGGCCTCTATGCACTGGTTTCTGGAAATAACATCTGCCGTATCGTCCGTCGAAGCATTGTTCGAGACAACAATTTCCACCTGCTTGCGTTGTTCAGCCCGCAGGTTGATCAGCTCATCTCTGATACGCCTCAGGCAAAGCTCAAGAAATGCTGATCTGTTATAAGTCGGTATCGCGATAGTCAGCAACGGCTGTGCCTTAATCTTCTGTTCCTCTGTCAGCATTTATTTAGGCACCACGATCACTTCGTTGGTAGAGCACTTTTTCCACTCATGCCGCTTAGAGAAATAAATCTTGCTGCCCCAGCCAAACCCGATGATGGTGCATACGGCTAAATATCCAGACATGATTCCCATTGCGCCATATTCTTTTCCCAAACCAACCGTTAATACAGCAATCAATCCGGCACTGATCAGGCTGATCAGCAAAAATGGTTCTTGCTTATGCGCACGCAAATATGCGGATTGCGCATAGGTGACATAATTTAGCGCCGTGGCCAACAACAGAAGCGAGAATGGCAGTGGATCCAACAGGCGTGATGCATAACTGATATTTTCGACGTGAAGAAGATAATTCACCACGCACAACATAACACCCAGTACAGTCATCACAGAGAGTGAGCGTGTTAAGGTCAATTTGAATAGTTGATCCAAAGTAACGTAATCCTTCTTAGCAATCAATGTGCCGAATTTTGGTGCTTTCGTACCCATCCACGCCATCGCAATACTCATGAGCGCATTGGCAATAGAAAAACTCATCCCCATTTGCCCTGCCTCTATGGCACCTCGATACGCGAACAAGACAGGTGTAAATAACTGGAATATAAAATAGCCACTCAACCAACTTAGGCCTATTTTCCATTGAAGAGGCCAAATTTCGGTTTTCCATTTTATCCCACTGCCTGCTTCAACTTCATGCGCCAATATGTTTTTTAGGAATGATTTTTTGGTGCGCCAAAGCCATATCAAAGCCGTGAGTGCCAATCCGATACTCATGGCAGGCATTGCCAGCAAACCGCCACCTCCAATCAGCACCCCCCAAGCGGCCAAACTGCCAACGATGTTTTGATACATCCTTAGCCGCGCGACTTCTATAATGCGGCCACAACCTTCCAGCAGCGCCAATAATGGCAGAAAAAATATGTTAGTTGCTGCTGCCAGCACCAACCAAATCCAAGCTATTTGCCAATTGACGGTCGCCACTGGATTGTTGATCGTAAAGAACCACCACCCCGCTGGCAATATCACTAAAATGATGAGCGCTGAAATAACGCCATACCACTTTGTCACCAGCAACAGCAATGAACGGAGGCGATATTTTGCTTGTGCGTCTCCCTTGATCGTACCGTCATCTGACCAAGACAGATGCGCCATTTCATGGCTGGCAAATTGCATCACTACGTTACTCATGCCCAACTCAAAAAGAATCTGCATCGCCAGCAAGCTGGCAAAAGTATAGTAGTAACCTTGTTCATCGGGCGTTAGAAAACGCACCAGCAGCAGCAAGGTAACAAGACTAGATAGCAATCCCCAACCTCGACCCGCCAAGGTATACACAACTGCGCGATCTATCCCCATATAGGCAAGCAATTTTTTCATTGGATATCGGCTAGCGTGCAAGCTGAATCAACACCATCAGATAGCTAACTCGTTAATTAATTGCTTATGCTTTTCAGAATGCAAAAAGAAGAAATTTGTCTCAATCGTTTCGTCCGTCATTTCAATCATTTCCACTAATGTTGAACCAGCGGCATAGAAACATCGGTATCCAAGGGATGAAAACAAAGAGAGGATTTCGTTCGGATGGTAATTAAATTTTGCCGCCCATTTGCGCAACATTTCAGTAAATACTATCGGCTTATCTCTCTTTAATGTCTCGACCGCTCCTTGTAATGCAAACAACTCAGCACCCTCGACATCGCATTTAATGAAATTAACGTGCAGGCCGCTGGTCTTCACAAAATCATCCAGCCTCTCCACGTGGCAGGTGATCAATTCCGCATCCTTGCGCTCACTTAAATTTGCCGAGGAAGCGTTCCCACTGCCTTCGGGATAAAAATAGAAAGTCAGATCCTTGCGCTCATTGGATATACCAAAATGGTGCGCCCGGATATTCGGGAGATCATTGAGCTCGATATTCTGCTTCAGGAATGAATATGTTTTCGGGATAGGTTCAAATGCATGTACCTGACAATCTTTGGAATGATGAGCTATAAGCAACGAATACCACCCCATGTTGGCGCCGATATCAAACATCACCCCCTTTGCAGGGGCAAGCTTCAAAATCATGTTGGCGTCTTTCTCTTCATAGCTCATGAAATTGAGCGACTCTACGGGGGCAACGCGATGATCACCCTCGGGACAGAGCATTCTTATCCCATATTTCTTCGAAGTCATAATGACCTTTCCGGCGCGAATCTCGATCGACTCAACATCTGTCTGGGGCAGATATTTTGCGTATTCGAACAATTGGGCATGGCGTAACTGGTACATTCTCTGGATATATTCAGGCTTACTCAAGCTCCCGGACAGGTGCTGGTCGCGCATTTCTTGTAGTGATGTCATATCGAATAACTTTCTATTGTTCGTTTAAAGCCTTCAGCCAAATTCGTTTCCGGTACCCACCCCAAAGAGTTAATCCTCGAAATGTCCGGGCAGTTTCTTGTGATCGGACTCTGCAAATATCCCATGCTTTCCGGGTTGTATTCTTTAATTACCTTAAGTTGCTTCTCGGGATAAAGGTTAGCTAGCAAATTAGCCAGATCCATAATGTTGATTTCTGCCTCGTCGTTCCCGACGTTATATGAAACGCCATTTTCTCCTTTAAGCAGCACAGCAAAGAAGCCAGCCGTTGCATCCGCCAAATAGCAAAATGCCCTTGAAGCCGTGCCCGCGCTTTTCACCACGATTGAACGGCTCTCAAGAATATCACTGACAAAATCTGCGTACACGCGACCATCATCAAGCTTCATACCGGGACCATAGGTATGGAACGGACGAACCATCTTGGCCGGCACTTGGTACTGTGCATGCCAAGACACGCACATGTTCTCCCCCATGCGTTTACTTTCGGCATAGCACGATCGGACAATAGTTGGATCAATATAGCCGTAGTCTATTTCCTTTGTCGGAACAATCTGCGTTTCGCCGTAGACCTCCCCGCTACTAAAATACAGAAATGAAATTACCGGATGGCTGCGTGCCAATTCCAACAGCTGCATCGTTCCCAGTACATTGGCAGAAAGAGTCCCAACAGGGTCAACACCGTAGTATTTAGGGCTTGCCTGACTGGCTGCATGGATAATGAAATGGTGCGGCAACTCCAATTTAATGGGCGCAGAAACATCCTGAACCAAGACAGTCAGATTCGGATTGCCTAGGTGATGACAAAAACGTTTATCGAAATTATCACGATTACGAACCAGCGCCGTAATGTGAACATTCATATTATGAGCATGATTCAAATAAAGCAGCGTTTCGACCATATAGGCTGGCAAAAATCCTGACGCGCCTGTGATCAACACCCGTTTATCGGCGAATGCGCCCCAATCCACATCTGTGGTCTCGATGATTTTTTCAATATCTTCGGCAACAATGCGATTAATTGTCGTTGAGTTAGCTTTATTCATAAGCCTAGTCCAGCATACTGATTTCCAGGTTGTTGGATTTCTGATGCAGCCCAATCAGCATATTTTTCCTCATTTCATCCCTGCTCAACAAAGGCGACAAATCCTCAAGCGGTGGGGAAACGATCGAACCATCCTTCTGCTGCACAAGTGAGAGTTTTGGCACGAACGGCTGCTCTGGATGGGTAAACACCTCACAGATTACCGGCCCGTTAATAGCCTGCATTCGAGGAATAATTGCTTCAACATCCTCCCATGTCCGTATTTGAAATGAGGGCATATCAAAAGCATAGGCAACTTTTGCAAAGTCCGGACAAGTCACGCCTGATTTTCGATCAGAGCCTGAATAGCGGCCAGAAAACAGCGCTTTTTGTGTATGCTTAATCATCAAATAACCATCATTATTAAAAATAATGATTTTTATGGGCAGTTTGTGATGAGCGATGGTTTGTAATTCCTGCAAATTCAGCATCATGCCGCCATCGCAATTGAGACACAGCACTTCCCGATTAGCACCGATTGCGGCGCCAATTGCACCCGGCAAACCAAACCCCATCTCACCCAGCCCTGTTGAAGTCAGCATTCGCTGTCCTGGCTTGAATTTGAGCACTTGATGTCCCGACAACAGCGCAGTGCCCATATCGGTCACCACAATCTGATCATTGTGAAAGTATTTCTCCAAAGACTGCATGAAGCGATATGAATTAATAAAACTCGTTCCCGACTCATCACGCATATCGGTATGTTCCGGCCCGACAACCGGATAGTCTTTGCGATAGGCTTCGCATCGAGTGATCCACTCGGAACGACTGTAACTATTGTCAGTATCACTCAAGAGTTGTTCGATGAACTTGCCAGCATCGCTCAATATCGGCGCATGAATTCGATCACCCAGCTTCAACAACTCCTCTGCATCAATGTCCACCATCGCTATCTTTGCAGCTCTGGCAAACTCCGTCAGGTCGTAGCCAACTTGTGGAATCGCCAAGCGTGTACCGATACAAATAAGCGCATCACAATTTTGCAGCACAAAATTTGCCGCACGTTGGCCATAAACCCCCGCCCTGCCAAAACACAATGGATGATTGGAATCCAGAATATCGCATGCTTGCCAACTGACCAGCACGGGCATCCCTAGACTCTCAACCAATTCAAGTACGCGATGTTCAGCACCTGCCAACCGGATACCATTCCCTAACCAAAGAACGGGACGCTCAGCAAAACTGAGCATTTCTTTAACGATGCTCAAACCCTTCTGACAATCAACACACCAATCCTGATCAACCTCCATATCCACGACAGTTCCAGCATCAGCGTCGATGCCAGACAACTCAACAGGTTCCAATTTATCCAAACTCACCCATGCTGCCTGAATATTCATTGGAATATCAATCCAGACCGGCCCCGTCCTTGGCGTGCTTGCAGCTGCATAAGCACGTGAAATCACATTGAGCGCCTGCTCAGGCCGCATGATCCGAGCGGTCCATTTAGTCACTTTTTCAACCATCTGCGTACTGTCGTAACCTTGCACCCCCCAAATACGCAACGAATTTTCAGCTGTGGTGAATCGAGAATTTTCATTACCCGAAATAACAAGCACAGGCATTGAATCCATCCATGCACTTACGACACCAGTCACACCGTTTGTTGATCCTGCTCCTGTCGTCAACAACACGACCGTTACTTTACCTGTCATTCGGTAGTAGGTTGTCGCCGCCATTACCGCTGCCTGCTCGTGGTGAACACATATGATTTCGGTAAACCCTAGGCGAGTGATCGCATCAAAAATTTGCGCATTACCCGCGCCAACGATGCCAAAGACATGACGTATTCCCTGCGCTTGTAAAAACTCGGCAAAAATATCGCTTACTTTTTTTTCTAACATATTTAAGTTATCCGCTTAGCGCCTTTGCATGGCGTGCCATTGCACTGTTAATTTGATCGCCTCATCCAGAGGCGTGAAGACGGAGAGTCCATATTCATTCTGAGCATGCGTTGTATCCGGCAGCAATTTGTATGACCTGCCAACGCTACGCGGCGCCGTGTTAAATATGATTTCTGGAGAGGGTTCAAAGTTTTTTGCAACTTCTTTTGCCAAATCCTGCAGGGAAATTCCCACTGGACTACCTACATTAACCACATCGCCACTCTGTCCGGCTGTCAATATCCTCAAAAACCAATAAGCCGCATCACTGCCGTAGAGATAGCTGCGCACCACCTGCCCATCTCCCTGAAGGCGAATAGGGTGGCCGCGTAACGCATCTGACAGAAATGTAGTTTGCGCCCAAGGAGTATCCAGCGATTGGTAGGGGCCAATAAATGAAAATGGCCGTGCCGTCAGCACCGGAATACGCGATTGGGCGCGCGCTGCAGAACAAATCGTTTCTGCAAAGCGCTTTGCATTGGGGTACATGAAACTTGCGTCTGGCGAGGGGGCGCCTTGAGCATTTTCAGCCACACCATTGACTGATTCAGGCTGAGTGCCACTAACTAGGCCGGAACTTAAATAGAGCAGTTTCTTCATCTGCCCCATCCGTTCAGCCGTGCGCATTACCGACATGGTTCCATCAACGATGACCGACGCTGTATCAAGCGGATTGGAAGCATGAGTACGCACATCCGGGTTGGCTGCGGCATGAATCACCCAGTCCGCATCCATAGGAAACCGCCCCAACTGCCTAACATCTGATTTAATAAGGCGAATATCTGTGCGATTGGCCAAATGCGGCAATCTGCTGGCGAATTGCTCAGTACTTCGCGATATTAGCGACAACTTGATGTCGAAGCGGTGTTCGTCATTGAGCGCAGCCACCATTTCTGCGATCCATGTACCGACAAAACCTGTTCCACCGATAACAACCAATTCAGACTCACGCAGCGCATCTAGCACAATTTCGCGACCATTTAACACTTGCAGGCAGTCATGACGTATTCTTGCTTGGCATTCTGGTTTCATTGAAATCCTTTCACAGCACGCTGTGCTAATTCTTTGGCGATTTCTAAAATTAAATCCTCCTGGCCCGCTACGATCTTGCGTCGTCCCAGTTCAAAAAACACATCTCTGGGATCAATATGAAATTCCCGAGCGATGCGCATGACAGGCTTCATAAAACCGGAGAATACGCCTGCCATCCCACTCACAACACTCACCGAATTTATTGTAGGCACGGATTCCATGAGAGTTTTTTCGGCAAGGTCAGCAGCGTCCAGCATTTTATACAAATCAATACCAGTGCTGTAGCCCAGGCGCTCCAGTACAGCAACAAGCACCTCCAGCTGCGCATTTCCTGCACCTGCCCCAAAACCGCGCGCACATCCATCCAGAAGCGTTGCGCCAGCATCAGCCGCCGCCATTGAATTGGCTATAGCCAAGCCCAGATTATTATGTGCATGAAACCCAACAGCAATTGAGAGCCCGCCTACAAGCGACTCTACTCTTTGCCTGACATCATCAGGAATGTAATGCCCTGATGAGTCCATGAAGACAACGCCCTCTGCTCCATATGACTCCATTTTCCTTGCCTGTTCCAGCAGCAGTGCAGGTGAAATCATGTGCGACATCATCAGACAGCCCCAAACTTCCACGCCCATACTTCGTGAAAAACTGATGTGACGCTCGCAAATATCGGCCTCCGTACAATGCGAGGCTACGCGCACCACATCCACGCCTAACTCTAAGGCGGGTTTTAAGTCCCGCTCAATGGTCGCAAAACCGGGAATCACATGAATCCCTAATTTAGAGAATTTAAGATTGGCTCGCGCAGTCGCCAAAGCAATATGGTCAGGCGTTGCAGATTCACCGAGCTGCAACGAAGACGCGCCCAAACCATTGCCGTGCCCAACCTCGACAATGGATACACCCGCTGCATCCGCCGCTTTGCAATAGGCCGCAATCTGCTCGACGCGCAATTCATGGCGAACGGCATGATTGCCGTCTCGTAACGTTGGGTCACTGATAACAATTTTTCGATCAAGCATCAGCAATTCCTTCAGAAGGTTGGTTTCCTGTTGCTTTGGCGTATTCTTCTGCCATGGCAATCGCTGCGCAATTTATGATGTCCAGATTTCCCGCGTAGGCGGGCAAATAATCTCCCAAGCCGCGCACTCTTACCATTACTACGATGCGATCATTTTCTATGATCGGACCAAGAATCACCTCATATCCTGGTACATACAGGCGAATTTTTTCAACTAGGCCACTCAACACATCAGACAGTTTTCCAATATCGGGAGTTTTTACTTTGGCAAAAATCGTTGCCTGCATATCCACACAGGGCTCAGCTGGGTTCAGGTTCAGTATTGCCTTGGTTCGCTTGGCTCCCGAGAACTCTTTCAAGCCGTCTTCGGTCGTTTTTATGTATTCATCCAGATTTTGTCTCGTAGCTGGCCCGGCGCTCCTGGAAGCAATGCTGGACACGACCTCAATGTAATCCACATCAGTTTGCGTTTGGCCAATTGCATAGGCTACCGGTATTGAGGCTTGTCCGCCACAAGTCACCATATTGACGTTCATCTCTGCAAGAGAGTCTTCCAAGTTTACGCTAGGCACGCTCATCAGCCCTACTTTGGCAGGAGTCAAATCAACTACACGCTTACCCAGTTTTTTTAAAATTGGCGCATGCACCAGATGGCTCTTCGCGGATGTTGCGTCAAAAACCAAATCACAACAGTCCGGATTTTCGACAATATAGTCAACGCCATCGGCTGAAACCGTCACCCCCAAAGAAAGCGCTTTTACCATACCCGGAGAGGATAGGTTTCTACCAATAAAAGCACCACATTCAAGATCAGGAGAACGGAGCACCTTAATCAAAAGGTCTGTGCCTATATTCCCGCTTCCAAGAATGGCGATTTTTAATTTTCTCTTAGTTTGAGCCACGGTTTTTCGAGTCGAAATTGAATTAGAAATTCACGCCAAAGAACGCTTCGATTTTCTCGACAACAAAACTTAGCATCTCTTCGGTCAGACCGGGATACACACCGATCCAAAGGGTGTCATTCATGATCTTGTCGGTGTTGGTGAGTTCACCGCTGATACGATAGCTACGCCCTTCGAAATACGGCTGACGGGTCAGATTGCCCGCGAACAGCAGGCGCGTACCGATCTTGTATTGATCCAGATACTTCAACAGTTCGACACGATCGATACCGGCTGAGTCGCGCAAGGTTATAGGGAAGCCGAACCAGGACGGCTCGCTGCCCGCAGTTGCTTCCGGCAGAATCAAGAATTCTTCGCAAGATTTCAGACGCTCCTTCAGGAAAGTGAAGTTCTGTTTGCGCGCTTCGATGAACCCCGGCAAACGGTCCATCTGCGCCAGCGCACAAGCAGCTTGCATGTCGGTGATCTTGAGGTTGTAGCCCAGATGCGAATAGGTGTATTTGTGATCATAGCCCATCGGCAATGAACCGAATTGCTGGCCGAAACGCTTGCCACAGGTGTTGTCGCAGCCCGGCCCGCAGTAGCAATCGCGACCCCAGTCACGAAAGGATTCGATGATAGTGCGCAGTTCACGGTTTTTGGTGAATATCATGCCGCCCTCGCCCATGGTAATGTGGTGCGCGGGGTAGAAACTGCAGGTTGCGATGTGCCCGAAGGTACCGACATGCCGAGGTTTTCCCCTTACTCCACCCTCTCCCGCGAGAGGCGAGGGGGCATAGGTCGAACCGAGCGCATCGCAGCAATCTTCGATGACCCAGAGATTGTGTTTCTCGGCCAGCGCCATCACCGCATCCAGATCAAACGGATTGCCCAGCGTGTGGGCAATCATGATGGCTTTAGTTTTTGGGCTGACTGCGGCTTCGATCTTGGCAGGATCGATGTTGTAGGTCGTGGCATCCACATCCACGAATACCGGCACCATGCCGTTTTGCAACATGGGATTCACGGTGGTCGGGAAACCCGCCGCAACGGTAATGACTTCATCGCCCGGTTTCAAGGCGCGCGCGCCCAGTTTGTGTGAAGTCAGCGCCGTGAAGGCCAGCAGATTCGCGGACGAACCTGAAGTGGTGGTCAGCGCATAGGGTACGCCGACGAATTCGGCGAAGCGCTTCTCAAACGCCTCGTTGAAACGCCCAGTGGTGAGCCAGCCATCCAGCGAGGCTTCGACCATGTTTTTGAGTTCAGGTGCGCCGATCACTTTGCCGGAAGGCGGGACAACTGATGTGCCGGCCGTGAAGGCTTTTTCTGCATATTGCAGCGCACCGTATTGCTCGACCAGCCCCAGTATTTGTTGCTTGATAATTTCTTTATCCACACTAACCTCTATTCATTCAAAATTCGTTGTAATGGCCACACAATTCGTCTTTACGATAACCAATCACTTGGCAGCTTGCTGCCTTAGTGAGATGGCTAGTAGTTCCATCAGGACCAGAAGTCCGTGGCAATCCAGCAGGTTAGCGCACGCCGAACAAAAATCTGGATTGCTTCATCGTGTACTCCTCGCAATATGACTTTATTTAGTCTGATATTCGGCTATTTGGCGGAGCGTTACTTCACGCATGTCATTTTTATCCCGATAGGCGCGGTGCCATTCGACGATTCTTTCCAGCGCCTCATCCAGATGCCACCTTGGATGCCAGTCAAGACGCGCTTTTGCCTTGGAACAATCCAACTTCAGATAATGCGCCTCATGCGGATGGTTGCCGCTATCGATTACCCAGCTCGCGCCCTCGCCCCAGGAACGGGTCAGGCTCTCGACAATCCATTGCACCGGCTTGGCATCTTCATCATTCGGCCCGAAGTTCCAGCCTTCCGCGTAATCCGTACCGGCTTCATAAAGTTTCTGCGCCAGCACCAGATAGCCGGACAACGGCTCCAGCACATGCTGCCATGGACGGATCGCATGCGGATTGCGTATATTGACTGCTCGTCCGTCAGTGATGGCGCGCAGGATGTCCGGGATAAGCCGATCTTCCGCCCAGTCGCCACCACCGATGACGTTGCCGGCACGGGCCGAAGCAAGTGCCACGCCATGTTGCTGATATTTATCAGGATGAAAAAAAGAGCTGCGATAGGCTGATGCCACCAATTCAGCACAGCCCTTGCTGTTGCTGTATGGATCAAAGCCACCCATCGCTTCGTTCTCGCGGTAGCCCCATGCCCATTCGCGGTTCTCGTAACACTTGTCGCTGGTCACGTTCACCACGACCTTCACGCTACCCGAACCGCGCACCGCTTCCAAAAGACTCACCGTACCCATCACGTTGGTCGAATACGTCTCTACCGGCTCGATATACGAATAACGCACCAGTGCCTGTGCCGCCATGTGAATCACGATCTCAGGCTGATGCTCGGCAAACACCGCGCGCAAATGCTCCAGATCACGGATGTCGCCGTCGATGCTGGTCATGCCTTTGGCAACATCGGCGACTTCGAACAGGCTGGGGTTCGTTGGCGGAGTAAGCGCATATCCCACAACCTGTACACCCATCGATTGCAGCCAAAGCGACAACCAGCTTCCCTTGAAGCCGGTGTGACCAGTCATTAAGACCCGCTTGCCTTTCCAGAACGCTGGGTTCACTTCCACACCTTCCACGGTGCCTTGCCGGATTGCCACAATTCTTCGAGATGGATCTTGTCGCGTAAAGTATCCATCGGCTGCCAGAAGCCATCGTGTTGAAACGCCGCCAGATTCCCTTCTTCAGCCAGTCGCTCCATAGGTTCGCGCTCCCAGATCATGCGGTCATCGACAATATAGTCGATGACTTGCGGTGACAGCACGAAGAAGCCGCCGTTGATCATCGCACCATCGCCCTGGGGCTTTTCCCGGAAACTGTTGACCTTGTTTCCGACCATATCCAACGCGCCGAAACGACCAGGCGGCAAGGTGGCAGTCAAGGTGGCCTTGACGTTTTGCGCCTTGTGGAAGGCGATCAGTTCAGTGATGTTGACATCGCTAACCCCGTCACCATAGGTCAGACAGAATGCCTCTTCATCCTTGACATACTCAGCCGCGCGCTTCAGGCGACCACCTGTCATGGTGTTCTCGCCGGTATCCACCAGTGTCACCTTCCACGGCTCAGCGTAACGCTGATGCACTTCCATTTTGTTATGCTGCATGTCAAAGGTCACGTCCGACATATGCAGAAAGTAGTTGGCAAAATATTCCTTGATCACATAGCCCTTGTAGCCGCAGCAAATGACAAAATCATTCACGCCGTGCGCCGAGTAGAGCTTCATGATATGCCAGAGAATCGGCTTGCCGCCGATCTCCACCATGGGTTTGGGACGAACCGAAGTTTCTTCGCTGATCCGCGTCCCCAGCCCCCCTGCAAGAATGACTGCTTTCATTTACGTCCCCAATCTTCGCAATACCACCGAATCATTCATGTGCATTCTCCAGCAATCCCTTTTGTTCAGCCTCGCGCTTCAACTCTGCTATTTCTGTACGCAACCGCTCGTATTCCTGTATTTTTATTTGCAGAAACTCCACAGTCATGCGCGCTTTTTGTTCTACCCCGTGCGGAGTGAGCAAGTAGACATAAGCCAGCTTGTTGTTGCTATTGCGAAAGTTGCCGACTTTCAGGAATCCTTTGCCGACCAGTGCATTTAGGCAAAAATTCACTTTACCAAGACTGATACCCAAGCGCTTCGCCAAATCTCTTTGGGAAAGGCTGGGGTTGTCTTCCAGGGTTTTAAGCAAGCCGTAGCTGGTATTATGGTCGTTCATGGATGTGCGTTCATTAAGTGAACAGTTCGCATTACAACAGGCACGGTCTATGCTGTCAAGCTGCGCGGGGCGAGCGGCACACCCGCGATTAACAGTTGCGTACTGATAAGTGCTTCCGTCATATTTTTCT
>Ga0208863_1000917_pt1 | contig 22315 bp, 16 predicted proteins | sample RifOxyD3_FD_184040 | JGI IMG/M metagenome (GOLD analysis project Ga0208863, IMG submission 184040) | Soil microbial communities from Rifle, Colorado - Rifle Oxygen_injection D3 (SPAdes) | ecosystem: Environmental > Terrestrial > Deep subsurface > Rock core/Sediment | place: Rifle, Colorado...
GGCCGCGGTCGATTTTCCGAAAATACTGTCAGCCCATCCTGCCGCAATGTCCGCTTCCAAAATTATCGAACAATCACTTTTACCAATTGGCGACGGTCACTTACGAAAATTTTCAAGACAACGATTCTTCCAACATCGCCATGGCATGCCGATTTGCGTCCTCAAGAAGTTGAGGAAGTCTCCACTTCTTAGTCTTTGGGCCGAGCATCTGATCAATGAACATTACCGATGTCTTCGGGTCAGTATGGGCCGCAGCCACTTCGTGCAAGAAATCAACCAAATTGATCTCGCTATTTCGGACACACCCCATCAAATGCTCAAACTCCTCTATGGAGACAATCACAATATTACGTAACGGCAGTCTTTCCAGTTGTTCAATCGAAGGTTCCCCAACAAAGCCACGCGGCTCAAAAATTTCGCGGTTAAACATTCGCCGAAAATGCTCTCCAGTAGCACAATTCATTGGCTGACTGGTAACGACGATAAGATAATCTTTCTTTGAATTTGTACAACTCCAAGTTGGCAAACCGCCACCGCGCAGTCTTGATCCGACCTTCCACCCCTGATTCATCGCCTCTCGAACTCTTTTCATGTTTTTCCATACCACTGGCTTGCGATCACTTAGGAAAAGTTCTTCCGAATAGGCTGTCATTTTCGATTCCACAAATACATTAACTTCATCAATTGTTATGATTGCCTCCACTGCATGCTTGTCCGCACCTACCTCCCCCTTGTAGTCCTGTTCACTTAGATATTTGAGTCCCGCCTCTTGAATCAATTCAAGCACGTAATCCTCAAATACTTTACTAAATGTACTTGCATAATCGGCCCTATTTTCTGAGAGCCGTACGTGCACAGCCTGTTCCATACCGCGCGCAAAAACCAGGGGATGCCATATCACGAAATCTCCTGCATCGTCACGCAAAAGCGGGTAATTCGAAAGCCATGGAAATTCGAATGACTCTTGTCTGGGACGAATAGCCGTATTCGTGGCAATTCTAGCTGCTAGTCCTTTTCTTAGTTCTGAGCGAAGTCCTTGTAGATCGCGAGCAAACTCACTCATGAATTGTTCCAATGCATCCCCATAAATAGGCAGGAGGGGCTTAAAGTAATCACGCTTAATTATCGTTTTTCCATTGACGACAGGCGCATACAATGCATAACAAATGCAGATAAATACATCCGGCCCCATGCGCATGCGCTTTTCAAATTGTTGCCTCACTGGGTGAGTAGAGATTAGTCTAGCAATTAGTGCTGGCCATCGAAGAAAATCAAAAGTAGGCTTTTTCTGGAATGGAAGTTGTGCTTGTATTAGGGAGCGAAACATTAAGTAAACACTACCCTTCGTATCATCAGCATCAGGTATTTTTTCCGCATCCCAAAGCTCTTGCCGACACAAATCAAATACATTCCTTGGGCATGATTCTCCGTTGTAGAGGGGAATCATCTGATCTTCAAGTGCAAGCTTGACAAGCAGGAATGTAATCCAAGGCCACTTCTGAAGCTGATCAAGGATATTCTCATCGCGGGTCGTTTGTGTTAAATCAAGCGCAAGTCGCACAACCGACACTGCGCTGTATGAACGCAATCGATTGCGAACCTTCTTCGCTGTTTCCTCGTAGCTCAAGTTTCCCATTTTTTACAACCTCACGAAAATGCCAGAGTGTTCTACAGAATAATTAGGAGAATTCATAGGGGGTAGTATGGTTTCCGCATTCGATGACTGGTACGGCCGGGGAAAGGAAGATCAGGATCAACTCAAGCAGATAATGGTATGAAAAATTTCACTAGCATCTGGCCCTCCGCTTTATGATACATTGGATTGACAGTCTATAAGGGAAGTGCACATGTATTTCTACATTGATGAAAGTGGGCACACAGGGCCGAATCTCTTTGATCAGGAGCAACCAGTACTGTACTACGGGGTTCTTTCGAGCAAACTAAACATCGATATTCTGGCGGAAGGCCATCTGAAAAAGCTTAGGCAGACTATTGGCAAACCCCGTCTGCACGCAGCAGAAATGGGGAATGGCGGATTAGTTCAGGTTATTGATGGTCTCTGCGATATACAGGACAAGCTTGATATTCGATTTGATGTATATCGTGTAGCAAAGCCAGACCATGCAATTATCTCTTTCTTTGATCAGGTATTTGATCAGGGTATGAACCCGGCTATGACTTGGACTGGATACTGGACTCCATTACGCTATATGTTGCTTGCAAAGCTTGCGTCCCTATTTGATGAACGAACAGCGGAAATGGCGTGGAATGCAAGACTTGAAACCAATGATTCAAAGTCTGAGGCCCTTTTGGTCCAGGTTTGCAATGATCTCCTTAGTAAAGTTAAGGAGCTACCTGATGAAAGATCAATTGAGCTCATTTCGGACACACTGACCTGGGCCTCAAATAATCCAGCAGAGATTTATTACAACGCAAAAACCAAGCATGATCGCCTATCGGTAATGCCGAATATCATCGGATTTCAGTCTGTGATGTTGGGCATTTGGTAATCCCCCCATTTTTAGTTGGGGTCAAAAGTAGAGCTGGTTAAAAAATCTAACTTCTGTTTCGGCGTGATGCCGCCGAGTGCCATGTTGGGGCGTTCGTGATTGTAAGTCCACATCCATTTCGTTGCATAGTCCTGCACTTCAATAATCGACTCAAACAGGTAGTGAGCCAGCCAGTCATACCGCACTGTCCGGTTGTAGCGTTCAATATAGGCATTCTGCTGCGGATTGCCTGGTTGTATAAAATCCAGCCGGACATCCTGCTGCTTGGCCCAGCTTTTCAGCGTTTCACTAATGTATTCTGGTCCGTTATCGCTGCGAATGGCCACTGGTTTACCGCGCCATTCAATGACCTGATTCAGCGAGCGGACCACCCTGTCTGCAGGCAATGAGAAATCAATATCGATAGCGAGGGCTTCCCGGTTGAAGTCATCAATCAAATTGAACAGCCGATAACTTCTGCCATCGGACAATTGGTCATGCATGAAATCCATCGACCAACATTGATTGATCGCTTCCGGCACAGCCAATGGCTCAGGCTTCTCTCTGACAAGCCGTTTTCTGGGCTTGATCCGCAGATTCAGTTCCAACTCGCAGTAAATCCGGTAAACCCGTTTGTGATTCCATGGATAGCCCTTCACATTTCTTAAGTACAAAAAACACAGCCCGAATCCCCAATTTCGCTGGTTGTGGGTGAGACGAATCAGGTGATCAGCGATCTCAATATTCTCTGACGAGAGCTTGGGTTGATACCGATAACAGGTCTGGCTGACGCCAAATATCAGGCAGGCCAACCGGATGCTGATGCCTCGGTGTTCAACGGTCTGTTGCGCCATCTCGCGTCGGCAAGATGGCTTCACCACTTTTTTTGCATGGCCTCCTGAATAATCTCGGCCTTCAGGCGTTCCTCGGCATACATCTTTTTTAACCGACGGTTTTCCTCTTCAAGCTCCTTGAGCCGTGACATCAAGGAGGCGTCCATACCGCCAAACTTGCTTCGCCATTTGTAAAATGCAGCGGAGCTCATGCCGTGCTCCCGACAAAGCTCAGGTACGGGGCTGCCGCCCTCGGCCTGCTTAAGAATTGCGATGATCTGGCTATCTGAAAAGCGTGATAACTTCATGTAAAAATTCCTCTATTTCCAAGTGAGAAAATTCTACTTCTAATCGCAACTAATTTCAGGGGGGATTACCCAACAATCTCAGTTCAATAGCGCTCAAAAGACCCTTGCCGAGTTCTACGCAGCAGCACGAAGCATTCAATTTTCTACAGGCCCCGGTCTTCCCGAAATTGACTTTAGTGGAATGCCGTCAATTCCTATAGAAATTTCCTCTGGACGAACCAGCCCTGGATTAGAGCTTACTGACTTGTACCTATGGATATTCAAGCGCGTGTTTGAAGAAAATGAACTTGCGCCAGAGCTCTACTCGTTAGTACGAACCCAATTACATCGGGGTAGAACAGATGAGATATCCTTGAATGCACTAATGAACCGGTGGGAGCCATTTTTCCAGAACCAACCAGATCCAACACCTGAGCAAATGGAAAAGGGCAAGGCGCTGATGGACATGGACGAAGCACGCCGCCGCAGGTCAATCGGGAAAGAGGGGGCGTAACTTGTCGGCCCGAATAACTTGGAAGCAGACATTCGAGTGGGCAAGCACGACATGTATTTTAGAAAATCGCCAGCGTCCGGTTTGGCCGATCCGGAGTCACTCATCCCCTTAAATTGAAGGTCTGTTGTCAGTAGCAAAGCAGTCAGTCAGATGCCCCCGCTTGGAGGTCGTGAATGTCTCGATTACGGCACGTCACGGCTCATTGGGGTGAGTATCCGCTATGAATTCCATTGCGGAAATTCGCAGCACGATTAAACTAAGAACTTGGTCATCTGCAAGGTGCCAATTGCCGTCGCTCGATGACACTACTGGGAAAGTTCACTCTTCGGCCTAAGCTGACTGCCGCCGGTATCCTCATGTGCTTCTGCTATGCGCCCATAAGCTGACAATTGAGTATTACACAAAATTATGTACACGCTCCCACCTACACAATAAAGAAAATTGATCTCGATTACTTTGATATCGACTGAAGCATTGCAAATACAAGGCCACCTCAATGGAGCTGGCCCACTTTATGTCTATGACACCGCACTTCGCATTGGCGCGTTTCGGGAGATACAGTTAAAGCGCAGCAACGTCTATCTCCAAGCTGGTACGTTAAAGGGCACAAGACGTCTTCTCTCACGGGTGCGTGCCCGATCTCTTCCGCCCACTGCCTTTCCCGCGCGGCACTCTGCTTTGCCTCCGTACCAGTTGGAAAACCTTCTCTGCTGCTACAGGGCGAGGCTATGAAGCTGGGCTCTAACCTTACATGCCACGTCGCCGAACTGAAAGTGCTGCTGGAAGTTGGGCTGGGAGAGAGCGGGAATTGGGATGAGGCACATTAAATATGGAACATCTTGAGGAGCAAGGCTGATGTCGAATAATTTTGCCCCTCAATGTCTGTCCATTGATCTTGAGGTAGGAAAAAAAGATCTGCTCATTCACCAATTCGGTGCGGTGCGCGGCGACAGCGGGGAGTCCATCAGCTTTGATAGCGGTGATCTGAATGTCGCGCTAAATCAGCTCAACGCCCTCGCCGACGATGCCGCTTTTCTGCTCGGTCACAATTTGGTCAATTTCGACTTGCCCCACCTGAAGGCTGTACGCCCCGATCTACGCATGTACAGCAAACCAGCCGTTGACACCCTTTGGCTGAACCCACTGGCTTTCCCGCGCAATCCCTATCACCACCTGGTAAAACACTATCAGGATGGACGGTTGCAAGGCGACCATCTGAATGACCCGTTGAAAGACGCCCAACTAGCGCTTGATGTTTTTCATGACCAACATCAAGCACTCAAGGCGCTGAACGCGAGCGATCCGCATTTGCTCACTGCATGGCACTGGCTAACCACGCAGGACGAAACAGTCAGTGGCACAAACAGGTTTTTCACGAAGTTGCGCAACAAACTACGGCCACCTTTGGATGAGGCACATGCTGCCATTGCTCAGTGCCTGGAGGGACGGGTCTGCATAACTCAGTATCGTCAGATTCTTGATGAAGCGCAGCACAATGGCTGGCCGCTGGCTTATGCGCTGGCCTGGCTCTCAGTGGCGGGTGGCAACTCGGTTATGCCCGAGTCGGGAGAGATCATCCGGCGACTACGCGATACCGCCTGCACCGATCCATCCTGTCTATGGTGTTGCGAGCATCACGATGCCAGAAAGCAACTGACGCGTTGGTTTGGGCATCAGGAATTTCGCCCGGAACCCGCAGACCCGGCAACCGGGCTGCCGCTGCAACAAAAGATTGTCGAGGCCGCGATGGCTGGGCAGCATGTGCTGGGTATTTTGCCGACTGGAACCGGCAAGTCACTGTGCTATCAGATTCCTGCGCTTTCCCGGTTTGAAAAAACAGGCGCGCTCACCGTCGTCATCTCGCCGCTGGTTGCGCTGATGGCTGACCAGGTCGCGGGGCTTGCAAAACACAATGGGGTCTGCGCGGCATTGAACGGCATGCTTTCGATGCCGGAGCGCGCCGACGTGCTGGATCGCGTGCGCTTGGGCGACATCGGCATTCTCATCGTCTCACCGGAACAGTTGCGAAATAAGTCGGTGAGGAAGGTATTGGCGCAGCGCGAGATTGGCTCCTGGGTACTGGATGAGGCGCACTGTCTCTCAAAATGGGGACATGACCTCCGTCCCGATTACCGCTATGTCGGGCGCTTTATCAAGGAAAAGGCCGGTGAGGGCAGAGTTCCCCCTGTGCTTTGCCTAACCGCTACAGCCAAGCCTGACGTGGTGGTAGATATCCTTGGTTACTTCAACAACAAAGTTGGCATAGCACTGCAATGTATTGATGGCGGCGCGCGCCGGGAGAATCTTGAGTTTGATGTGATGCCGACTTCTCCCGCTGCCAAGTTTGCGCATATCCACCAATTGATCGAAACGTATTTGCCTGCGGAAATGCCGGGAGGCGTGATTATTTATTGCGCCACCAGAAAACAAACCGAAGAAGTCGCCGCATTTTTGAAACAGAAAGAATTGGCTGCCAGTTATTTTCATGCAGGACTTTCACCGGAGATGAAGAAATCCGTGCAAGAGGCTTTCATTTGCGGCGAACTGCGCGCGATGTCCGCCACCAATGCCTTCGGGATGGGCATCGACAAGCCGGATGTGCGTCTGGTTATTCACGCCGACATCCCCGGCTCGCTGGAAAATTATTTGCAGGAGGCTGGCCGTGCTGGTCGCGACCGTTCGCCTGCGCGCTGTGTTTTGCTTTACACACCAGAAGACGTGGAGCGGCAATTCGGCATGTCTGCGCGCTCGCGCCTGACCCGCAAGGAAATTCAGGCCATCCTCAGATCCTTGCGCAATCTAGTCATAAAGAAACACAAGGAGAACGGCGAAGTCATCGCCACGCCGGGGGAAATATTGGCGGAAGATAAAGAAGCGGGTTTCGAACGCGATTCCACCACCGATGACACGCGAGTGCGCACGGCAGTTTCCTGGCTGGAAGAGGCGCAATTGCTAACGCGGGAAGAAAATCTGGTGCAGATTTTCCCCTCTTCGCTGCGGGTGGCATCGCTGGAAGAGGCGCGCAGCAGGCTTGCAGGCAAGCCACTGCCAGAATTCTACAAACAGCAACTGCTTGCCATTGTCAATGCCTTGATTGCAGCCGATGCCGACGAAGGTATATCCACCGATGAGCTGATGGGGATTGCGCGCCTTTCCTCAGAAAAAATCCGCGCAGCTTTTACTGATCTTGAACAACTCGGCATCGCCAGCAATGACACGGCACTGACTGCCTATATTCACGTTGGCGTTGAGCGCGCATCGAAAAATCGCTTCGAGGTGGCGGCGCTACTTGAGGAGGCGTTGATTAAGGAGTTGCGCCAGAACGCACCCGATTTGAGCAAAGGCGAACACTCTACTTTGCTGTTGCGTGTTGCCAGCCAGCATTTGAAAGACGCGGGTTATGTCACTGCTCATCCCGAAACCTTGCGCCGCCTCTTGAAAAGCCTGTCCGCAGATGGGCGCGACGAAGCCAATAACGTGGGCAGCCTGTCACTGAAAAGGGTGGATAACGATAGCATCCGCATCACCCTGAATCGCGAATGGAAAGACCTCGATAAAACCGCGCAACTGCGGCGTAACGCAGGCGCTTGTTTGCTGGATCATTTGGTAGGCAGTCTTCCCCAGGGTAGCAAAGGCGTTGACCTGCTGGCTGAAACTACCCTGGGGAAACTTTTGGCGGCGATAGAAGCGGATTTGTTGCTCAAGGCAGAAATCAAAAATCCACAAAAATGTCTGGATCACGCTTTGCTCTGGCTGCACGAACAGGAAATCATTCGCCTCAACAAAGGACTAGCGGTGTTCCGTAGCGCGATGACGATACGACTTGGTGATAACTGGAAAAACCAATTTTCCCAACCGGAATTCGCGCCGCTTCAGCTACATTATGATGAGCAAGTCATTCAGATACACGTGATGGCCGAATACGTGCAGCGCGGCTTAACCGCAATAGCAGATGCCTTGCACTTGACCATGGATTATTTCAGCATGCAACAGGAAGAGTTTTTGCATCGTTGGCTACCTGACCGGGAGAAAGAATTAACCCGCCAGACCACACCCCATTCCTGGCAGGAAATTGTTGAGTCGCTGGACAACAAGGATCAACAAAAAATTGTGGTCGATGACAGGGAAACGACGAATGTTCTGGTGCTGGCAGGCCCCGGCTCCGGCAAGACGCGTGTACTGGTACATCGCATCGCTTACCTGGTGCGAGTGCGGCGCGAAAATCCGCATGGCATTGTTGCGCTTGCCTACAACCGTCACGCCGCTGCGCAAATTCGACTACGTCTGCGCGCATTGATTGGCGACGATGCGCGCGGCGTAACTGTACTCACTCTGCACGGCTTGGCCATGCGTTTGGTCGGTGCGAGCTTCGCAGAACGTGCGAACAAAACCAACGATGACGACTACAAGCAACTCCTGCTCGAAGCCACCGCCTTATTGCGCGGCGATGGCTTGCTTGATGACGAAGCCGATGTGCAACGTGATCGCTTGTTAGCAGGCTTTCGCTGGATACTGGTGGATGAATATCAAGACATCGACGATGCTATGTACGATTTGATTTCAGCCCTTGCCGGTCGCACACAAACGGATGCGGATGGCAAAATCAATCTCTTCGCCGTGGGCGATGATGACCAGAATATCTACGGTTTCAAGGGCGCGTCAGTCGGATTTATTCGCCGCTTCGAAACCGACTATCAGGCCAAGCCGGTTTATTTGATCGAAAACTACCGTTCCACAAAAAACATTATTGATACAGCCAATGCTCTTATCGTTCCTGCTACAGAGCGCATGAAGGCATCGCATCCCATACGCATAGACAGAGCACGGACAAAGAATCCGCCGGGCGGCGATTGGCAAAAGCTGGATGTAATAAGCCATGGGCGGGTTCAAATTCTTCCCGCAGGCAATACTGAAATAACCCAAGCGATGGTGGTCATGGCTGAACTGGAGCGCCTCGCTGCATGCAATCCAGAATGGAGCTGGGCAAAGTGCGCCGTTATTGCCCGCGAATGGAAATGGCTTAATTCGGTGCGCTGCTATTGCGAGTGGCGCGACATCCCGGTGCAGTTTGCAAAAGATGACAGTTTGCCATTCTGGTGGCTGCGCGAGACACAGGCTCTGTTGGACTGGCTGACGGTAAATAAAAAACACTTGATTGACACGGCGCAACTAAACGAATTTGTCTCGTCACAAACTGACGCGCCCGGATGGGAAATGTTGCGCGAAGCTATCGCAGAGTATGAGTTGGAGACTGAAGGCAGCGAATTGCCGACAGAGCATTTCAGGGATTGGCTGGCCGAGTGGGGGCGCGAATCCAGACGAAAACAGACGGGGTTGTTGTTGGTCTCTGCACACAGAGCGAAGGGTCTGGAGTTTGATCATGTGGTTGTGCTTGATGGGAATTGGCAGCCTGATCGCAACGAGGATGCTGATGCCGTTCGTCGCCTCTATTACGTTGCAATGACCCGTGCCCGACAAACGCTGACTTTAGCTCGACTTGATGCAGGCAACACTTTGCTCGACACGCTTCCCGATGCTCCCGGTTTGCTGCGCAGACCACCTTCTCTGATGGTGATACCGGAGGCGAAACTAGATCGACAATACGTTCAGCCCGGCTTAAAGAGCATTGATATTGGCTATGCGGGTCGCTACGTACCCGCTCATCAGGTACATGAACTGATCGCAAGGTTAACTCACGGTTCGCCACTGACTCTCACGCTTATGCATGACCATTGGTTTTTGCTTGATGAACAAGGACAGAAAGTCGGCAAAATGGCAAACGCCTTCACCCCGCCACAGGGCATGCAATGCATCGAAGCGCGTGTGACCGCGATTGTTGGACAGCGCAAAAATGTTGATGCCGATGCGAAATATATCGAACCGAAATGCGAGCGATGGGAAGTAGTTGTGCCGGAGTTAGTTTTTGCCAAATCATCCTAGAAATGGCAGTCGGCAAGAATATTCGAATCCATCAAGGGAAGGTGGATTTATAAACACGTTCAAGCCGAATGACTTCAATTGTCTGTGCATCGGACATCGTCGTGTAATATACCGAAGAGACGGCAGTCGGCCAGCAACAGGCATTCAGGCTCGTGAATTTTCATTGTTCTGACGGTCTGCTGTCAGCAGTGCAGCAGTCGTTCATATGCCATACCTTGAAGTTCGGCTTCGTCTCGTTTGCGGAAACACAAGGTTGAAAAGTGCTTACCATAAAGCTGTCGGTCAAAAACTCAGGCGTAGGTGCGGCTTTCCCACTTGGCTTACGCATGATGATCATTTCCAACCAGTTGGTGTTTAGGTGCTGTCTCTGCAAGTAGCCGATTCCAACCAAGGCAACAATTGTAGGTTCAACAGCTTGGGCATAAAAAATTGGTTCATCCAACCCTAGATTGCATATAGCCGATTAAAATTTGCGGGTATTCATTTTTATAATTAAAGGGCGCAAAATTCTCTTGCAGTTTTAATTGAAGTTTGTATAATTTCAAAACGCCAGCTCTGCGTGGGCGATAAAGGAACGCAGAATATCAATCGAAATATTTAACTAATTGATTATCAATAACTTAAATATTTATCAAACAGGCATTAAGTTTAACTAATTAGACTTAATGACTAAACTAGACGCCCCCAATTCGTCGAAAAATCGCTAGCACCTGGCGGCCATCGAACTCATACACTGTTCTTGATTTAGTTGAATTCCTCAACTAAACGTTGCTGTGTATTTGCGCCTACTTGGGGGGTGTGCGCAATCTTCCCCAGGAGATTGCGACGTGGATAAAAACCTGTTTTTAAAAGAAAAAGAACTATTTATTTATTGCATTAAGATCGGCACCCCCTTGCCCTTTAGTCTATCAAGCTTGCAAAAAGATCGACTTGACCAGCGTTTGGGTGGCATTCCGTATAGACGAAAGGGTGGCATCCGCTACTTGCCCAGCGAAGTCTTTGCATGCCTTCACAGCCATCCAGTAATTCAGGGAAGCCAGAACACGGTTGTAGGCAAAAGCAAGAAGAAAATCACAAAACCAACAAAAGAAGAATCAGTATCGGCTAGGAGAGCTGGTATCACTGTGGCAGAACTGCGTGCAAGGAATGGGGTGAAAAATGGATAATATTATCCAACCCACAAAGCGTGCATGCGTATTCCACTGAAACTGGACACTCAGTCCAGAGCAAACTGGACAGTCGGAGCGTAGCGACGCGGGGGTTGTTTTTTACTCCTGATTGACGGGTTTAGTCAAACCTCTTTTGCTCTTTCTCATCGATTCGCCGGACAGATCCAGTTTGTGTGCGTTATGCACCAAGCGATCCAGAATAGCGTCGGCCAGAATGGGGTCGCCGATCGATTCATGCCAATCGTCCACTTTTAGCTGACTGGTGATGATGGTCGAGCGATGACCATAACGATCATCCAGTATCTCCAGCAAATCCCGCCGCGCGGAATCCGTCAGCATTGCCACGCCCCAATCGTCCAACAACAGGACATCCACCTTGGCGAGTTGTTTGATGAGTTTCACGTAACGTCCATCACCATGCGCAATCGCCAGCTCCTCAAACAGACGCGGTACGCGCACGTACAACGAGGAATATCCGTTCGCATGGCGGCACGGTCTGCGCACCATTCTCGTTTGAAGTATTTCTCAGTGCAAGCGATAGCGGGGTATTGAGCTTACTAGCACACTACAACGGTCACTCAGATTGGCATGGTTTTGGGGCTGACTTACTGGTTGGTGGTGAAAGCCAGGTTGGCTGGCAACTCGGAGAGGCCTCTTCTCGCCACCCCACTCGATTCTTGGGCTTGTTACCTATCTACTGGGCGAATATTCCAGAAAGGTTTCGTGATGACATCATGGGCGGCGTCGATAGAGCTGATTAGCCACTTTTTTTCTGTATTCGAAAGTGAGGGCAATAACGAGAACAAACATCATCGACTCTTCGGACTTCATGAATAGCTCAACGCGACTTCGCAATATGATCCAGAACAAGCCTTGGCCATAACCGAAATTTATCTGGCCTATGTTAGGCATAGCAATCCGTATCTATATGACCATGAAAATAGTCTTACCCAGCTAATGACCCGTCTCTTTGCTGAGGCAGAAGAACGAGAAGAATCTGACGGTGGCTCGATGCTGCAACGTGTGGTGGCGGTACAAGACACTTTACTTTCACTAGGAGTCAATGGCGTAGTCGATTGGCTGAAAGCCGCCGAGCGACCGTGACTGCGAAAAATCCTTTGGTAATAATTTATTGAGATGCATCAAAACGACACGTGACCGTTTGTGGGATGACAAAGGAGTGTGAGACGCAAAACCCCACAAACGAAGCGATTTGGGTGCACTTGCCAAGGAGGTAGCCGAGAATTCCTTTGACCTACCCCACAAACGGTCACATATCATTAGCAAAAAACCTAACCACCTCCACCATCGCCCACGTATCTAACTCACAATATTTGAGCAGGTTTTCTATCTTTTGCTTGCGCACCGCTGGTGCCGTTTCTGGATTGATGATGTCCATATAAGCAAGTTGCGCCAACGTGCCATTCTTCACATCTTCCAATTGCGAATAATCGAGATGAGGGGCCACTGTCGGCAGCACTGCCTTGATTGACCAGGAACCCTTCATTTCGTGATGGTAGTAATGATTCTGCAACCACTGCAAAAGGTTCACCAGACGATCAATGAGGTCATTCAAAGGTGCTGCTAGGTCAGGACAGAAGTCGATGAGTCCTTTGATCACGGTACTTTCAAAGCTGCCATAGACAATAATTGGCCCATCGTTTTCAACAGCCGCGATCAGGCTTTCAGCGAAGGCACGCATCGGTGCGTGGCCGCTGGTGTCCAGAAATTCGCAATGTGTTACCACCCCACCCTGCCGTTCCACATGACACGACCACTGGAAAGGTAGTTGCTGATGGGGTCGTGTGTCTGCCCAGCGTGGAATGACGAAATTGATGGTCTCGAAATCCAGATAAAAACGCGGATATGGCAGTTTAGCCAGTTCAGCTTTCAGTTCATCTGAAATGAAAGCTTGCTGACTGCATGTTGCACGCCATACAACAAGGTGCCGTTCTTTGGTCAGCATCCCGCCCGGGATGTCACGTACATCTTCAATGCCAGCGTCTTGCAAGTCAGTGATGAGCTTACGTCCGTTGGGCAGGATGGACACAGGATATTCAGACAGGGCCTGCTTGCAATGGCTGGTGAACTGGCAATCCGGCTTGCATTGCGACCCCATCCGAATATCGGGCATGGTGTTATCTAAGATTTTGCGATGCGCTGCCAGCCATACGGACACGCCAGGCAACAGCGCCCTCACCTGTTCGGTGACATCTTCCTCAAGCAGGAGTTGTCCATAATCCCCATCTCCTGCATAGACGAAGCCTTTATCGACGTGCGACACGCTGACCTGTCCAACCGTTATGCCTGCACCTTCCAACACCCATAGTTGAACAGCGCAATCCATCAAATGATGATCTTTGACACTCCCAGAAGATTTAACTTCCACCATGCGCCAGCCATCATCAGTTGGCACGAGGATGTCACTGCGCACCAGTGCACCGTCATGCATAAAAGCAGCCTCAAATAACGTGACCGCCGCCTTACAACTCATCAATCCTGTAGTTTCCGCGACGGCCAAGTCGGGCTGCTTGATATTTTCTATCAATATCCCGTTCAGATAGTTGAGTCTGGCCATGTTGCCGATCTCAATACCATTGGCAATGGTTAGCTCTGAGGTAGATGACGGTTCTGCCAATTCGGGGTGGTAGGTTTGCAGCCAAAGTCGTTTAGGACATCTGTGACCTGACAGGAGGCGAGATTTTGTGATGTAACGTGTCATGGTGTGATTGTAAGCTGGCAGCAGTTAAAGTGTAGTGTGTTCATTGGAGGTAACATATTCTGATTGCGTTGATTGCCGTTACGCATTTTGTGCATACTCAAATTTCTTTACGCACGTTGTACATCTGGGCTGTCTTTTACTTTTTCCAGAGATGCTCAATGGTCAGAAAAAGTATTGCATGATGGGATCATCATCCAGCGGATGCGGTCTTCGCTTGATTTTTATGACGGGTCGCGGCGGTGGTAGGTCGAACACCAGTTCACAGTCAAAAGCATTGATTTCTTCCAGCCGTTCTACATAACCATATTGGCGGAACAGGTGGATGATGCGTAAACCGGATACGCCATCAAGTTGCACTTCACGACCATATTTGTCGGTCAGTTCAAAACGGCGTTTGCTTCCACCCTGCAAGTTGACCTGTCGAGCACGGATCGGGAGCCTGTCATCCAGTTGTTTGAGTATAGTTTCGTCAGGATTAGTCATTTTCTGTTAATCCTTCCAGAAGGATTTAAAACGATCCGGCGAAAGCTGGGTATAACGAACAGTGTGCTGAATGTTCTTATGGCCCAAGTAGTGCTGGATGGCACGGGTGTCTTGCCCTGCCTGTGCCAGTTTGTAGCCACATGCATGACGGAGCATGTGAGGGTGAACAGAAAACGGCAGCTTTGCTTCCACCCCTGCCCTCACTACAATTTTGCGGATGGCATCATCAGTCAGTGGCGCCTTGCGTTCACTGCTGAACACATAGGGCAGCATGGGATAGTCACGCTGCAAGCGGCGCAAGGCGCGCAACTCTGGCCCGCGTACCGGATGGACACTGGCATTGCCTTGCTTCAGCCGATTGATGTGCATCAGACCTTGCTTGAGATCAACCTGATCCCAGCGCAAGCTGACCAACTCAGTGACGCGGAGGCCGTGACGATAGGCTAAAAGAATTAACGTCGCGTCACGGTGGCCGTGCCGCCCTACTCTTCCGGCAGCCGCCATGAGCTGATCGACTTCATTTTCCGTAAGGTATTCCCGGCTGCGATAGTCCGAATTTTTGAGGCGGATAGGAACTTTCCGGTTTACAGTGTTTGGCGCATCCCGTACAGGGAACTGCAAAACCGCATTGCTACGTGGTGTCATGGGGTGAACTCTCCGGAAAAGGGCTCTTTTACGGAAAGTTTTGAAGCTTGCCCTCCGTAATCAGCTGTTGACCCAATTTACAGAAGTGAGAGCTTTTCCAAAGCGGAATTTAAAATTCTCAACTTCACGAAGCTTTTGGAATACGGCGACTACCGTAATAAGAAGCACCGATCGAAACGCGCGTGTGGCCAGCCTGCTCCATCAGTATCTGGCTGGCAATATGAAATTCATCCTTATCAACCGTACTCAGGTCACCCCCCTTCACCGGCGCATCAATCCCAAGCAAACGCTTGAACTCACGCTGCATATATTCATGTCGTAAGCCATGCGCACTTACGCCGGAGTTACGCAAATTAATATCGAACGATTCCATTACAGTATAGAAACGACGAATCTTTTGCTCCAGCGTTTTTCCACGGCCACCCAAAAATCCTGTCTTCTTGTCAGCAATCAATTTTGCGCGGGACAGGACATCACGCTGTACGTCATCTGTCACCGGAACAATACGTGACCGGTCCCCTTTCGTTCCTTCACGTAGCAACAAGAAATCACCTTGATGCGCTACGGCCGGGCGAAGCATCACCGATTCCTTTACTCGCAGACCAAACGCCAAGCAAAGCTCAAGTTCAATCGCTACCACTTTGTCTTTCTCAGAAATCTCTGCCAGCTTGTCGAGCAGCACCACACCATTCCCCTCCCATGACTTGTCTTCCTTCGCCACCATAGATCGGCGCACCGAAGCCTTGGAGTCAACGTACTTCCACGATTCTCTAACCATCCCAGTCTTACCGATCCAGGCACAGAATGTACGCATGACAGAAATCTTGTTTTGCAAAGTAGCAGGTGATTGGCCTTGTGCCTCTAAGAAAGTGAATACGGACTCCAGGTGTTTTACCTTGAGGTTGTGCACATCTTCTATCTTGTAGCCAAGGTGTAAGAGATCACCGAAGAAACCTTTGATGATGGAGGCTCGTTTGTTCTGTGTGCCCTGACCAACTTTCTTGGTTTTACGTGCAGCATTGTCATTGTTCTTTTGTAGCAGCAACGCAATCTGGTTGTTCAGTGACTTCGGTAGATATTGCTTACCTGAACTGTACTCAGAATTTTTGCCATCCACTCGGCCCGGCTTTGCCTCTTCCATCTGTATTCTCCAAAATAACTAAGTCTCAATATCGTGGATAGTCACCTTCGGATGCCCAAAAATTGAATCTCTGAACGTGACTATCCCAATTTCTTAACCTAGTCATGGCTAAGGGTCGCGGTTAAACAGACGCTCTGTTCCTGATATTGCCGTCAGGTCGGTGAGTGTAATTAGGTAGCACGTAAGTCAGATCGGGTTGGGAGATACAACGTGGCATTTCTGCCTGCGTAATACCGCGACTTGCGCCGCTCCGGTTAAAATCAACCAGTCCTTTTTGTCGCATTTAGCGACCTTCCCAAAATTTTTCAAATCTTTCTGCGATCACACGCGGTCACTCATGTCGAATTCCTACCACCAGAATTCTTAGCCTTTCGGCACCGTCTTTTCCCCGTACCTACATCTGCGATTAACTCAGCACAATGTAAATCTCAACTCACTACCAAGGCAGTGGGGGGTGTGTAATGCAATGCATCATTTTGTCCATGTGTAAAATACTTTAATCCTGATCAATTCATTCCTCGACACCATTTCTTCCCCTACGTCTGTAAATCCAATCTACTGATTGGCAGTACGACAGACAGCCTGACACCACGCAAACAAACATCACCAGCCAACGGCGCGATCACCTGTCGGCGTCGTATGTTGGAATTCTGGATGTCAGTGCGCCCGCATCGGGGGTTACTTTGGTTCTACTGATTGAAATCTCTGAGACAGTGAGTATTTTTGCCCAAGACTGGGGCGAACGATGAATATGGCGAAAACCATGATCCATCTTTAAAGCCATTGCGTGAAAACACAAGGCGATTGAGAAGCGCGTGTGCGTTACTCGATTTACGGTGACTAGCCGTTAGTACGTTTTGCTACTGAGTTTTACTACAATTCCCGCTTATATAGCATCTACGGGCAAACGCAGTGATTTAGACGATCACCATTCGTATTCTTCATAAAGAAGAAGTGAGGCCATTTGACCAAATATTTCGTTAAGTGTCAATGATTTCGAAGAGTTATTTCGGAGAGTAATTATTCCAATGGTCAGTTTACTAAAACGGCTTAAAACCCATATGACCATTGAGTCCGAGAATCACTCTCTATTCGGATAATGCCAATTTTCAGTGCGTTTTAAGGGTTTCATTCGAGCCAACATAATCCCGAATTTCTCCTCCTTTTAGCCTCGGATAAATAACCAGTCCAACGGACATACGTTCTATACCAATAAGTCGTAACTAGTTACGACTTTTACAGTTAATCGCTGCCGAGTCGCTGCGAAATGACCAAAGAAATTTCAATTTACCGAATAAGTCGTAACTAGTTACTACTTTTGCTGATAATAGCCACTAAGTCGTTGCGAAACGGCAGAAGAAATTTCAATTTGTGCAATAAGTCGTAACTAGTTACGACTTATTGCACATTCAGTATCCTAGTTTGCTCGATTAAATGTAATTTATTATTTTGAGTGTAAAAAAGTCGTGACTTTTCACGACCTTTCTTGAACCTTATTGCGGCGATTTCAATAATCTCGTGCTGCGCAGCATCAAGGCCTGTTGTCTCTAGGTCAAAGACAACAAATGAGTCCGGGAGGTTGTCGATTGAGATTTGCTGAAGCAAGTTACGCTCCTTAATGTTGCATACGAAGAATCAGCCCACAATTACGACTGCTCCCGCGAGCTGTCACCTTTAAGAACTGAATTTAATACATTGCCTATTTCGAAAATTCGCAAAGACTGCCGATCAAACTCACTTTGAAGAAACGGCAAAACAAGTCGGCGTGAATACGGCCTCTCGTCGTAAATGAACTCTTGAAACTCAAGCGTATAGGTATCCAGCTTCTTGTCTGTCAAATCAACCCACAACCATGACCTGACAAGGCTCCGATGTTTGCTGTGATTGGATAAAGCACCAAGGTATGCAAAGTCGTCACCCGAAGCGAGCAAGTTCAACTCTTGAGCGAGATTTTGATGTTCCGGCGTTCGATTCAATTCACGCCTAACCGCATACAAACAAATCTTTCGTTCTAATAGCGGTGGCGGTTGCTTTAGTTTATAGCCAAGAGCGTAATAAATCGCATGCGCAAAAATATCTCCCATCGCATGCAGGCTTTGAACACAGGCTGTGACATGCGCGCCGATTTCCCAAATGCATTGATTAAACTCATCACGAGCATCCTCATTGCCTCCAGTGGATATTTTTAAGCGGTTCACGGGTGAATCAAATTTCCCGACACAAGTTTCAAACAGACTCTTAGCATTGCGATAGTGGTATCGAGCATACTCCTGACGGTCGATGGTTGAATTCATGCTCTGATATGCCAATTCGGCTTGTGTCTTACCGTAGCGTAATGCGACAAGTTCTCTTGCTTCATCTCTGTCCCAAACGGTCATTTTTATTCCCTATGTATTCATTAACAACGAGGCAATGACAGCAGCACCTTTACGGGCTATGCAAATATTCGTGGGCTATACCAAGTTGAATTACAGATCCTTAATCCAACTCTCGAATTCTCTGGGCATGCGTCCAAAACCATTTAACCCCCAGATAATACGGTTTGCGGCATCGGCTACAAGTTGACGTTCGACTGTTGGATCAGCGAGGGATCGAAGTCTAGCCTTAAACTCCGGCGTATTGCGCCAGCACTCAAGCTCTTTGGGATTATTGAAAATAATCTCGCGGAACGTATTGCCGATTGATCGTCTTCTAAATTCGCGGTACTTGCTGAAGCCGATTCCGTCACGGATTACCCACGCGTCTTCGGAAGAAGTCACGTTCAAATTGATCTCAACAAGTAGCCGAGGGGACAGAACGGCCATTATTGAATCCTGCCCCATCATAATCGGCGAATCGCAAAGCGGGAAATGATGGTCGTCGGTTCGATACAAAGTCCATCTAGAACAGGCCAATGCGACGGTGGCGCGAGCGAGCACGAACTGATTCGCCCAAGCATTCTTTAGTAGCCAGAAGTACTCCCATTTTGGCCTGCCGATGGTTTCTGACATTTCAATCATTGACTTCATCATCTCGTAGCTCCGCATTGCATGGATGACAAGCAGGCACGTTATGAAGCCCTTGTGCTCGTTCGAAGAAAAACCGCCAAGCATGGCAGCCTCCACAAGTCGGTCGTACCCTCCCTTATGTTCAACGCCTGTCAGAGTATCCTCGAAATCCATGAACAGGCTTTCTGGATTTTCATCCACATAACATGCCAACTTTTCGTACTGATCAGGAAATCGTTTTCGACAAAACTGCTTCATTGCCTCTGGCGTGACCTCCGCAACCCCAAGACCCGCCGCATAATGTACGCGGTCAACTGTGGTTTGATAAACCTTGCCAGCTTGAATGCCAAGTGCAAACACCTGTTGCTTTCGAGCCGATCTAGTTCCGACACCACCTTGCCTGCGAGCCTCGAAGTAATCTGGATTCCACAAACCAGTCCAAAAACAGGGGTTGTAGTGATTGCGTTTAGTGAATGTGTGCATAAGAGACTAGCAACTTATTTAATCCGCCAAACCCAACCGGGTAATGCTTCCAGTAGTGCTTTACGTACCGGCGACATGCTGTCTTTTTTTCTTCGTTGATTACCAACCCAATGACCGATTTGATATCCATCAGCAGTTTTGTAATCCGCAGGAACTTTGACATGCCCTTCTCGATCTGCGAATTCTTTGAGGTGGCTGAACCATTCACCCCACTTTAACAAAGCACGCTCAGCCCAACTCCAGTCAGGCAATGCTTCCAAGCGTGCCTTACGTTCAGGATGCAATCGTTCTTTTGCAGCTCGTTGTTTTCCAACCCAATTCCCTAAATTGAATCCATCAGCAGCTTCGTAATCACTAACAACCTTGGCATGCCCCTCGTTATCTACGAACTCCTTAAGATGACGGAATCCATCTTCCCACTGGGATTCAACCGCATCCCACACCCAGCCGGGCAATGCTTCCAGCCGTGCCCTGCGTTCCAATGACATGTGATTTTTTCTTACTCGCTGCTCCTTTACCCAGCTACCGACTCGATATCCATCTGCCGCTTTGTAATCTCGAGAAACCTTGGCATGTCCCTCGTTATCTGCGAATTCCTTAAGATGACGAAACCCATCTTCCCACAGGGAATCAACCGCATCCCATACCCAGCCGGGTAATGCTTCCAGCTGTGCCCGGCGCGCCTGAGTCAGGTTATCTTTTGTATGGCGTTGGACTCCTACCCACTGCCCGAGTCGGTATCCATCTGCTGTCTTGTAACTATTCGCAGCTTTGGTATGCCCTTCTCGATCTGCAAATTCTCTGAGATAGCGAAAACCTTTTTCCCAATTATCTGTGCGAGGATCCCAACTCCAATCCGGCAAAGCCCCCAGTCTTGCTTTTTGATCCACCGACAGGATGTTCCTCTTTCTACCTCGATTTGAAGAAATCCATGATCCAAGCATATACCCATCCTCGGCTCTATAACCTTGAGGAGGTTGACTGTGGCCTTCACGTTCTACGAATTCCTTGAGATAGCGAAAACCCTCCTCCCATTTCTCTGCATGTGGGTCCCATGTCCAACCGGGCAATGCTTCAAACCGAGCTTTACGCTCAGGTGACAGTTTGTCTTTTATTGACCGCTGAACACCAACCCACTTACCAACTCTATATCCATCTGATGTCTGGTAATTTTGCAGTACCTTGGCATGACCTTCACGTTCTACGAATTCCTTGAGATACCGAAAACCATCTTCCCAAGCATCCTCATGAGTGTTCCAACTCCAGCCAAGCACTGCTTCTAGCAGTGCTTGGCGCTCTGCGGATAGGTTGTCCTTTTTACTTCGTTGAGAAATAACCCACTGGCCAAGCCGATACCCATCTGCCGTTTTATAATCTTTAGGCACCTTGGTATGACCTTCTTGACTTACAAACTCTTTAAGGTGACTGAACCATTCATCCCATTGTTTCTGACCCAATTGAATTTTTTCAGCCCAACCCCAACCGGGCAATGCTTCCAGCCGCGCTATGCGCTCCGGCGGCAAGCTGTCATTTTTTCTTCGTTGATTACCAACCCAATGACCGAGTCGATATCCATCAGCAGTTTTACAATCTTTAGGCACTTTGGCATGCCCCTCTCGATCTGCAAATTCATTGAGATGGCGAAACCCCTCCTCCCATTTGTCTGCATGTGAATCCCATGTCCATCCGGGCAAAGCCTCCAGTAACGCCTTGCGCTCAGGCGCTAGATTGTCTTTCTTCTGCCGCTGGCTTGCCACCCACGTCCCTAATGGCAGTTTCCTGCGAACATTATTTTCGTCTCTTTCACTATCTTGGGGGGGGCTGCTATGCCCCTCTCGCTTAGCAAATGCTTCCAACAATCCAAACCAGAAATTCCAAGACGCAGTAACTTGCTCCACCAGATAGGTACGCAGTGCACCGCCAAAACTCTCATCCACGGTCGTAGGCAAATCAATGCTGATCTTGCGCAAGCTATCTGCGCTGACTCCGGCGCCCAACTTCCGGCCCATTTCAGTTCTGATCTGATCCAGTTCATCAGCCAGCACATCGTCGTGTGCCTTCAACGCATCCAGCACATCCCAGATCGGTTTGAAGTTGCTCGCCTCTATGGTGCTTGCCGCGTCTTCGCCCGACTTGATGAACACCGGCAAGATGATGGTTCCCGCCTTCTTATCTGGACTTAATCGAATGGCGCGGCCTACCGCCTGAATGATGTCCACCTGGCTGCTACGCGGGTCAATGAACGCGACACCGTCGAGTGAGGGTACGTCCACGCCTTCGGATAGGCAGCGTGCGTTGCTCAATACGGCACGTTCGTCTGCATTTAATACTTTGAGTTGGTCGAGTTTGATCTTGCGTTTGCTGGCGGGCATGTCGCCGCTAACAAAATCGGTGCGCAGGGTTCCACTGGGGCGGTGTTCATCGCTGACCCAGCGCATGGTGTTTTGCATGTCGGTGGTGAAGTTTTCCGCGCGTTTGACACGGCTGTGGAAGCTGATGATGCGTTTGAGGTCGTAGTCTTTGATGGCTTTGAGCAGGCCGATTTGAGCAGCGAGGGATTCGCTGTCGGTCTCACGGGGTGAGCTAGGCTGGCCTTTCTGATTATGAAAAGCGCCCTCACCC
>Ga0208863_1000918_pt1 | contig 22282 bp, 17 predicted proteins | sample RifOxyD3_FD_184040 | JGI IMG/M metagenome (GOLD analysis project Ga0208863, IMG submission 184040) | Soil microbial communities from Rifle, Colorado - Rifle Oxygen_injection D3 (SPAdes) | ecosystem: Environmental > Terrestrial > Deep subsurface > Rock core/Sediment | place: Rifle, Colorado...
ACTACAGAGTGGGCTATAAAATTGGATAAATCTGATAATAGTATTTACTTTAGAGATAATGATGGTAACGATGGTGTTGTTTTGGCTCAAGATAGTACCAGTTGGGCTAGTGCATCTGATGAAAGGTTGAAGAAGGATATAATGAGTTTGAGTATCCTGGATAGATTGGATGGGTACAGAGCTGTATCTTTCAATTGGAAAGATAGTGGTAGACATGATATTGGTGCTATTGCTCAAGAACTGTATAATGTTTTCCCTGAAGTAGTCAATATTGGTAAAGAAGAACTTGGTAAAAATGGAGAAGGTGCTTGGAGTATTCAATATGATAAATTGGGTGCGCTTGCACTTCAAGGTGTCAAAGAATTGAAACAGCGTCTAGATGTTTATAATGCATTACTTTTGAGTGGTAGTTTGAATAGCTTTGTGGAGGATATGAATCAATCCAATATTTTGACTTTCTCACAAGATGTTGCTTTTACCAAACATGTTACTTTTAGTAAAGATAATATTGGTTCAGCTTTGATTCTTGCTGGTGAAAATGGTGTTAGAGTAGAGTTTGTACAAGAATTTGTTACACCACCAATTGTCAATTTGACTTTGGCTACTGATGCTACTTTAGATACTTATTTTGTGGATAGTGTGGATACTACCGGCTTCACAATTAGAATTAGACCACTCCAAAGTCAAGATGTCGTTATAAATTGGTATGCTTTTGGTCAGGTTTTTGATAATTTGAATCAAAATAGTACAGATACTATAGAAATTGATTCTGGTAGTAGTGCTGATAATCTAACTGATTTGGCAAATAATTATTTGGAAGATAATGGTTTGACATTGGATGATACCATGACTAGTAGTACAACAACATCTACCACTTTCACTGATAATGTCTTAAATATTGATGATAATTTATCTGAAACAACGACAACAACTATTGATGAAACAACAACAAGCACTAATAACTAAAATAAAATAATTATTTAAATTAATAAATATGGAAAAACAAAATGACATAACTAGTTTACCTACTAGAAAAGATAATACAGAGAGTGTAAAAAAAGATAACAAAAAAATAATTCTTGTATCTTTATTTTTGGTTTTATTTATTGGTTTGATTTATCTTTTATTTAGTTATATAAAAACTCAACGTGAGTTAAAAGTACTAAAAGATCCTGCAGCACAAGAAGCTGCTGTCAAAGTTGAAAATGATAAATTAATTCAGAAAATTAATAAGTTGATTGATTTGCCTACTAATGAAGAACCTGTTGTTGGTACTGTCAATGATGCTTCTACTCTTGCCCAACAACAAAAATTTTTTAGTAATGCAAAAAATGGTGATAAAGTATTGATTTATCAGGATAAAGCTATTATTTATAGACCAGATGACAACAAATTGATTAATGTTGGCCCTGTTTATGTAGATAGTACAAGTACAGAGTCTAATATTAATAATAAATAATCATTTAAAAGATATTTTTAAAATAAAAATTATGGAAGAATTACAAAACAAAATGCCTGTCTTAAATAGAAAATTAGGAAACGAAAAACCAAAAAATAATAGTGGTAGGAATTTTTTGATTAGCTTACTTTTTGTTTTTATGTTGTTTGGGTTTTTTGGAACTTATTATTTTTATAATAAATATGATCAAATTAAAAAAGATCCAAATATTGTTTCACAAAAAGAAGTTGATAATACTTTAGATTCTGTAAAAAAACTTATGCTTTTGCCAAGTGAAGAAACTCCTAGTATGGCGACGGTGTTGGATAAAAGTAAATTAACAGGGCAAGCTTTTTTTGATAATGTTGAAAATGGTGATAAACTTTTGATTTTTCCAAAGGCTATGCAGGCTATTATTTATAGACCAGATACAAACAAAATTATTAAAGTTGGACCAATATTTTTGAATGAGGATGGTGAAACAGTAGAGGATAGTACTACTAAGCCAGAGGAAGTTGTGGTTGTACCTCAGCCAGAAAATATTAAAATAGCTTATTATAATGGTACCTCTATAGTTAATCTATCAGCTCAAACAGAGAGTATGGTAAAAGTAGCTTATCCAACGTATCAGACTGCGGTAGTTACCAATGCTACAAAAAATGATTATAAAGAAAATATTATCATTGATTTGTCTGGAAAATATAGCAATGAAGTAACTGAAATCTCTAAATTAATAAATGCTAAAGTACAGACTTTACCAGATGGTGAAATAAAACCTGATGCTGATATTTTAATTATTTTGGGTAAATAGTTTTTTTATGAAAAGACAAATAACAATCTTTTTTTCTCTTTTGTTATTTGCCTTTTTTTTGCCTAAGATTATTTTATCTGCTACAGGTACTATTTTGGCTACTCATTCTTATGCTTGGAGTAATAATGTTGGTTGGATAAATTTCAAAGATACGATAGTCGGGGATAGTGCCTTGTCTGGTTATGCTTGGTCTGCTAATAATGGTTGGATAAAAATGAATCCTAGCAATGGTGGTGTTTTTAATAATGGACAAGGTGTATTGTCTGGTTATGCTTGGGGTGAAAACTTGGGTTGGATAAATTTTTCTGGGGTAAGCATTGATTCCAATGGTAATTTCGTTGGTACTGCTAGTGGAGATTTGATTGGTTCCCTTAATTTTGATTGTACAAATTGTGATGTGCAGACTGATTGGCGTGTTACACCTCCAACAGGAGGTGGTGGCGGTGGTGATACTACACCTCCACCAGATGAGGATCCACCCCCAGAAGAGGTACATGATATGCCAATTGGTTCAGTGCAAATAAATAGTGGTGCTAGTTATACTAATAGTAGGGATGTTACTTTACAACTTGTGAGTGATTATACAGATAGTTATGCTATAGCTGTGACTAATGATTTTAGTTCGGTTACTTATGTCGCTATTACAAATTCTGTTTCTTTTAGTCTAGCAAGTGGTGATGGTAACAAAACTGTTTATGTAAGTCTCAAAAATCAATATGGTACCTATGTAGCTTCTGATTCTATTATTTTGGATACTATTTCTCCAAATGCTCCAGTTATTTCTCAGATAGATAATGGGATAGAAAATGGTATTGCTATACGTCCTCCAAAATTATATGGTACGGCTGAAGCTAATTCACAAATTATAATTACCAAAACAACAGTAGGTGCACAAAGTGCTGGATTTTCTTTGGCTGATGTAACTACTTATTATGCAACTACTAATGCTCAAGGAAGTTGGAATTTTACTTTTGCTGCTATATTTGCACCTGGTAATTATGCAATTTCAGCTAAGGCACAGGACGCTGCAGGTAATATAAGTGTATCTTCTGTAGTCAGTAATTTAGCAATTCCTCTTGTGGTAACTCCACCAGAAGAAGATCTCCCTCCTGATGATGATAATCTTCCCCCAGATGAAGATTTACCACCAGATGACACGCTGCCTCCAGATGAAACAGGTGAAAATGATACAGGAAATCAAGAAAATACTAATAATACTAATGATAATACTGGTAGTAGTAATGGCTCTGAAAACAATTCGTCAGATGGTAGTGGAAGTGCTACTACTTCAACGTCAGAAAAATTTTTTACTAGTAGTACAATACCTAATATAATAAAAGAAGTTGGTAATGTAGTTGATAATGTGAGTAATCAGGTCAGTATTATTACTGAAAATATAACTAAAAATATTTCTAATTCAGTAGAAGTAAATACTAAAAAATTTGTAGACACAGCTAAAAATGTTAGTAAAAAAATTGTAGAAGTGGTAGAGCTTCCCGAAGTTCAAAATGTAAATAAAAATGTTGTTACACCTGTGGTTACTACTGTTACTGTAGTCAATATCGCATCTTCTGGTTTTGGTATGGCACAGGTTGTCAATTTTTTACGTGTATTTTTTGGTCAATTTTTCTTAGTATTTAGACGTAAAAAACAAAAAAAGTGGGGTGTTCTTTATAATTCTTTTACAAAAAAACCTATTGATTTGGCTACTATACGTTTGGTGGATAGTAAAACTGGCAAAATAGTTAGATCTGTAGTTACTGATACTGAAGGCAGATATATTTTGACAGCTTATCCTGGTGATTATAAAATAGTGGTTTTCAAAAATGGTTTTGAAGGTTTTTCTAAACATTTACAAGCTTTGAGTGAAGATAGTGCTTTTATAAATCTTTATCATGGTGAAATTATCAAAGTAACTGATGAATCTGAAATAAATTACAACATTCCTCTTGATCCAATAGAAGATAATAAAAGTTACCTACAGGTTATTAAAGATAAAATTTATAAGTCTGTAAGATTAGTGATTAGTTCTATTGGTCTTGTTTTTAGTATAGCCTCTTTTGTCATTACGCCAGTTTGGTGGGTGGGTGCTTTAGTTATTTTTCAAGTTCTGCTTTTTATCAGTATACGTCATTTTTCTTATAAAAAACTACCAAGTTCTTTTGGTGTTATTACGACAGAAGGTAATTCAAAATCTTTGGCAAATGTAGCTGTTCGTGTTTTTGATGCTACTTTTAATAAATTGGTAGAGACAACAGTTTCTGATCATAAGGGAAGATATGCTGTACTTTTGGGACCTAATAAGTATTATGTTACTTATGAAAAAAATGAGTATAAAAAGAAGAAGAGTCCTTTGTTGGATTTTTCTAGCAAAAGTATAGAAAGTAATGGTGGAATTTTGGTGAGAGATGAGTCTTTGGAAGAAGAAAATCCAAGTAAAAAATAAAAATATTATTTTGTATAAAAAAACATTGTTATTACAACAATGTTTTTTATTTTATAAATTATAAATAGTGTAATTTGGAGTTGGTGTATAAAAGTGTGGGATTTTGTGTGTTGTTTATAAAAAAATATGACAGAATAAATATTGATTCTCCCCCTAGTAGAGGGAGCCATGCCTGCCGGCAGGCAGGTTAGAGGGGGCCTTTAGCAAGATAAAACGTTTTATTATACTCTAGACCTCCCCTAACCCCTCCTAATAGGAGGGGGATTGTCCTTCACATTTTTGACATACTTTTTTCATAAATAAAAAAAGTTATATTATTATATACAAAAAAACAGCTTTGTTTATCAGTGTTTTTATTTTATCATCCCACATTTTTATACACCAGTCCCGTAATTTACTGACCCATCGCTCTCAAAACAACGTTTACTGTTTTTAGTAAGATAGAAATGTCCAAAAGTATTGATCTATTTTTTATATAGAATAAATCGTATTGGAATTTTTGGAGTGAAGTTTCTAGATTGGCAGTATAGTGTTGTTGGGTTTGTGCCCAGCCAGTAATGCCAGGTTTTATAACATTTCTTATGTTGTAATAAGGCATTTGTTTTTCTAAGTCAGCACTGATTTCTGGTCTTTCGGGACGAGGACCTATAACTGTTATTTCTCCTTTTATCAAATTTATAACTTGTGGAAGTTCATCAAGTCTTGTTTTTCTGAGTATTTTACCTATGGAAGTTATTCTTTTGTCATTTTTTTGAGCAAATTCAGCCCCGTGAATTTCAGCACTACCATCTTTGGATAGGGAATACATTGTACGAAATTTATATATCCAAAATGTTTTTCCATTTTTACCGAGTCTTTTTTGTTTAAAGAATATTTTACCTTTGGAATTTGTTTTTATGAACAGTGCTATGAATGGTAACAAAATTAGGAAAAATGTTCCAAAAAAAAGAATAGAAAAAAGCTCTATTAATCTCGTGAATTTGTTGTAGATTGGTTTGTCTAGATCTGATAAATATTGTAAAAACCAAGTTTTATAAAAAGCTGAAGGTGGAATCCTACCTGTGATACTTTCATAAAAACTGGAGATATTGATTATTTTTATCTGTTTGAAGAGTAGTTTATAAAGTTCTTGGGTTATTTCTTCTTCTTTGTTTAGGTTGTTATTAGTGATTATGATTTCTATTTTTTCATCATCAATTATTTTTTCTAGATTGTAAAAATTTTCATAAATTTTTATATCTTGATATGTGTTTTCTATTTTTTTTGAGTCATTATTTAGGATAGCTTTGACATTGTAACCTAGTGTTTTTTGTTTATTTAGGATGTCAATAATTTCAGCTACTTCAGATGTATAATTTAAAAACAATACATTAGTTTTTAGTTTTTTATTAATTAATATATTTATATATATTTTACGCCATAGATAGATAAAAAGATAAGCAATAGATACTGTAAGCACAAGGATTGTCTTTGGATTTATATTTCTGCTTGGTAAAATATAGAAAATAACGATACTAATTAAAAATGATGAGAAGGCTGTTTGTAGCAAGGTAGTAGTTGATTTTTTTGAGCTTATTTTTTTTAGGTCATAAAGACCATTGATATAGTTTAACATTAACCAAACTAAAAAGATTACTATAAAAAGTTGTAAGTTTTCTTGTAGTTGTCTTTTGTTGTCTAGTTCTAGATTGCGGATAATCAAAGATATCCAAAGAGCTACAAAAAATAGGGATAAATCTCCAATTAGTAGTATTAATTGTTTTAGTCTGTACCAAAATTTCATATTTGTCAGTGTTAGTTATTTTTGCTATACTATACATGAATAATTTAGCATAAATTAGTATAAAAAACAAGCTATGAAATTTGCCGTATATATTTTGACAATTTTTACTGTTCTTTTTTCTCCAATTTTAGCCTTAGCTAAAACTCCGAATGATCCTTATTTTGCGCAGTGGTCTTTTGAAGATACTGGTGTTTATACTGCTTGGGATTATACTACTGGTTCAAAAGATGTCGTTGTTGCTATAATAGATAATGGATTTGATACATTTCATCCTGATTTGAAAGACAATCTCTGGGTTAATCAGAAGGAAGTAGAAAATAATGGAATTGACGATGATCAAAATGGTTATATAGATGATTATTATGGTTGGAATTTTTTGGATAATAATAATGATCCAAAACCAAATGTTGAAACTTTAACTAGTAGTGAAAAAGAAGAAGGTGTGTTTAATCATGCCACTTTTGTAGCAGGTATTATTGGTGCCAAAGGTAACAACGCTTTTGATGGCGCTGGTATAAATTGGGATGTAAGGCTTATGAATTTGAAAGTTATCGGCAACGATGGAGTTGGTGATTTTGAACCTTTGGTTAAGGCTATTCATTATGCTGTGGAGAATGGGGCTAATGTTATCAATATAAGTATGGTAGGTGAAGGTAATGAGGAACAGCTTCAAGGAGCTATTGATTATGCTTATCAACATAATGTGTTGGTAGTAGCTGCTGCTGGAAATAATATGCTTGATTTGAACTATTCTGGTCAATATCCTGTTTGTTCTGATGAATTTTTGTCAAATGATGAAATTTTGGGGGTGAGTGCTATTGACCAAAATCATCATTTAGCATTTTTTTCTAATATTGGTTCAAAGTGTATAGATATTACAGCTCCGGGAGTTGGAATTCGTTCTACTTTACTTTTTTCTCCGACTAATGGTTTGTCAGATTCATATAGTGTAAAAAAATCTTGGAATGGTACCTCTTTTGCAGCTCCTTTTGTAAGTGGTGCTGCTGCTCTTCTAAAAAGTATTAAACCAAGTCTGACAGTTTCACAAATAATTGATACTTTGTTATCAACTGTTCATCATACCCCAAGTGATGACGAGGTAGTTTATGCAAATTTATTTGGATCGGGCTTATTGCAGATTGATAAAGCTGTAAAAAGTATTTTTAGTATTCAAGATATCAAAAAACCTGCAGACAATACTTCAATTATCAATATTAAAAATGATAAAGTAGATTCAATTTTGAAAAATACGGATGTAGCTTTGGTTTCTAGTAAAACAGGTAAAAAAGAAATTGTTTCCAAAAATTTAGTAACTGAGTCTCGTGATATTTTTGGAGGTCTAGAAGATGTTTTTCTTCTTCAAAATTCTGATGGTATCTTCCAAAATGTCACTTTGTCATCAGATGAAAATGGTCAAAAGGTTATAAATTTTTATGATGATAACTTGCGATTTTTGAAAAACATAGAATTAAATTTATTTGGCAATTATGATTTGGCGGTAGGATATATAAGTGAAGATTTGCGAATTGTTTTGTCACCAAAAGATTCAAGCGATGTTTATTTTTATATTTTTGATGATAGTGGCAAATTGCTAAAAACTTATCGTAAAGACGTTAAACATGAAGGTGCGAGTGTCTATGTAGAAAATGGTAATATAAGTTTGGCTTATGTGAAAGATAATAAAACAAATTTGGAAGTTTTAGATTATAGTCTTAATGTACAAACTAGTTTTGCTGTTAATAATATTTTGGCTGGTCAACTTATGGTTTTGGATTTGGACAATAATGGTAGTGATGAATATATGCTTTCCGCTAGAGCTGGCAGTCAAGCTTGGTTTAGAGTATTCAATAACAAAGGTTTAGAAGTATATAATATTAGAGTTTATCCATCTTTATATAAGAGTGGTTTTCATTTTGCTGTAGCTGATTATAACGGGGATGGTAGTCTTGATTTTGTTTTTACACCTACAACAAGTGATACACCTGTGGTTGTGACTTCTTTGTCTGGTGAACTGATAACTGGTAGATTTCCTTTTAACAATGTAGATTACGGACAAATTTTTACGATGTTAGTAAAAAATAAATAATTTTATCTTTTTAATTATATGCAAAATAATACACCGATTTTTGAAAAGAAAAATGTCTTAGTTACTGGTGGTGCTGGCTTTATTGGTTCTCATTTGTGTGAAAGATTATTGAAAGAAGCCAATGTTATTTGTATGGATGATTTATCAAATTCAGATATTTCTAATATTCAGCATTTACTTCAATATCCTGATTTTGAATTTATTAAGTATGATGTCAATGAAAAAATAGATTTGAAAGACTTTCCAGAACTAGACAAATTCAAAGTACGTTTTCAAGGTATTCAAGAAATTTATCACATGGCTTGTCCTACAAGTCCAAAGAATTTTGAAAATTTGAAAATTCATTCTCTTTGGGCTAATTCCAAAGCGATGCTCAATACTTTGGATTTAGCAGTAGATTATCGTGCTAAATATGTTTTTGGTTCTAGTTCAGTGGTTTATGGACGAGTAGATGAAGAAAACAAGGTTTTTGCTGAAGATCATGAAGGTGTAGTTGATCATCTGTCACCACGCAGTTGTTATGATGAGGGCAAGAGATTTGCGGAAACTTGTGTTGAGACATACAAACAAGTTTATGGTCTTGATGCTAAGATGGCTCGTATTTTCACTACTTATGGTCCTCGTATGAAATTACGTGATGGACTGTTAATACCAGATTTTATTTTGAATGCACTTGACGGCAAGGACTTGGTGATATATGGTGATGGAGAGATAACTCAATCTTTGTGTTATGTTTCTGATATGGTAGATGGTTTGGTACGTCTTATGGGAACTGGTCCAGATATTGCTATTGTTAATTTAGGTTTGGATGAACCATATAAGATGTCTGAAGTAGCAGAAAAGATTATTCAAATGACTAATTCTAGTTCAAAAATAGTTTATGAAGCACCTTTGGTTTTTTTGACCAAAAAAGGTTTGCCAGATTTGCGTCGTGCCAAAGAAAATTTGGATTGGATTCCTTTGGTACGTTTGGAAGATGGTTTGCATAGAACTATTGAATATACTTTGGCTAATAAAGAAAATTTAGCCTTGAGAAGTTAAAAATTATGTTTATTGCTATTGTTCCTGCCTATAATGAAGAAAAAAGAATAGGTGATGTTGTACAAAAATTATTGTCTCATGTCGATAAAGTTGTTGTTGTTGATGATAAATCACAGGACAATACTATTTTTGAAGCTGAAAAAAACGGAGCTTTTGTTTTGAAACACAATATCAATTTGGGACAAGGCGCTGCCCTTGAAACAGGACATAAATATGCTAGGAAACTTGGTGCTGATTATGTTTTACATTTTGATGGTGACGGTCAGTTTGTGGTAGATGATATTGTGCCGGCACTAAATAGATTGAAAGAAACTAATTCAGACATCTTGTTTGGTTCACGTTTTTTGGATGACAGAACAAATTTGCCTTTTCTAAAAAAATATTTTATTTTACCAATAGGTAGATTTGTAAATAAAATTTTTGGTGTTGTACCTTTGAAAGATTCTCAAAATGGTTTTAGAATTTTGAACAAATTAGCCTTAGAAAAAATTGTTATTACCCAAAATGGTATGGCACATGCTACTGAAATTATGGGTTTGACCAAAGAACATAATTTGAAATTTGTGGAATTTCCTGTACAAGTGATTTATTATGAATATGGTCAAGGAATGGGTGGGGGATTCAAGATTGTTAGAGATTTGATTTGGGGAAAATTTTTGAAATAATTTATGAAGCAAATACAGTTTGTCAGCAGGTACAGCAGATTCAGCTTTTTTATTTTGAAAATAAACATTTATTTGTAAATATTAGTTTTAAATCGTTTTACTTTATACTTTTAACTTTTTCGCTTTGGGCGGAATAAAATTTTATGCTATTATTACTTTTCAAAATTATATTTGCTTTGTTTTCACTTTCAGCTATTTTTACTGTTTGGCAGAAAAAACAAAAAACTTTGTTAGGGAACAAAGCCACTTTTTTTTGGATTGTATTTTGGTTAGCTTTGACTTTGGTAGTTTTTTGGCCAAATAGTACTCAGATTTTGGCTGACTATATTGGTATTGGTAGAGGTGTAGATTTGGTAATTTATGTTTCTATTGCTTGTATTTTTTATTTAATATTTAAAATGAATTTGAAAATAGAAGGATTGAAAAGAGATTTGACAGATGTGGTGAGAACAGAAAGTCTAGAGAGTAAAAAATAATTTTTTATTTAGGATTTATGAATTTGGATTTTTAAATATGAAAATAGCACATATTGTTTGTACATACCCACCATACTATGGTGGCATGGGAAATACAGCTTTTCAGATGGCTAGTTTTTTGTCTTTATTAGGAAATGAGATAGAAGTATTTACACCACAATATAATTTCAATGAAGAAAATATTGAAGAAAGGAAAGACTTTGCAAGTCGTTTGAAATCTCCTATTTATTATGGTAATGCTGCTTATTTACCAAGTATAAAAAAAGAATTAGATAAATTTGATTTGATACATTTGCATTATCCTTTTTTTGGTACAGCTAATTTGGTAAGAAAATGGAAATTGAAAAATCCTCAAAAACCTTTGGTGATTACTTATCATATGGATACAAGAGGGGATGGACTCAAAGGTTTTGTTTTCAAAATGTATGCCAAATTTTGGATGCCAAAAATTCTAGGCGTGGCTGACAAAATTTTAGTTAGTTCTTTTGATTATATTGAACATAGTGATGCTAGCAAATTTTTTTTAGCTAACAAAAATAAATTTGTAGAGTTACCTTTTGGTGTGGATATAAATGATTTTGTACCACGCCCAAAAAATGATGAATTGATTGTAAAACATAATTTACAAAAAAATTTACCAACAATTTTGTTTGTTGGAGGCATGGACATTGCACACTATTTCAAGGGTATTGATGTTTTACTAAAAGCACTTTATTTATTAAAAGAAAATAATTTGGAAGTACAAACAATTTTTGTTGGTGATGGTGAGTTGAAAGATAAATTTATTTTACAAGCCAAAGGAATGGGATTGGAAAACAATGTAAGGTTTGTCGGCTTTGTTTCCAATGGAGAATTACCATTGTATTACAACTTGGCTGATTTATTTATTTTACCATCTATCAATACTGCTGAAGCTTTTGGTGTAGTATTACTCGAAGCGATAGCCAGTGGTGTGCCTGTGATTGCTAGTAATTTACCAGGGGTAAGGACTGTCGCTCAAGATGGTGGAGAGGTTTTTACTGTAAAAAAATATGAAGAATTAGCAGTTTTAATAAAAGATTATTTTTCTAAACCAGAAAATATATCAATTTATAAAAAACAAGTTAGAGAAGTAGCTGTAGCTAAATATGCTTGGTTTAATATTGTAAAAAAATTGAACATTATTTATAAAGAGCTTGTTGATAAGCAATAATTTTGCTATAATAGTATAGAGATTAATCAATTAATCAAAATCTTATGGGTAAATTTAAACATGGGCTATTTCTTGGTGGATTACTTGGTGCCGGTTTAGTCTGGCTCAATGCTACCAAAAAAGGCAAAGAGGTTAGAAATGATCTTATGGACAATGCTGCTACGGTTTATGCTGAAGTAAAAGAAAAGATCATCTCTTCAGAAGGTTGGGACAAAATGACAAAAACAAAGTATTACAAATTTGTTGAACAAACTGTCAACAAATATGCTGTAGAAAATGATTTACTAGATAGCATGCGTGATATGATTGAAAGAGTAGTCAAAGCTCAATGGAAAAATTTATCCAAAGAAGCTCCAAAAAAGAAAGTTAGTAAGAAATAAGAACATTATCAAAAAACTCCTAAAATTAGGAGTTTTTTTATGGTTTACCACGATAAACGTAGTCTTTTTTGTGGGCGTGCTTGGAATCGAACCGAGGACCTCAACATTATCAGTGTTGCGCTCTAACCAACTGAGCTACACGCCCTTGTAATTTGCTAGGCTATTATAGACTATTTTGAATTTTTTTTCAAGTCTTTTATCCAGAGCCTTGTTTTTTTGATTTTGTACCTTTGTAAACCCGCCCAGATTCTCCGCCCAAGGCGGATCCCCCGATTTAGTCGGGGGAGAACTTACCTTGATCTCTATCCCGATAAAAATCTTGTGACCGCAAGAGGATTCGAACCTCTGACCTCTACAATGTCAATGTAGCGCTCTAGCCAACTGAGCTATGCAGTCATATTAATGCTTTGTTTTTTTAGTTTTATCGGGATCAATGTGGCGCTTCCTGCCTGCCGGCAGGCAGGTAACCAACTGAGCTATATGGTCATTATTTTGACGTCAAATACTATATAATATTTAGGACAAAATGTCAATATTTTTGATATTTTATATGACGTTTAAGAATATCTGATGTTTGCAAAAATACTTGTGGTATTACATCGAAACTAAATCAATGTAGCTGATTAATTTGATATTATTTTCTTTTAGAAATTTATTAATTTCTTCGATTTTTTTTATATCAAGTTCACGTTCTTTGTTTAGACTGGATTTACAATTTTGGTCATATGAACCTGGATGAAACAAAATTTCATAACTTTCTTCGTCTTTAAAATTCTCAATTGTTCGTTTCAATTCATCAAAACTCATTCTAGTTCCACTCATGACTTCATTTTTAGTTTTTACAACATCGTCAATATCAAATTTGTGATTTCGGCAAGGAAGATTTTTTTCTTTACAAAATTCTATAATTGAGGGATAAGATTCTTTTAAGAATGTAGATTTATGTAAATCAATATGGCTTGGACTAAATTCAAAAATAGAAAAAAATTTTTTGTACTGTCTTTCTATTTCTGCTTTGAAATTATTGTCAGAAAATTCTAAATGAAGTCCTATACTCAAGTTATGAGATTTTGTTAGTGTCAAGAGTTCACTAATTTGATCAGACTGTTCATCATTTACCCAATTTACCATCACTGAAGTAGAAGAAATTAATCTATTTTTTATCAATAACAAAATAGAAGTATTAAATATTTTGCTATATCCGAAGTCATCAGCATTGATTATCAAGTATTTCATAAAGAAAATAATGTCAAATTTTTATAATAAAAGATTATTCTGATTATCAAACAAACATGATTCTTCTATAAAATTATAACTATTGTTATTATTTTCTAGTTTAATAATATTGCAGATTGTGAGATCTGTATTAAAAACAAGCCATTCTTTGCGAGATATTTGTAGATAATAAGGTCCGTCAAGGTCTTTGGGAAAATCTATATTATGTTTCTCAACAATTTGTGGTATCTCGTTATTTAATGCGAACAAAAGTATAGTGTAAGGTGTTTTTTGTAACTCTTTATAAATGGTATCAGAATTTTTTTCATTTATGTATTCTTTGGCTTTTTTAAAAATTCCTGTAAATAAATTGTCACTTACTTTATATAATACATTTATATCTTGTTTTAAATAGTAATTATCAATAGCATAAGGTGTTTTTTTAAATTCAAATTTTTCATTTTGGGGTATCGGATCATTGAACTCTTGTTTTTTAACAATTTTGCAAGGTTTTAGTCCTCGTTGTTCAAGTTGCTTGGCGTTTTTTTCTATATTTTTTATTTCTTCATAATCTAGAACATTTACTGTAAAATTTAATTGTGAACGCATAGCGGCTGATAGTTCTATCCAATCACAATTTTCTGTAAGATAATTTTCGTATTCTATTTCTTTTGTATTATCATTTAGATTGAAATTAGAGTGTCTATTAAAATCTGTATCGTTGTTTTCTAATAGGGCAGATATAATAATAAAAACCACAAAGATCAATAGAAAAACAGCAAATAATACTGCTAAGAACATTGAAAATGAATAGATTGTTTTTTTTAAAGGTTCTATCGGCATAGGATAATTTGTATTTTTGTCTAAGTTTGTTTTATCTATATTAGTCAATAAATTATAATTAATATATCAAAATAAAGTCTATTTTGCAACTATAGTGTGTCTCTTGCATTTTCTCTAAATTTAGTGTATAATCGTTTTTAGAAGATAACTATTTATTTTGTATTTTTATGTCTGAAGAATTAAAAAATAATGACAATCTAGAAGTAGAACAGCACGAAGAAAACACTAATGATGAAGTTTATGAAAAAGGCTTTCTTGGCAAAGCAGCCTTGTTTTTCTTAGAACTTATAAAAATTGCTGTCTTAGCTGGTATTACTATCTTTGTGATACGTTATTTCTTGTTTAAACCTTTTTATGTCAAAGGTCAATCTATGGAACCAAATTTTTATGAAAGTGATTATTTGATTATTGATGAAATTACTTATAGATTTCGTATCCCAGAAAGGGGAGAAGTGATAGTTTTGAAATCACCTGTTAGTACTGACTATTATTTGAAAAGAATTATTGCAATTCCTGGTGAAAGAATAAAAATAGAAAATGGTAAGGTAATTATTTACAATGATACTAATCCAAAAGGTCTGATACTGGATGAAAGTTATTTGAATGGTATGGATACTAGCGGTTCACTTAGTTTGACTTTGGGTGATGATCAGTATTTTGTTTTGGGAGATAATAGAGGAGCCAGTTTTGATTCTAGACGTTTTGGTGCTATTTCTCGTGAAGATATTGTTGGTAAAGTTTGGTTACGTGGTTGGCCACTTGATAGAATTTCATCTTTTGATGTACCTCAATATTCAATATAATCTAAACTATAATAAAGCTTAATTCATGTATTATGCCAAAGAAAATCTCAAAAATTATGGATAAAAAGATAAAGACAGCAAAACCTATTGCAAAAACTAAGAAAGTAGTTGTTGTAAAAAAAGAAAAAAAAGTAGTTAAAAAATCAGAAGATAAAAAAATAACATATAGTACTTTGCGTGGTATGCGCGATGTTTTACCTCAAGATGGTGAAATATGGCAAAATGTTTATGAAGTGGTAAAGAATGTAGCGACAAGTTATGGTTTTTCTTATGTAGAAACACCTATTTTGGAACAATCAAATTTGTTTATTCGTTCTATTGGAAAAGGTACTGATGTCGTTGACAAAGAAATGTACGTTTTTGAAGACAAAGATGGCGCCAAAGTTTGTCTACGTCCAGAAATGACAGCTGCTTTGTCTCGTTCTTATATTGAAAATGGCATGCAAACTTTGCCACAACCAGTAAAGATGTGGTATCACGGTCAAATGTTTAGACATGATAGACCTCAAGCTGGACGTTTCCGTCAATTTTATCAAAGTGGTTGTGAGACTATTGGTAATTCTGATCCTATCGTGGATGCTGAACTTATTTCTGCTGCTTACAATACTTTGCGTGATTTGGGTATAAATTCTGTGGTACATATCAATAGTATTGGAACTTTGCAAGATAGAGAAAATTATATTGTAGAATTAGTTGGTTATTTACGTAGTAAAAGAAGTTATCTTAGTGAAGAATCAAAAGCACGTATCAACAAAAATCCTTTGCGTATTTTGGATTCAAAAGACGAACAAGATATTGCCGTTATAGAAGATGCACCTCAAATTATTGATTGGTTGAGTCCTGATTCAAAGAAATTTTTTACTAGAGTTTTGGAATATTTAGATGAAACAGAAATACCTTATGTTTTGAATGCCAAATTGGTACGTGGACTTGATTATTATTCAAACACTGTTTTTGAAATATTTTCTGAAGAGGAAGGTTTCACTAATTTAGCTTTAGGTGGCGGTGGTCGTTATGATGGTTTGATAGAACAACTTGGTGGTCAATCTACTCCTGCTGCTGGTTTTGCACTTGGTTTAGATAGAGTAGTCATGATCTTAAAACAAAAAAAAGATAAAGCTGAAAAAGAAGGCGTTAAGAAAGAAGAAATTAAGAAAAATAAAATATTTTTTGCTCAATTGGGTGAACAAGCCAACAAAAAATCTTTATTTATTTTGGAAGTTTTACGTCGTGAAGGTTTGTTTGTGTATCATAATTTTTCCAAATCTTCTTTGAAAGTTCAAATGGAAATTGCCAATAAAATTGGGGCTACACATACTTTGATTTTGGGTCAAAAGGAAGTTCAAGATGGTAGTATTTTGGTTCGTAATATGGATTCTGGTATTCAGGAGGTCGTAGACCAAAAGAAAATTGCTAGTTTTGTTCGCAAGCTATTACAAAATTAATTATATTTTCATAACTTATTTTAAACACAAAAGACAAGCTTTAAATATAGGCTTGTTTTTTAATTACTTTTCCACAGTTTGGAGTAGCTTATTTTATTTGACTAAAGCCAAAAAATAGTGTATGATAATATCAATTAATTTAATAAATTCACTGGGAGGTGAATATTATATATGTCAGAATTAAAACGTAAGAAAAATGAATCATTCGAATCTTTCATGCGTAGAGTTAAGCAACAATGGCAACGTTCTGGTAAAATTTTGCAAGCGCGTAAAATTCAATATTTTATACCAAAGCAAAGTAAGAACGTAAAACATAAGTTGACTGTTTCTAAAGTAAAGAAAGTTAACAAGACTGATTTATTGCGTAAAGCCGGTAAGCTTCCTGTCGAAGATTACAAAAATAAAAAAAGATAATATTTTTTATGTCATTAATTGAAATAATTCGTCAAAATCAATTAGAAGCGCGTAAAAATAAAAATGTAGAAAGACTATCTGTGTTACAGGTGGTTCTTTCTGTTTTAAAAAATGAAAGCATAGCAAAACAGAAAGAATTATCTGATGAAGAAATTGTAGAAAGTTTACAAAAACAAGTCAAACAGTTAAATGATGCTATGCAAGATTTTGTAGCTGGTAAACGTCAAGATTTGATTGACAAAACCAACAAAGAAATATCTGTGGTCAAAGAATTTTTGCCAGAACAAATGTCTGAAGAAGATGTTTCAAAAGAAGTTCAAAAAGTTATTAGTGACTTTGGTGAAGTTTCACCAAGTGATTTAGGCAAAGTAATAGGTTTGTCTATGTCCAAATTGAAGGGCAAGACTGATGGTACGACTGTAAGTAGAATTGTAAAACAAATTCTCACAAAATAAAAACAAAAACAAAATTTATTAGTTTTCGTCTCTAAGGATTTCCCATGCTACCTTGGACTCGTAAAATTTATTTTTCAAAAAAGGCCTTGATAGTTTTTTCTATTCTGGTGGTTTTTTTGTTTCTAGGTTTTACTCAAATAGTTTCTGCACAGACTAATGATACTTTGGGTATAAATCAAGTACAACAATCTAATATTGCGCTTACTGGAATAGACATTAGAGTTGTTGTCGTCAAAATAATAAATACTGTTTTAAGTTTACTTGGTATTGTTCTTCTTTCCTTGATTATTTATGCTGGTTTTGTGATTATGACAGCTGGAGGAGATGAAGGTAAAATCGCCAATGGTAAAAAAATAATAGTCAATGCTATAATTGGTTTGGTTATTATTTTGTCAGCTTTCGCTATTGTAAAGTTTGTTTCGGATAGAATATTAGGTGCTACTGGATTTAATAGAGGAACTGAAAGTACAGGACAGGGACCAAATTTATTGACTTTCACCGGTTCTGGAGCTCTTGGTGACATTGTACGAGATCATTATCCATTTAGAGATCAAAAGGATGTAGCTCGTAATACTGCCGTAGTGGTTACTTTCAATATTCCGATTGACCCTGCTAGTATTGCTTTCAATACTAATCGTGATTGTTGGATTGATGATTTCTCTGGACCAACAACTACTTGTAAGGATACTGCAGGAAATAATGTAACAGAAACTACTCAATTGAATACTATTGTGAATCCATATTATGGTGATTGTTTTATAGACAATAACAATACAATGTTTTGTGATACTTTGAATACTTCTACTATTAAAATTGATACTAGTACTAATATTATAAATGCTACAGCTGGTATTCCTGCCTCTGTTGTTGCTAGTTATGATGAAAATCGTCAAGTTTTTACAGTAGTATTTAGACCTGTTGATTATTTGGGTAGTTCTACTGAAAATGTAGATTATACTGTGAAATTATTAGATGGTATTTTACGAGCTGACAACAAAGAACGTCTATTTCCTCTGGGAAGACCTTATATTTGGGAATTTCAAACTGGCACAAATCTTGATTTGACACCTCCACATGTCGTAAGTGTTTCACCAAGTAATGGTAGTAATGATGCCCCAAAAAATAGAATAATTTCAATAAATTTTGATGAAGCTATTGATCCTTCTACAGTGCAAGGTAGATTAAGTTGGGATGGTAATTTTGATAATATTTTGCTTAATACAACAAGTACAGGTCAAATTGAAGATAGAGTTGTAACTGGTACTTGGAAAATTAGTAATGGTTATAGAACTGTTGAATTTATTCCACCAGATGTTTGTGGTCAAAATAGTTGTGGTGATACTATGTATTGTTTGCCAGTTACTTGCAATGGTGAAGGTTGCCTGCAAGATTTTTCAGCTTTGGTTCGTACTGCACAGTGGAGTGGTAATGCTGACAGACCTTTTGAAGCACGTCCTTTTACAGGTGTTTATGATATGTCATTCAATGCTTTGGATAAAGTTGATATTAATAATTTTAACAAACCTCCTGTTGTAAGAGATCCAAATACTAATACTACTAAAATAATTTTTGATGGAGAAAAAGTTCCAGATAATTATTTTTGGGCATTCCAAATTGAAAACAAAATAGACAATCAATCTCCTTATATCAAATCAATTACTCCGCCAATTGAAGGTGAAAATGTTGTTGGTGAAGCACCTGTTAATATAATATTTAGTAAAATATTACGTTTTGGAACTATTCATGGGGTGGGTATTACCGAATATCCAAGTGGTGTTTGTGTGGATGCTGCTAGTGTCACTTCTACACAGCCTTGTTCTTTGGTAAACGAAACTTTACCAAGACTTTCTACAGCTACCTTTGCTGAAAATATTGGCGAAGAACCAAATATTGTTACCAAATTGGATATCAAACACCGTACTTTTGGACCAAATGGTTTGGATTTGTATTATTTCCCAACTGTGACTAGTACTTTGCAAGATCAAAATCAAAATTGTTTTTATCCAGGGTATGGACCAAAAAATAATACTGATGAGTGTGTGTTAGACTATGATGCTGATGGTAATGTCACAAATGCAGATACTATGAATTGTGTATCTGTTAATATTAGAAATGGTAGTCAAGATACAGCATGTCTTTATTCTGTCGTCACTACAACTTCTAATATTAATTCATGTTTGGATATTTTAGGCAATTCTAATATTAGTCAATTTCCAAGTAATTATATAAAGTAAAAATAGATTTATTTTATGATTTTTTTCAAAAACAAAAATTTAAAATTTCTTTTATTAGGTCTATTTTTGGCTTTTTCTGTAATGTCTGTAATAACTTTACCTGTTTTTGCGCAGACGGCTACTGATACTTTGGGTGTGAGTGAAGTCAATCAAAATATTGCTTTGGGTGGAAGTGACTTGAGAGTGACTGTCGTAAAAATTATTAATACAGTTTTGGGTTTATTGGGAATTATTGCTTTGGGTATTGTCTTGTATGGAGGTTTTACTTACATGACTGCAGGCGGGGACGAAGCTAAAGTTTCTACTGCCAAAAAAATTCTCACTAATGGTATTATTGGTTTGGTAATTATTTTGTCAGCCTTTGCTATCACAAAATTTGTTTTGAATAAATTAGCAGCGGCTACTGGTCTTCGTGATGTTACTAATATAGATACTACTTTGATAGGTGATTGTGATAGCCCTGGTACTGCTTATTACGAAGCTTATGCTGATACTGTGGTTTGTGATCCTGCGGATATTTGTAGAACAAGACATTTTTTTGTACAAAGTATCACTCCTAGTACCAAAGATAATGATGTTGTTGGTATGAATAATGTAGTTATTAGAGCCGTTTTTAGTAGAGGTGTTGGTAGTCAATTAGCTCAAGCTCTAAAAATTGATAAAGATGGTACTGATGTTACTGGTAAATTTACTTTAAGTTTTTCTGAAAATAATCATGTAATTCAAGCTGTACCAACTACACAAGATGGTTGTAATGATACTGTTGGTGGACATTGTCTTGCCAAAGGTACTTACAATATAAATGTTTTGGATGTAAAAGATTTGAATGGTAATAATCTTGAAGTAAATACTGATTGTGGTACTTTTCCAAAAAATGCTACTTTCAAAGTAGGTGATGAAAATAATATTTTGGATAATAACTCTCCATCATTATCAGCGACATTAGATAATATGTCGGGAGATAATATTCACTTAGTCGCTGGTAGAACTTATGCTGTCAAGGTATCTGCAAACGATCGTAATGTCGTCACTTATGGTGGTAATTCTTATGTAGCTTTGAATATTTATAAATTGGGTGCAGAAGCAAATATCTTGAAAAGTTACTTAGAAGCACCTATTATTTCTTTTGGTTCTAGTAATCAATTTGATTTTACTTATAATTATCGAGTACCTGTAGATTTATTACAAAATGTTGATTATGTTTTGGATATTATTGGACATGATATTGATAATAATGTTACTCATCAAATTTTAAAATTTAGAGTAGTACCAGCTATTTGTGATAATGGTGTTCAAGATCCTGGTGAAGATGGTGTAGATACTGGTGGTGTTTGTCCTGGTGGACTTGGAACTTCTTGTAAAGTTCAAGCAGATTGTTCGACTTCTTTCAAGTGTCTTGATACTCAAAATAATATTTGTGCAGGTACTAGTGACTGTGTTTGTAAAAAATGGACATATATAGAAAATATTGAAAAAAATAATGGTGCGCCTGGCAACTGGATTACTATTACTGGTAGAAATTTTGGTAATAGTGAAGGTCAAATATATTTTAATTATGATACTAATGGTGACAATGTTTTTGATTTTGCTAATATTGTCAGTCTAGCTCAATGTCGTGGTGATGATGTCTGGAATGACAATTGGATAATTGCTGAAGTACCAAATAAACCTGCTGGTGTGACTGTAAATCCTGTAATTTCTGTCAAAAATTTGGAATTAGCAGGTCCTAATTCTGCTTCAACTTCTACGCCAAAGTATCCTAGTCCTTTGAATCCTGGACATGTTTTGAATTTACATCTTGATGAAATTTCTGGAACTACTATTACTGATAGTAGTAATGCTCATAATAATTTGCAAGTAATTGGTAATGTAGCTTTTGGTAATGATGGTAAATTTGGGAAAGCAGTTTCTTTTGATAAGGATCTTGATAATCCAAGTTTTAGTATAGATGACAAAGAAATTTTGAAATTACGTGTAAATGCAGGTGACTCTTTAGATTTGGCAAAAGGTAGTATTTTTGCTTGGATAAAGAAGAATAATAATACAGATGGATATGACACTATCGTTAGTAAAAATTCTTCTTATGGTTTATTTTTGAAGGACAACAAATTAGCAGTGGGAGAATGGTATCCTACAGGTGGTGGAAGAGTTATACCTTCTAATACCAACGTTGTTGATGGTAAGTGGCATCAAGTTGGTTTGGTCTTTGATAATAGTGGTAAAGAAAATGGTACAAAATTATATGTTGATGGTAATCTTGTATTAACTACAACAACTCAGTTTTTTTCTGGTTATGCCGGTGATTTTGTGGTAGGTGCCAACAATAATGGTACTGCTTATTTTTATACAGGTCTTATAGATGAAGTAAATGTTTGGAATAGAGTTTTGTCTCAAGATGAAATAACTTCTTTGTACAATACTGTAGTTCCAAGTTACAAATTTACTGATTTTGCTAATGATAACTTTGGTTCTAATTTGGGAGTGTTTACTTATAATAATATAAAAAGACCAGGTCTTTGTTCTGTAAAAACAGCTGATGGTCTTATTTCATCTGA
>Ga0208863_1000920_pt1 | contig 22227 bp, 20 predicted proteins | sample RifOxyD3_FD_184040 | JGI IMG/M metagenome (GOLD analysis project Ga0208863, IMG submission 184040) | Soil microbial communities from Rifle, Colorado - Rifle Oxygen_injection D3 (SPAdes) | ecosystem: Environmental > Terrestrial > Deep subsurface > Rock core/Sediment | place: Rifle, Colorado...
GGTGAATGGGTGATACGCACAGCCTGCAGACAATTGAAGGACTGGATGAATGACGGATTACCGCCGATGATCATGGCGGTAAATCTATCGGCGGTTCAGTTCCGTCAGGCGAACATCACCGAAAGAATCATCAGTATCCTCGATGAGATACAAGTGCCGCATGAGTATCTGGAGGTGGAGTTGACTGAGGCGGTGGCCATGGATGATCCTGTGGCCGCGATTGCGGTGATGGATAAATTGCATGGGCAGGGCATTCGTATGTCTATTGACGATTTTGGCACCGGCTATTCGTCTCTGAGTTATCTGAAAAAATTCAAGGTGTACAAATTAAAGATTGATCAATCTTTTGTCAGGGATATCACAGATGATTCGGATGACAAGGCTATCGTAACCGCCATTATCAATCTGGCGCACAGTCTAAACATGCGAACCATTGCCGAGGGTGTTGAAACCGTCGGACAACTGTCCTTCCTGCGATTGCAGGGCTGTGATGAGATGCAAGGTTATTATTTCAGTAAGCCATTGCCTGCTGAGCAGTTCTGGGCGTATGTGAAAACATTCAATTCCAAATAAAAATTTGGGTGGTTCACATATTGGAGCGGATGATTTTTAAAGTGCGAATTTTTCAGAAAATGAAGTTCAGTTCGGACTCTTTTCTGGCGATGTATTACGGGAGTCGGTCATCAGTGTTGCGCTGATTGCTGAATTTCAGGCGTTATACAATATTGCGCATAAATTCAAACTATTCGGTTAAACTGGCTTATCGTACGGTTAACGGGCTGAATTCGTATAAGAAGCTTATTGCCATTAAATATTTGAGGTGTCGTATGCAAGCAGCAGAGTGGTTGATTGAAGAGGGTGAGTTTGTTGTTTTAGGTGTAACGACGGACGGGAGCTTCGAATCGTCTGGATGGGCTGAGACATTGTGCCACTCGCTGGGAAGGGTAGGATCAGACGGGCATGTAATGTATCCGTCGTATGTGCATCCGGTGCAGATCGACGGAGTTGAGTGTGTTGTGGTTTGTGCATCGCTGCGTAAGGAAAACGCTGCGGCATTCGATCTTGTTAAACGATTTATTGCAGAGCATAGGCTTATGACGCGTACTGGACGCGGTGCGCGGATAAAGAGGGGGGAGGCAGACTATCCTCCGGAATTTGTTGTCGAACGACGTAATTCTGAAAACAACAAATGGCAGGAAAATGTGAAGTAACCGCTGTGTCTCGATAGCACATCATGAACGTCAGCAATCCGGCTGGCTGAAAAAGTGCCTGGGTTAAATGACTAAAGTGCAGGTTTATGGCGATGATTTATCATGTGCGAATGATCATCGGGCACGTATAATTCGGCCATTGTAAATTTGACTGGTTGTTCATCATGCTTTGGATCAAGGCTTTTCATATCATCATGGTGGTATCCTGGTTCGCCGGGTTGTTTTATTTGCCGCGTCTGTTCGTCAATCATGCGATGGCGACCGAGCCTGCCGAGATTGCACGGCTGAAGCTGATGGAGGGTAAGTTATATCGCTTCGTCACACCGATTGCCTGGCTGGCTATCGCAACAGGGTTCTGGTTGTGGTCTTACGGCTTCAGCGGGGGGTGGCTGCATGTCAAGGTCTTGCTCGTGGCGCTGCTTCTCGCATATCACTATTATTGCGGTGTGCTGGTCAAGCGCTTTGCCGCCGACGGGAACATCCGCGGTCATGTGTTTTATCGCTGGTTCAATGAAATACCCGTCATCATTCTGACCGTTGTGGTCATCCTCGTTACCGTAAAGCCTTTCTAAACATGACTGATTTTTTTGCCTCCTGCCCGCGTGGCCTCGAAGCTGTATTGCATATCGACCTTGAGGCGATGGGTGCGCAGCAGGTGCGCTCGACTGAAGGCGGCGTGCATTTTTCCGGCGACTGGGCGTTGTGTTATCGCGTCAATCTGGAGAGTCGCGTGGCCAGTCGCGTGTTGTGGCGCGTCAAGGAAGGCTGGTATCGCACCGAACAGGATATCTACAAGGTGGTGTTCGATCTGCAATGGCAGCGCTGGTTTGATGTCACGCGCACCATACGGGTGAATACCACGGCAATACGCTGCGCGTTAAAGAGTCTGGAATTCATCACCTTGCTGGTCAAGGATGCGGTGTGCGACCGTTTTCGCGCGCATTGCAACGAACGCCCCAGCGTGGATACGTTAAACCCCGATGTGCGCATTCATGTGTTCATCGAGGACGAAAAACTGATGCTGTATCTGGATACCTCCGGTGATGCGTTGTTCAAGCGCGGCGTTCGTCAGCATACCAATGTCGCACCGATACGCGAGAATCTGGCGGCAGGGATATTGCGTCTGTCCGGATGGAAGCCCGGCATCCCGCTGCTGGACCCGATGTGCGGCAGCGGTACTTTCCTGATCGAAGCGGTGCAGATGGCATTGAACATTCAGCCGGGCATTACGCGTGGTTTTGCGTTCGAGAAACTGCTGAACTTTGATGCGACTATGTGGCAGAAGATGCGCGAGCGGGCCATCGCGGCACAGCTGCCAGTCAAACCGCTGGAAATCTACGGCAGTGACCTGTATGGCGATGCGATGAAGACCGCCTGGCGCAACCTGCACGAAGCCGGATTGTCGGACTGCGTGGACCTCAAGCAGGCGAATATTCTGGAAATATCAGCGCCTGCCGATCACGGCATCATGGTAGCGAACCTGCCTTATGGTGAGCGCATGGGCGAACTGGATGAATTGTCCGAACTGTACCCCAAGCTGGGCGATGCGCTGAAAAAGAAATTCGGTGGCTGGACGGCCTATCTGTTCACCGCCGACAAGGCCATCCTGAAACAGATGCGTCTGTCACCTTCCAAACGTACCCCCTTGTTCAACGGCGCCATCGAATGCCGCCTGCTGGAATACAAGATCGTTTCGGGTAGTAATCGCCCGACCCGGTAACGTCACCAGAAGGCGCCGCTGTTCAGGCTTGCGCCTTCAGGTCATTTCGAGATGGCCGGTTCCGCTCATCACGTCGCGGTCCACGGTATGCTTGCCTTCCAGCTTGATTTTCAGGCGCAGGTCATTCACCGAGTCGGCGTTTTTCAGTGCCTCTTCGTAGCTGATGGCATCTTCCTCAAACAGGTCGAACAGTGCCTGATCGAAGGTCTGCATGCCCAGTTCGCGCGATTTGGCCATCACTTCCTTGATGGTGTGCACCTCGCCCTTGAAAATCAGGTCGGAAATCAGCGGAGAGTTAAGCAGTATTTCCATCGCAGCGGCGCGCCCCGTGCCGTCCTTTTTCGGAATCAGGCGTTGTGAAACCAGCGCTTTGATGTTCAGCGACAAATCCATCAACAATTGTTCGCGCCGCTCTTCCGGGAAAAAGTTGATGATGCGGTCCAGCGCCTGATTGGCGCTGTTGGCATGCAGGGTGGCCATGCACAGATGGCCGGTTTCGGCAAAAGCGACGGCATATTCCATGGTTTCGCGGTCACGGATTTCGCCGATCAGAATTACATCAGGTGCCTGACGCAGGGTGTTTTTCAGTGCGGCTTGCCATGATTCGGTATCCACGCCGACTTCGCGATGCGTGACGATGCAGTGACCGTGTTCATGCACGTATTCCACCGGGTCCTCGATGGTGATGATATGGCCGTAACTGTTCTGGTTGCGGTGGCCGAGCATGGCGGCAAGCGTGGTGGATTTTCCCGAGCCGGTCGCGCCGACCAGTATCACCAGGCCGCGCTTGGTCATCACGATGTCCTTGAGGATGGACGGCATGCCCATGGCATCAAGGTCGGGAATCTTGGTGGTGATGGTACGCATGACCATGCCGACGTGTTGTTGCTGCATGAAGACGTTGACGCGGAAACGCCCGATGCCATGCGGGCTGATTGCAAAATTGCATTCATGCGTGGCTTCAAACTCGGCGGTCTGGCGGTCATTCATGATGCTGCGCGCCAGTTCCCGCGTGTGCTGGTGAGAAAGTGGCTGGCTGGAAACCGGGGTCATCTTGCCGTCCACCTTGAAGGCGGGCGGGAAGCCTGCGGTGATGAACAAATCCGAGGCTTTTTTGGTGGCCATGCCGCGCAACAAGTTGTGTATCAGTTCGGTGGCTTGATCTCTTTCCATGCTACTACTCCAAATGAGGGTGATTTCGCAAACTAGCAGCCTGCTAACGCCTAACGCCTTACGACTAGCGACTATATTTTTATCCCGGAAACATGTCCTTGTTCATCGCCTTGCTGCGCGCTTCCGCCGGGGTGATTGCATTGCTCTTGACCAGATTGACCAGGCATTGATCGAGGGTCTGCATGCCGACGTTTTGCCCTGTTTGAATGGCGGAATACATTTGCGGTACTTTGGCTTCGCGGATCAGATTGCGGATGGCGGGGGTGCACATCATGATTTCGTGCGCGGCCACGCGGCCGGTTCCGTCCTTGGTCTTGAGCAGCGCCTGGGAAATAACCGCACGCAGCGATTCGGACAGCATCGCGCGCACCATTTCTTTTTCGTCAGCGGGGAACACGTCGATGATACGGTCTATGGTCTTGGCCGCTGAGCTGGTGTGCAGCGTGCCGAACACCAGATGGCCGGTTTCCGCCGCCGTCATCGCCAGGCGTATGGTTTCCAGGTCGCGCATCTCGCCGACCAGAATCACATCGGGGTCCTCGCGTAGCGCGGAACGCAGGGCAGCGTTAAACGACAGGGTGTCGCGGCCGACTTCGCGCTGGTTGATCAGACACTTCTTCGATTCATGCACGAATTCGATCGGGTCTTCCACCGTCAGAATATGGCCGAGTTCCTTCTCGTTGATGTAGTTGATCATCGCTGCCAGCGTGGTGGACTTTCCTGAACCGGTCGGGCCGGTAACCAGCACCAGACCACGCGGAAAGCTGGAGATGTCAGTAAATATTTTGGGCGCTTTCAGGTCTTCCAGGGTGAGAACTTTGGAAGGAATGGTACGCATGACCGCTGCCGCGCCGCGTTGCTGTACAAAGGCATTAACGCGGAAACGTGCCAGATTGGGGATTTCAAAGGAGAAATCCACTTCCTTGTTTTCTTCATAGAACTTGCGCTGTCCGTCGTTCATGATGTCATAAATCATCGCGTGGACTTCTTTATGTTCCATCGCGGGCAGATTGATGCGGCGCATGTCGCCATGCACACGTATCATCGGCGGCAGGCCGGAGGAGAGGTGCAGGTCGGAAGCCTTGTTCTTGACGCCAAAGGCAAGCAGTTCTGTGATATCCATTATAATGTTCCGGGTTTGGTGTGGCGGTTGACAGCACCACGGTCAGGACGGGTAAAAGCGGGTAGGGGATTATGACAACAATAGCTGGCAACTTGCAAGCCGTGCGCGCCGCAATGGTAGCAGCGGCTGTTTCGACAGGCCGAACGGTGGATGAAATCAAGCTGCTGGCTGTGAGTAAAAATTTCTCTGCACCAGCGCTGCGTGAAGCGTATCAGGCCGGTCAGCGCTGTTTTGCCGAAAGCTATCTGCAAGAGGCGCTGGGAAAAATGGCGGATTTGCAGGATTTGCCCGTCGAATGGCATTTCATCGGGCCGATACAGAGCAACAAGACGCGGGCTATAGCAGAAAATTTTTCCTGGGTGCACAGCGTGGACAGGTTGAAGATTGCCGAACGCTTGTCTGCACAGCGGCCTGAGCATTTGCCGCCGTTGCAAGTGTGCCTGCAGGTGAATATCAGCGGTGAGGCCAGCAAAAGTGGCGTTCAGTCCGATGAGATCGGGGCGCTGGCTGAAGCGGTCGCGGTGCTGCCTAATTTGCAATTGCGTGGCCTGATGGCGATTCCCGCGCCGACGGATAAGTTTGCAGAACAGCGTGCAGGATTCGCGCAATTGCGTGAACTGCGCGATCAAATCAATTTGCGGGGTTTGAGGCTGGATACCTTGTCGATGGGCATGTCGCATGATTTTTCGGCAGCGATAGCCGAAGGCGCGACTGTAGTACGGGTAGGCTCCGCTATTTTTGGTGAGCGGGCTTAGTAATACTTTGAATTTAAAGGGCATGTTATGAATATTTGTTTTATCGGCGGTGGCAACATGGCGACGGCCTTGATCGGCGGCTTGCTGGGTCAGGGGTTTAGTGCGCAGCAGATCAGCGTGGTAGAGATCAATGCGGAAAATCGCTTGCGTCTGCATAGCGATTTTTCGGTGCGTGCTGTGGAAAGTCTCGCAGAAGGCGTGTCGGGCAGTGAGGCCATCGTATTTGCCGTCAAGCCACAGCAATTGCGTGACGTCGCCCAGCAGTTGGCGCCTTTGCTCAGCGGGCAGCTGCTGATTTCCATCGCGGCAGGCATACGTGCTGTGGATCTGGCGCGCTGGGTTGGTAGTCAGGCCGTGGTGCGTGCGATGCCCAATACGCCTTCCCTGATACGATGCGGCATGACCGGTCTGTATGCCATGCCCGCGGTGAGCGGCGCACAGCGCGAACAGGCGCAAAATATTCTGGCGGCCGTGGGCGAGACACTGTGGTTGCAGGACGAGGCGATGGTGGATGCCGTAACGGCCATTTCCGGCAGCGGCCCGGCTTATGTGTTTTATCTGATTGAAGCGTTACAACAAGCCGCGCTCAAGCTCGGTTTTAATGATGAAGAAGCACGACGTCTGAGCGTGGCCACCTTTCTCGGCGGCAGCAAGTTGGCGGCCGCAAGCACTGACGATGTCGCCGTGCTACGCACTCGCGTCACTTCTAAAAACGGCACGACCGAACGCGCCTTGCTGAGTCTGGGAGAGAATCAAGTCGCGGCACATCTTGTGCAAGCGGCACTGGCTGCCGAAGCGCGTTCGCGTGAGATGGGCGATGAATTGGGTAAATCATAATGTTAAATGAAGCGCTTTTATTTTTGCTGGACGTGGTGCTGCAATCTTTTGCAGCGATATTGCTATTGCGTTTTCATCTGCAATGGCTGCGGGCACCGTTGCGCAACCCCGTCGGCGAATTTGTCATGGTGTTCACTGATTTCATCGTGTTGCGCGCACGTCGCTTCATTCCTTCCGCATGGGGGCTGGACAGCGCAACGCTGCTGCTTGCTTTGCTGACGGAAATGCTCTACCTGGCGGGTGTGATGTGGATACAGGGCTATTCAGGGCATAGTTTTCCGCTGGCGGGTTTGCTGATGCTGGCGGCAGTCAAGCTGCTCAAGATTAGCCTGTATTTGTTGATGGGAGCCGTGTTTGCTCAGGCCATTCTGTCATGGGTTAATCCGCATTCCTCGGTGGCTTCGGTGCTGGAAGCGGCTACCGGAAGATTTATGCAGCCATTGCGCCGCATCGTGCCTATGCTGGGTAGCGTGGATTTGTCTCCCTTGCTGCTGTTCGTCATCTGCCAGCTCATCATGATCGTGCCAGTCGGTATGCTGGAGCGTGTTGCAGTCAGGTTTTTTTGATGGCTGACTGGTTTCGCCGCAACGGTGAGGTCGTCACCCTGACCCTGCATGTACAGCCGGGAGCCAGACGCAGTGAAATCACCGGTCTGCACGGCGACGCGCTTAAAATACGTCTGGCCGCCCCGCCCGTCGAGGGGCGCGCAAATGAGGCATTGCTGAAGTTCATCGCCGGCGTGTTCGATGTGCCGTTGCGCCAGGTGGAGTTGAAGCAGGGCACGCAATCGCGGCACAAGGTGGTTGCCATCACCGGCAGCCGTATCGCCCCTGAAAGCGTGCTGGCTACAAAATAAGGCTACTTGCTCTGAGGTTGGAATCAAACTGACAGGCTGCTTTAGAACAATCAATTTTTAACCTTGGATATAGGCTATCGAGACAATGCGGAACTTCGTGAATACACAAAATTTCTTACTTACTCCCGTCAGAGTTAAATCCAGCCGAAGATAGCAACGGTAGAACGCCAAATCGCACCCGTGTTCTTTCGGCTCTCAAATGCAATAGCTTTTACCACCAACTCTTCTTTTCCTCTTCCAATTGCAGCTCAAACGCCCTAACACGAGCAGTCAAGTCTGCTTTGCCAGACTTGTACTTGTCCAAAGCATACTTGAATTTTATCAGGGATACTTCCTGCTCATTATATGGATCGACTTTCCCGAGTAACGCATCCTTGGCCTTCCTGACTCGTTGCGACCAACGGACATCTTTCTCCAAGCCAGACAGCAGACTTTCCTGCCGCTGCACCATGGTGCCCGCCTCCTCCAACACTACTCCGTAGTTGTTTAGTGCAGTTTTCACGAAAGTGACAGTTTTGGGGTTATTTATAACAGTCTGATTTGTCGTACCAGTTAGGGAAAGGATACGCTGCTGATTCACCTTGGCTTGCATAAGATCATGGGCCAATAGCATTTGGTTGACGGCCAACTTGCGTTCATCATCAGGCAAAGTTTTTGAATTGGCCAAAACAGACACACGTTGGAGATCTTTAATCTTGGCCTTTCCTTCATTCAGCCTGTATGAGAGTCGGTCAAGATAGGTGGCGAATAAGAGAGGTGTAAGCGCATTATTGGGTTCGGCCTTTACTGCATACTGTAACCGATTAAATGAATCCTGAAAGTCTGGACTCTCGTCATACAACTGACTTGTCGATTGGATGAAAGCAGGGAGAGTCGGTTGATGCCCGATGTCGAGACCAAGCCTATAGGCATTCTCGGCCTCTATTTTCGCCGACGCGTAATCGTTATCGATGAAATAGAGCAGTGCAAGCATGGCACTTCGCTGCTCACTATTCTTCTTGGTCATATTGCCTCTTGGCTTGTAGCGCTTCATCGTGGCGATGGCATTTCTTACTCGTTGCCGCGCTGAAATCTGTTGGCCTGCCATACAGCCTTTAAATACCTCAAGTCTCTCAGGGCGCGTCTTCATGCATGACCATGCGTCACTGAATGCCTTAGGTTGGAGTTCTTCTATAGCAGCTTTCACTGATTCCGTATCACCCGTCATCCGCGGCAAGGGCAGCGTCATTAGCGTGCGACTGTCGGACACGAATTTATTCTGATCATAGACAGTAGTCAGGGAGCCCACTGAATAGTCAATAACCACCTCGGTTCCGAAAGTGAGTGTCACTGCCAATAGTGTTGTTCCGCCAGCAATACCCAAGCCCCCAGCCGACAATGCACCGCCGCCAAGAAGAGCCAATCCAAAATTGGTCGCAGCTATTCCGCTGAGACCGAACAACCCGCCAATGGACGTTCCGATGGCAGTAATTGTGGGTGCCATGATAGGACCAATGACTGGGGCACCAATGAGCACAAGAACCCCAACCGATACGGCAGCGATTCCAGCCCATATCCAACCTATTGACGACTTGGCATCATAGAAGGCAGCGAAGGTCGCCGAGCCAGCATCTGCAGCTTGGGCCATAGATATACACGCAAGTGAAACAACCAGCACGCATAGCAAGCTAACAAGGTTCTTATGAGACATACTCTCCACCTATGGCAATAGTTTAATCTGCTCAATCAGTCCGGCAGGGTCACCATATATCAGTTCGACGTTGTAATATTTTGCTGCTTCTTCAATCAAACGGCGCATATTTGGATCAGAGGGCATTTCCGTGATCTGGAAAACTGCCCGCATATCTTTGCTTGGATTCGCTTTCCGGTATTCGACTAGGGTAGCCATGTCGGCGCGGAATACATCCAGCGGAATAGGTGTTGTCGATGTGTAAGACTTTGCCTCGACAACATATTCTCGACGGCCTTTTACAAGAATGACATCGATGTCCGTCATACCCTTTTTCAATGGATCTTTGAATGGCACACCGATACCTTTGATACTGAAACTGTTCATGACAGCGTTGTCGGCGATTCGGATTTCATTTACATGCCCAACAAACCCAGCCATATTTGCACTTGAGCATTTGCGCATTGTTGCACGAAAGCCATCAATACCGGAAAGCCGGTGCATCCAACCCTCTGCTTCACTGCGTGAAACGCGATTTTGAGCAATCAGTATCCGCGCATAAATGTCCTCTAGCACCTCGTTCGGGAGGTTTAGCTTGCCCAACCGCTTACCGACCTTTTCTGTTCCGCCGATTTTCTCTGAATCTCTAGCTAACTCAATGATGGTCTTATGCTGCAAAACCTTGGGAAAGTGAATTGTTGTTTCACCTAAGAACGTGCCGACACTTTTGGCTGTCACCCCCGGATTGAATGCTTGGGTATAACTGCAAAAGGATAGCGCCAACACAAATAGGATCAATGATGCCACCCAATGGAAAAGCCCGTAGGGGTTCAAGCCACGCATCCTGGATTGAGCGGAGTTTACGTACAGTCTCTGCATGTCATTGCGAAACATTTTATTTTTCATGAATGCCTTGTGAAACTCCCCCAGTTGTTTTCCCTGCTACCACCTTAATTCCACCAAGTGCGTTCCCAATGGAATTACTGACCTTTTCAGTTTTTTGGGATATATATTGCGCTGTATTTTTTGAGGTATTTTTAACCCCGCTTAATGCATCGCCCATCGCCTCCCCTACAGCATTTCCGACGGCGGATGCGTTATCTGAAATAGAGTTCGTTGCATTTCTTGTAGAGTTCTTTATGGCATTAATCGAGCCATCGGAAGTAATGATCGCTTGAGAGAGTTTCGTAGTAGTTTTCCCTGATACAGCCTTTATTTCATTAATGCCATTTCCCATAACAGCACCAATTTCATCTTTTTTTTCGGTAATATATTCACCAGATTTCCCTGATGTGCTTTTTACTCCGATTAATGCATCGTCAATTACAGCCTCGACTGTATTGCCAACATTTGATGCTGTTTTCGATACCGCATCTGACACCTTCCCTGCCGTGCTTTTTACTGTATCAACAACAGCTCCCGCACTCTTTGAAGCAATGCTCCGTATTACCGATAGCAGTGCCCCAGAATTTTCTTTGGCTATGCCTAAAACTTGATTTGCTGCCACAAGTGTTGCTGTGCGTCTAACTAAGGAGCGCTTGGGTTTTGTAATTGACTCACAATACTGAATAGAAATAGACCCCACTCTTAATGTAAGAAAGGCATTCGCTGTACCACTTGCAATGCTATTCATGACGATAGATGCACCAGGCACAGCTGCCACAACTCCCATGCCTAGACTATTAAATAGTGGGCCAGTAAGTTCAGAAATATCTATGTCATCGAGAGACTCTGCCAGTAACGCACTTGATGCGACGTTTGAATAGAGATAGATCAACTCTCTGGGGGATGGGCGCTGACTGTATACACACGCAACTTGCCATACCATCTTGCCTTGGCTAGCCAGCATGATTAGTCCATCAAGCCGGCCATTTTGCGAAATAGCTGTTCCCAAAAATACATTCTTGGCAGTGGTTTTAATAACACACTCAGCTTCTTTTGAAAGCATTCCAAGAGCAGCCTTAATATCCTCTTCACTTTCAAGCGCTACGCCTTGCAGTCTTGGATTCTTTCTTAATCGACTTTTTAGCTGCGCGATGTATTTATCAAACTCTGGACCTGAGGTCTTGGAGGGAGGCGTTAATGTCCTAGGAAACTTGAAATACAGATAGAAGGGAGAGGATGCGAACGTGACCAAAAATAGCATTAAACCGAAAAAAATCGGTTGCCCCGCGCCTAGATATAGTCGATCTGCTGCTTCGGCTATTTGTACGACTCCTGCAACGAATACTACTAAGAGGTAAAGCAGTATAAGAATGCCAACTGATACTAACAATTGAGCAACTGTTTTTTTAGTATCGTCCACACTGCACCTCCCCAATTTATTGATTCTCGAGACTGAGTCCGTCCGGAATTCTGTGTAACCAATCTCTGGTACTTCCATAATTAATCAGCATAAGGCCGAGTAACGTACGGTCACAACGATTCACCTGACCGTCCGCTTATGGCACTTATGAATAGCTATTCATAAGTGCCATTATGCATAGTACCCAATTATGAATAGCACCCTATTTTTGCACATGCCTGCTGCCCATCAGCTACAGCAGGCATGTTTTTTATGCTCTGCATAATTACAGCGTTTTTAAAAACTCCAGCAGTACGTCTGTCGCGTGGTAGCGAGGGGTATTGCTTCCCGGCCCCTGCAATCTGGCAAGTGCGCGTTCTTTCATGGCAAGGTCAGCTTCCACATAGTGATGCGTAGTCGTCGGACTTTCGTGTCCCAACCACAGTGCAATCACACTGATATCCACTCCCGACTGCAACAGATTCATGGCCGTTGTGTGCCGGATCGTATGAGGCGAGATTGAGCGTTTGGCCAGTCCGGGATCGACCCTGGTTGCCGCTCGAACCGCCAATACCATTCGTTTCGTCACATTATCTCGTGTCATCGCTTCGCCATTCCGGTTGGGCAACAGAGCAGAAGAAGCGTTGATTTGCGGGTTTAGTTTCAGCCAGGCTCGAATATCTTTGACTGTGGATCGCCACAGAGGAACCGAACGCAGCTTACGTCCCTTGCCGTGCAGATGCACACAAGCCGCGCCATCGAGAACTACCTCACTCAATTTCAAACCGATGATCTCGGATACCCGCGCTCCGGTGTTGTAAAGCAGCACCAGTAACAAGTGATCACGCTGACTGATCCAGCTATTGTCCGGTATGCCGATCACAGCCAACATCTCTTCGCGTGACAGAAAACCGAGCATTGGTCGTTCAAAACGCTTCATCGGCACACCGAGGGCACGCTCAATGATCTGCATAGACGCCACATCCCGATGCGATGCAAACTTCAAGAAAGACCGTAAAGCAGCCAAGCGAGCATTGCGACTGCGCACCGTATTGTGGCGATCCTGTTCCAAATGATCGAGAAAGGCCAAGATCACCTCAGGCGTGATTTCGGACAGCGTCATTTCTGTCGGTGACTTTGCGCAGTGCGTTTGAGTGAAGTCAAGAAACAGCAGGAAGGCATCCCGATACGTTGCTATCGTACGTGGGCTCAATGCCCGTTGTTGGGTAAGGTGTTCGGCAAAATACGCCTGTACGAGTGCGGAAAAGGTCGGCACAGCCAATGATTTTAGGCTACTCATCATCGGCCTCCGGTACCTGTGCAAAGCGCTCAAACTTATTTCCCGCCAGCGCCATCAATTCTGGAACGCCGGTGAGATACCAGTAGGTATAGGATATCTTCGCATGCCCCAAGTAAGTAGAAAGCGCCAGCATTGCCTGGTTGACGTCAATGCCTTGCGCGTGCCAGATCATCATCCTGCGCACGACGAAGCTGTGGCGAAGATCATGGATTCGCGGGCTGTCATGGGCGCCGCGATTGATCCAACCTAGCTGGTCGCGCAAGTTGGAAAAGACTTTATGCACTTGGCGATCACCCAGATGATGCCCCCGTCGCTGACCGCGTGTGCCGATAAAGAATGGGGTGTCGACGGTGGTTCGAATGTGTCTGCTGCGTAGCTGCCGATAGCGAGCCAGAGCCGCTACCGTGCTCGGGTGTAGCGGTAATAGACGGGACTTTGCAAACTTGGTTTTACATACGGTCAACGAACCGCCTATCAAATCCACATCAGCATCCATCAGAGACAAGGCTTCTGAGACTCGCAGACCAGCAGATGCTATCAGACCAAAGAGCGTTTCAAAGGTAGCCGGTCGTAACCCGCCTTGTGGATTCATGCCGCGCGCGGCACCCATCAACGCGATGATTTCCTCCTCGTAATAGATGTGAGGTGCCACTCGCCCTGGGATTGGGCCAAATACGGTCTCGTCGGGTACTTCTGTCTGCGGTTCAAACTGCCGCAACCAACGGGTGAATGGCACAAGTAGATTGAGTCGCCGTGCATGTGTAGCAGGTTCTTGGCTCTGTGCCTTGTCCTGGCGAGCCCAGTCTGCCATGAGGTCAACGGTCAGCGGCCCTTGGTGATGGACACTCGCCACATATCGAGCAAAGCTTGCCAAACCCAGCCCCATGGAGCGCAGCTTGAAACCCAGATGGTGACGTTCTGCGATGTATTCGTCGACCCTGGTATGCAAATTGATGAGTTCGCTCATGTTGCACTCCCAGGCCACGGTAGTGCCACGACACCCAGTCGAGAGGTGTCGAGTTTGGCATAAATGAGTGTCGTGTTAAGCGAGCGATGACGCAAAACATCGGCCACCTCCTTGAGAGAACTGCCTCGCTCAAGCAGTTGACATGCCAAAGTATGACGTAATGCATGGGTACGTCCGTGCTTTAGACCGATGCGTTGATAGGCATTGCGGATGATGCGCCTGACCGCATCAACACCGATGGGTGCATCACGGGGAGCCAGAAGACGGACGAAGACTGCTGAGTTCGTGGTCTTCGGTCGTTCGTTGTGAACATACTCGGCAAGCGCCTGACCGGTCAATTCTGGCAGTGGCAGAATATCCTGACGTCGTGACTTGGTGTGGTTGAGCGTTACAGTTCCGGCACGCCAGTCAATATCAGCCAGTTGGAGATTGGCAACTTCGCTGCTGCGCAAGCCCATATCCAACGCACACCGTACGATGGCATAGCCTCGTTTGGGTGAAGGCAATGATGAGGCGAACGAAGCGAGCAGGCGCTCAACCTCTGCCGGTTTAAGCGCGCGTGGCAGTGGTGCAAGACCCCAGTGAGCGGGAGTTGCTATTACGCCCAGTAGGTCATTTACCTGATCACCGCAAGTTGCCCGGTAACGCAGGTAGGCACGCAGCGCAGAGGCCAGTGTGGCAGCATTTGATGTCGTGTTTCGTAGTTGGAGCTGTGAAAAAATAAAATGACGCACGTCATCCGGGGATAGCTCAGCCATTGCCAGAGAATGGTTCGCGAACTTATATAGCAACAGTCGCTCGATAATACGTAGTCGCCCCCTCCGCGTTCCAGAGCTCAAGCCTCTGGCTTTGAGCATGTGTTCGTCATAGAGACGCAATTCATCAGCGATGGGGCCGGTGGGCAACGACTGTTTATCTATCACGCCCTGTGTACGCAGCACAGCTAAAAGGTGGTGTAGTGCAGCTCGAAGATTGCGAATGTCTCGATATACCGGAGACGGGCAATCGCAATGCGCCAAGTGATCGTTCAGAAACCGATCAACCCCTCGTTCGTCTAGCATTTGCAGTGGCAGGCAGCACTGTGTCATCCAGCGCGCAAAATGGGCAACGCCCGCAACGTAACTTTGGGATGTATTGGTCGTATATCGACCTCGCTCCAGATGTGTGACAAACGCCTCGATGTGTGGCGCGAGTACGCTATTGCGTAGGCAAGCTTGAGTCGTGGGATGAAGAGAAGTGATTAGGCTCATGTCGATCTCCGTTAGTGTGGGATCGACAGTTCAATGGATCGCTGAACTTATGTCTACAATCTTGCTGTTGAGTCGGCCAAACAACCTGCGTTCATATGGCTTTCCAGCTCAATCCGATGAAATGCTATTCATAATTGGGTACTATGCATAATGGCACATTGCCGCATGTCGTGAACACCTGCTTTATGCCGTGAATATCGGTTCAGATTGTACGCGCCTTTGCGAAAAAACGGATCGAAAGTGCTGGCTGAGGCCATTAAGATTTTCCGGGTGATGAATTACACTTGCCGGACGCGGATTTTGGGTTCAGCTTCCCGTATTGCGACCGGCCGCTCCCATCATCATGGCCGGATAAGGCAGCAAAGCAGCACTACAACGCCTGCGTGATTTATGTACGCCTGACAATACTTTATACACACACCAAGACTTCTTCAGCTAACCGTGCTTTTCAAGATAGTCGGCAAACTTCGCCTTCGGCACTTTTTGCAGCGCACACAACAGTTCATGTGTAACGCCCCTGAGACCATGCCGTTTTTTGATGTCTGACACCATCCTGAGCCACAGGTGAGCGGTCATTCTGGCATCGGCCAGCGCCCGGTGATGGCGAGCCGTATCCGGCAACCCCAGATGACGGATCAGCGTACCCAGTTTGTGATCAGGCGATTCATGGTACATCCTTCTGGCCAGCAGCATCGAGCAGGCAAATGGTTGTTGGCGACGATGGCCGATTCGCGCCCACTCTGCATCGAGAAACCGGCAGTCAAAACCGGCATTGTGCGCCACCAGCGGAACGTTGCCGACGAACGCCGCGAGTTCGCTCATCACCTGCGCCGCAGAGGGTGCGGTGCGTATCATCGCATTTGAAATACCTGTCAGCTCCTCGATGAATGACGGAATGTATGCGCCGGTATTCATCAGACTCTGGTATTGGTCGACTATCCTGCCATCCGCAACAATCACCACAGCCACTTCGGTGGCGCGACAGCCCTGATCGGGCGACATGCCGGTTGTTTCAAAGTCGATGACGGCGACGGCGTCCATGCGTTTCTCCTGCCCGGCCTGTGTATCAGTAAAGCGTGCGAGTAAAGTGAATGATCCGATCCTCAGGTCAACTCACGCGGGGTTATTCGGCCCGTAGCCAGCCTGCCATTTGCGCGAGTCGTTGCCGCGCTTGAGGCAAATTGCGTCCCTCCGCTTCAAACTGTTCCAGCAAAACCTTACCCTGATCAACCAGAATGGCAATGCGCTCCGGCGGAAATAATGCCAGAACTGCCTGTAGCGTCTCTTCCGATTCGTTTAACAGCGTGGGGATGATCTCATCGTCTTGGATCACCTCATCCGGGTTAAGGATGTCAGACACAATCATGTAATCGCACAACTGAAGATGAATCGCGCTGTGCGCTTCGTCGGCGCTTAATTTCTCCAGTGCCTCGGGATCGTCTTTTGACGCGGCACGCAAGGTAAAACTGATGACATTGATCAGCTTCCTGATGGCATCCCGTATCGCGGCAGGCTCACCGGGAAGACCGGCACACACGGCGTACTGATGTTCCAACTGCGCTTTTAGCAACAAGATCACGTCACCTTCGACATTTTTATCCAGTTCGACGACACGCTGAACCAGCTCGCGAAACTGCTCCATAAACTGTTGCATGGCAAGCTGATCACTTTGCCGCGCATCACGAACAGCTTGCTCTGTAATGCTGGCGCAGGCACTGAACAGCGGATTATTCAGCTTGCGTTGCAGCTGACGCTCTCTTGGGCCGGGTTGCAGTGAAAAATTAACAGTCATCTTCTTTCCAGTTGTGTTGCATGCGGGTCTGATCAAGTTGCCTAGGCAAATATAAAACGGGGAGTCAGATTTGCATCCGACTCCCCGTTTCGCTGAACACCGAAACCAGTCCGGCGTGACAGTGTTACTTCTTCTTGTTTTCGATCATGTCATGCATGACGGGCGCCAGTATGACTTCCATCGCATGGCTCATCTTGCCGCCAGGCACGACCATGGTGTTGGCACGAGACATGAATGAACCGGGGATCATAGCCAGCATGTACTGGAAGTCCACACCTTTGGGCTCGCGGAAACGAACGACCACAAAGCTTTCATCAGGCGTAGGAATGTCGCGCGCGATAAACGGATTAGAGGTATCCACCGTTGCGATACGCTGAAAATTGATGTCCGTGTGAGTGAACTGCGGAGTGATGAACTTGATGTAGTCCGGCATACGACGCATGATGGTATCCACAGTCGCTTCTGCGGAATAGCCGCGCTCTGCCTTGTCGCGATGGATTTTCTGGATCCATTCCAGATTAACCACCGGCACGACGCCTATCGCCAAATCGACATAGGGTCTTGCGTCAATGCCCTGCGCCTCATCCTTTGCCAGGCCATGCAGGCCCTCGTAGAACAACAGGTCTGAATTGGCTTCGATGTCTTCCCAGGGGGTGAACACACCGGGCGTCAGATCGGTCAGACCGAAATGCTTGTTGTGCTCAACCGCCTCAGGTTCGCTGTGAACATAATAACGACGCTTGCATGTGCCGGTTTCGCCATAGGCCTTGAACATGCCCTGAATTTTTTCAAAGTGGTTAGCTTCCGGACCAAAGTGGCTGAATGTATTGTTGCCCGCCTTGGCGGCTTCGGCAGCAGCGGCGCGGAAGGCCATGCGATCCAGACTATGCAAGCTGTCACCCTCGATAACCGCCGCCGTAATCTTCTCGCGACGGAAGATATTTTCGAAAGCACGTTTAACGGTGGTGGTACCTGCGCCGGAAGAACCGGTAACCGCAATAACGGGATGCTTGCTCGACATAATGACCTCTCCTGAACGTAATGATTAAATTTTATGGACGGTGATTTTATATCAAACGAACAATCACCACTACTAAGATTGTCCGGTTTATGCATTAAAAAGTATTTATCCATCCTGAAAACCATTCATGCCACACAGCCAGCAAAGCTCACAGCGCTCGCACACTGCGCCATCCCGCTAGCGTGATTCGCCGCTGAACGGCGATGCCGCTATAATGCCGCATCCTAAAATTATGTCCGGCCGTAAAACCATGCAATCCAACTATCACCCTGCTTCCATCGAACAGCAAGCCCATCAACACTGGGATGACTCCGGCACATTCCGCGCCTCGGAAAACAGCGACAAACCCAAATACTATTGCCTGTCGATGTTTCCCTACCCATCCGGCAAGCTGCATATGGGCCATGTGCGCAATTACACCATAGGCGATGTGCTGTCGCGCTATCACCGCATGAAGGGCTATAACGTGATGCAGCCCATGGGCTGGGATGCATTCGGCCTGCCCGCCGAGAATGCCGCACAGGCGCATAACGTGCCGCCCGCAGCATGGACGTATGACAACATTGATTACATGCGAACACAGCTGAAAAGCCTGGGGCTGGGCATAGACTGGTCGCGCGAAGTGACTACCTGCACGCCGGAATATTACCGCTGGGAGCAATGGCTGTTCACCCGTTTGTTCAAAAAGGGCGTGATCTACAAGAAGACCGCCTCGGTCAACTGGGATCCGGTCGATCACACCGTGCTGGCCAACGAGCAGGTGATAGACGGGCGCGGCTGGCGCTCCGGCGCGCTGGTGGAAAAACGCGACATACCGATGTATTTTTTCCGCATCACCCAGTACGCCGATGAATTGTTAAATGATCTGGACACGCTGGACGGCTGGCCGGAGCAGGTCAAGACCATGCAGGCCAACTGGATAGGCAAGAGCTTCGGCGTACGTTTCGCCTTCCCGTATACGCTAAACGGCAACGCTGAAAACCTCTGGGTCTATACCACACGCGCCGATACCGTCATGGGCGTGACCTTCGTCGCGGTGGCGGCCGAACATCCGCTGGCAACGCATGCGGCAACAAATAATCCCGAACTGACTGCCTTCATCGAAGACTGCAAGCACGGCGGCACCGCCGAGGCCGACATGGCGACGATGGAAAAGAAGGGCATGGACACCGGACTGAAAGTCACCCACCCGCTCACCGGCGAACAGGTGCCGGTATGGGTAGGAAATTATGTGCTGATGGGTTACGGCGAAGGCGCAGTGATGGCCGTTCCGGCGCACGACGAACGCGACTTCGGCTTCGCGAAAAAATACGATCTGCCGATCAAACAGTCCATCGCCGCCAAAGACCAAAATTTCAGCGATGAAACCTGGCAGGAATGGTACGCCACCAAAGACGGCGTATGCGCCCACTCCGGAAAATACGATGGCCTGGCTTACGATCAGGCCGTGGATGCCATCGCTGCCGACCTCACCGCCAAAGGCTTGGGGGAAAAGAAGACACAGTTCCGCCTGCGCGACTGGGGCATCTCACGCCAGCGTTACTGGGGCTGCCCTATCCCCATCATCCATTGCCCGAGTTGCGGCGACGTGCCGGTGCCGGACGAGCAGTTGCCCGTAGTGCTGCCCGAAAACGTGGTGCCGGACGGCGCAGGTTCTCCGCTGGCGAAGATGCCGGAATTCTACGAAACCACCTGCCCAAGTTGCGGCGGCGCGGCGCGGCGCGAGACCGACACCATGGACACCTTCGCGGAATCGTCATGGTATTACGCCCGCTACACCAGCCCTGACTGCACCACCGGCATGGTGGACACGACCCGCGCGCAATACTGGCTGCCGGTAGATCAGTACATCGGCGGCATCGAACACGCGATTCTGCATCTGTTATATGCGCGCTTCTTCCACAAACTGATGCGGGATGTGGGGGTGTTCGGCGAGGGGGCTCAGCCCCTTACCCATCCCCACTCTAACTCTCCCCTTGAAGGGGAGAGGACGACCGGCTCGCTACGCGAGGCACAAACCCTAGATGAGCCGTTTAAGAACCTGATCACGCAGGGCATGGTGATCGCGCCGACGTTTTACCGCGAGGAGGCCAACGGCAAGAAGCAGTGGATCAATCCGGCCGACGTGGACGTAACAACCGATGACAAATCCCGCCCGACAGGTGCTACGCTGAAATCCGACGGCCAGCCGGTGATCATAGGCGGCACGGAAAAGATGTCGAAATCCAAAAACAACGGCGTGGACCCGCAATCCATCATCGACGAGTTTGGCGCGGACACCGCGCGCCTGTTCATGATGTTTGCCGCACCGCCTGATCAGTCGCTGGAATGGTCGGATGCCGGAGTGGAAGGCGCGTTCCGCTTCCTCAAGCGCGTATGGAAAGCCACCCACGATCACGTCGAACAAGGCGTGGTCGCCGCCTACAGCAGTGGTGAGCTGAGTGCCGCCGCCAAAGCGATGCGTCTGCACTTGCATCAGACCATACAGAAAGTAGGCGACGATATCGGCCGCCGCAAGACGTTCAACACCGCGATTGCAGCGAACATGGAATTGCTCAATGCACTGGGCAAATTTACTGACACGACGCCGGTCGGGCGTGCCGTTGCACAGGAAACGCTGGAAGCCGTCGCGCTGATGCTCAACCCCATCGTGCCGCACATCTGTCAGGCCTTGTGGTCGGCCTTACGCCCCGGCAGCGACTTGCTGGACCAGGCTTTTCCGGAAGCCGACCCGAGCGCAATGGTACAGGACGAAATCACGCTGGTGATACAGGTGAACGGTAAGCTGCGCGGCAATCTGACGGTCGCCAAGACCACCGACAAAGCCACGCTGGAACAACTGGCCCTGGCACATGAGGCAGTACAAAAACAGCTGGCCGGCGCAGTACCGAAGAAGATCATCGTCGTGCCGGGTCGTTTGATCAACATTGTTGCCTAGGAGAACCGTCATGCGCCGGATGCAATTACCGTTCATCGCAGCACTCGCCCTGTTGCTCGCCGCCTGCGGGTTTCATCTGCGCGGCGATGCAAAAATGCCGTTCACCACGCTGTACATCGAAGCGGCCGATTCACTGCTGGTCAGCGAGTTGCGCAGTAATCTGCAAGCCAACCATGTCCAGCTGGTCAGCAAGGCAGAACAGGCCGATGTCGTGCTGAACATCGCATATGATGTTGCCGAAAAGCAGATTCTGACGCTGGGCGGCAGCGGGCGCGTGAGCGAGTTCCAGTTGCGCTATCGCGTTTCATTGCGCGCCTATGACCTTCAGCAAAGGATATGGCTGCCTGCCGAAGAATTGCAGATGCATCGCGACTATGCCTATGACGACACCAAGATTCTCGCCAAGGAAGCGGAAGAAGCGCTGCTCTACCAGAGCATGCGTTCCGATATGGTGCAACAGATTATGCGCCGCCTGAGCCGCGCAAAACCTGTGGATCAGGCGCAGAAATAATGCAATTAACCGGCGAAGCGCTGCCGCGCCACCTGGCCTCCGGGCTAAAACCACTGTACGTGGTGTATGGCGATGCGCTGCTGCTGGTCATCGAAGCGGCAGACAGCATACGCGCGGCGGCTCGTAACGCCGGATATACCGAACGCGACACACTGATTGCCGAACAGCATTTTAACTGGGACGAATTGCGCAATTGCGCGCAAAGCCTTTCGCTGTTCGCAAGCCGCAAGGTAGTGGATCTGCGCATCCCGTCCGGCAAGCCCGGCATCGACGGCGGCAAAGCCTTGCAGGATTATGCGGCCGATTTGAATGAGGACGTGCTTACACTCATTACTCTGCCCAAGCTCGACTGGAACACGCAAAAAAGCCAGTGGTTCAGCGCATTGTCGCGACATGGCGTGATGATCTGCGCCGACGACATTCCACGCAATCAGCTGCCTGAGTGGCTGGCCGGTCGTCTCCGGCGTCAGGGGCAATCGACCGACCAGCCGACGCTGGAATTCCTTGCCGACCGCTGCGAGGGCAATCTGATCGCCGCATTTCAGGAGATACAAAAGCTGGGATTACTGTTTCCGTCCGGCACGCTGTCGTTCGAGCAGGTAAAGGAAGCGGTGATGGATGTGGCGCGCTACGATGTTTTCAAGCTCACGGAAGCGATGTTGAGCGGTGATGTCGCGCGTTATGCGCACATACTCGATGGCCTGCGCGCTGAAGGCACCGCAACCGTACTGATACTGTGGGCGATCAGTGAAGAAATCCGCACGCTGGGAAAATTGCTGCATGTCACCCGCCAGGATGGCAATATGCGCGATGCCCTGCG
>Ga0208863_1000921_pt1 | contig 22208 bp, 14 predicted proteins | sample RifOxyD3_FD_184040 | JGI IMG/M metagenome (GOLD analysis project Ga0208863, IMG submission 184040) | Soil microbial communities from Rifle, Colorado - Rifle Oxygen_injection D3 (SPAdes) | ecosystem: Environmental > Terrestrial > Deep subsurface > Rock core/Sediment | place: Rifle, Colorado...
TCTTTGAACGACGGGATTTACTGGCCTTGCTTAAGCCGCCAGAGCCACAACTTGTTGAATGTAGGCAGTTTTCTCTTTTTTAAAAACTATGAGACAGCAGTGATCTATAATAAAAACGATGAAACAGAAAATTCCTAATTCCTAATTTTTAATGCCTAATTATCATTCGTACCAGGCAAGCAATTTCTCCATGGAAACCCTGGTGAGCCAGCGAAGAAAGATCAAGGAATAAACGGCGCCGCACAAATACATGCCGAGCAGAAAGACCAGATGCGACAGGCCGTAGGTCAGGGGCCCACCCACGATAACAACCAGGGGCTCATGCAGGTGGATAGCCAGGAAGCCGAGGGCGGCAACCGCCGGCCAGCCGATGATATAGCTGACCATAATAGCCAGAAGACCGAGGATAATCTTGAGGGTCGGCTTTTCCTTGAAAGCCGACAGATCGGCCTGCTCCGCCATGGCGGAACGAACAAAAGCGGTGGCCGCGATTTTATGAACACTATTTCTGATCACCTGGCTTGTCTCGCGGAGGAAATGGGGGAACAGTCTGCGGCAGGGACTTCTTGTTGCCAAGTTAATCAATTATTGACGGACTCGCAATAACCCCAAAAACACAAAGGTCCGTAACGATAACTCAAAGAGTTACCCTGCGGCAACCGTTGTAATCGCGATTTTTTACGATTTCAACAATTATTGGTTTTCTTATCAATATAAAACAGCAGTAGCGACATGAACCAGCCCGAACCCTGGAAATTTTTTGAGACAATCTACTGCATTTCCGTTGCCGATCGTAATGATCGGCAAGAACAGGTGCAAAAGCAGTTCGCGGCGGTGGGGCTGGGAGAGCGGGTGGAGTTCGTCCTGGTCGCCAGGCATCCAAAAAACAGGGAACAAGGGATCTTTGAATCCCACATGCTCTGCCTCAATAAAGGGCTTGCCGCCGGAGCGCAACATATCCTGATCTTTGAAGACGATGTCTTCTTCCGCGACTTTACCCCCCGCGCCCTTGCCGAGGCCTGTCAGCACCTGGAGAGCCTTGAGAATTGGGACGGCCTGTTTCTCGGCGGCATCACCAGCGGCAGCCGCAGGACCGGGGTGAAATCCCTGGTCAGCATCAACTACCGCTGCCTGTCCCACGCCTATGCCCTCAACAACCCCTTTGCCCGGCGGATCGTCCGGGAGCAGTGGCGCGGGATTCCCTATGACGGGCTGCTGCGGAAAATCAACGGTGATTTTTTTGCCGCCTACCCCATGTGTGCCTTTCAGGGGCTTTCCGAAAGCGACAACCAGACCGTGGCCATCGACAGAATGCGCCGGATATTTGGCGGACTCCCGTTTATCCAGAAAATGAACGAGAGATATCAAAACCATAAACCGCTTTTTCTTGCCCTGCATCTGACCGCTTTTCTGGCGTTGGGTGCGTTGGCCTGGATGTGGTGGTAAACAAATGATCAATTACCGTCTGCTCTTCCTTGTTATTCTCCTGGTCATCGGCTGCGCCGCCGTCGGCAAGACGCGCCTTGATCTGGACACGGACCTGGCCCGTTCTTTGCCCACCGGCGAGCGGGTTATCGCCGATGCCCTGGAAATCTTCAATCACCATCCCATTCACGACCAGATCGCGGTGGACCTTGCTATCAACCGCGACGATCAGGATACCCTGGTGGAAGGCGGGGTATTTGTTGAGCAGAAGATGCAGGAAAGCGGCCTCTTTGCCCAGGTCGGCGCCAATGCCATCGGTGAGCTGATCCCGCGCCTCGCCTTGCATGCGGCCCGGAACCTGCCGCTGCTCTTTTCCCGCGAGGAGCTTGCAACCATCGTCCCCCAGCTTGAGCCCGAGCGGATCCGGGAACGGCTGGGCAAGCTCCATGACGATCTGGGCAGTCTGGAAGGAGTCGGCCAAGCGGAGTTCATCGGCATGGACCCGCTGGGGCTGAAGGATCTGATCCTGGCGAAGATGGCGCTGCTGGCCCCCTCCCTGAATGCGCAATTTTACAGGGGCCACCTGCTTTCCGGCGATGGCAGCCATCTTCTGGTCACGGCCCGGCCGCTGGCCGCAGGAAGCAACACCGCCTCCGCCCAGTCCATTGCTGATTTTTTTGAACGCCTCGCGCCGGAGCTTGCCGAACATTTTGCTCCCCAAGGGGTGCAGGTCACCCTGACTCCGGTGGGGGCCTATCGGGCGGCCCTGGATAATGAACGGATGATCCGCCATGATGTGCAGTTTGCCCTGCTCCTCTCGACAGCGGGCATCGCCCTGCTGCTCTTTCTCTCCTTTTCCCGGCCCCTGCTCGGGCTCATGTCCCTGCTGCCGTCCTTTGCCGGCACGGCCGCCGCCCTTTTGGTCTATTCGCTGTTCCATTCCTCCATCTCGATCATGGTGCTCGGCTTTGGCGGGGCGCTCATTTCCATTACCGTGGATTACGGCATCACCTATCTGCTGTTTCTGGACCGGCCCCATGAATCCTCGGGCAAGGAGGCCGCGCATGAAGTGCGGATTGTCGGGATCATGGCCATGGTCACCACCATGGCTGCCTTTCTGGTTCTCTGCGGCAGCGGCTTTCCAGTCTTTACCGAACTTGGGCTCTTCTCCGCCCTGGGCGTCCTCTTTTCCTTTCTCTTTGTCCACACCATCTTTCCGAAAATTTTCCCGGTCATACCGGCCGGCAAAAAACATGCCCTCCCTCTGCAACGGTTTGTCAATCTTCTTTACAACACCGGCTGGCCGGGCGTCTTGGCCGCGGTGCTGCTGGCCGGGGGGCTGATTTTTTTCGCGCGGCCGCAGGTGCATGTCAGCCTGGAGAGCATGAACACGGTCAGCCGAGCCACCGAGGCGGCCGACGCCCTGTTCACCGGGGTATGGGGGAAGATCGGGAATCGGATCTTTGTGATGCACAAAGAGGATACAATTGCCGGCATTCAGCAGGGCAACGATCTTGCCCTGGCCAGGATCGAACAGGATGTACGGCAGGATATTTTAAGCGCGGCCTTTGTCCCGTCGATGATCTTTCCGGGCCAGGAACGAGGAGCCGAAAATGTGGCCGCCTGGCAGGAATTCTGGGACAGCCGCATGGTGGAGCAGGTGAAAACCGCCCTGGCCAGCGCGGGGGACGAGCTTGGTTTCACCCCTGATGCCTTTGCCCCATTTTTCGCGTTGCTGGCACCTGAACTTGCCTTGCCTCCCCAGGCCAAGGAGATTCCCCATGATTTTTATGGGTTGCTGGGGATTTCCGAGAACACCCGGGAGTCCGGCCTGATCCAATTCATCACCATCGCGCCGGGGAAAAACTACGATGGCCCAACCTTTCTGGCCCGTTACGGCCAGGAGAGCAAAATCTTTGATTCCGCCTATTTTACCAGGCGGCTGGCCGACCTTCTCTTTTCCACCTTCACCTCCATGCTGTTGATCATTGCCCTTAGTGTGGCCGCCCTCCTCTTTCTGGTCTCCCTCAGCCTGCCCTTGACGGCGCTGACCCTGCTGCCGTCGGGTTTTGCCTATATCTGCACCCTGGGGACCATGAACCTCCTCGGCCGCCCCCTGGATATCCCGGCCCTCATGCTGCTCTCCATCGCCATCCTCGGCATGGGGATCGACTATGCCATTTTCTGCGTCCGGGGCCACCAGCGTTACCGAGAGATCTCCCATCCCTCTTATGCCAGGGTGCGCAGCAGTATCTTTCTCTCCGCCGCCTCCACCATGATCGGCTTCGGGGTGCTCTGTTTCGCCGAACACAGCCTGTTGCAGAGTATCGGCATCGCCTCGCTGCTCGGCATCGGCTACTCCCTGCTCGGCACTTTTCTTCTGTTGCCGCCGTTGCTGGATCGCTACTTTGCCGGGAAAGCGGAGGAAGAGCCCTGCCTGACCAAGGATCTTGCCCGGTGCATCCGCCGCCGATTCCGCACGGTGGAAGCCTATCCCCGGATGTTCGCGCGCTGCAAGCTGCGCCTTGATCCCCTGTTTCAAGACCTGGCGAGGATGCTGACCGCCCAAAAGGAGATCAAGACCATTATCGATATCGGCTGCGGCTATGGAATCCCTGCCTGCTGGTGCCTGGAGAGCTTCAAGGATGCCCGGGTTGTCGCAATCGAACCTGATCCGGAGCGAGTGCGAATCGCCGCCATTGCCTTGGGAGAGAGGGGCACGGTTATTCAGGGGTGGGCGCCGGAGATGCCTTCTGTGCCAGGTGCTACGACGGATGTGGTCCTGCTGCTGGACATGCTCCATTATCTGGACGAGGCAACTGCCGCGGAAGTCTTCCGCCGGAGCTTTCAGCAGCTGACTGAGGGGGGGCTGTTGGTGGCGCGATGCACGATCCGCCCAGCCGGCAGGCCGTCTTGGTCCTGGCGGCTGGAGAAGACGCGCATCGAGTTCTCAGGCCATAAGGCGTGGTACCGCTCCCCGGAAACAATGGCCGGGCTCCTTGCCGAGGCCGGTTTTACGGTACTCGTGCAGGAGGTTACCGCCAATCCGGAACTGGCCTGGCTGGTCGGCCAGGCAAAAAAGGAGGCCGCCGATGCCGCGGTGCCCCGCTAAGCCGTCTGCGGCCGAAATAAGCGGGATTGCGGCCCTGCTGCTTGCCCTGCTGCTCTCCCTGTTCAGTCCGACCCTGGCGCTGCTGCCCCTGGCGCTTTTTCTTCTCGCCTGTTTTGCCGCCCCCTTTATTATCGGGTACGGCTTTTTCCTGCCGGTGATCAGCCGGGGCAGTCCGGCAAGCAAGCAGATTGCCCTGACCTTTGATGACGGCCCCTGGCCGGCATCCACCCCCATCCTTCTCGATCTTCTCGCCCGCCATAACCTGCAAGCCACCTTTTTTGTGGTGGGCCGACAGGCAGAAAAACATCCGGAGCTGGTCGCGGCGATCCTGGCCCAGGGCCACACCATCGGCAATCATTCCCTGCGGCATGATTCCCTGCTCATGCTGCGGAGGGCCAAGACCCTGCACGAAGATATTCATGCCACCCAGGAAATCCTGAAAAAATCAGGAGTAACCCCTTGCGTCTTCCGCCCCCCGGCAGGGATCACCAACCCCCGGCTCAAACAGGTGCTGGCCTTAGAAAAGCTCCTTGCCGTCAACTACAGCTGTCGGGCCATGGATGGCGGCAACCGCAATATCGCCAAGCTGGCCGAAAAAATCCTTGCCCGGCTGCGGCCTGGGGACATCATCATGCTCCACGACCTCCCGCCGCAGCAGGAGACCTTGCTGCCCCTCTGGCAAAAAGAACTGGACCGCCTTTTTGCGGTGTTGCAAGCCAACGATCAGGTCGTTTCCCTGGAAAACATCATTCACCATCCCGTGATGACACGCGAATAGATGGCTCTCATTGTCGGCAGGCATTCGAAGGCGTTGTGATGCGGGACGATGCAACGGCTGGCATCGGAGGGCATGGAACTCGTACTGTCCGGCGGGAATTGGTAACCGTTCACCGTGGGCTGGTCGTCATCCTTGACTGATGTTTTGCAAACAACCCATGGCCCAAGCCAGGTTGTCCGCAAAAAAACAGAGTACGGTAATGGCCGGCGGGCAACCGTCCTGCTCGCGGCCCGAAACACAGGTCAGCTTCAGCGGTTCCTCCGGAACACCGCACCCGCCATGCCCGGCGATCAGCCGAATCTCCAGGAGGCCGAGGAGAGGACTGACTCGGACCATTTTGCGCACTGCCTCCTTAGCTGCCCATAGCATGGTGAGCCTTTCCGTTTCCGTGAAAGATTCCGGAAGAAAATCCTTCATGAGTGACTCTTCTTCCGGCGAGGTAAAGCATTTTTTGACTGTGTGGATCTTTGCGTTGGGCAGCTGGATGTCAAGTCCACAGGGAAAATTTGCCGCCATGGCTGCGGCCAGCGGTCCGCTATGGGAAATGGAGATGAACGGCGCCATGGTCGGCGCCTCTGTGTTCAGATAGGGACGGCCATCTTCTTCGTTGCGGATCACAAGGTCTTGCCAGTGCACCGTACCTTTGTTCAGAAATTTTGCACAAGCCCATTTCGCGGCCAGGCGCCCTCCCAGCCACTCGACGCATCTCTTTTTACGGCTGAATCCGGCCCAGTGCTCCAACTCGTTTGCGCTAAGATATTGCCTGGCCACCTCGGGAAGCTCGAGGTCGGGGCAGTCGGCCAGGACAGAAAGCGGCACCGCCCCAAGTCGCAGACGCGCCTGCGGGCTAAAACTTGACTGCCAGCTCGGTCGGCATTCCTCAAAGACGGCTTGGGTAAACGCCATTGCTCCCTCTTTATGTCAGCTCTGTCCGGAAAAAAATCGCAACAGAATCAGGCCGCCAAACAGGATCGTCCTTCAGTTTTCCGGGTAGCCATCGGGGTTCCTGTCCTGCCAATGCCAGGCGTCGGCACACATCTCTTCCAGGCCCCTTTCCGCCTGCCAGCCAAGCTCCCGCCGGGCGAGCCCAGAGTCAGCATAGCATTCGGCGATATCTCCAGGCCGTCTTGGCCCGAAGCGATAGGCTACTTTTCGTCCGGAGACCCTGGCGAAAGTCTCCGCGACCTCCAGCACAGAATAGCCGCGCCCGGTCCCCAGGTTGCAGGCAAACACCGAAGGGTAAGCGTTGTCAACCAGAGAACGCCCGCTCAGATAGGCCAAAGTGGCAAGGTGCCCCTGAGCCAGATCAACTACATGGATATAATCGCGGACTCCGGTGCCGTCCGCGGTCGGGTAATCGTTGCCGAAAACCGCCAGCTCCGTTCGCCGCCCGGCCGCCACCTGGGAGACGAAGGGCATGAGATTGTTCGGGATGCCGCAGGGATCCTCGCCGATCAACCCGGAAGGATGGGCACCCACCGGGTTGAAATAGCGCAACAGTGCGATATTCCAGCGGGGATCGGCGACATGGAGATCGCGCAGGATATCTTCGATCATCAATTTGGTCCGGCCATAGGGATTGGTGACCGAAAGCGGGAAATCCTCCCGGATGGGCATCTCCACCGCGGCTCCGTAAACCGTGGCCGAAGAGCTGAATACCATGGTCTTTACCCCGGCCTCGACCATGGCGGCAAGAAGAGTCAGGGTACCGGAAATGTTATTTTCGTAGTAGCTGAGCGGAATGGCGATCGATTCGCCAACCGCCTTGAGACCGGCAAAGTGGATCACCGCGGAAATGGCGTGGCTTGCAAAGATCCGCCGCAATGCCTCGGCGTCACGGATATCCACCTGGTAAAGCAATGGCTGCCTGCCGGTGATTATCTCCACCCGGCGCAGGGATTCCCGGCTGCTGTTGCTCAGGTTGTCAACCACAACCACCTCGTAGCCGGCGGTCAGCAGCTCAACGCAGGTATGGCTGCCGATGTATCCCGCGCCGCCGGTTACCAGCACGGTTTTGCCGGATTTGGCGTAATCAATACCCATGGTGGGTCCCCCTTACGTTAAGTAGCGTCAAAGTATTCGATAAATTTGGGAAAGAATGCCGGAATGAAAGCAAGGCCGACTTTTTCCGCCTCCTCCGGAGTAGCGCCGGTAATCGACCGATACACGAACAAAGGTAACCGATCACGGGGTAAGCCCACAAGGGTCAAATAACCACGGAATTCACCCTTCGGGTATAAGTTTCTTTTGAGCAGGCGTAACTATCCAGCTCAAGGCCGGGAACGAACAAAATCCACCCAAACCGTAACTATCCAGCAGTGCCGTAGCTGCTAGGCAGAAGCCGGCGAAGTGTGCTGGTGCCCATGAACAGGCTGATATAGCTGAGTTGAGCAGCTTGTCTGCTCAAACGAAACTTATACCCTCTGGGTGTAACAACGCAGATGCGGTGCTGCTGGATAGCTACGAGCAGGCAAGCTGCTCAGCTCAGCTATAAGCGACCACAGGGTGCCGCCCCGGTGTCAATGCCGATTTTGACCTCCTCAATCAATGGGCTGGCAAAGGGGGCATGCCCGAAGACTCCTCTTTCCGATTAAACCTTCCGGCTTGAAATAACAGATTGTAATTATGCGACCTATCACGTTATTATCACTCGTCATTACGGTTTGTTTTTAGTACCCTATAACTCTAAATATTTCTGAGAAACTCCCCTCCCCTTGCGGGAGTGGTTGGGGGTGGGGGTAGCTACAACCTGCTTATATAATGTCAACTTCCCCCTCTCCCTAACCCTCCCCCGCAAGGAGGGAGGACACTAATTTGGTGTCGATAAAAAGTTACAAGGTATTCGATTGGTTGCTACCTTCTAAGATCGCTCACCATCGATGCACCACTCATAACATTAACTTATAACGGGAGTAGATAAATAAATGCCAACCTCCTTAGAAAAACTGTCGGCCAAACCCGCCACCTGGTTAGTAACCGGCGCCGCCGGCTTCATTGGGATGCACATCAGTCTGCGTCTGCTGGCCCGGGGTGATCGGGTTATCGGGGTGGACAACCTTAACGACTACTACGATGTTACCTTAAAACAGGCCCGGTTGGCGCGCCTGCAACCCTATGCCAACTTCAACTTTCAGCAACTGGACGTGGCCGACCGCGAAGGCATGGCCGCACTGTTTGCCGCCGAAAAGCCGGAGGGCGTCATCCACCTGGCCGCGCAAGCCGGCGTGCGTTATTCATTGACCAACCCGCTCTCCTATATCGACTCCAACGTGCAGGGCTTTGCCAACATCCTGGAAGGTTGCCGCCACAACGCGGTGCGACATCTGGTGTATGCCAGCAGCTCCAGCGTATATGGCGGCAACACTGCGCTCCCCTTCAGCGAACATCACAACATCGACCACCCGGTCAGCCTCTATGCCGCCACAAAAAAGGCCAATGAGCTAATGGCTCACACCTACAGCCACCTGTTTGGCCTGCCCACCACCGGGCTACGATTTTTCACCGTCTATGGGCCCTGGGGCAGGCCAGATATGGCCCTGTTTCTGTTCACCAAAGCCATCCTGGCCAATGAGCCGATTGACATCTTCAACCATGGCAACATGGTGCGCGACTTCACCTTTATCGACGACATCGTGGAAGGGGTGCTCCGCGTAGCCGACAAACCCGCCACGGCCAACCCCGCTTTTGACCCAGCCAACCCGGACCCCGCGACCAGCAACGTGCCCTACCGGGTGTTCAACATCGGCAACAGCCTGCCCACCCCGCTGATGGACTACATCAAGGCGCTGGAAAACGCCCTGGGCCGCACCGCCAGGAAAAACTACCTGCCCATGCAGGCTGGTGACGTGCCCGCCACCTCGGCGAACACCGACGAGCTGAACAACTGGGTAGGCTTTAAGCCGGACACGGACATGGCACAGGGCGTGGCCAGATTTGTGGACTGGTACCGCAGCTATTACAAGGTTTGACCGTAAGCGGTCACATGGCACCACATCTTGCGACGATCGGTCCGGCTCACGTACAAAAGTACGCATCGCCGTCCCGCTTGCCGCAACCTGCAGCACCCTGTGACCGCTTATAGCTGAGCTTGGCAGCTTGTCTGCCTAGCGAAACTTATGCCCTCTGGGCGCATTACGTGGTTATTTGACTTGCGGGGCACTCCTCCCCCCGTGATCGGTTGCGGCTTGAGCTATAGATCGCCAGATGACAAAGGATAGGCATTCATGAAACTCTCAATCTTTGGTACCGGTTATGTCGGTCTGGTCAGCGGTGCCTGTCTGGCCGAAGTTGGCCACCACGTAGTTTGCATGGATGTTGACCCGGTCAAGATCGACAAACTCAAGGCGGGTGTTATCCCCATCTGGGAGCCTGGTCTGGAAGCGCTGGTAGAACGTAACGTCAAGGAAGGCCGCCTGCATTTTACCACCGACGCAGCCCAGGCCGTGCAACATGCGCAGGTGCAATTCATTGCCGTGGGCACCCCGCCGGACGAAGACGGCTCGGCCGACCTACAATATGTACTGGCCGCCGCCCGCAACATCGCCCGCCACATGAGCGAATACAAAGTAATCGTAGACAAATCCACCGTCCCGGTCGGCACTGCCGACAAAGTCAAACAAGTCATCCTGGAAGAACTCAACCAGCGCGGCTATCTCTCCAGCTCTGATCCTCAAGCCCCAAGCCTCGACCCACCCTTTGCCGTAGTTTCCAACCCCGAATTTTTGAAAGAAGGCGCGGCCGTCAACGATTTCTTAAAACCAGACCGCATCATCATCGGCACCGACAGTGAGCGCGCCAAGGCCATCATGCTCGAGCTGTACGAACCCTTCAATCGCAACCACGACCGCACCATCTACATGGACATGCGCAGCGCCGAGCTTACCAAATATGCGGCCAACGCCATGCTGGCTACCAAGATCAGCTTTATGAACGAAATGGCCAACCTGGCCGAGCACCTTGGCGCCGATATAGAACAGGTGCGCCGGGGTATCGGCGCCGATCCGCGTATCGGTTTTCACTTCATCTATCCCGGCTGCGGCTACGGCGGCAGTTGCTTCCCCAAAGATGTCCAGGCCCTGACCCACACCGCCAGGCAAGTTGGTTACGACGCACAACTGATGCAGGCCGTAGAATCGGTGAACAACCGGCAGAAGACAACCTTGTTTGCCAAGCTGGCCCAACACTTCGGCGGCGCCGCAGAGTTAAAAGGCAAAACCATCGCCGTCTGGGGCCTGGCTTTCAAGCCCAACACCGACGACATGCGCGCCGCCCCCAGCCGCATCCTGATGGAAGCCCTGTGGCAAGCAGGGGCCAAGGTCCAGGCCTTTGACCCGGTAGCCATGCCGGAAGCGGAACGCATTTATGGGCAAAACGCCGATCTGATCCTGTGCCCTGACAAATACGCCGCGCTGCATCATGCCGCCGCCCTGGTCATCTGCACCGAATGGCAACAGTTTCGCGCGCCCGACTTTGCCGAAATGGAAACCAGAATGTCCAGCAAAGTCATCGTGGACGGCCGCAACCTGTATCAGCCTCACAAACTCTACGCCGAGGGCTGGGCTTATCTCTCGGTAGGACGGGCCGGGATGTAAAAAGGCCTCCCTATAGCTGGTTCATGGGTTGGCAGCAGGTAACTTGCCCACGCAAGGGTGTCTTAGCGTTTGACCTTTATTTTGTTAGTTACCACAGGTAAAGTCGATGCGGTGCGTGTCGAAGGGTGGCCTTTCAAGCATGCACCCTACCGGCGGTAGCATGCCTAAAATTCCCCCTCTTTGCGCCCGATTTTATCGGGATATTAACAGTTATGGTAAAAAAGCATCTTGCAAAATTCGTGTAACCGTTCTCTTGTTACCAGCATAGCCATGAAATACGTCATTCAGGCAAGTGTATTAAGCCGGCATTTTAGTTCTTTCGACGTGATCCACAATAAGGACTGATCCGCACGTTCTGCTCTAGTGACAAGTGACGACAAACTACAAAATTATTTCCACTGAGGATCAGAATGCGTTTGCCAGTTTACCAAAACGGCTGCAAGATCATATGCCTGTTAATACTCTCTTCCCCTGACATCATCATCTCAGTCATAACCACCGGCTCACAATTTCTCGGACAAGAATGAAACCAAACCATACAGTTATCAATTCCGTCAAACGCTTGTGGCGGCATCTGGAAAAGCATCGCAAGTACCAGTGCGGCCTACTGCTGATCTTGATGCTGGTAAGCGCGGCGGCCGAGGTGGTAAGCCTTGGGGCGGTGCTGCCCTTTCTCGGGGTTCTTGCCGCACCCGAAAGGGTTTTCGCTTACCCCCTTGTCGTAAAGTATGCGCCCGCCTTCGGGATCACCAGCCCTGAGGGTTTGCTTCTCCCATTCACCATCTTTTTTGTGGGAGCAGCTTTGTCTTCCGGCGCAGTCCGCCTCCTGCAAATATGGGCCAGCACGCGCTTTGCCTATGCGGTTGGTCATGATTTGAGCCTTGAAGTATATCGCCGTACCCTCTATCAACCATATATAGTGCATTTATCCCGCAACAGCAGCGAGATCATCAGCGGAGTCGATAAGGTAAACAGCGCGATCACAGTTTTAAGTCATCTGCTGATCATGGGTGGTTCAGTTATCGTCGCCTCTTTCATAGTTTTGGCCCTTTTTGCCATCAATCCCTTTGCTGCCTTACTGTCTTTTCTAGGATTTTCCTCCATCTACGGCCTGGTAACCTGGGCCACACGATGGCGTCTTATGCAAAACAGCCAGCGAATTTCTCTAGCGCAGACCAGCAGACTCAAGGCTCTCCAGGAAGGTCTTGGTGGAATCCGTGACGTACTCCTGAATAGTCGGCAGGCAGCCTACTGTAATCTTTACCGGCGCGCTGACTGGGAGGTAAGAAAGGGGGAACGCAGTAATCTCGCCATTGATTTCAGTCCCCGTTTCGTGGTTGAAGCTCTCGGGATGACCATGATCGCCTGTCTTGCTTATGCACTTGTTCGGCAGACAGGTGAGTTTGGTGTAGTTCTACCAACCCTTGGCGCATTGGCCATGGGCGCGCAACGCCTTTTGCCGGCCATGCAGCAGACTTATGCTAGCTGGGCGACAATCACCGGACGTCAGACTTCAGTGAACGAGGTGCTTGCTCTTCTCGATCAGCCTGTCCCAGCGGAAATGCTGCTTCCACAGCCAAAGTGTTTCCAGTTTGCAATGGGAATATCTTTTGCTTCGGTCTCATTCCAATATGGGCCCCTGACTCCCATGGTTATTGACGGGCTTGATCTGCACATTCCCCGTGGGGCCAGGGTGGGTTTTGTCGGCAGCACCGGCAGTGGCAAAAGTACGCTGCTCGATTTGCTTATGGGTCTGCTTGAGCCGACTTCCGGCCAGATTTTGATTGATGACCTGCCTTTGCAGGGAGAAAGGAAACGAGCATGGCAATGCACGATCGCCCATGTACCGCAAAGCATCTTCCTGGCCGATACCACCCTGGCGGAAAACATTGCCTTTGGGGTAGCCTTGAAAGTTATTGATATGGACAGAGTCAGGCAGGCGGCCAAAATGGCACAGATTGCCGAGTTTATCGAGAGTAACCCGCAAGGATATCATGCCCTGGTGGGTGAGCGGGGTATTCGCCTTTCAGGCGGACAACGCCAACGGATCGGGATCGCCCGCGCTCTCTATGAAAAAGCAGAAGTGATGGTTTTAGATGAGGCTACCAGCGCCCTCGACAACACCACTGAACATGCGGTAATGAGCGCCATCAAAGGTTTAGGCCGCAACTTGACCGTACTGATGGTTGCCCACCGTCTTTCAACAGTTATGCATTGTGACTTCATAGTAGAATTGGCAAACGGCAGGTTGGTGGCGCAGGGCACTTACGAGCAGTTGCTTGCCAGCAGCCCAAGCTTCAAGAAAATGGCTCAAGCAAGTGAGCAGGTAACCTGATCTGGGGGTAACTATCCAGCAGCACCGCATCTGCGTTGTTATCAGCCTACTCATGGGCACCAGCACACTTCGCAGGCTTCTGCTTAGCAGCTATAGCTGAGTTGGGCAGCTTGCCTGCCCAAACGAAACTTATGCCCTTTGGGTACACGGCACTGATGGATATAAACAACGTTCACAACTGCCTATCTGGGATGGCTTTGAGATACTATGAAAACCGAGGTGTGCAGAGAACTAGCCTGTAGTTAAAGCTTTGCCGTGGGCGACAAGAAATTTGTGACGCTTGTCAAAGAAGGTAACCGATCACGGAGCAAACTCACAAGGGTCAAATAACCACGGAACAAGCGGCCACGGGTGCCGCAGGTTGCAGCAAGCTGGACGGCGATGCGTACTTTTGTCCGTAAGCCGGGCCGATCGCAGCAAGATGTGGTGCCCTGTGATCGCTTACCAAAGAAGATCTCGGGGCCATGGCATGCGGGAGGAAAATTAACGAGGGACCGGAAGCCGGGATTTGCGTCCTAAGCGTTTAAAATGGGTTTCTTTGAAGTAAGGAATAAAACCAGTCAGTTAATTTGACCCTACCCCCATTTTGATCATTAAGAATTCCACCTTTCATGAAGCTTCTCTCATTGAACATTTACAACGAAAACATCTACCATATGGCTGAAGTGGTGTCGTCGATGTTGTCATTCACTACAATATTTACTTTACGGATCGCGAACAAAAAAAATGGGTAAAATAACAGGGAATAGGAATTCATTGTCAAATAATAGCATTGACTTGGCAGTATTTATTTTATTTTATGAGAAAGTAGACCAAACTATAGAATGCATTAAGAGTTTTTTGCCATCTTGTATCAACATATATATCTTGAATAATGGCTCTTCTGTGTCTGGACGTCTGAAACTTGGAAATTTTTGTAGCCAGTTTAGACAAATAAAAATTTTTGATTCGGATGTAAATTTAGGAGTTAGCGGAGGAAGGAATTACTTAATAGCCAATACAACCGAAGGATGGATTTTTTCTGTAGATAATGATCTTACTGTAAATACTGCTGATTGGCTTGAAAAATTTAGAAAACATGTGTCAATCAATAGCGAGATAGAGGTATTCATTCCCAAGATGTTTAATGTACATAATAATATGTATAGCAGACCATATTCGTTTATAGTTTATGAAAATATGGCATTTCTAGATTTAAGTTCATCTGATGATTATGTTAATACTTTTTTTGGCGGTGCTTCGTTTATTTGTCGCAAAATGTTCGATAGATTAGGATGTTACGATGAAGTAATGTTTGTAGGAATGGAGGATTTTGAGTTGTGCTTGAGAGGTGTTCTTTCTAAAAATCCTGTTAAAGCTAAACTTGTTTATGATATTGAATTAATACATGATCATCGCGCCGCAACAACTATTAATGACAAAAAATCAGCGATGATTAGATATAATCCTGATATTATAAATGACTCCCACAGGAGAATTACTGATAAACATAACGTAATTTTTATGAACTATAGCAAAATTCACGCTAATTATCACCTTGAGCACATGTTAAATGCCTCTAATCCTCTGACACTATATTTCTGGAAGAAATTGCTTCCAAAACCTATCAAAACAGCAATAAGATGTTTTGGGGAAAATATTCGTGGTAGAATTTCCCCTACTTCCGCAACTCTTTTAATGGTGGATGCCTCTGACTTTAAAGAACCAGTATGCTGTCGAGAAAAATGTACAATAAATAAGTCGAAGACAATGACGTTACCTGTGGTTCAGAGATTGTTGTCATTATATCCATCGATTAATAGTTTTTGTATTGGCAGGTTTGAAGAATCAACATTATGTCCTAACTTTATTAGTATTGTGGACTTTTTAAAAAAAAATGGTAGAGAGGTTAAAATAGAAACAAGTGGTGTTAATATAGAGAAATTAATGGCGTTAACCTATGAACCTGACTGTATTACCATCAATTTTTATGATCCTAATAATGTCAAATATCATGACCATCCCGGTGCTGATGCTTTTGATAAGGTTGTTGATAATTTCCAAGTTTTAAAAAATAGATATAAAAATGTTGGATTTACCTATATGGTAAACAAGACAAACTATAGAACTCTTAATAATTTTCTGGATTTATGTGATGAACTTCAGCCAAGCTTTTTATATTTGCATAATTATTTAGCCTGTGACTTTGACAATAGCACAGAGGTGGCAAAGGCTATTACTAGTAAAGACAGCGATGCATTGAATTATATTGATTTGATTGTTAAAGGACGAAATTATAGTATTAGTAAACCGGTTGCTCTAGATACTGATAGGCCGAAAGAATACTGCAGATCATATGATTACCTAATAAATGTGGATAGTTGTGGAAATATAAGTGGTTGTCAGCAGTTGATACGACCAAATAATCTTTTCGGAAATATTTTTACCGATGATGATCCTTTTAATTCATCTGAGATGATTAAACTCCGAAGAAATATGCATAAGATGAATTATGCCCATAAGAGATGCCCTTTTTGTTTTGATACTTGCAGAAAAAAAAAGAGCGAAAAAATCTGAGTGCTTTGCAGACAACTGTTTACTTAATTAGGTTATCTTCAACGTCTATTGCCTTCTTAAGAATATACTTCTCGTAATACTCATTTAGTGTACACCCAACATAATGATTGAGTGTTTTGCTAAACAGGATTTCCATATCTTCATAAAGTTTATCTATTGCCTTTTTTGATACAAAATTAGGGGAACCTCCAGGCATTAATTCAGACGAATGCAACACAAACTCCACGTAATCCTTATTCAAATGCACCGTTTTTTTTAATAAATTCAGCATATGCCTTAGATTACTACCATCAGGTCTTAACCACGTCAACGTCGGGAATAAATAATTAAGCGGTTTTCTTATAGGAGGAATGTTTTGAAAAGTATTTTTAAAATCATCAATACAAGAAAAATATAATTTTTCTATCGAAACAGGGACTTCTAACAAAGATGACATTCCTTTTTTTGAAATATCATTTAAATTAATAAAATATGTATCCTTATGGAAATTAGTATAGTCATTACCTCCTGACTGCACAGGATCACCTATACAACCTTTCCATGATATTAAGGGAGTAACAGAACAATCAACCTTATATCCATTCTCTACTAAAATTCTTGCATATCGCTCATCAAAACCCCATCTCCCGGCTCTATGACTTACCATTTTTTTTCCAAACATAGATTCAAGAAGATCTGTCATTAGAACGATTTTGTCTCTCATTACATCAATTGGATATTCTATCAGATATGGCTGATGGAATAAATCATTATCAGTTAACTTGAAATAAGGCGGCGTGTTCCATGCATGTAAATGCATACCAATTTCAGCTACATCTCGGCTCAGCACATCTTTCGCAAAGTACTGAAACTCAGGGGCGTTTGCCATCTCATAATTGGTTAGATAAGTTGGCTTTAACTTGTATCTTTCGCATAAGTCCTGAAACCTTCTTATAAAGCAAGAATTTTCTGTTGTGATCTCCGTTGGCCTAGACCAAAGGTTATCCCCTTCGGTATCAATTGTAATTAAAAAATTCTTTTTTTCTGGGTGCATTATAATTTTGTCTCAAGCGGGAAGGAGTTTGGCTGGTTTATCGCAACATAGGGACCAAATTTACCATACCTGGTATATGGGAATCTTGAAAAATCGCACCTCCGTCTCTCCCTCAAAGCGTGAACTTGTAAAATCAACAAACTGTATGCCCGCTTTCGCTGGTATGACGTGTTTTCCATGGTTGCAACAAGTTTAGTTAGTGTCCATCCGGAAACTATAACCTATTGATTTTTATACAAAACAACGAATATTTTGCTGTAGATTTATAGCGGTTCATAATAGAATAATTCTCCAACAGGCTGATATTAATCAGTAATTTTTCTTGGAGACTCCTGTCATGCGCCGAAAATTCAACCCTCAATTGAACCTGTTTATGGTCATGGCCCAGAACCAAATCGCCAAAGAGCTGCAACAAATGTCCCAAGCGCTTGAAGCCATCCCCAATGTGCTGGATCTGGCCTATCAGGACTTAGTACGTTCTGCCCTCCCCACCACCGGTCGGGAGGGGATGACCGCCGAACAGGTCTTGCGTTGCGCCATCCTGAAGCAGTATCGCCAGCTCACCTACGAGGAGTTGGCTTTTCATCTGGAAGATTCGAGTTCCTTTCGTGGCTTCTCCCGCCAGGGTATGGGGCAGTATCCCTGCAAGTCGATCCTCCAGGAGAACATCAAGGCCCTGCGGGAAGAGACCTGGGAGGCGATCCACCGGGTGATCATCATCTGCGCCAAAAAAGAAAAGATCGAGACCGGCCGCAAGGTTCGCATCGATGCCACCGCCGTGGAGACTGATATTCACCATCCCACCGATTCAACCCTTCTGGCTGATGGGGTCCGGATCATCACCCGCTGGCTGGCCGAAGGCAAAAAGCTGTCCCCGGCTCCCGGCTATTCGTACAGCGACCATCGGCGGGTTGTCAAGAAGCGGGTCCTGGCCATCCTCAACACCAGAAAAGAGGCGGTTCGCCGGAGCGCTTACCAAGACCTTCTTGTCTATGCCGGCAAGGTCAGAGGGTATGCCTTGGCCGCCATCCCAAAGCTTGCGTCCCATCAAGCCCGGGAAAGAAAGGACTTCTTCGCCGGTAAGGTGCTGGCCGAGAAGTTGGCGCGGGCAGTCGGCATCCTCGACAAGGTGATTGACCAGACTGATCGGCGGGTCTTCAAGGGCGAGCAGGTGCCCGCCTCGAAGAAAGTGGTCTCCTTTTTCGAAGACCACACCGACGTTATCGTCAAGAAGCGGCGCGAGACCGAGTTTGGGCACAAGATCTTTCTCACCGGCGGCAAATCCAACATGATCCTTGATTGCCTGATCGAGCGTGGCAATCCGGCCGACACGGAGCAATACGGGTCGCTCCTGCATAGACAGAATGATCTCTATGGCCGCATGCCCCGACAAGTATCAGCCGATGGAGGCTTTGCCTCGAAGGACAATCTTGCCTTTGCCAAGGAGCACTTGGTCAAAGATGCAGTGTTCGCCAAGAAGCGTGGGCTGTCGGTGCCCGAGATGGCCAAGAGCGCTTGGGTTTACAAGGCTCTGCGCAACTTCCGGGCCGGTATCGAGGCCGGAATCTCCACCCTCAAGCGCGCTTTTGGTCTTGACCGCTGTACCTGGAAAGGCTGGGAAGGCTTCGGCCGGTACGTCTGGAGCTCGATCGTCTCCTACAACCTTCTGGTGCTGGCCAGAACGAAGCTGGCTACAACCTGAGAAACTCTCCAGGCAGGATAAAATCAGCACGGCCAAGGGATTATTGCGCCTTGAATTGAGAAAGAACGGCCCGACAAACTGAATTTACCATCCGGATAGTCGGTAGCGAGCGGCACCAAGGCTGCTCGTATTCCTCGTCACAACAAAACGGGGGTTTCCGGATGGACACTAGTTATAAAAATGAGAACGTGATGCTATTCAAGTCTATCCTGGATATAATTCAGTTGCATCATGATTTTCTGTATAGCGTTGTCCTGTGGGGTAATGGGACATCACGCTTTTGTAATAACAACCTAACATTCCGTTGAAAAACTCTGTCTTTCCCCCACAAAGTAATTGAGCCATACGGTCGATCGGGTAAAATGCGGGAAACAATAACCAGACAGGGAATCCTTATGGCCATTGGCAAGCGCAAGAAACCCAAACAACAACCGCTCTGGATAGCACATAGCGACCTGGCGCCCAGAGGCGGACATCCTTTTTACACCCGGCTCAACCGTCTTCTCGACGACGATGGCTTTGATGCCTGGCTGGAGCGAGAATGCGCTCTCTATTTCTCCGAGGTCGGTCGGCCTTCGATTCCGCCCGGCGCCTACTTCCGGAGGCTCTTTGTCGGCTACCTGGAGGGCTTCCAGTCCGAACGGGCCATCGCCTGGCATTGCTGTGACCGCATGTCGCTACGGGAGTTCCTGGGCTATCAGCTTCATGAGAAAACTCCCGATCACTCAAGCTTCACGGTCTGGCGGAAGCGTTTGCCGCTGGAGTTTCACAATACGGTCTTCCAGCGGATCCTCTGCATCATGCACCGGCACGGGCTGATCGACGCTTACGCCACCGGGGTGGATTCCACCACCCTTGAGGCCAACGCCTCCCTGCTGCGGCTGGCCCGGAAGGACACCGGCGCCTCCTACCGGGAATACGTCAAGGAGCTGATGCGCGAGGCCGGGGAAGCCCCCAACGATCCCGCTGCCGTTGTCCGTTTCGACAAGAATCGCAAGGGCAAGAAGCTCTCCAACCAGGAGTGGCAATCGGAAACCGACCCGGATTCCCGCATCGCCAGGATGAAGGACGGCACCACCCATCTTGCTTACAAGTCCGAACACGCGGTTGATCTTAGCACCGGCGCCATGCTGGGGATCAAGGTGTACCCTGCCGACCAGGGCGACACCGCCAGCATGGAAAAGACACTGGACAACGCCGAGGAGAATCTGGCCACCCTCGGCGACGACCCCCTGAACTGCTGTGCGTGGTGGCCGACAAGGGCTACCACCAAGCCGATCTCATCAGGGGCCTCAACGAGGACAAGGGCCTCACCACCTACATCCCGGAACGGCGCTCAGAGCAACGGCGGCGCTGGCATGGCGACAAAAGCTGCCTGCCGGGAATTTCATGGCAACCGCCGGCGCAGCGGGGGCCACGAAGGTAAGCGACTGGGGCGTCTGCGGTCCGAACTGGTGGAACGAAGTTTCGCCATGTGCAAGCGCAGCGGCAACCTTGGCAGGCTGACCTTGCGCGGACTTGAAAACGTAAGCAAACGCTGCCTGATTCATGCTGCCGCCTACAACCTCGGGTTGGTCATGCGGGCAATTTTCGGCCAGGGCACCCCGAATTGGGGGTTGCTGAACTTGTTTATGACCATTTTTGCCCCAGCAGAGCCTCATGACAGCGCAAAACAGACGGCCAATTCAGAATTGCCGTATGTATCTATCATCCATGGTCCCTGCCTACGGTTGATGTTCTGCCGAAACAGGGGTTTTTCGACGGGCTGCTAAACTTAACCACCAATACTTACCTGGACAATAAAAATGTCAAATGAGGAACCTTGCTCTAAAGTTTTAGTATTGGGTAATGATAACAGATCATTTTTGTCAGTAGTTCGTTCTTTGGGAAGAAAAAATATATGTGTTCATGTTGGATGGTGTGACAGACAGCAGTATGCCATAAAATCTAAATATATAAAAAAAATTCACGATATTCCATTATTTTCCTTGACATCTAACAACTGGAAATCGTGCCTTATAGGCATATTAAAAAAGGAACAATTTGATTTAGTTATACCATGCAGTGATTTTGTAATTATCCCCTTGCAAATTTACAAAAAAGAATTTACGAGCTTTGCAAAAATATACTTACTTGATGATGAGTGCTATAAAGTAGCAAACGATAAGTATTTGATGCAAAAACTTGTATCAAAATTAGATATAAATAGCGCTAAGTCTTTCGAATTAAATAAATCAACTGTACTTGCAGACATCTTGTCAGAGGTTAAATTTCCAATAGTTCTAAAGCCGAGGTCCTCGTTTACAAAATTTAACTTGGGAAATAAGGAGTCTGTATCAAAAATTTATTCAATTGAAGATTTACAATTGCGACTAGATGGACTTCAAAACAATGACATCATATTAGCGCAAGAAAATTTCATCGGTCAGGGCGTAGGTGTAGAATTTTTAGCTAATTATGGTGAAATAATCTACGCATTTCAACATGTTCGTGTGCACGAACCTCTTCATGGGGGAGGAAGCTCATACAGAAAATCTGTTAACTTGAATTGTGAACTGCTTGAAGCGAGCAGAAAAATAGTGGGGGCCCTTAATTATCATGGTGTCGGCATGGTTGAATTCAAAATGAACATGCAGAGTGGCAAATGGATTTTTATTGAGCTGAACGCTCGTTTTTGGGGCTCATTACCTTTGGCTATTGCTTCAGGCGCCGACTTCCCATATTATTTGTTTCTGCTTCTGACAAAAGGTATAAAAAAAATTCCTGCTGGATATAAAAGAAATATTTATTGTCGCAACATATCAAGTGACCTCACTTGGTTCATTATAAATTTAAGAGCTGATCGTTCAGATCATACTCTTTCAACAAGGCCGCTTTTAAAGGTGTTTTGTGAATTATTTCACTTACTCCTGTTGAGAGAAAGAAATGACACTCTTGTTATGGATGATATTAAGCCTGGCATTGCAGAACTATCTGATCTTACGCGGACTATAACGAGAAAGATATATTTAATAATTAAAATGAGAATTGCATCTTTGCGGCTAATCAGATTTATCCAGAAAAAAAAAATTATGGCTACGATGAAGAATGCAAAAGAAATTTTGTTTGTTTGTAAAGGTAACATATGTAGAAGTCCATTTGCTGAATACTACCTGAAAAAAATATGCCCAACTGACATAAATATCTTATCTGCAGGATACTATCCGATAAACAATAGAGAGTGCCCTAAAGAAGCTATTGCGGCTGCAAGAATATTTGAAATAAATTTATCATCACATCGTTCTAAATTACTTAATTGTGAAATGATAAATTCTGCAGATATTATTTTCATATTTGACAAAGAAAATTTTGAACAAGTATCAATGAATTTTTTTCATGCAAGAAATAAGATTTATTTTCTCGGGTTGCTGAGCAATGACAGTTCTGTGGAAATAACAGATCCATATAAATGTGATTATGAACATTTTTTACGTACATATCAATTATTAGAAAATGTATTGAGGAGCATCCGAGGGAAATAGCCCCGAAAATTAAAACAAGTCTATAAACCACTGCTGTCTCATAGTTTTTAAAAAAGAGAAAACTGCCTACATTCAACAAGTTGTGGCTCTGGCGGCTTAAGCAAGGCCAGTAAATCCCGTCGTTCAAAGAGATTGAGCTGAAGTAATCGCAGCAT
>Ga0208863_1000923_pt1 | contig 22193 bp, 23 predicted proteins | sample RifOxyD3_FD_184040 | JGI IMG/M metagenome (GOLD analysis project Ga0208863, IMG submission 184040) | Soil microbial communities from Rifle, Colorado - Rifle Oxygen_injection D3 (SPAdes) | ecosystem: Environmental > Terrestrial > Deep subsurface > Rock core/Sediment | place: Rifle, Colorado...
CGGACTAAGATCATACCTGTCTTGACTGTTTGGCCATCACTGACCTTAACGCCTAGGTATTGTGGATTGGAGTCTCGTCCCAACCTGGTGGTTCCACCGGCTTTCTTATGTGCCATAATGGGTTTATTATTACTAAATTTTAAAAATTGATATAAAAAGTGGATCGGGGACATTATACTATATAGAGGTTAACTTGTCAAGGGGACTTTTTAAGTGTATAATTAGGCTATCTTTTGATTAAAACTATCACATTGTTACATCGATAAATTGTTGTTTAGCTAAAGAAAGCAATTTAACAATGTAATAACCTGCCCGCCTTAGACTGAGGGAGGGTTTAGCCATGAAAACGTTTTAATTTATAAATTTTTCTATGAAGCTCAGACTTTATCCTTTGAAACTTTACTTTTTCTCCCTTCCCATAATTATAATGGTATTATTTTCCGGTGTTTTGAATCTATTTTCTTGGTTTTGGTTGAAGACACAATTGCCCAATACTAGTGAGCTTTTTTTGCATTATAATGTTCTTTTTGGTGTGGATTATATTGGAGAGAGCTGGAAAGTGTTTTTTGTGCCATTAGTTGGTTTGACTATTTTGTCTGTAAATTTCTTTTTGGGTTGGCTTTTGTACAAAAAAGACAAGTTCATGGCTTATATTTTGAATTTTGTATCGATAGCTTGTCAAATATTTATTGTTATGGCCTCATTTATTTTAGTCTTTTTGAATGCTTAAGAATATGAGGATAGAATCCAAGTCACGTGCTAACTATAGTTTTATCATACTTTTGTTTATTTTGATTTTTTTTGGTTTGATGGTGCTTAGTTCGGCCGGTGTGGCTGTTGGTATTAGAAGTTTTGATGATCAGTACTTTTTTATCAAAAGACAATTACTTTTGGGATTTTTTCCTGGCTTGGTTTTGTTTTTGATTTTTGCCAAAGTGGATTATCACATTTGGAGAAAGTATGCTACGCCAATTTTTATTTTGGGACTGGTATTACTTTTTTTGACTTTTGTACCTGGTATTGGCTCGACCAATAATACTGGCACTAGAAGTTGGATAAATATGTTTGGTTATTCCTTTCAGCCAGCTGAAGCTATGAAGCTTTCACTAGTAGTTTTTATGTCGGCTTTTTTGACTAAAATGGGGAAAGATCTATTTGATTTGAAACAAGGGTTTTTACCTGCATTGGGGATAGGTTTATTTCCTGTTTTGTTGGTAATGTTGCAACCTGATATTGGTACAACATTTATTTTATTTGTGATACTTTTGGCTTTGTTGTTTTTTGCTGAAGCTAAATTTAGTCATTTGTCGATGTTGTTATTTTTGTCAGTAATTGCTTTTATTTTTTTGATTATTATTGCGCCTTATCGTGCTGAGCGTTTCACTACTTTTTTGCATCCAGAATTAGATCCTCAGGGACAAGGTTATCAGATAAACCAAGCTTTTTTGGCTATAGGTTCTGGTGGTTTTTTTGGTCTAGGTTTTGGTCATTCCAGACAAAAGTTTCAGTATTTGCCTGAGGTGCATGGAGATAGTATTTTTGCTATTATGTCCGAAGAGTTGGGATTTTTCACGGTAATGTTATTTTTGTTATTGTTGTATTTGATTTTGAGACAAGGTTTTGTTATTGTCAAACAGACAGATGATATGTTTGGTAAGTTGTTGGTTTCGGGTATGATGTCTTGGCTTTTTATCCAATCATTTTTGAATATTGGTGCTATGGTTGGACTTTTGCCTTTGACGGGTGTGCCTTTGCCATTTGTCAGTCATGGCGGAAGTGCCTTGCTCATTGGTCTGGCTGGAATGGGTATTGTGGTGAGTGTGAGTAAACACTGACACTGATTGCACAGATTTTTGTGGATTACACAGATTAGTTATTTTTAATCAGTGTAATCCTTAAGAATCAGTTTAAATCAGTGTTTTATGAAAGTCTTATTTTCTGGTGGTGGTACTCTTGGTCCGGTGACTCCACTCCTTGCTATAAAAGAAGTAGTCGAAGAAAAATATTTGGCTACTGATTTTGTTTGGATAGGTACAAAAAATGGTCCAGAAGAAGAACTACTACAAAAACAAGGCTTGAAGTTTTTTGCTATCACTTCTGGTAAGTTGCGTCGATATTTTTCTCTTTTCAATATTATTGATATTTTCAAAATAATAGTGGGCTTTTTTCAAGCTTTCCGTATTATTTGGAAAGAAAATCCTGATATGTGTATTTCAGCAGGTGGTTTTGTATCTGTACCAGTACATTTGGCTGCTTGGTTTTTGGGTGTACCAACTTGGATTCACAGCCAAGATATTGTGATTGGACTTTCCAATAAGATAATGTCTCCTTTTGCTAGAGTGATTACTACTTCTGTGGAACAAAATGTAAAACATTTTTCTCGTAGGAAAACTTTTTGGCTTGGTAATCCGGTGCGTGAAGAAATTTTGCAAGGCAACAAAGAACAAGGTCTAAAATTATTTTCCTTGCGTGATGATTTGCCAGTAGTGTTTGCTACTGGTGGTGGCACAGGTTCACTTAGAGTCAATCAGTTGGTGGTGGAAGCTACTGGTCATTTGTCAGGTTTTGCGCAAATTATTCATTTGACAGGCAAAGAAAGATCACAAGAACTAGCCGAGCGTGCCAAAAAACTTTTTGATTATTATCAAGTGCATAAATTTTTTACTACGGAAATGAAAGAAGCTTATGCAGTTTCAGATATTGTAGTTTCTCGTGGTGGTTTTGGAACACTAAGTGAAATAGCTGCCCTTGGTAAAGTGGCCATCATTATTCCCAAACCTGGACATCAAGTGGAAAATGTAAGATTTTTGGAAAAAAATAATGCCGCTATCTTAGTCAATGAGATTACTTCCGATGGTTTGTTTTTGGCCAAAGTAATAAAACAAATTTTGGCTGATGTACCAAAAAAAGAAGAGCTAGCTCAAAATTTGCAAAGACTATTACCTGTAGCTAAAAAGTATGATATAATAGACCTTGTGGAAAAGTTGCTCAAATAATTTTGACCAGATCAGTATAAGTTGTTATAATTTTCACAGTTTTAATAATTTTATTTATTTATAATAGAAATGTATATGAAAGTAAAACTTTCTTTGCTAGCTAGTATGGGTGTATTAGCTTTAGTAGGTGCTGGTTGTTCTTCAACCACAAGTGATAGTGTGTCTAATACAGACGATACTAGTGTAGTAAGTAATGAAGTAATGGAAGTTTCGGGTGATACAGCTGGTACAGCTGAGGTAGTAGAGCCTACAGTTATTGTAGAAACTACAGCAACACCTGCTGCTTATAAAGCAGGCGATGTTGTTATGGTGGATTTGGGTTATGGTTGGTATGAAGGTAAAGTAGAAGAATTTGCTTGTGACGCTGGCTTTTATGTCAGATACAAAGGACTTAGTGCAAGTTGTATTACAGAAGATAAATTAGTAAAACCAGTTACACCAAGTGCTGACAGTTTGGTAGTTGGTGCCAAAGTTATTGCCAATATTGATAAAGGTGAAATGTTTGGTGGCAAAGAAATCTTTCCATTCTACAGTGGAGAAATCACAGCTGTTAATGCTAGTACTTATACTGTAAAAGATAATAGTAAGAAAGAACGTGAAATTACTATTGACAAAATTTATTTAAAATAATTTATTAATTTATTTAAGAAAAAAACTTATGAATAAAAAGTTTTCTATCGTAGCCGTGCTTGCAGTATTGGCTATGGTCGGTGCCGGTTGTTCTGGTACAACAAGTGATACTAATGTATCAGAAGATAGTGGTTCAGCTGTAGAAAGTTCAAATGGTGCACAAGGCACTTTGGATGGAACTTGGAAAATCACAACTGCTACAGGAGATTTCGCTTCTCTAAACGAAGGTACAAAATATATCTTCGCTGGTGATTCACTTACTACCAAGTTGGGTATTATTGAAACCAAAGGTAGTATTACTTCAAAGACAGATTCAGAAATGACTGTTCAATTTGAAGGTATGAGTAATCCTTCTACTTTCAAATATCGTTTTGAAGGTGCTAACTTGATTCTTGAACCAGGTGTTTCTGGACAAGTTTTCACTTTGGAAAAACAATAATTGTAAAAAATTATAAAAAAACGTCCCTTAATAAGGGACGTTTTTTGTAGCCAAAGACTTTTTTTTGTGTTATAATGTTTTTGACTAACTAAATTTTTATGCCAAATATTCACTTGAGATCTAAAGATGGTAAAGAAGTTCCAAAAGAAGACGTCTGTGTTTTTGCACAAACAAATTATCGTAATCAGTTACGTAGATTTGGAATTAAGACTGATGATAGACGTCGTCACATGTATGTGATTGGTAAGACTGGTATGGGTAAGACTACGATGATGGAAAACATGGTTTTAAGTGACATTTACAAAGGTAATGGTGTGGGTATTGTTGACCCACATGGTGATTTTGCCGAAAAAATACTTGATTTTATCCCAACTAATCGTATCAATGATGTTGTTTATTTCAATCCGGCTGATGTAGAATTCCCAATTGGATTCAATATTTTGGAAGTGACTTCAGAAGGTCAAAAACATTTGGTAGCGGCGGGTCTTATGGGAATTTTCAAGAAGATTTGGCCAGATGTCTGGAGTTCGAGAATGGAATATATTTTGAACAATACTATTTTGGCTTTGCTTGAATATCCAGGTTCTACTCTATTGGGTATAAATAGACTTTTGTCAGACAAAGACTATCGCAAAAAAGTCATCAAACAGTTGAAAGATCCGATTGTCAAAGCTTTTTGGCAAACTGAGTTTGCGAGTTATAATGAAAGATATGCACAAGAAGCTGTCGCACCTATCCAAAATAAAATTGGTCAATTTTTGTCAGCTTCTGTTATCCGTAATATGGTTGCTCAAGTCAAGTCCACTATCAATATTCGTGAAATCATGGATAGTGGCAAGATTTTGATTATGAACTTGTCCAAAGGTAGAATAGGTGAGGATAATAGTCGTCTTCTTGGTGGTATGCTTATCACCGAATTACAATTGGCAGCCATGGAAAGAGTCGATATGCCTGAAAATGAGCGCAAAGATTTTTTCTTGTATGTGGATGAATTTCAAAATTTTGCTACACCTAGTTTTGCTAATATTTTATCAGAAGCTCGTAAGTATCGACTTAGTTTGATTATGGCTCATCAATATATTACTCAGTTGGATGAAACTGTGGCCGATGCTGTTTTTGGTAACGTAGGTACTATTGTTACTTTTCGTATTGGCGCTACTGATGCTGAGATGCTAGCCAAAGAATTTGCTCCTACCTTTATTGAAGAAGATATTGTCAATTTGTCTAAGTATCGTATTTTGCTTAAGCTTATGATAAATGGCGTGGCTTCACAACCTTTTTCAGCGATGACAGTACCACCGATTGGTTCGGCTACAGGTTCAGCTGAAAAAGTAATCAAAGTTTCTCGTGAGAGATATGGCAGGCATCGTGACATTATTGCTGATAAGATTTTGCGTTGGAGTGGTATGGGAGGTGGTGGTGATGAATTGTCTGATGATGAAAATATCCCTGTTGTTCCTGTAGAAAAGAAAAAAACAGCAGAGTCTACTAATGAAAAAGTCAAAGTGCTTGAAGAAAAAAAGAGTGATAATGTAGAAAAAGATGAAATTTTGGTAGATGAATTGCCCAAGCCTTTAGAAAATAATATGGCTGTCGAAAATGTTTCTGTTGATGAAGAAAAATATGAAGAAAAAATGGATTTATTGCCAGGTTTAGTTGATAATACTTCTTTTAATAATAAATTGTTAGATGAAGAAAGTGACAATGTTACAAATTATCCACAACCATTTAAAAAGGTTGTTCCTGATTTAGATGATATTAAAAAAATGGAAAGTGAAGATGATGGAAAAGAAAAGATTGAAAAAAATATTTCTAATCAAAATAGTAATGGTGCTTTATCTCAGATTTCAGATCAGCCTCAGAAAAAAAAACGTAAACGTAATAGAAAAAAGAAAAATTCTAGCATGACATCTCCACAAACAAATGGTAATAATATTGAAAATAAATCAGTTACTGTTCAGCCAAAAAAAATGCAACCAGATGATATTGTAAAATTTGATTAATTGCTTTTAAATTTATTAATCAACTACCTCGTGTAGTCTCGACTCCACCCAAGGCGGATAAATTAGTCGGGATTAACTTAAATCATATGAAATATACAAGAGCGATTTTAATGGGAGTGTTTTTGTGGGCATTTATCTTTATTGTTATTGCGATCCTGATGTTTGCGCCAGGTATTAGTAATCAAGTGTTTTGGCAATACTTGATTTTGTGGGTTTTACTTGTTCCTTTTGTTTTATTTTTGACCAAATGGTACTTTCATATGGATGAACCTACTACCAAGAAAGGATTTTTGCTTGGTGTTTTTGTAATAATGACTGGTCTTGCTTTGGATTCTATTATTACAGTTCCTTTGTTTGTAAAATCTTATGGTGTCTATTTTAGCAATGTTTATTTGTTTATTGGTCTAGCCGAGGTTGTATTGCTTACTACATACGCTGGTTACGAGTTTGATGCTACTTATACCAAAGACACTGATAAATAATTATGGTTCAAAAAATTGATAAAAATAAAATTCTTTTGGTTATTGTTTTGCTTTTTATATTTTTTATTTTAATTAGAAATTTTTGGATAGTTTTACTAGTTGTTTTGTTAGTTGTCTTTTTGATAAAAAACAAAAAAAAGTTGAACAATGAAATTTACAAAAAAAGTTTTTGGGAGGATTTTAATTTTAACTCACTTAATGAATATTTTAAAAAATCTAAAGTAACAGAAACTATGGAAACCATAAATCCAAACAAATTTCATCCTAAGCGTGTGGCTTGGATGTTTTCTCTTGTTATCTTAATTATCATTGTTCTTAGTTTTGCCAGCTCTTTTTGGGTAGTCATCGGTGCTGGGGAAACTGGTGTGAAATCACTTTTTGGAAAAGTAATGGATGAAGAATTGTCTTCTGGTTTTCATCTCAAAAATCCTTTGGTGAGGATAACCAAGATGAATATACGTACTAGTGAATATACTATGAGTATTGCTCAAGGAGAAGGCAAACGCTATTCAGCTGACGCCATTACAGCTTTGACAAAAGAAGGCTTGAGTGTGGACTTGGATATCACTGTGCTGTATCATTTGCTGGAAGAAAAGGCTAGTGATGTTTATCGAGATTTAGGTTTGGATTACGAAGAAAGTATTATTAGACCACAAATTAGAAGTATTATTCGTGAAGTTACTGCCAATTATAATGTCAAAGATATTTATTCAGACAAACGTCAGGAAGTAGCTTCGGATATCGAAGGAAAATTAAAAGAAAGAATGGATCCAAGAGGTATTGCTCTTGAAGAAGTTTTGCTTCGTCATGTCGAGTTGCCTGCCAATCTTGCCGATAGTATCCAACAAAAATTGCAAGCAGAACAAGAGTCTGAGCGTTATGATTTTGTCTTAGAGAAAGAACAAAAAGAAGCTGAACGCAAACGTATTGAGGCAGAAGGCCAACGTGATGCCCAAAAAATAATCAATGAGAGTCTAACTGATCGTTATTTGGAATATTTATATATCAATAGTTTGAAAGATAGAGAAGGAACTATTTATGTACCGACCGGTAGTAATGGGTTGCCGTTGTTTAAGAGTTTATAACGCATAACACATATCACGTATCGCGTAACGAATTTGATATGTGTTACCTGCCAGCCGGCAGGCAGGCAGGCGTGATATGCGATTTTGGCAGACGTTTTTGATTGTTTAAGTCGTTTTATTGTGATTGACCTTTTTTTGAAAAGGTGCTATTATATATATGGGTAACGAGATATTTCATTTTTTATATTATTAAAAAAATAGTACGTTCCCAAAAGGTCGGAAAAATTTATTAATAAACATTTTGGAACGTATATACTATGTATAATCAAGGACCAAGACAAATGTTCGACGTTGATCTAAGTTGTGCTAAATGTGGTACTCACATTTCACAATTGCCTTTTCAACCTTCAGGAGACCGTCCAGTTTTCTGTCAAGATTGTAATCGCGCTCACCGTGACGAACGTAATGGTGGTGCTCGCCCTCAAAAAAGAATGTTCGATGTAGATGTAAATTGTGCTGGTTGTGGTACTCACATCACACAATTGCCATTCGAACCTAAGGCCGGTACTGACATTTTCTGTCGTGACTGTTACCTAAAGAACAAAGATAATTAATCTTTACTTTAGAAATAAAAAGAAATCTCATTTTGTGAGGTTTCTTTTATTTTTAAAACTAATTTTTTACAGCCAGTTTATATTTATTTTGGGCTTACAATTTTTGTTTAAGGCCTTGTAGGCCTCGTAAGCTTTGTAAGCCTTGTGAGCTTTTTGCTTTTGACAAAAACACTTTTTTCCGCTAAGATATGCTTATTATGTTTCAAAATATCGCCAAAAATTCAAAAATCCTTGTCGCTATGTCTGGTGGTGTAGATTCTTCTGTAGTTGCAGCTCTTCTCGTAAAGGCAGGTTTTGATGTGACTGGAGCGTATATGATCAATTATGAAGAAGAGGAACGTGGAATGGGGAATGAGGAAAGAGGTGTGACATGTTGGATTCCTGACTATCGTGATGCGCTTAGAGTTGCGGCTAAGCTTGGAATTCCACTTTTGAAGCTTGATTTTCAAAAAGAATACAAAGAAAAAGTTTTGGATTACATGTTAGCTGAATATAAGAAAGGCAATACTCCAAATCCCGATGTCATGTGTAACAAGTTCATCAAATTTGGTGTTTGGCTGGATAAAATAAAAGAATTAGGTTTTGATTATATTGCGACTGGACACTACGCTTCAATAGGGGAACGTGGAATGGGGAATGGGGAATGTAGTTATAAGCTAATTCAGGCTAACGATGAAAATAAAGATCAAACTTATTTTCTTCATCAATTAAATCAGGAACAACTTTCTAAGACTTTATTTCCTCTTGGTGACTATACTAAGCAAGAAGTGAGAAAGCTGGCTGAAAAGTTTGACTTGCCGACAGCCAAAAAGGCCGAAAGTATGGGAATTTGTTTTGTAGGTGAACTTGATATGAAAGAATTTTTGCAACGTGATTTGAAGAAAAATCCGGGGCATATTGTAACTGAAAGTGGAGAAGTAATGGGCGAGCATGAAGGATTGGCTTTTTATACTATTGGTCAGCGTCATGGCTTCGAGCAACAAGGTGGAGGAGAGCCGCTCTTTATCGTGGACAAAAACAAAGAAAAAAATGAGCTTATCGTCGGTAGTCAAGATAGTGAATTATTGAACAAGATTGAAATTGAAGTAGCAGATGTAAATTGGATAAGTGGATTTATCCACCGAAATAGTCAAATTGGCAGTGAAGGTGGACAAACACTATCTTTTCCGCTAAAATGTACAGTAAGACTACGTCATAGACAAACACTCCAAGAAGTGATTGTCGAGAAAAATGGCGAAAAATATAATCTCAAATTTTTAACTAAACAAAGAGCCGCTACTCCAGGACAATTTGCTGTTTTTTATAAAGATGGTGAATGTTTGGGAGGCGGAGTAATTATTTAAACATATGGAATCAACATTTACTTTGGGAAGTTTTCTTTGGTCAGCTTTGCCAATTTTGTTGGTGGTAGGTTTGTTACTTTTTTTGGGAGTGAAATTTTTTAAATAATTTTATGTTTTCTCTCAACAATGAAAATTTATCCAGAAAAGCACGTCTTTCTTATTTGGGATTAGCTTTGTTTACAGCTTTGGCTTTTGATTTTTTCTTTTGGGATGTTCAAGTATTAGGTTTTGGCTTTTTTCTTTTTGTTTTTATCTACGTTATTGCGTTTACGATTTTTAGTATTGTCAACAAGCAAGTCAAACAACCTTGGGCTTTGGCTTTTGTAGTACCTATTTTTATTTTTTCTCTAGATATATTATTTTACAATAATTTGTTTGTGAGGAATTGGGTACCTCTTTTTGTGGCTATTTTGCTTTTTTTCTATTCTTACTTTTTGACTCTTAGAAATCCTGAAAAATTAAAATTTGATTTATTCAAATTAAATTTTTTAAAAGATATTAACAAAGCTTTTGAAAAAGGTGGTAAAATTTTTTCTGATATCTTTGCTTCTTCCAAAGAAAAAAATAGTGATTTGTACAAAAAAATATTGATAGGTATCATTGTCTCAGTACCTATACTTTTTGTTTTTTTAGGATTATTTATGAATGCCGATCCAGTATTTGAGAAGAGAATAGACAATTTATTCAATTTTGGGGTTGATCCTGCTGTATTTTTTAGAATAATTAGAACTATACTTATTACCTCTGCTCTGGGAATATTTTTTTACTTTTTGGTAGATGTTGCTCATAAATTAGAAAAAAGCGAGAAAATATCTTTAAAAATAGATAAGACGGTGGCGGTTGTGGTTTTATCATTGATTAATTTTCTTTTTGCCACATTCGTGATAATTCAATTGCAATATCTATTTGGTTCCACCAACTTTGTACAGGAGCAAGGTCTCAATTTTGCTGATTATGCTAGACAAGGATTTTTTCAACTAGCTTGGGTGATTGCCTTGTCATCTATTGTTTTATTGGTTTTTTATCGCTCGGCCTCTGAACATGGCAGTCATATCGCTCTCAAGTTGCTCAAAATATTTTTGGTTTTGCAAGTAGCTGTAATTGCTATGTCAGCTTTGAAAAGAATGAATCTTTATCAAGATGCTTTTGGTTTTACAACTTTGCGTCTTTATGTTGAGTGGTTTATTTATTTTTGTATGGCTTTACTTAGTTTTACAGCGGTAAGCCTAGCCATCGAATTTGAATTTAGAAGGTTTTTCAATATTATAGTTGGTTTGGGAATATTAGCTTTGTGTGTTGTTAGTTCAATAAATGTTGATAGAATGATTGCTAGAAGAAATATTGATAGATTTGTAAATGAAGCTAAAGAATTGGATGTGTGTTATATACAAAGTTTGTCGTCGGATGCTTTGGAAGAATTTAAAAGACTTTCACCTGAAGTTTTCACTGATGAAAAAGTTGATTTGTGTGGACTAAAACCTGGGTCATCTCATATTGATTCATCTATTTATATGAGGGATAATTTGAGGGAAAAATATAAATATGATTCTTGGAAAGAATTTAATTTTAGTGTAGATAAACTTTGGAAATTAGGAAATTAAAACATTTTTAACAATTAGAACATTTAGAACATAATATGCTAAACGCACAAGAACTTAGAAAAAAATATTTAGAATTTTTTGCCAGTAAGAATCATGCTGTGATTTCTTCAGCATCATTATTGCCTGAGAATGATCCAACAGTACTTTTTACTACTGCAGGTATGCATCCACTTGTCCCATATTTGCTTGGTGAAAAGCATCCAGCCGGAGTAAGATTAACTGATGTGCAAAAATGTGTACGTACTGGTGACATTGACGAAGTCGGTGATAGAAGTCATTTGACATTTTTTGAGATGCTTGGCAATTGGTCACTAGGTGATTATTTCAAATTAGAAGCTATTGAATGGAGTTTTGAGTTTTTGACATCTGCAAATTATTTGGGAATTGATATCAATAAATTGTCTGTTTCCGTTTTTGCAGGCGACAATGATGCACCTTTTGACTCAGAATCATTTGAAAAATGGAAATCTTTGGGAATTAGAGAAGAACGTATTGCCAAACTACCAAAGAAAAATAATTGGTGGGGTCCTGCTGGTATCACTGGCCCTTGTGGTCCTGATACAGAAATGTTTTTTTGGGTAGGAAAAGAAGAATTGCCACCATCTGGTAGTAATCCAGGAAATGATGAAGATAATTGGTTAGAAATCTGGAATGATGTATTTATGCAATATTTCAAGCAAGAAGATGGAAGTTTCAAACCTTTGACACAACAAAACGTAGATACTGGTATGGGACTAGAACGTACAACAGCTGTTCTCAACAAATTTTCAGATGCTTTTGAAGTAGATACTTTGAAACCTATTATAAATAAAATTGAAGAGCTTAGTGGCAAAAAATACAAAGAATCAGACAGTGTGACAAAGTCTATGCGTGTAGTAGCTGACCATATTCGTACTTCTACCATGATTATGACTGATGACAGGGGAGTAGCTCCAAGTAATGTGGATCAAGGTTATATTGTGCGTCGTTTGATTCGTCGTGCTGTTCGTCATGGACGCAATTTGGGATTGCAAAATAATTTTTGTGTAGAATTGTCCAAAGTTGTAATAAGTATTTTCGCTGATGTTTATCCAGAAGTTAATCGCAATGCTGATTTTGCTTTGACTGAAATGGAAAAAGAAGAAACAAAATTTCGTGTGACACTTGAACAGGGTATCAAAGAATTTGAAAAATTATTAAAAGGTTTTCAAATGGCTTTGGAAAAAACTGGTCGTGCTATTACTGAAATAAGTGGTAAACAAGCTTTCAAACTTTATGATACCTTTGGTTTTCCAATTGAGATGACAGAAGAACTGGCTAGTGAAAATAATTTGACAATTGACAAAGCTGGTTTTGACGAAGCTTACTTGGCTCATCAAGAACTTTCTCGTCAAGGTGCTGAACAAAAATTCAAAGGTGGCTTGGCTGATCATGGTGAAATGAGTGTAAAATATCATACTGCTACTCATCTTCTTCACGCTGCTTTGCGTCAAGTCTTGGGTAATCATGTAGAACAAAAGGGAAGTAATATTACAGCCGAAAGACTTCGTTTTGATTTTTCTTATACTGATAAGATGACAGATGAACAAATAAAAGAAGTAGAAAATTTGGTCAATTCTGCTATAAAAAATGATTATCCAGTAACTTTTTCTGAAATGAAAGTAGAAGAAGCTCGTACCAAAAATGCGATAGGTTTGTTTGGTGACAAATATGGTGAAATGGTAAAAGTCTATACTGTTGGGGATTCAAATGAGATCTCAGCTCAAGCTAGCGCTGATAGTCTGACTTTTAGTCGCGAAATTTGTGGTGGTCCTCATGTAGAGCATACTGGTGTGATGGGACATTTCAAAATTATGAAAGAAGAATCCTCAAGTGCGGGTATTAGGAGAATTAAAGCAATCTTAGAATAAAATAAACAATACTAAATAAACAAATTCCAAACAAATTACAATTTTCAATATTCAGTGATTTTGTTATTTGTTTATTGTATATTATTTGTAATTTGTAATTTTGAAATTGTTTATTAAAAATTTATGCAATTTAAAAAAATATTTTTATACGCTTGGTCTATTCGTAATCAATTTACTAAGTATTTTCTCGTTGGTTTTTCTGGATTATTTTTGGATTTGGCAACATTGATTTTTTTCAAAGAATTTTTTGGGTTAAATGCGACTATTGCTGTTATTTTGAATCAAATATTGATGCTTACTTACAATTTTCTTTTGAACAAGTATTGGTCTTTCAAAAATACAGAGATGCCTCATAAGCAAATTATACGTTACCTTACTTTGGCTGGTTTAAATTATTTGTTTTCTGTCGGTATGATGTATTTTTTCAATCATATTTATGAATTTGATTATCGTCTAGTGCGTATTGCGACAATTGCTATGATGGTTTTTTGGAATTTCTTTTTATACAAATTTTGGGTTTATAAAGCGGAAAATAAAATTGTTAATTAAAAATTTTATGCATTATAGTTTAAGTAAAGAAGAAAATGATGCTGTCGAAGAAATTAAAGGTATTTTGATGATAAAAGAGGTCTCTTTGGCAGATGTTGCTCATCTTCAAGAAAAATTTGTGGCACTTACTGCCAAGACAAAAGGATATTTGCTTAGTAGTAGGCAAGAACAAGAAATTAGTGTTGCTATTTTTACTTTTTGGCTTAGGTTTTCTATATCCATGATGAGAGATTCTATGTTTTCTAGAAAAAAAGATGAAAGAAACAAAGAAATTGTTTATAATCATTTTTTGAAATATGCGGAAGCTAGTAAATTTTTGTTATCTAGATTTTTTATCAATCCTCAATTATATAGAGGGGAGTCTTTTAAACAAATAGAAAAAAGATTAGAATCATTTTTTGAAAATATCCGACACAAAAAATGGTGTGTGGGGTTTTTTGAAGGAAAGTTACCTAGTAATAAAGAGTACTTTGAACAAAGAGGTCATTCTCGTAGGTGAAGCTTAATTTTACTTAATCTTTATAACTAATTTGGCGTTTTTAGCTCTTTTCTGTGCATAACTTATATAAAAACTTGTCAAAGTTTATAAATTATGCTAAAATAAGCCTAAAGTTTAATAAATTAGCTTTTTTGTAATAAAGCTTGACAATATTTTGACTTTAGGTTAAAATAGGGTCGTTAATTTCAATTTATACATGGGTAACAAACAAGACGTAATTGAAGTGTGGGGTAAAGTAATTGAACTTTTGCCTGGTGCCAAGTTTCGTGTCGTTCTTGAAAACGAACATGAAGTGGTATGTCACTTAGCTGGTAAACTGCGTATGCACAATATCAGATTAAATGTAGGTGACGAAATCAAGGTAGAGATTACTCCTTACGACTTATCAAAAGGACGTATAACCTATAGATTTTAAAATAATCTCAATCAGTGCGGTGTAGCCTTTTTTATAAGGGTGTCGATATCGCGGCAGTGATTGGTGATTTTTTATTAAAAATTTTTATGAAAGTACATTCATCAGTAAAAACAAGATGCAAAGATTGTAAAATCGTCATTCGTCGTGGCGCTCGTTACGTTATTTGCAAAAATCCTCGTCATAAACAAAGACAAGGAGCAAAACAGCGTGTAAAAGCTGCGTAAAACTCACTAGCGTTCGCCACTTTGGCGAGTTGCTTAAATTTAATTAAAAGATTTAGATATTAAGATATGCGTGTATCAGGTGTAAATATACCAAAAGAAAAAAGAGTTCTAGTAGCTCTTACTTATGTGTATGGTATTGGTCCAACTACTGCCAAGAAAATCTTGGAACAAGCTCAAGTACCGATGCCAACTCGTACCAAAGATCTTACTCAAGATCAAGAAGATAAAATTCGTAATTTAGTAGAAAAAGGACATAGAACAGAAGGTGATCTTCGTCGTGATGTTTCTTCTAATATCAAACGTTTGAAAGATATTAAGTCTTATCGTGGTAGTCGCCATGCTAAGAAATTACCATCACGTGGTCAAAGAACTAAAAGTAATAGTCGCACCACTCGTGGTAATAAGAGAAATGTGGCAACTAGTGGTAAAAAACCTACTGCTCAAAAGACCTAAGTTAAGTTGAATTAAAAAAACGAAAAATATTTTATTATGGCTACTAAAAAAGTAAAAAAAGCTAAGAAAAAAAGTTTGCGCTCCGTATCACACGGCAAAGCTTATATTCAAGCTACATTCAATAATACTATTGTTTCTGTCACTGACCAAAATGGTGATGTCTTAGGTTGGTCATCTGCTGGTAAAGCAGGTTTCAAAGGACCTAAAAAATCAACACCTTATGCTGCTGGCATGGTTGTCAAAGAAGTTGCTGAAGCTGTAAAAGCTTTTGGTATTAAAGAAGTAAATGTTTTTGTAAAAGGTATCGGTGGTGGTCGTGAAGGTGCCATTCGCGCTTTGAACTCAAATGGAATTCAAGTACTTTCTGTAAAAGATATCACACCTATTCCTCACAATGGTTGTCGTCCACCAAAAAGAAGACGTGTATAACATAATTTGATTATTATATAAATATGGGAAGAAATATTGGACCAAAAAACAAAATTGCTAGACGTTTTAAAACCAATTTAGGTTTGAAAACAAACGCTACCAAAGTAGCACGCCGTCTTAATCAAGCTCCTGGTGTTCATGGACCAAACCAAAGACGTGTTTCTTTGTCATCTTTTGGCAAGCAATTGTTAGAAAAACAAAAAGCAAAATTTCTTTACGGTCTTCGTGAAGGACAATTTCGTAAATATGTTGAAAAAGCTAGTAACATGACAGGTGACTCTGGTGTAAATTTGCAAGAAATGCTAGAAATGCGTATGGACAATGTTGCTTATCGTCTTGGTTTTGCTACTACTCGTGCTCAAGCTAGACAATTAGTAAGTCATGGTATGTTTATCTTGAATGGTAAAAAAATGAATATCCCTTCACATATTGTACGTGTTGGTGATATAATTGCTCTAAAGGAAAATAAACAAAAGAAACAAATTTTTGAAAACGTTAGTGATAGATTACAAGCACAAAATTTGCCATCTTGGTTGTCAGTTGATGCTGCTGCCAAATCTGGCAAAATTTTGACCAAGCCTACTGCTAAAGATTTCGAAAAAGTGTTTGACGTTAAGCTTATCACTGAGTATTACTCAACTAGATAATTTTAAAAAGTCTGTTAACTATAAAAAATATGGATTATATTCTTCTACCCTCAAACATAGAATTCAAAGATACTGATAAAGCAGCCCATACAGCTGAGCTTGTCATCACACCTTGTCATCAAGGTTATGGTGTTACTGTTGGCAATGCTTTACGTCGTGTTTTGTTGTCTTCTATCGAAGGTGCAGCTGTTGAAGCCGTGAAAATTAATGGCACTCAACATGAATTTTCTGCTATTGAAGGTGTTATGGAAGATGTGATTGAAGTTTGTCAAAACTTGAAACAAATGGCTATCATTTCTCATAGTGACACACCTGTTACTTTGACTCTTACCAAAAAAGGTAAAGGTGATGTGACAGCAGCTGATTTTGAAAAAAATTCTGATATTGAAATCATCAATTCTGATTTGAAAATTGCCACAATTACAGATGATAAAAAAGAATTAAGTTTGGAAATTATTATTGGTAAAGGTCTTGGTTATGTACCAGTTTCTGAAAAAGAAAGTAAAAATCTAGATTTGGGTACTATTCTTATCGACTCTTTTTATTCCCCGGTAAAAGACGTCGGTTACGCAATAGAAAATACTCGTGTCGGAGATATTACTGACTATGAAAAAGTCACTTTGACTATTGAAACAAATGGTACTGTTAGTCCAAAAGAAACAGTTGAACGTGCTACCAAGATTCTTATGGACCATTTTAGTTTAATTTTAGATTCTTCTAGTACTGCTCCTGTCAAAAAATCTAAGAAAGAATCCGCCTCTGTTAAAGATATGGAGGATGAGGAAGTAAGTGAAGAATAAATTAAAAAAAGAAATTTTATTTAAATATGAGACACCAAAAGAAAAACATAAAATTGGGTAGAACCAAAGCTTCAAGAAAAGCTCTACTTAGAAGTTTAGCTGAGAGTTTGATTTTGCATGGTGCTATTGTGACTACTCATGCCAAAGCTAAAGCTGTGCGTACAGTAGTAGAACCACTTGTCACCAAAGCTAAGAAAAATCGTCCAGTTGATAAAGAAAATATTAATTCTGTTTTGTATACAGGTAAAGCTGTCAAAAAATTGGTAGAAGAAATTGCACCTCGTTATAAAGAAAGACAAGGTGGCTATACCCGTATCATAAAATTGGGTAATCGTCCAAGTGACGGCGCTCCAAAAGTAAAAATAGAATTTGTCTAAAAAGATTTATAATATGCAAGAAATAAAACGTGAAACAATTCAAATAGATGCTACAGATAGAGCTGTAGGCCGTGTGGCTACAGAATCTGCTATGGCTCTTATGGGCAAAAATAAACCTACCTTTGTACGTCACATTGATACTGGAGATTTTGTCGTAATTAGCAATGCCGGAGCTGTCAAATTTACAGGTAAAAAATTGGTACAAAAAGATTATTATTGGCACAGTGGACATCCAGGTGGACTAAAAACTACTTCGATGAAAAAAATTTTTGACGCTGATCCAACTGAAGTAATGCGTCGCGCCATTTACAGTATGTTACCAAAAAACAAATTGAGAGATGGTATGATGAAACGTCTTAAAATCAATGCTTAATGCTTTAAAAATAAAATAATATTAAATTATGGTACAGAAATCTGATGACAACAAAGCTCGCGCCGTAGGTAGAAGAAAAACCGCTTCTGCTCGCGTTCGTATCACCCTTGGTAAAGGTAAAGTTACTATCAATGATAGAGAATTAACCAATTTTTTTACTACCAAACTTTTGCAAGATAGAGTAATAGCTCCACTTGTAGCTGTAGGTAAAGAAAAAGATATGGATGTGTCTGTCAAAGTGGCTGGTGGTGGTATTCGTGGTCAATCTGACGCTGTTTGTCATGGTATTGCTCGTGCTCTTGTAGAATGGAATGAAGAGTTGAAAGCAACTTTGAAAGCTGGAGGCTTCATGACACGTGATTCAAGAGCCAAAGAAAGAAAAAAACCAGGTCTTCACAAAGCTCGTCGTGCTCACCAATGGAGAAAACGTTAAGGCACGAACGTCTCAAATTTACAAATATACATTACAAACTTCGGATGTCACAATTCGAAGTTTTTGTTTTTTCAAGAAAACAAATAAACACTGCAACATAGAAACACTTTTAATTAAGATGTTTAAGTGTTGTAGTGTTTAATTGTTTAATTTTCGTTATGTTGTAGTAATGCTATTTTTGTAGTAAAATAATGTCATAAGCTAATCATGATGAAGTCCAATTCAATTGCTAAAAATACAATGTTCATGACCGTGGCCTCTATACTGCAGAAGGTCATATCTTTTGTTTACTTTGCAATTGTGGCTCGCGAAGTGGGTGCAGTGGACACTGGTAAGTATTTTTTTGCTTTGGCTTTTACCACTATTTTTGTAGTTTTTGTAGATTTGGGTCTCTCCAATGTCTTGGTGCGTGAGGGTGCCAAAATGAAAGAAAAAATTCAAGATTATTTTTCCAGTATTTTATTTGTAAAATTTTTCTTGAGTATCTTGAGTTATATCGCTGTGGTGGTGGTCATAAATCTTATGGGTTATGAAGTTGAGACGAAACATTTGGTTTATGTCTCTGCTGTTACTATGCTTTTTGATTCTTTGCACTTGACTCTGTATAGCACACTTCGAGCTTTTGGCAATCTAAAATATGAAGCTATTGGCATCAGTATGAGTCAGGCTCTTACTTTTATTTTGGGAACTTACTTTTTGTTTGCAGGATTTCCGCTTATTTACCTCATGTATGCTTTTTTAATACCAAGTATTTTAAATGTCTTATTTGCTAGTACTATTGTCATATTTAAATATCATCTCAAATTCAAACTAAAGTATGACAAACAAATTTTAAAATACATTATTCCCATAGTTATTCCTTTTGCTTTAGCCGCAATCTTCGGACGGGTATATTCTTTTATTGATTCTATTTTACTTTCCAAAATAGCAGGGGATGAAGTCCTTGGTTGGTACAGTATTCCTTCCAAAATTGCTTATGCTTTGAATTTCGTACCAATGGCTTTGGTAGCTGCGCTATATCCCAAGTTTAGTGAATATTTTGCTCACGACAAGCATAAATTAAGTTTCGTTTTTCATCAAAGTATCAAATATTTGCTTTTGGTTTCTTTGCCATTTATCGTGATTGTTTTGTTGTTGTCAGAAGATATTATTTTGGCTTTTTTTAGTGGTGAATATTTGAATTCGGTTTTACCTCTCAAAATTCTTATGTTTGGGGTGATTTTTGCTTATCTCAATTTTATTTTTGGGGCAATTCTCAATGCTTGTGATAGACAAAAAACGCAGACTAGTCTGATAGGTGTGATAATGATTTTAAACATTGGCTTGAATCTGCTATTTATACCTCGTTTTGGGGCCGTAGGAGCCTCTCTTTCCGCTCTGATTGGTAATTTGGCATTATCTATCGTTAGTTTGTATTTTATAGGTAAATTTAATAAATTTGATTTCAAATTTTTGAGCAAATTATTTTGGCAGCTTTTCTTGGTGGTAGCTATTATGTACTTTGTAACTTGGTTGACTGATTTGTATTTTGGATTTATAGTAGCTTTTGTAGTTGGTTCTCTTACTTATTTATTGATGTTATTTATCACCAAGACTATTACTAGAAAGCAAGTTTTTGAAATGGTGAAACTTACTTCTAAGTAATTTTTGTGGAGTGATAGGCGCAAGCCTGTTTCACACGTGCAAAACAAGCTGGTGCTTGTCACTCCTCTCATTTTTTTAAATAAATTTCTTATGAAAGAAACAGGCAGTGAAATAAGGAGACAACAAGAATATATATATTCTTTGCAAAGTAAAATAGAAAAATTGAGGACTGACTTGGCTCTGACTTTGGATATAGATAAAATAACTAGTCAAAGAAAAGATGATGATGTTCTAAAAATAGAAAGAGAACTAAACAATTTGTCTGAGTTGGTAGCTCAAGTGGCTCTTAATTTTGATCAAACACACGTAGAAAAAATTCGCAAAATAGCAGATAGAATTTTGCCAGCGGCAGAAGCTTATGTATCAGGACGACATGTTGATTCTGAAAAATATTTACTTGATTTTGAAAAGAGAACAGAAAGAGCTCCACTTCCGGCTAATGACTTGGAGCCTTCATGGTATAGTGCTGAGGAAATCGGTCTAGCCAATGATTTATTGTCTTTTGAGACTGGACGTATTTTTGGAAATGGGGATGAATTGTCTAGTTTGATTATCACAGATTTGCGAGACATCGCTCAAAAAGACAAAAATTTGGCAGAATTTAATAAAGTACAAGAAGCTGTAGAAATAGTTCAAGATTTTTTATCAAGGACTGAAGTTGTAAGTGAGTTTGTTTTGCGTGAAAAGAAAAATAGTGGGAGTGATGTTTTATCTGCTGGGAGTGAAAAAATAGATCTTATTTGGTTGAAAAAAAATCATCCAGAAGTATGGCAAGCTATTTTAATTATTGTAAAAGCAGATGAAAAAGGAGAATGGCTTAGGACTGTGGCTGGGCAACCACGTAATTTTGCGGATTTTTATGAAGTAGATGAACCGTCACAAACTATAACTGAGCGAGAGGTAGCTGAAATGTTGCCCAATATAATTGCTTTAGCTGTTGCTAATTCAAGAGATAATATCAAGAATGATACATTAAACAAAGATTTGAAAGGAAGTGAAGAAGAAGCCTTGCAAGAACTTTATGGTGAATCAGCGTTGTCAGAGATTGAAGTAGAGAGAGCTGATGATTTGGCTTGGGATAAAATAATAGATAGGATTGCCAAAGAACTTACTGCAGATCAATCAAAATTATGGAGAGAAATTTCTGATATTATTGGAAAAAGAAAATTTTCAAAATTGTTGGAATATGAGAGATTGGATGATGCTTTGAGAGTTTGGTCAAGGGAAGTTGGTAAGTTAGAAGAAGGCGAAAAGGAAATCATGGTAAAAGGCATAACGCAATTTATTAGTAAAGCCTTAAAAGGACCTACTATGCTCACTCAGTTAAAGACAACTGTTGTTGCAGGTTTCAGGAGGGCTTTTGTGGATGCAGTTCCCATTTTTAAGAAAAAAAGAATAGAAAAAATAAATGATTATAGAAATGAACCCTATGAAAAATTTGGTGATGTTTTGATTTCTTTGTTAACTTATGCTCACACTTTTGTTAGAGATGAAATAAAAAAAATACAAAAAGAATCAGAAAACAACGAACAAAAATTTACACCTCATCCTGAATACCTAAGGAATTTGGAGTTAGCATTAGTAGAAGCTTACTCTAAAAGTAATGGAGTTAATGAAGATTTTGATAAAGAATTGATGGGTAACAAACTTAATGATTTTTCTGGATTTGATTTACGTGATATAGACAAAAAAGGGCCTTTAAAATTGAGAGGTGCGATAATGAAAGATGCAGATTTTGGTGAATCAAAATTAGTTAAGCGTGGTTTGTCAGGTATTGATTTAAGGGGTGCTCATTTGCGATATGTCGATTTTGAAGGTTCTTTTTTTGGTCTCTATCCTTCTGAAGATAAGGAGCGTATACCCACTTGGATAATATATGGTATAGTTCGCGGTGATATATTTTCACAAAAGAATTTGTTTAAGCATATTGAAAGTAGTTCAGTCGATGGTAGTCTAGATTTAGAAGGTGCAAATTTGTATGGTTGGGAAGCTGACGATTTACAATTAAACAAGGAAAATTTGAGGGGTAGCAATTTGAGAGGAATTAAATTTACAAGATCTTCTTTAAGAGATAGTGATCTAGAAAAGGCTGATTTGAGAAATGCTGAATTTATTAATGTAAGATTTTATAGATGTAATTTGCAAGGTGCAGACTTGCGTGGTATAAAATTAGTAGACGTTCAATTTCATGACGTAGATTTTGAAGGTGCAAGATTTGATAAAGATGATGAAGTTGTTGCAAGAATTTTTGGAGACCATCTTGATGAAAATGGTATCTATAGAAAAGATATTAAAAAACCTAAAGCCTAATACCTAACACCTAATCAC
>Ga0208863_1000926_pt1 | contig 22123 bp, 17 predicted proteins | sample RifOxyD3_FD_184040 | JGI IMG/M metagenome (GOLD analysis project Ga0208863, IMG submission 184040) | Soil microbial communities from Rifle, Colorado - Rifle Oxygen_injection D3 (SPAdes) | ecosystem: Environmental > Terrestrial > Deep subsurface > Rock core/Sediment | place: Rifle, Colorado...
ACCTGCTGGTCAGCTCCAAGACCGGCACCCCGTATCAGCCCCACCACAATTTCAGCGACCAGTGTCTGGGCGCCTATGTTTTTGACCGGGAAACCGGGCAGATCGATACCTGGCAGGCCAAGGTCACGGCGCTATGCACCGGCGGCACCGGCAAGGTCTATCTCTATACCACCAATCCAGATATCGCCACCGGCGACGGCATTGCCATGGCCTACCGGGCCGGAGCCAGGGTTGCCAATCTGGAGTTTGTCCAGTTCCATCCCACCTGCCTCTATCATCCGCAGGTAAAGAATTTCCTGATCTCCGAAGCGGTGCGCGGGGAAGGCGGAAGGCTCATCGACCAGCGCGGTCAGGCCTTCATGCCCAAGTATGACGCCCGGGGGGATCTGGCCACCCGCGACACGGTGGCCAGGGCTATTGACCGCGAGATGAAGGCCAGCGGCGATGATTGCGTGTATCTGGACATCAGCCATCAACCAGCGGAGTTTCTTAAAAAAAGGTTCCCGACCATTTACCAGAAATGCCTGTCTCTGGGGATTGATATGACTAAAGCCCCCATTCCGGTGGTGCCTGCGGCCCATTATATGTGCGGCGGGGTGGTTACCGATCAGTGGGCTCGAACCAACCTCGAAGGTCTTTTTGCCTTTGGCGAGGCAGCCTGCACCGGCCTGCACGGCGGCAACCGCCTGGCCAGCAATTCTCTGCTGGAGGCGGTGGTCTTTGCCCAGCAGGCCTTTCTTGAGTGTGAACGGGAGTGGCCTGGTCTGCGCGAGGCGAGGCTGCCCGAGGTGGCAGAATGGTCCGCTGGCGAGGCCAGGCGCATCGAGGAGAATGTGCTGGTCAGCCATAACTGGGATCAGATCAGGCGTCTGATGTGGAATTATGTCGGCATTGTTCGCACCCAGAAGCGTCTTGCCCTGGTGCAGGAACGGCTCCGGGTTATCGCCAGCGAGGTGAACCAGCATTATCACGACTACATCCTGACTCCAGACCTCATCGAGCTGCGCAACATCGCCCAGGTTGCCGAGCTCATCGTGCGCTGCGCCTGCATCCGCAGGGAATCACGCGGCCTCCATTATCTGGCGGATTTTCCCAAGCCGGATGATGAACACTGGAAAAAAGACACCATCCTCTGATCTCCGGTCAACGAGTCTTATCAGGCCGTTTCCTTCAGCCAGCTGAGTCCCTTAAACGCTTTTGTCTGGCATCCCGTTGATTCTCTGCGCAAAAATTCCAATCGATTTTTTTCTCTCTTTGCTTTCCTTTTTTGCTTGACTAGCACACCATATATAGTGCATTAATAATTTTCAAAACACTACCTGTCGTGCTTTCAAGCAAAACTACAGAAAAGTTTCCACTTATACCCAAAGGGCATAAGTTTCGGTTGAGCAGACAAGCTGCTCAACTCAGCTTTACACCCAGAGGGCATAAGTTTCGGGTGAGCAGACAAGCTGCTCAACTCAGCTTTACACCCAGAGGGCATAAGTTTCGGGTGAGCAGACAAGCTGCTCAACTCAGCTTTAATTTCTTAATCATCAAGAGGAGTAAGGGTATGGGAGTTGTGATGCCACTCAATGCGGAGACCGCCCAGGCCAGAACCCAACGGGTAATAAACGAGGACAGCACCGATATTGCCCTCTTTGTCCGCTCCTCCCAGGATGACATGATCGGCTGGAACCGGCAGCGCATCGTCGAAGCCCTGCTGCGCGAGACCTTTGTTGATCGTGACACCGCCGAAAAGATCAGCCGGGATATCGAGATGACCATCCAGGCTGGCAGGGTAAAAACCATCACCGGCCCGCTGATCCGGGAAATGGTCAACGCCAAGCTCCTGGAGATGGGCCTTGAGGAGGCGCGGCGCATGCACACCCGTCTCGGGGTGCCTCTTTATGACGTGGATCAGCTGCTGGTCCAGCACAACAAGGAAAACGCCAATGTCCCCCACGGGCCGGAAGCGACCAACCTCACCCTGGCTGAAGGGATCAAGAAGGAGTACGCCCTGCTCCAGGTCTTTACCCCGGATGTGGCAGACGCCCACTTAAGCGGCGATCTGCATCTGCATGATCTGGGTTTTATCGACCGACCGTATTGTTCCGGGCAATCGCTGGAATACATCAAAAAATTCGGCCTCAACCTGCCCCACGCCTTGTCCATGGCCAAACCAGCCAAGCATGCCGAGGTGCTTCTTGCCCACATGGTCAAATTCGCCGCCTCCCTGCAAAGCCATTTTGCCGGGGCCATCGGCTGGGACGCGATCAATCTTTTTTACGCGCCTTACCTGGAAGAGCTTTCCGACGAGGGGGTCAGGCAGCTGGCTCAGATGATGATCTACGAATTCTCCCAGCAGGCCGTGGCCAGGGGCGGGCAGGCGATCTTTTCCGACGTCAATATCTACTGGGAGGTGCCCAAGCATTTCGTGGACGTACCCGCCATCGGGCCGGGCGGGCTCTACACCGGCAAGACCTATGGCGAATACGAAAAGCAGGCGCAGCGCTTTGCCTGGGCGTTGTTCGAGGTCTATAAAGAGGGGGATGCCGCAGGCCGTCCCTTCTTCTTCCCCAAACCCCTGGTGCATATCACCGAAAAATTCTTCAAAACCGATGGGCACCTGGACTTTTTGCACCATATCTGCGAAGTGGCCTCGGTGAAGGGCAACACCTACTTCGTCTTTGACCGGGGCGATACGGCCAAGATCTCCGAATGCTGCCGCCTGAGCTTCAAGCTGGAGGCCTCAGACCTGGAAGACGCCAAACAGCCCTGGAAGATGCGCTATTCGGCTCTGCAGAACATAACCATCAACCTGCCGCGCCTTGCTTTCAGGGCGCAAGGGGATGACACCAGGCTCTTTGCCCTGCTCACCGAAAAAATTCAGCTTGCGGCCAAGGCCCACGGCCAGAAGAAAAAGTTCATCGAACGGCTGATGAGTCTGGGCAAGGGCGGGCCTCTCTCCCTGCTGGCCATGGATCTTGACGGCGAGCCATATCTCAAGCTGCACCGCTGTTCTTATCTGATAGGCATGGTAGGCCTGAATGAACTTATCCGGGTGCATCTTGGTCAGGAGCTGCACGACTCAGATGCCTCCATCAAGTTCGGTCTCAAGGTCATTGCCCACATGAACATCGTCTGCAACAAGCTGGCCGAATCACTGGAGATGAAGTTTGTCCTTGAGCAGACCCCGGCCGAAAGCACGGCCTTCCGCTTTGCCAAGCTGGATCTCGCCCATTTCAGCAAGAAGGCGGAAAAGGTTGTCCAGGGCAACCGGGAAAAGGGAGAGGTTTACTACAGCAACTCCACCCTCTTCAACGTGGGCGCCACCATGAGTCCCATTGCCAGAGTGGAGAAGGAGGGTCTGTTTCATCCCCTGATCGAGGCGGGTTCCATCACCCATCTCTGGCTGGGCGAGGCCCAGCCGGACAAAGAGGCCCTGGCCAGTTTCGTGATCAATGTTTTCAAATATACCCAGAACGACCAGATCGCCTTTTCCCCGGAATTCACCGCCTGCCTTGCCTGCGGCAAGACCAGCAGGGGCTTAAGCGAGACCTGCCCCTACTGTCAATCGAAAGACGTGGACGGGATTACCCGGATCACCGGCTACTTCACCAAGATCTCCAGCTGGAACAAGGGCAAGCTCGGCGAGCTGCATGATCGTTACCGGAATGTTAAGCGTTTTAACAATTGATGGACGTGTAACAAGTAAAAAAACGTAACACCAAGGCGCAGAGACGCAAAGGCAACATCTTGAATTAAAAGGAGGAAACCATGACACTGTTCACCAAGGACGACTGTGCGCTCTGCGCCCAGCTGAAAAAGCAGTTTGACCTTTCCGCCATGGATGTCCAGGTGGAGGTTCTTGGCAACAACGACGCCGCAGCCCTGGCCCATCTTGCCTGGCACGGCCTGGTGGAAAAGGCGCGCAAGTCCCTGCCCATTCTGGTGCTTGACGATTCTTCAGCCCTGCATGAGTTTGACCATATCGAAAGCCGTCTGCTGGACCGCGCCGCCCATTATGGGGTAGCGGCCAAAGGTCATGGCAAACAGGCGGGCTGCGCGTCCGGCAGCTGCGCCCTGCAATAGTCTCATGCTGAATGCTGATCTGCCACCGATAAAGGGGTTTCTGGAGACCTCCTTTATTGACTGGCCGGGGAAGCTGTGCGCCCTTTTCTTTGTAGGCGGCTGCAATTTCCGCTGTCCCTTTTGTCATAATCACCCGCTGGTTCTTGCCCCGGAAGGCATGGAAAGCCTTAATTTCGAGAAGATCCTCGACCATCTGGCAACTCGCAAAAACTGGCTGGCCGGGATCTGTATCTCTGGAGGCGAACCGACTCTCTCCCCAGGCCTGCCCAAAATGATCACCCGGCTCAAGGCGGAAGGCTGGGCGATAAAACTCGACACCAACGGCAGCAGACCGGAGATGCTGGCGCAGTTGCTGGCCGACAATCTTCTGGACAGGGTAGCCATGGATGTCAAGGCCCCTCTGACGCAAGACAAATATGAACGTTGCGCCGGTTGTCCGGTTGATCTGAGCGCGATTCAAGAAAGCATCGAACTGTTGACTAAAAGTGGCATCCCCCACGAGTTTCGCATGACCATTGTTCCAGGCCTGCACACGGAAGAAGACATTGTTGCCTGGGCCAGGCAATTTGATCACTCCTGCTCACACCTCACCTTGCATAATTTTAACCCCAGAACTACCCTGGATGTTCTGTTTGAAAAAAAGCAGGGATTTACCCCGGAAATATTTTCCCGCATGTCTGCCCTGCTCACCTGAACCAGTCGCAATCCCATTAAAAAAATATTGTTAAATCAATAAGTTTTACAGCGCGTCCCGCCAGAAGAAAAAATAAAACCCTCTGCTTGACAAAGGTGAAATCGTATAGTAATAAGTGACATCCTGAGTTTAGCGAATACGTTACATTTCACCATAATTTAGTTAGTTAAAATTTTACTGAAGGAGAATAAGTATGCCTACAATCGAGCATAATGGTTCAAGCTTCACCGTTGATGAAGATGGATTCCTCACGGGAAACATGGATGCGTGGAACGAGACCTGGGTTGACTACGTAAAAACTGTTGAAGGCATCACCGAGATGACCGACGAGCATCACAAGGTTATCGAGATTCTTCGGGACTACTACAAGAAGAACGGTATCGCTCCCATGGTTCGGATCCTTTCCAAGACCACCGGTTTTCCGCTGAAGCGGATTTATGAGCTGTTTCCCTCCGGCCCCGGCAAGGGCGCCTGCAAAATGGCTGGCCTGCCGAAACCGACCGGCTGTGTGTAATTAACCACGCCAGTCGACTCGTTCAGGGTTGCATAAAAAAAGGAGAGGGCAAAAGCCCTCTCCTTTTTTTTCGTCCAAAGCAAGCGGACAGCCGGGAAAACCCTCCCTTGTTCCCCTCAGAAAAGCATTTCCAGAAAGTGGTTGTGATATTCGGAAAGATCCTGACTGCATTCGCCGCAGAAGAATTTGATTTCCCCCAGAACCTGTGACTCATCGCTTTCCTGGATAAAACTTCCATCTTCATTCTGCAGGTAGCGGGTGGTCAGAACAACCTCATCAGCGATTTCAAAGAAATCGGTATCATTGCCGCAGTACGGACAACGGATACGCGCCCGGCTTTTGGGGGGAACCCTGCGGGGGGTTGCCATTTCGGTTTCCATGCTGATCCTCGTCAAAAAGAGGGGATTACCCCTGATGATAAAAGGCTGGATTCTACGACAGATGCCGAGAAATGTCAATTTAGAGATTGCCTAACCTTGCGTTTATTTGCTGTTTCAACTAGTTGCAGTCCAGAGGTATTCTTGTTCTGCGTCCCTAGGTAACAAAAAATATTTTTCACCACGAAGGGCACAGAGATCACGAAGTTTAAACCATAGTAAAGATTTTCTTCGTGTTCTCTGTGCCCTTCGTGGTGCGTCTTTTCATGTTTTACTTTTATAATAGAGGCCGGGATCCAGGTTGGGGTGCTGAATAACTACCGGCCAATAAGCCGCAGGAATTCATCTTCGCTGATCACAGGCAGGCCCAATTCCCTGGCTTTGCTCAATTTGCTTCCGGGACTGTCGCCAAGAACAACATGGGTCACTTTACGGCTGAGGCCGGAGGCCACCTGGCCGCCCAGTTCCTTGATGCGGGCCTTGGCCTCAGACCGGGAAAGCTGGGCAAGCGCGCCGGTAAAAAGAAAAACCTTGCCTGCCAGAATACCGTTGGCCTCGGGATCCTGTTGTTCCTCCTGAACGCGAACCCCCAGGGACTCAAGCCGGGCCAGCATCTCCTGGACGGTGGGCTCCTGAAAGTAATCCACCAGGCTGGTGGCCGCCTGCTCGCCAATCCCCTCGATTTGTAAAAAATCAGCTTCTCCAGCCAAGGCAACACGGGCAAGAGAAGTGAAATGCCGGGCAAGAAGCTGGGCCGTTACTTCGCCCACATGCCGGATGCCGAGGGCAGCGAGAAATTTGGCCAGGGGGGGAGTTTTGCTGGCCTCAATGGCCCGCGCCACATTCTCCGCCGATTTGCCGCCCCAGCCATCAAGGGCGGCCAGGGACTCAACTTCAAGCTGGCCAAGTTGATAAATATCAGGGATATCCTGGATAAGCCCCTGACTGACAAGCTGCTGCACCGCTTTTTTCCCCAAGCCCTCGATATCCATGCCGCTCTTGCCGGCAAAATGGATCAAAGCCCGCACCCGCTGGGCCGGGCAGTTGGGATTGGGGCAGCGGGTTATCGCCTCCTGCCCGGCCCGCACCAGGGTAAAGCCGCATTCGGGGCAGGTGGCGGGCATGATGATCTCCTGCTCCTGGCCGGTTCTGTTTTCCTTTACCGGCTTGACCACCTCAGGGATAACATCTCCAGCCCGTTGCACCAGGACGGTGTCGCCAAGCAGCAGGCCTTTCCGGCGCAACTCGTCTTCGTTGTGCAGGGTAGCCCGGCTTACCATGACCCCGCCGACCCGCACCGGTTCGAGAATGGCCACCGGGGTGATCGCCCCGGTTCGCCCCACTCCGAATTCCACCGCCACCAGCCGGGTGGTGGCCTGGGAGGCTGGGAATTTGGCGGCGATGGCCCAGCGCGGACTGCGGGCCTTGGCGCCCAGGCGCTCCTGCAGGGTAAAATCGTTGACCTTGACCACCATGCCGTCGATATCATAGGCCAGCGCTGGGCGTTGCTCCTGCAGCCGGGCAAACTGGCTGCTCACCTCCGGGATGCTCTGACAGAGATGGACAAGGGGATTGACCTTGAAGCCCATGCTGCCCAGATACCTGAGCAGTTCATACTGATTCCTGCACGGCAGGGCCGCCGGATCGCTTACCCCATAGGCGTAAAAATCAAGGGGGCGGGTTGCGGTTATTTTGGGATCAAGCTGCCGCAGGGAACCGGCTGCGGCATTTCTGGGGTTGGCAAAAAGGCTTTCCCCTGAATGCCCGCGTTCTTCATTGAGTTTTTTAAAATCCGTCAGACCGATAAAGACCTCGCCCCGCACCTCAAGCCGCCTGGGGACATCTTTTTCCTCCTGAGCCAGAAGCCGAAGGGGGATGGTCGGAATGGTCTGCAGATTCCGGGTAATCTCCTCACCGACCAAGCCATCCCCACGGGTTGAGCCAAGGATCAGAACCCCCTCTTCGTAGACAAGTTCGACGGCCAGCCCGTCGAGTTTCGGCTCGGTTACATAGGAGATCGGCGTCCTGCTCTGCAGAAACCGGAAGAGCCGCTCCTCAAAATCCACGAGGTCATCGCTGCCAAAAGCATTCTCCAGGCTCAGCATCGGCACACTATGGGCCACCTGGGCAAACTGGGCCAGCGGCGCCCCACCCACCCGCTGACTGGGGGAATCGGCGCTGATCAGCTCGGGGTGCTGCTGCTCCAGGGCCAGCAGTTCCTGAAAAAGCCGGTCGTACTCAGCATCGGCAAGGATGGGGGCATCCAGCACATAATAGCGGTGGGCATGGCTGCGCAGCTCCTGACGCAGGGCCTGCAGGCGGTCACGAATCGCCTCTTTGCCGAAGATACTCAGTAAAGAAAGCTGGGCCATCAGACAGGTTTTTTGAGCAGTTTGCCGCCTTTGGCGATATTGTCATGCTGTTCCTCATCCACAAAGATCAGGATGGAATCCTCGGGTTTCTTGGTCACCTCAGCGATCACCTTGGTCACTCCGGCGCACATCTCCTCTTTTTGTTCTCTGGTCAAGGTGCCTGCAAGGCGGATGCTTACATAGGGCATGGCGACTCCTTTTTGCTGGTATTCTGAATTGCTCCCCGGCAGGGGGAAGTTTTTGCCAATATACCGCACCAGTCATAAAAAATGAAGAAGGAGACTGACGCGATTCATGCCCCTTGCGCAAAGAGCCGAAATAACCCAGGCCAACGGCTACGCCACCTCTTGCCCTGAAGTCGCCAGGGGGCATTGCTGGAGAAAAGGCAGATCGCTTTCCTCATGTATTTCTTCAAGAAGATGTTCCGGGGTATAAAGGAATTCTTCGGCCCTCTTGCGGGGGTCGAAAAATTCCTTGTTGAACGGCTTGATGAGGTTAAGATGCTCCCAGCGGGTCACATAATATTCAATAAGTGCAGGGAGTTCGGTGAAGATCGTTGCTTCCGGGTCGGGATCGACAAAGCTTGATCTCCGTAATTTGGCGGCGGAGAGGGTCTGGGTTTCATAGAAATTTTTTAAAAACATCAACTCCGCTGGCATCCGCGCTTCAATGCCAAGCCTGGTTATCAGCCGTACCAGCCGGGCCATGATCCCCATGCCAAATTTTGCCAAGGGGAAAGGCAGGTAGATCTCCCTGGGGGTTTTCAGCTCAAGGTAGGACTTGATGGTGAGAATGAGCTGGCTTAAGGACACCGGATTCGGGTCGACAAAGTTATAGGTCTGGCCGGAAAACTCAGGCCGGTTGGCCAGAACGTGGGTAATAAAATATGGGAGCTTCCTGGCGTTGGAATAGGAATGCATGGTTTCCTGCCTGGTAAACAGCACTGGCATGGACTGATCGACAATGGCGAAAAACAGCCGGTGAAAGCCCTGGATCTTGTGATCGTGAGCGCCATAGACAATGCCCAGCCGAATCGTGGTATAATCAAGTCTCTTAACCGTGCGCAGATGTTCGAGGGTCAACTCGGCCATGAGCTTGGCCTTGGTGTAGTTGGGCAGATCCTCCTTCAGAGGCAGAATGTCTTTTTCGCCAAGATTCCGGCCAACTGGCATGACTGCGGCTGAACTGAGGTGGATGTAAGGGATGCCCAGCTCCTGGGCGGCCTTGGCCAGATAGACCGTGCCCAGATAATTTATCTCGTAGGCAAGCTGCGGGTCGCTGTCGATGGCTGCAATAGCGCAATTAATGATAAAGGCTGGCTTGGCCCTTTCAAAATAACGGCGAATGTCGTCCGGATCGCGCAGACTGAGTTTCTTGCTGTTGGGAGCAAGGACATTGAGTCTGCCTGAGGTATGGGTTTTAAAATAATACACCATGGCGCCGCCGAGCAGACCAGAACCGCCGAGAAGCACTCCTATTTTTTCAGATACTGGCAGCGTCATGCCGTGCTTTCCGTGGCTGATCATTGATGAAAGATGCCGGGCTTGCCAGGGATTTTTTCAGTGACAAGGGCAACAAGACACAGTACTAAAAATGTAACTTTCCAGCCGCACCGTATCTGCGTTGCCATCAGCCTGTTCATGTGCACTAGCACACATCACCGGCCTCTCTCTGGCACCTGCGGCACGACAGAACAGTTACGTTGCAAAGGTTTACCAACCTTTCCGGCTCCGAACTGGACAGTTACCTGGAATTGAGAATAACAATAAGGGTCGGGCCAGTCAATACTAAGCCATGGTAAACAAATAACAGGAACCTTGAAAAATCTGGAGAATTGAAAATTCAGGGGTCGAAATTTTAAAATACTGGCGGGAATACACCCTCCTGAATTCTGAATTCCGACTTTCACCCAAAGGGTATAAGTTTCGTATGAGCAGACAAGCTGCTCAACTCAGCTTTGCACCCAAAGGGTATAAGTTTCGTATGAGCAGACAAGCTGCTCAACTCAGCTTTGCACCCAGAGGGTATAAGTTTCGTTTGAGCAGGCAAGCTGCTCAACTCAGCTTTATGAGCGGTGACCTCTTTCAAGGAAGAGATGAAAAGACCATTATTCAAGGTTGCCTTAAGGAAAAGAGATGGCGGTTTATAAACGACAGGAAGTAAAGACTTTGCTGAAGGCCGTGGAGCGCGAGGCAATCGCGCCGGTCTATCTGCTGTTTGGCGAGAGATACCTTTGTCAGGAGATCGTCAACGACCTGGTCTGCTGCCTGCTGCCTGACGAGGCCGGCCGCCAGAGCAGTCTCAAGGCTATTGATGGCGATCAGGAGGAGGTGGTCGCCACAATCAGCCTGCTGAAAACGTACAGCCTGTTCGGTGGCAGACAGGTGATCCGGGTGATGGACTCCCAGATTCTCTACTCCAAGGTTGTGGCCAAAGACCTCTGGGACAAGGCGCTCAAGGCCTGGACAGAAAAAGAAGCGAAGAAGGCCTTGCGTCTCTTAAGGCAGATGCTGGCCTTGGCCGAGCTTGTCCCGGCAGATTGGGAGAAAGAGGAGATAGCCGCCTGTGCGCCTGGACGCTGGCAGGAACTGTTCGGTTTCAGCAAGCCAGAGGATCTTGTCTGGGTGCAGGAGATATGCGCGACAAACGAAGGAGCGACCGCTGCAGCCGCGCCCCAGCCCCAGGGGGCGGATCTGCTGCTGACCGCGCTGGAGACGGGGATTCCGGCGAACAACACCCTGATTCTGGTTGCTGAGGCGGCGGATAAACGCAAGAAGCTTTTCAAATATCTGGAAAAAAACTGCGTGGTGGTTGATCTGTCCATGGATACCGGGATCAGTTCTGCGGCGCGCAAGGATCAGAAAGACCTGCTCCAGGATATTGTCCAGCAGAGCCTGGCTCGATTTGGCAAGAAACTGGAGCCCCGGGCCTTGACGGCCCTGCTGGAGCGGGTGGGCTTTCATCCGCTGGCCGTGACCATGGAGACGGAAAAACTGGCCCTGTCTGTGGGCGAGGCGCAGACAATTACCATGAACGATTTAAACGCCCTGGTTGGCCGAACCAGGGAAGAAGCGCTGTACGAGCTGAACGAGGCCTTTGGCAATCATGATCTGGCTGCCTCGCTGACAATCTTGCACCGTCTTCGGGAAAACGGGGTTTACCCTCTTATCGTGGTGGCGGGGCTGCGTAATTTCCTGCGCAAGCTGCTGCTGGTACGCGCCATCATTGAGCAACCCGTCCCCAGATATCCTGAAGGCATCTCCTATGCCGCCTTTCAGAAAGGGACGCTACCGCAATTACAGGAATCCCTTGGCCCAAAGCATAAGGCGCTAGCAGGGCATCCCTTTGCCGTACACAAGAGTTTTCAACAGGCCGAGCGCTTTACCATGTTGGCTCTGAAACAGGCATTCAACAGCCTGCTGGCGGCGGAATCCCAGCTGAAAGGCTCAGGCCTGCCTGCATATCTGATCATGGAAGATTTTCTCTTTTCCGTTCTGCAGGCCCCTGAACGACACCGACAGAGCGTAGTTGCCAGATAGCGCTTGCCCATGCAAAAAGATGCGCAAAGGGTGGTCGAATCAATAAAAGATGATTATTTATACCCACAGGGCGTAAATTTAGTATGAGCAGGCAAGCTGCTCAACTCAGCTTTGCACCCAGAGGGTATAAGTTTGTTGAAATCGTAAAAAGCCACGATTACAACGGGTATTAATGTGTAAGTGTTTGATTTCGTGTGGTGGGCCTGTGAACTTTTTAGGTTGTTACGAGTTCATCAAATTTCGTATGAGCAGGCAAGCTGCTCAACTCAGCTTTATCTTAAACAGGATTGGTCGAGATTGATTGCAGGGGGGCAGAAAGAGTATGGGGGTTGCGAACAGAGAGTCAGAAGGTTCGGTCATCATCGAAAAAAAACAGCAGGCCAGGTTCCCTTCCCTGTACAAGGTGCTGCTGCACAATGATGATTACACCACCATGGATTTTGTGGTGCTGGTGCTGGAAAAGATCTTTTATAAAAGCGCGGAAGAGTCCATCCTGATAATGCTCAATGTTCATGAACAGGGCCTGGGTGTAGCCGGGGTGTATCCACGCGATGTGGCGGAAACCAAGGTGCTTATGGTGCACGACCTGGCCCGCCAGAACGAATACCCGTTGAAATGTTCCCTGGAAAAGGCGTAACTGGTTTGCCATGAGGAGCGCGAAATGATAAATGCAAAGCTGGAAATAGCCCTGGTGCGGGCCATCAGGGAGGCAAAGATCCGCAGACACGAACATGTCACGGTGGAACATATCCTTTACGGCCTGCTGGATGACGAGCTTGCCGCCCGGGCCATTGCGGTTTGCGGCGGCGATCCCGAAGGAATGAAGAAAGGGCTGGAGGATTTTTTTGCCTCCAATCTGCCCATGGTTAGGAGCGGCCTTGCCCACGACCCCATCCAGACCCTTGGTTTTAACCGGGTCTTGCAGCGGGCCATTGCCCATGTGCAGAGCTGCGGCAAAAAAGAGGTGGATGCCGGGGATGTGCTGGCCGCCATCTTTGCCGAGGCCGAGTCCTTTGCCGTATATTTTCTCCATTCCGAAGGGATCAGCAAGCTTGAGGTGACGGAATATCTTTCCCATGGCCTGGACAGGGAGAGGAAAACCCGGGAGGAAAAGAAGCCCGGGGAGAAGGACGCGGAAAAGTCCAAGGAAAACGAGGCGCTGGAAAAATACACCATCAACTTCAGTGAACGGGCTGCCCAGGGCCTGATTGATCCCCTGATCGGCCGAACCACGGAACTGAAGCGGGTGATGCAGACCTTATGCCGTCGGCGCAAGAACAATCCGTTGCTGGTGGGTGAGCCGGGGGTAGGAAAAACCGCCCTGGCTGAAGGTCTGGCCCTGCAGGTACACGAAGGCAGGGTACCTGATTTATTGCGGGGGGTAGAGATCAGGCTGCTGGACATGGGTGGGTTGCTTTCCGGCACCAAGTACCGGGGCGATTTCGAACAGCGGCTCAAGGCGGTTATTTCGGCGGTGGAAAAAGAACCGCACATCATCCTTTTTATCGACGAGATCCATACCATTGTCGGGGCAGGGGCGACCAGCGGCGGGAGCATGGACGCTTCCAATCTGCTCAAGCCCGCTCTTCAGGCAGGCACGCTCCGCTGTATTGGCTCGACAACCTATGAGGAATACAAAAACTACATCGAAAAGGATCGCGCCCTGGCCCGGCGCTTTCAAAAGATTGACATCGACGAGCCCAGTGTGGCCGAAACCTGCGCCATTCTGCAAGGTCTGCTGCCTCGCTACGAGGCGCATCACGGCATCACCTACTCGGCGCCAGCGGTAAAGGCCACGGCGGAACTGGCCAGCCGTTACCTTAACGACCGCTTTCTGCCGGATAAGGCCATTGACGTGCTGGACGAGCTCGGCGCCGCCTTCCGTCTGACCGCAAGGCCAAATGACAAGCGGCGGACGGTGACGGTGCGCGATGTGGAAAAGGTGGTCTCCCGTATGGCCCGTGTTCCGGCGAGAAGCGTCAGCGGCTCTGACCTGAGTCATCTGCGGGAACTCGATTCGGTTTTGCAAAAGACGATCTTTGGCCAGGATCAGGCGATCAGCGCGCTGGTTACGGCGGTGAAGCGTTCCCGGGCCGGGCTGAAACAAACGGAGGGGCCTACCGGCTCCTTCCTCTTTGCCGGGCCTACCGGGGTAGGCAAGACCGAGGTGGCCAAGCAGCTGGCGGCGGCCCTGTCCGTGCATTTCGAGCGCTTCGACATGAGCGAGTACATGGAAAAACATGCGGTTTCCAGGCTGATCGGCGCGCCTCCCGGCTATGTCGGCTTTGACCAGGGCGGGCTTTTAACCGACGCCATCCGCAAGCATCCTTATTGTGTCCTCCTGCTCGATGAGATCGAAAAGGCCCACCCGGATCTGTTCGGCATCCTGCTTCAGGTCATGGATCATTCGACCCTGACGGACAACACCGGACGCAGGGCGGATTTTCGCAATGTGATCCTGATCATGACCACCAATGCCGGAGCCCGCGAATTGAGCGAGCGGGCCATCGGCTTCACCGGGGACAGCCGGGGCAGGAATGACCGCGCCTTGAAAAATCTCTTCTCCCCGGAGTTCAGGAACCGGCTGGACGCGATCATCACCTTCAATCCCCTGGATGCAGGGCTCATGGAACAGATCGTCGACAAGATGATCGCGGAGCTGCAAGATCAACTGGCTCAGCGCAAGGTGACGATCAGCCTCAGCAGCGCCGCCAGAACCTGGTTGGCCGCCAGGGGCTATAAACCGGAATTCGGGGCGCGTCCACTTAAGCGGCTGATTTTGCAGGAGGTGGGGAATTCCTTGACAGAAGAGTTGCTTTTTGGTCGATTAGCCAAAGGAGGCAGCGTGCGGATCGGGGTTAAAAATAACAGTCTCGCCTACCAGTACGAAAGTAAGGGCCAGGAAGCGAACAAAGAGATCCCCCGCAAGGTTAATGAACCCGCAACAACTAAAGCTGAGTTGAGCAGCTTGCCTGCTCAAACGAAACTTATACCCCCTGGGTGCAAGAAACGTAAGGGCCGTTGAAATAGAAGGCTTAGAACTTTGCGATCTTGCGCAGCTGCGTTAACAAACAAGTTGTTCCGAGTCCGGCAAGCTTGAGAGCTGAAAATAATACGAACTTTTTTTCAGGAGATCTGTCCTGGATAAAGAAGCTTGGCGCATGGCAGAAAGGCTGCGATGCGCTGTTTTATATTCTGAAGAATGAACAGATGAAGGAGTGTTAAGCGTATGGGCGATATATTGAAGTGGCGAAATTTTCTAGTAAGCGGCTTATGCCTGGTGGCGCTTGTTGCCTGTGACAGTCAAAAAGAGGAGGCCAAGGCTCCTGAGCAGGTTGTGCCTGAGGCTGGAACCGGGGCTATGCCAGGGACGATGCCTGGGGCTCCCGGGGTTGCGCCTGGGGCGCAAAGCGGAGCCGAGCAGGCGGCCGGGCCTGTCGGTCGTATTCAGGGGAAGGCCAAGGAGGTTCTCAAGAGCGGCGGATTCACCTATGTTCTCCTGGCTGGCGACAAGGGGGAGATCTGGGTGGCCGTGCCGGAGACCAAGGTTGCGGTTGGTGAGGCCTGCACTGTTGTTGAAGGGCAGGTTATGCAGAATTTTTCCAGCAACACCTTGAACCGGACTTTCAAGGAAATTATCTTTGCCACGGGTTTTGAAGGCAAGAAAGCGGAAATGGGCGCGCATGGCGGTGGTGCAGCCGCAGCCCCTGCCATGAAGCCTGCCGCAGGCGGCGATCTTGGCGCAGCCATGAAGAAGGGGAACGCCGGAATGCCAGCAGCCCCGGCTGAAGCGCCTCTGGGCAGCGGCAAGGCCGTGGTGCCTTTTGCAGATTTGAAGATTGCCAAGGCCACTGGTGGAAACGCCTATACCATTGCGGATGTCTTCGGTAAGGCCGCCAGCCTCAACGGCAAAAAGGTAAAAATCAAGGGGCAGGTAGTTAAGTTTTCTCCCCAGATTATGGGAAAGAACTGGCTGCATCTGCAGGATGGCACCGGCGATCCAAAAAAGAATACCCATGATCTGGTGCTAACCTCAGCGGGCAAGGCTGAAAAAGGGGATACTGTCACGATCGAAGGCGTGCTTGCCGTGAACAAGGATTTTGGCGCCGGATACAAATATACCGTTATTGTTGAAGACGTGGCCATTACCCGTTAACCGCAGACCATGCGGGATAGATCCCCCAGGAGGGTTGTCGTCGGGCCGGGCGCTTTGGGCTGCCTGCTGGCGACCACCCTCTGTCGGACAAGTAAAGAAATCTGGGTGCTGGATCATGACAGCCAACGGGCTGCCCTGCTCCAGCACTCGGGTCTTACCCTTGAGCGAGCCGACAGGCTCGAACATTTCCCCATTCAGGCCACTGCCGATGCCCGGCAGATCGGGCCGGTATCCTTGGTTCTGCTCTGCGTTAAAGCCCCGGCTCTGCCTGGCGCCCTCCCTTCCCTGCTCCCGTTGCTCACAGAAAACACCCTGCTGCTTGCCTGGCAAAACGGCATCGGCCATCTGCCGCTCTTGATGGAGGCAGGCTTGCCCTGCCCTGTGGCCCTGGCGGTTACCTCCCTGGGCGCAAATCTTGCCGGGCCGGGCCGGGTTCGTTTCGGAGGGGAGGGGGCGACCAGTCTCGGGTTCCTCGGCGAAGCCTCACCGCAAGCAAGACTGGCCCTGGAGGAGACCGCAACCATCTTGCGGCGGGCAGGTCTGGAGATGCGGGTTGAAGCCGATATCCTGGCCCAGGTCTGGAACAAGCTCCTGGTTAATGTGGGGATCAATGCCCTCACCGCTATCTATAACTGCGAAAACGGCGGGCTGTTGCGCAACGAAGAGGCCCTTGCCCTGCTGCAGGCTGCAGTGCTTGAAGCGGCCAGCGTCGCCCAGGCCAAGGGGATTGCCCTTGCCCCTGAGCCGGTAACCCGGGCCATCGAGGTTTGCCGGGCCACCGCCGACAATATTTCCTCCATGCTTCAGGATGTGAGGAACAAGCGGCAAACCGAAATTATGGCCATCAACGGCGCGGTGCTGGAAGAGGCCGGGCGGCTGGGGATTCCTGTCCCGGTCAATACGGAGCTTGTTGCCGCAGTAAGGGAGTTGACCAAGGGGTCTCTGTCGGGATGAATCGCGAAAAAGGCTCTGCTCGTGCCCCCCTGCCTCCGCTGCCCAGAAAAAACTCAGTGCTTATCCAGCCCCAACAGGCCGGACAACGGCTGCTCGATTTTGTCAGCCAGCGCTTTACTTACCGGAGCCGGGAGGAATGGCAGGCAGAGCTGACGGCAAACCGTTTCCTGCTCAAGCATGGCCCGGCGCGGGCCGAGGACATTCTGGCCCAGGGCGACCTGCTCGTTTACCTGATGCCCGATCTGGTGGAACCGTCTGTTGCCAGCAACTACACCGTGCTCTACGAGGATGACGACCTGCTGGCACTCGACAAGCCCGCCCCTCTGCCCTGCCATCCCGGGGGCCGCTTCTTCGCCCATACCCTCTGGGCTCTGCTCAAACAAAATCACGACCTTGCCGAGCCGCGCTTTATCAACCGGCTGGATCGAGAGACCTCCGGCCTCGTGCTGGTAGCAAAAAACAAGATCGCTGCCCGTCGTTTCCAGGAGGAGTTTGCTCAGCGTCAGGTGGAGAAGATCTATCTGGTGGTGGTGGAAGGGGATTTCCTGGACACGCCCTGCACGGTAGCAGCCATCGGCTGGCTGGGGCCGGACCAGACCAGCCCGATTCGCAAGAAGATGCGCCTCTATCCGGAGCAAAAAGAGGCGCCGCCTGGAGCGGTGGTGTCCAGCACCGCCTTCCGGAAGCTCTCCGGCGGAGGCGGGGGCCAGCTGAGCCTGCTGGAAGCGAGACCGCACACCGGCCGCTGCCATCAGATCCGGGCCTCCTTGCTGCACCTGGGCTTTCCGGTGGTGGGTGACAAACTATATGGGGTGGATGAACAGATCTTCCTGCGTTTTCAGGAAGACCGCCTGAGCGAGACCGATCAGGCCCGTCTCCGCATCCCCCGCCAGGCCCTGCATGCCGCAAGCTTACGGCTTAAGCACCCGATGAGCGGCAGAGAGCTGGAATTTGCCGCCCCCTTGCCCCCATTGCTTAAGGAATTACTTGAATAGAGGAGCCGAGCTTTTAGGTAACAAAAAAATATTTATTACCACAGAGATCACGAAGATCATCAAGTTTGCAATATGGTAAAGATTTTCTTCGTGTTCTCTGCGCCCTTCGTGGTGTGTCTTTTTAGGTTACTTTTACAATAGAGGCCAGGGTTCCGGTTGGGGTGCTGGATAGCTACTGAACTTGCTCTTGCGGGGATCAGCGGACGGACTTGCTGTTTTTGGGGGACAAAAGGTGGATCAGTTCCGCCCCATGCTCCTCGTATGCGGCGCGAATGATGCTTTTCAGTTCCTTCTTGATGCTCGCCATGGGCGGCAGGGCCTGGATCACCGGCAGATAATGTTCCGGCGGCAATTGCGGCTCGATGCGCATCTTGTTTTCCATGCTCTGGGCCATCCCCATTTCCATCCCCCCCTCCATACCGCCTGCCTTGTTGGGATCGCCCAGGGTCTTGAGAAAACCCATAATGGAGCCTAAGTCGTTTTTCCGGTAAAAGATCTCGATTTCTTGGTTGATTTCTTCCCGGTATTTCTTGAGCTCGTCAAATCTGCGCCGATACTCGCTCACATGCACTTCAAGACGTTCGTAACAGTCGAATATCAGATTTTTAAAGCGAGATGCATGAAAGAGCCCGTGGATGTGCATCCCGGAAAAAACTCTTTGCCGGATGGTGTTGGACTGGGTCAGATAAGGGTCATAGAAAAGGTCGATGGGCAGACCGGTAAGCGCCAGAAACCGATGAATCAGCGCTTCGTTTTTCAGAGCAATGTAGATACGGATCAGGTCAAAACTGATCCGTTTTTCCAGGATAAAAGAATACTGCCGGGTTTTTTCGGCAAAGTCGAGCTTGTCATCTTCGATGAGTTTTCTGAAGCCGAAATAGCGATCCGCTATCTCTTTTTTTATCTCATAGGCAAGAACTTCGTGGATATTCGGGTTGTTCGGGCTCATTTGCCGCCTTGCTGTTTTCAGCCCAGGATCAAACCATGGGCAAAGGAGATCAGTGGGTGCATGATCCTGGGGATGACGCCGGTGTAAAACAGGGCCAGCAGGATGAAAAAGCCAAAAGGTTCCAATTTGTTGTAGCTCCTGGCCAGTTCAGGAGGCAGCAGGTTGCTGAGCACCTGGCTGCCGTCCAGGGGCGGGATGGGGATCAGGTTAAAGACAGCCAGCATCACGTTTATCCAAACGCTGGCGGCAATCATCTGGATGAGTGGCACAAAGATGACCGCAGGCAGCAGATGGGCGATGGGCAGCAGCAGGCGGACGACAAGGCCGCTGGCCACAGCGAGCAGCAGGTTGGCGGACACCCCGGCCAGCGAGACCCAGATCATGTCCCGGCGCGGATTTTTAAAATAGCGGACATCCACCGGCACCGGTTTGGCCCAGCCAATCTTCATGATCAAAAAGGCCAGCACCCCAAGGGGATCAAGATGCTTCAGCGGATTGAGGCTGAGCCTTCCCTGGCGTTGGGCGGTGGGGTCGCCAAGCTTATAGGCGATGAAGCCATGGGAAAACTCATGGACTGTGAGGGCCAGCAGAAACGGGGGGGCGAGGATGGCAATTTCCTGAATGAGCTTAGGGATGTCCATAGGTGGTTTCTTGATCCGGAAGAGAAAAATGTTCTTTAATGAAGGCACGTTCCGTGGCCCGGTCATGCACCAGGCCATCAAGCCGTGCGTCGAGCAGGCAGCGCAGGATTGTACCATAGAGCGGCCCTGCCTGGTAGCCCATTCTTTCCAGGTCGTTGCCGTCGGTTTCCGGCTTCAGATGGCGCCAGTCCGTAACATAGAAAGAGATGGCTTTTTTGCCCGCTTTCTTTCGCATCAGCCCCATGAGATGCAGCAGCCCCTCAGGGGAAAGATCTTTGAGCAGGTGATACAACCCGCTGGGCCTTTCTGGGATGGCGCGTTTCATGAGCGCGGCAATTCTGGCGGTGCTGATCTTTTCCCGAAGAAGGAACTGCCTGTGGCGTGGCGGCACTTCGAAACGTTCGCAAAAAGTCGTGGCCTCCCGGACTGACAGGCTGGTCATGAGCGCCAGCAGATAGACCAGCCATTGTCGGCATGGCTGGTCAAGGTAGAGGAGGCGATGCCAGGCCAGAACCTGCCTGGTTTCCTCCAGAATCATGGCGAGTTTTTGATCTATGCGGAGGGTGGGGTGAAGAAAGCGGAGCAGGCCTAAGTCAGCCATGCGGCTTATGGCCGGGATCGGGTTTTCTTCAGAAAGGATGCTGGTTAGTTCGTTGAAAAAGCGCTGGCCGAAGAAGCGGTCGAACAGCTCCATCTTAACCGCGTTTTTAATGAGCTTTTCCGTGTGCTTGCCGATCTTGAAGCCCATGCGCTGCTCAAAGCGGATGGCGCGGAAGATTCTGGTTGGGTCTTCGACAAAGCTTAGGTTGTGCAGGATTCTGATCTGTCGGTCTTTCAGGTCGTTTTGGCAGTTGAAGAAGTCAACGAGAGTGCCGAAGGTCTCCGGGTTGAGGTGGATGGCCATGGCATTGATGGTGAAATCGCGGCGGTAGAGATCAAGCTTGATGGAGCTCAGTTCCACGGTGGGCATGGCGGCCGGATATTCGTAGTATTCCAGGCGGGCGGTGGCAATATCGATCTTGAGGCCATCGGGCAGTTTCACCACGGCGGTGCCGAACTTTTCATGGGTGCGCACCCTGCCGCCCAGTTTTTTCCCCAGTTTTTTGGCATAGGTCAGGCCATCGCCCTCGATGACCACATCAAGATCGAGGTTTTTGGTGTGCAACAGCAGATCACGGACAAAGCCGCCCACCGCATAGGCTTGGCAGCCGGTCTCCTGGGCCACCTCGCCCAGGGTTTGCAGAAGCAGAAGAACCTCGCGGTTCAAGACCTCCACCATCAGGCCGCTCAGGTTGCGGTTGCGGGCGGTGGAGGGTTGGTCGGTATCGGCCAGCAGGCGGCGGGGGATGTGGGCCGGATCGTTGACCAGCAGGTGGAGAAGGTCGGTGCGGGTAATGACCCCTAAAACCCTGCCTTCTTCCACCACCGGGATGAAGCGCTGGCGGTGTTCGATGATGAGTTCCTGGATATCGGCCAGGGTGGCGGTGGGAGGCAGGGTGGCGAAATCGGTGGTCATGTAGTCGCTCACAGGGGAGTCTTTCAGGCCCAGGTGGATGGATTTGCCCACTACCAGACGGGAGATCAGGCCGATGGCTTCGTGTTGGGCATTGACAATCAGCAGCACCGTAATGTTGTAGCGGTTGAGCAGTTCGTCCGCCTCGTTGATTGTCAGGGTTGGCGGGCCGGAAATCACCGGGGCGGACATGAGCTCTCTGGCCAGGCGCTGAGGGCGGACATGCTTGTGCAGGAGCTGGATCAGTCTTTCTTCCGCCTCGATCAGGGTGAGATCCTTGATAGTGGCCGAGGCGGCCGAGGCATGGCCACCACCTCCGAAATCACGGGCAATGATCCCGACGTTCACCTCTGGAATCCGGCTGCGGGCAATGAGATAGGTGCGCCCTCCCATCTGAGTCAGGGCGAAGAGGGTGTCCAGATTCTCCATCACCATGAAACGCCGGACAAGGCTGGAAAATTCATCAACATATTCAGGCAGTTCTATCTTGGCCACCACAAGGTCAATCCCTCGCATGGTGTAGGTGGTGGCGGATCTGATCAGGGCGTGGAGCAGGGTGATTTCCTGGCTGGTGAGTTCCTGGGCAATGAACTGGGAGACGGTGTTGAGGTTGGCGCCCTGGGTGAGCAGCCAGGCGGCGGCTTCCAGATCTTCCGGGCTGGTGGTGTCAAAGGCGAAGGAGCCGGTATCCTCATAGATGGCGATGGCCATGAGGGTGGCTTCCTCCGGTGTGAGCTTAAGCCCTTTTTCCTTGAATAGGTGGACAAAGATGGTGGTGGTGGAGCCGACCTGGCGAACATGTTCCACCGAACCGTGCAGGTCGTCGGGGGTGTCAGGATGGTGGTCGTACAGGTGGATGTCCAGGCCCGGATTGTTCAGGCATTGAGCAAAGTCGCCAATCCGGGAGGCCTGGCGGGTGTCCACCACGATGAGCCTCTGGATCTGATCCTGCGGGATGTTTTTCAGCCGCTGGAAGGTGTAGTGATATTGCACCGACTGGGCGAGGAAATCACGCAGATTTTTTTCCTGGGAGCCGGAAAAGACAAGCACCGCCTCGGGATAGAGCCTGTGCGCGGCGATCATGGAGGCCAGCCCGTCAAAATCAGCGTTTACATGGGTGGTGATAACTTCCATATCTTGCAGGGCCTCTCGTTTCCGGGGCGGGTCTCTGTTTGGGAAAGCCTGTGATGTCTACGGTAAGGACCGGGTCTGAAATGAGTATAGACGATTAGCCCCAGTGAGCAACGACATTTAGGGGAAGTGATTACAGGGCGCCATATCTTTCGGCACCCTAAAGTTGAGCCCTTATTTTCGAGTGCTGAGTTCCGAGTACTCGGAACTCAGC
>Ga0208863_1000927_pt1 | contig 22106 bp, 17 predicted proteins | sample RifOxyD3_FD_184040 | JGI IMG/M metagenome (GOLD analysis project Ga0208863, IMG submission 184040) | Soil microbial communities from Rifle, Colorado - Rifle Oxygen_injection D3 (SPAdes) | ecosystem: Environmental > Terrestrial > Deep subsurface > Rock core/Sediment | place: Rifle, Colorado...
TCTTCGCGCTTGGCCAGGCTCTTCTGGACGACACCCTTCAGGTCGTCGATGTCGTAGAGGAAGACGCCCTCGGCCTTCGTGACCTCGGGGTCCACGTTGCGCGGCATCGCGATGTCGATGATGAAGAGTGACCGGCCGCCGCGGCGTTGCGACAGGGCCTGTGCGGCCACCCCGTCAAGCAGGTAGCGGTCGGCTCCCGTAGAGAAGACCGCGATGTCCGCCTGGTCCAGCCGGTCGAAACCTTCCGAAAGGGTGATGGGCTTTCCGCCAAGCTCGCCCGCCAGCGCCTGCGCCTTCTCCAGGCTGCGATTGCTGACGAAGAGCTCGCCGGCGCCCTTGGAGCGCAGGTGGCGCACGGAGGAGGCGGCCATCGTGCCCGCTCCGAAGACCACGATCACGCGCTCCTTGAGGTCGGAGAAGATGCTGCGGGCCATCACAGCAGCCGCACCGCCGATCGAGGCGATGCCGCCAACGATGCGGGTCTCGTTGCGGACCTTCTTGCCCACCATCAAGGCGCGCTGGAAGGAAAGGTGTCCGAAGCGGTTGACCGTCTTCTCGGTGCAGGCGTTCTGGTAGGCGGTCTTGCACTGGCCCAAGATCTCAGTCTCGCCCACGACCCATGAATCCAAGCCGGCGGCGACACGAAAAAGATGGCTGACGGCCTCTGGACCGCTGAGAATCTGGAGGGAGGCTGAGATATCACGGCCGGCCCGTCGGGTGAGCCAGTCCACCATGATCTTCTCGCCGTCCGCTCCCGGCTGGAAATATATCTCGAAGCGGCTGCAGGTGGAGACGACGACGACACCTTCCTGGCCAGTGGCTTCCTTGACGATGGTGTTCATCCGTCCCGATTCGTCCGGCTTGGGAGAGAGCGCCTCGCGGATCTCGACGGAGGCCGTCGAGTGGTTCAGCCCAACCACCATCCATTCGGTAGTCATCTTGCCCTGATGCATGGCAACACAACTACCAAGGAGTAAAACCCCTTAAAATGATTATTCTGGGCCCCCTATCCCGGTTGCGCTCAGGAGTGCGCGATTCCGCGCATCACCAGAATCAGCGCCGGTGGCACTCGATACAGACTTCTTGACGGATATTGCCGGCGGAGACGACGCTGGGGTCGTGGGTTGCATGACAAGACACGCAACCGACCTTCCCTTCCTCCAGAATGATCTTGGGGTTCAGGGTCGGGTCGTTGTATGAGTCCGGCTTGAGGCGGAAAATGGAGAGATAATCCACGCCCACCGGATGGTTGGCGCTCGCACCGCCTTGATGCGCATCCGAACCCGAAGAACCGTAATGGGCCCTCAGGGCTGGGGCCACGGTCCCGTCATGGCAGGACATGCACAGGTCTGTCTGCACCCCTCCAGCCTGCATCGACTCGCGGCCGAAGGCCGTGGAGTCATGATTGCCTTCCTTAAGCCACAGCGGGCGCATGGCCTTGGCCTGGTGCGGGAAATGGCAGAACACGCAGCTGCTAGCACCCGTGCCGAGCGAGGCGTGACCGGCGTTCAACATGGACCCGTGATCGCTGACGGAATCACGAAGATCCTTGAAATCGTCGGCAGGCCAAGGCGCGCGGAAAAGGACCGCGCCCAGTATGAAGAGAACAGTGAATCCTGATAACGCAACAAGACGTCGGGGCCATGGGGTTTTCATCGGGGTGGGCCTCCGCAACCAGTATAGGCCCGACACCCATGGTTGTCAATTCCATTTAAAGTTGATAGCTTCACCCAGGTCACTCCGGCTAAAGTGTTGCACAACGACACATTTAAGGAACTCCGAATGCGGCGAGTCATCCCGAACCGCTGGTGCCGGCGTCTGCGTGTCGCCTGGCGCAACACCCCCCTCGCCAGGCAAGCTTTCTTCGCGTTCTACGGCTCGATGGTCCTGATCACCGGGGCGACCTTCGTGCTCTACATCCAAGACACGCGCCACAGCGTCGTGGAGATGGAACGGGCGACGATGCGCTCCATGTTCCCGGTCATCGAGCGCGTGCTCATGGATTCCATGATGCGCGAGAACCACGACCCCATCCGGAAACTCTTCACCGCCCACAGCAACCACAACGGGAGCGAAGGGATGTTCCTCCTCGACCCCGAGAAGAACGCGATCGACATCAGAGACCTGGGACGGAGCCTGCGCCCGCGCCACACCGAGGCACCACCTGTCGACGAGGACAAGAACATCCTCATGGACTTCCGCATCATCAACCGTGAAGGTTGCGTCCGCTGCCACGGCCCGAACACCGACACCCTGGGCTACATCCGCCTCGTCTCGCCGAAGCGCGACCGCCAGGCCGTGGCCGAAGCCAACCTCAAAAGCCGCCTGATGATCCTCTTCTCCTCCTTCATCGCCGTAGGCTTGATCACATTGCTGATCGTGCGCCGCGTCATCGATGAGCCGCTGGGGCGCATCGTGGAGGCGATGGACCGAGTCGCGCACGGCACGCTGAGCGCCCGCGTCGAGACGCCGCCCTCCGGCGAGCTGCGCTCGATCGCGCGCGGTTTCAACTCCATGGTGCGGCGCTTGGAACGCGACCGCCGCGAGATCCTGGACCTGCACCGGCGCCAGGTGACGCACATGGAGCGCCTGGCCTCGCTCGGCGAGCTCTCCGCGCACCTCGCCCACGAAGTCCGCAACCCCTTGACCGGGATCGGCTCCACGATTCAGATTCTGCTGGCCGAAGCTCCGGGAGGCAGCCCCCGGCGCGAGATCCTGGGCAAGGTCCTGACCCAACTCAACCGCATGGAGCAGACCATGGGGAATTTCCTGCGCTTCGCGCGCATGCCCGAGGCTGTGGTGCGGCCCTTCGAATTGCACGAGCCCCTCAGCCGGGTCATGGATCTCGTCGAGAGCCGCCTGCGCGCGCAGAAGATCAAGCTCGAGCGCGACATCCCGAAGGACCTGCCTTGTCTGCGCGGCGACCCGGGACAGATCGAGCAGGTCTTACTGAACCTCTGCATCAACGCGGCCCATGCCATGCCCTCGGGCGGCACGCTGACGATCGACGCGCACGCTGAGGAGGCAGGGGCGATCCTGATCGAGGTGAGCGACACCGGCAAAGGCATCTCCAGCGCGGACCTGGAGCACGTCTTCCGGCCTTTTTTCACGACGAAGGAGAACGGCAGCGGCTTGGGCCTGCCGCTGTCACGGCAGATCGTGATGGCGCACGACGGGGAGATGTGGATCGAGAGCGTCCCGGACCGTGGCACGAGCATCTTCATGCGCCTGCCCACGGCGGAGCGCCCGAAACTGGTGGAGGTCTAGAATGTCGGCGAAGATCCTGATCGTGGACGACGAGGAGCTCATCCGCTGGTCTCTGTCGCAGGACCTCTCGAACTCGGGCTACAAGACCGTGGCCGCGGCCGACCTCGCCGAGGCCGAGAAGGCGCTGGAGACGGAGAACCCCGACGTCGTGCTGACCGACCTGCGCCTGGGCCTGGAGAGCGGCCTGGACGTGCTGAAGACCGCGCGCCGCGGCAATCCGGACCTGCCCGTCATCATCATGACCGCCTTCGCCGACCTCGAGAGCGCCGTGTCGGCCCTGCGGGAGGGTGCCGCCGACTACATCTCGAAGCCTCTCCAGCTGGCCGGGCTCAAGATCACGCTCAAGCGGGTCCTCGAGACCGCACAGCTCAAGAGCCGCCTGGACCGCAAGACACAGAAGGGACGGGACAAATACCGCTTCGAAACGATCGTGGCGGAGAGCCCCTCGATGAAGGAGGCTCTCGCGATGGCTCGAAAAATCGCCTCCACACCCTTCGGCACTGTCCTCATCCTGGGCGAGAGCGGCTGCGGCAAGGACCGCCTCGCCCGCGCCATCCACTACGGCAGCGTGCGCGCCAGCGAGCCCTTTATGGAAATCTCCTGCACGGCCATCCCGGAGAACCTGCTCGAAAGCGAGCTGTTCGGCTACGAGAAGGGCTCCTTCACCGGCGCCGTCGGTCAGAAGAAGGGCCTCTTCGAGATCGCCGACGGGGGCACCGTATTCCTCAACGAGATCGGCCACATGCCGCTCAGCCTGCAGGGCAAGGTATTGCGCGCCCTCGAGGACAAGACCTTCAAGCGCGTGGGCGGGCGCGACGACATCACCGTGGACGTGCGCGTCATCGCCGCCACCAACGAGGACCTCCCCAAGGCCGTGGCCGAGGGCCGCTTCCGGCAGGACCTCTACTACCGCGTGAACGTTCTGACCATCTCGATCAAGCCCCTGCGCGAGCGCAAGGAGGACGTCCTCCCCCTCGTCGACCGTCTGGTCGAGAAGCTATGCTTGGACCTGAAAAAGGCGAGGCCCGTCCTGCCTCAGGAGACCGCCGCGGAGCTGCTGGCCTACAAATGGCCGGGCAACGTCCGCGAGCTGCGCAACGTACTGGAGCGAATGATGATCCTCGATGAGACGCGATTCCAGCCAGTCGCCGCCGCCCAGCCCGCGCACATCGCGCGCGCCGAGGCCGCGGCGGCCGAGGCACAGGGCGGCTGCGCGCCCATAGCCCTGCCGCCGGACGGTCTACGCTTGGAGGACGTGGAGAAGAACCTCGTGACGCAGGCCTTGCAGCGCAGCGGCGGCAACCAGCAGAAGGCCGCGCAGTCTTTGGGGCTGTCGCGCGACGCGTTACGGCGACGCATGGAGAAGTTCGGCCTGAAGGAGGCCCTCAGCGTCCTCGCTCTCATCGGCCTGCTCGCCGCAACCGCCTCCGCCGGCTGGTTCGGCGGCTCCGGGAAGAAGGACGCCTTCGGTGCTGCCAACCAGGAGAAGACCAAGGAGTATTCAGAGAAGGCGGGAGCCCACGCCCCCGTCAAGGCCGGCGAGTGCTCCAAGTGCCACGCCGACCCTAAGGACCCGGCGAAGATGATCCTGGAGGCCAAGCCGCTGTGCCTGTCCTGCCACGCGGACCGCGCGGAGGAGATGAAGAAGGCCGTGGTCCACTCCGCCTTCAAGGACATGGACTGCAGCACCTGCCACCAGACTCATTCCTCCGACAACCCTCGCCTGCTCAACTCCCCGGTCAACGAGCTCTGCTCCGGCTGCCATGACCCGAAGTCGGACGACATCGCGAAGGGGCACCACGGAATCAGCGTCTTCGAAGGCGAGTGCACGGCCTGCCACAGCCCGCACGCCTCGAAGAACGCCAAGCTCATCGTGGAGGGCAAGGAGCATATCCCCTTCGGCTCACGCTCCTGCGAGATGTGCCACGAGAAGGCGGCTAAGGACGGCAAGCCCGTCCTGAAGGAGATGCCGTCCAAATCCTGTTTCGTCTGCCACTCGAACTTCCGCAAACTCGGTGAGAGCCCCGTCGTCCATGTCCCCTTCTCGTCAGGAGACTGCTCGACCTGCCACAACCCCCATGTCAGCCGCCGCACCGCCCTCATCCGCAAGCCCTTGGCCGACATCTGCTTCGGCTGCCACGACGAGACCCTCAAGGACGCCCATCCGGTGGCCCGACACCCTACCGCGCGCGAGGAGAAACCCGATCCGCGGCGCGAGGGCAAGCCGTTCAACTGCGCGTCCTGCCACGAGCCTCACGCCGGGAAGACCCCGAAGCTGATGCGCGCCGATATCTTCATCATGTGCACGGAGTGCCATAAAAAATGAAAAACCTCATCCTGAGCCTCGTCTCCCTCCTGGCAGCCGGTGTCCTCATCCGACCGGCCGCCGCGACGACCGCCGCCAAGGCCCCATCGGTGTCGACGGCCGCGCCCTCCATCCAGGTCGTCTTTCCCAATCCGCCTGACAAGCCGCGCGTGAAATGGGTGCGCAGCATACGCGACATGCGCGACCTGAAGGGGCGCAAGGAAAGCCTCTGGGAGAAGATACTCTCCTTCATGGCGGGCGGGGACGTGACCCAGCCCTTCTTCGTGGGCGCCTACGGGGTCTACAAGCAGGGCAGCAAGCTCTATGTCAGCGACACCGGGGCCCAGCGTCTGACCGTCCTCGACCTGGACAAGAAGAAGATGGCCTTCATCGGCGAAACGGGCGACGGCATGCTGCGCTCTCCGGTCGGCGTCGTCGCCGACCCCGACGGCACCATGTACGTGACCGACACGGGCGACCATTCGGTCAAAGCCTACTCCGCCGACGGCAAGCTCCTTTGGAAGACCGACATCCTGGGAGCCGAGGGCGGCAAGCTCAACCGCCCCGCGGGCATCTCCCCGACCCCGGACGGGAACCTTCTCATCGCCGACAACGCCAACCGCCGGCTCGTGCTGATGAGCCGGGAAGGCAAATTCGTCAAGGAGCTCTGCGTCCACGCCAAGAAGGAGGTCTTCGCCCTGGCCAACCCCAACAACCTCTGGGTGGATAAGGACGGCAACTTCGCCGTCGCCGACCCCTTGGCCGGGCGGGTGCACATCTTCACCTCGACCGGGGGCGTCATCGGAGGCTTCGGCGAGCCGGGAGACTCACCCGGCTACCTTGCCCGCCCCCGCGGCGTGGCCCTGGATTCGGACGGCAACATCCACGTGGTGGACGCCGTATTCGCGCGCGTGCAGATCTTCAACCGCAAGGGAGAGCTCCTCCTCTGGTACGCCACCCCCGGCGGCGACCGCGGTCAATTGGCTCTGCCGGCGGGCATCTTCATCGATAAAGACGACATGATCTACATCGCGGACGCCAAGAACCAGCGCATCCAGGTCTTCCAATACGTCAAGTATGAAGAAGATAAGGCCGCTGAGGCGCCGGAAGAGAAGAAATGAGCTGTTTCGAGCGAAATCGCGCACCTGAACGCGCCCCCGCGCAGTCGGACACTTTAAACACGTTTAAACGCATTCTCCGAGGGTAAATGGTTGGCCTAAACGTTGCCCATGAGATGGTTGGCGAGTAGTCGCCGACGCAAATCAAACGGAGGAAAAAAATGAAAACGCTCATCAAAGTGACGGGCCTGCTCGTCGCCTGTTTCTTCATTGCCGCGAAATCGCATGCGTACGTCGCAACCTCAGGAACCAAGATCGCCGGTTCCGCCCATGACTTCACCGTCGCCTACACGGGCGAGGGCGGCGTCACGGTGCCGGCCGTCAACCAGTGCTCCACCTGCCATGAAATGCATAAACCCGCCAAGATGGCGCCTCTCTGGGGCCGCCAGGACCCGGAAGCGACCGGCTGGAAGATCCAGTCCCATGAGACCGTGTATGACCTCGGCGACGGCACGAACGGCTTCATCGCCGCCGCGGACTTCGTCAAGGCCCGCTCCGGTATGTGCCTGTCCTGCCATGACGGCGTGACGTCGATCTCCAACGGCGTGGCGATGGCCGCGGGCGTTCGCGCGAACTTCGGCCGCGACCTGTCTGAGAACCACAACATCGGCCGCAGCCGCGGGACCACCAGCGGCGGCGTCGCGGTCGCTCCGGAAATCCTGGCCACGCACGACCAGGTGCCTCAGCTCGATGGAACGATCAAGTACTTCCTCGGCTGCGGAAGCTGCCACGCGATGCATGACAGCAAGACCAACCTCAAGCTCGTCCGCAACGCCTCGACGCCCGGCGTGACCGGCCCCGTCTGCTTGAACTGCCACAGCTCGAAGTAAGCTCACCAAGACCCCCGGGAAACCGGGGGTCTTTTTTGGGCCTCTTTTTCCGTTTTAGGATGTTCACTTATGATTGAAACAACGCCTCTCGCTCCAAACGACGAAGCCGTGCTGATCAGCCGCCTACAGGTCTCCCGCTGGAAAGATGGCCTACACTGTCCTCGCTGCGGTCATATGGAATGTTCGGTCCATGCGCGCGGAAAGGACGGTCGGCGCAAGCTACGCTGTGCGGGCTGCGGGAGGACCTTCACCGACCTGACCAACACTCCGCTCGCCCATACGCACCTGCCGCTGACCATCTGGGCGACCGCCGCCCGCATGATGGTCGCCGGACGCCCCACCTGCTCGGAGCTCTCCTTGAGGCTCAAAGTGAAGCTGGCCACGGCCTGGCGGGTGCGCAAGATCTTGACAATAGCCCTGAACGACGCGGACCTCCGCCAGGTCCTCGTCAACGAGGACCCGGCATGAAACGCTCCCTTCCACTCCTCCTCCTGGCCGCGGCCCTCACGGGCGCGGCCGCTCCTCCCGAGGTCCTTCCTCAATGGCCCCCGGCCCCTCAGGCCGCCCGCCTGCGCTTCGTCTCCGAGATCGCGGGACCGCGCGTGGCCGGCGTGGGCCACCTCGGAAGCTTCCTGCGCGCCCTGATCGGCCTCGACAAAGCGGGCGAGGTCACCAGCGATCGGCTCGTCAAGCCCACGGGCGTCTTCGTCAGCAGCGAAACCGTCTTCATCGCCGACCCCGGCGCCCGCGGTGTGCTGCGCTACGAGGAATCAACCGCCAAGGGCGAGTGGTGGCCGCGCGCCGCTCGCGCCAAGCTTCTCAGCCCCGTGAGCGTGGCCGGCACGCCGGACGGACGCCTGCTCGTGCTCGACTCCGTCCTGCGCAAGGTCTTCATCCTCGATGCCGAGGGGAAGATCACGGGCGAGCTCGAAGGCGACCCCCAAGGCCTGGGCCAGCCAGCAGGGCTGGCCGTTTCCGATAAACGGATCTACGTCAGCGACGTGAAGAACCACCGCATCGCGGTCTACGGCTTGGAAGGGACCTTCCTCCAGTCCTTCGGCCGCCGCGGCACCGGCAACCGCGAGTTCAACTTCCCCACCTATCTGTGGTACGACAAGTCCGCGGGACAGCTCTGGGTCTGCGACTCGGGAAATTTCCGCTTCCAGTGGTTCGACCCCGATGGCCGCTTCATCGGTAAAATGGGCGAGAACGGCAACCGCCCCGGCTACCTGGCCCGACCTCGCGGCATCGCCAAGGACTCCGCGGGGCATATCTACGCGGCCGACGCGGCCTTCGACGCCTTCCAGGTCTTCGAGCCGAACAACAGCTTCCTCTTGTTCGTCGGACACGCCGGGAGCCGGCCGGGAGAGTTCAGCATGCCCGGCGGGATCTTCATCGATGGCCGCGACAGGGTGTACGTCGCCGACACCCAGAACGCCCGCGTCCAAGTATTCCAGTTTATCAAAGAGGCCCAGCCATGAAAACACGAATCCTCGCAGCCCTCCTCCTGCTGACGGGAGCCACCTCCGCAGGCGCTCTGTCCGTCATCAACTCGAAGCACGACCTCTCCGCGGCCAGCGCGACGAGCGGCCCCAAGTCCACCGCGGAGACCCAGATCTGCATGTTCTGCCACACCGTCCACCGCCCCGCCCAGCGCAGCCAGCTCTGGAACCGGGCGGACACCGGGGTCCAGTTCACCTTCTATTCGTCGAACTACCTCAATAACTACCTAGGGCAGGCAACGCCGACCATGACGGATCTCAGGGCCTCGAAGACGAAGCTCTGCCTGTCCTGCCACGACGGGGTGACCGCGCTGGGCGCGCTCTACAACGTCGCGCCCAACACTCTCGAGATGACGGGGGCGCTGGGCTCGTCAGCGGTCATCGGCACCGACCTCTCCAACGACCACCCCGTGCTCTACGACGTCAAGCCGGGCGCGGGACCGCCCACCCAGCCCGGCACGGACGCCGAGATCCAACTGCCGCCGGCAGGCGATGCGGTCAAGGTCTATGGGACCACGAACCGCGTCGAGTGCACCTCCTGCCACGAGCCGCACGACAACAGCTTCGGGCAGTTCCTGGTGAAGTCGAACGCCGACGCGGCCCTGTGCACCACCTGCCACCAGAAGACGGGGTATCTTGCCAGCGCCCACGCGACCTCCAACGCCGCCTACACGGCCACGGACGGCGCTCAGACCACGGTCGGAGAATACTCCTGCCGCAACTGCCACATGGCCCACGGCGCCTCCTCCGCCCAGGCCTACATCCTGCGCGGCGCCGAGGAGAACACCTGCTACAACTGCCACGGCTCCCCGGCCCTGCCCGGCGCCAAGAACATCAAGAACCTCTACGCCAAAGCCTCGAAGCACCCCACGGAGAGCGTCGCGGGCGCGCATGTCAACCCGGAGACCGACGCCTCGAACCTGGGGGCGGGCAAGCGCCACGCCGAGTGTTGGGACTGCCACAATCCTCACCGCGCCCAGGCCGGAACCCACGCTACGCCCGGGAACTCCATCGGCGCCACCCTGCTGGGCGCCTGGGGCGTTGAGCCAGCCTATGGCGGAGGCGCCTGGCAGGCGGCGACCTCCTTCACGCGCCAGGTCTTCAACGACGCGACAAGCTACAAGGAGTACCAACTCTGCTTCAAGTGCCACTCCTATTACGCCTTCGGCAACACGCCGTCGGCAGGCTACACCGATCAGTCTCTGGAGTACAACCCCGCAAACCGCTCGGCCCATCCCGTGCGCAATTCGGCTAACTCCCAGACAGGCGCCGTCGCGCCCAAGGCTCTGGCGACCGCGCAGATGTCGGCGCCATGGAACACAAGCGCCAACATGGGCAATCAGACCATGACCTGCTCGGACTGCCACGCCTCCGACGTCGCCAGTGACCCGAAGGGGCCGCACGGCTCGTCTTCGCAGTACATGCTCAAGGGGCCTCGACGCTATTGGCCGAAGAACGCGTCCGGACGCCTCTGGAGCCTGGACGACGTGAAGAATAACAGGAACTCATGGTCCACTGATCTTTTCTGCGTGAACTGCCATCCGCTCTTGACGGGGTCGACCTGGGCCAACAGAGTCCACGGCAAAAGCGATCACCAACGCAACACCATCTACTGCATCACATGCCACGTCGTCGTCCCGCACGGAGCGAAGCGTTCTCGTCTGATCGGCTACAAATCGGACACGGCTCCGTACAACTACGGCGGCACGGGAACCTACGAGAAGCTCGTCCTCACGGGATTCCGAAAAGGCTCGACTCCGAACAACTACAGCGAGAGCAACTGCAGCATGCAAGGCACGTCAGGCTGCCACGGTTCTGGGTCGGGAACCTACGAACCCTAACGGCCGATGACGCGCTCGCACCGCCACCGAGCCGCCGCGCTGGGACTGCTGCTGACGCTGACGGCGGTCCCGGCGCGGGGCTTGCATCGGTCCGCCTCCCTGCGCTGGCGCTTCGACGACATCACGGTCAAGGATCCATCCGGACGCACCCACCGCACCTCCTGGTACCAGGGCTACAATATGGACGTGGGTGGGGTGCTCTTTCATCCCTTCGTGGGGACCTTTCAGACAGGCGGCAGCTATTCCCAGGGCGCCGACATCGACACCGCCGTCAACGAGGACATCCCCGACCAGCGCATCCTTAGCTACCGTGGGGCGTTTCAGCCCCTCAGCCCCGCTCTCCGCCGATTCTTCACCCTCGATCCGAACTACTCCCTTCAGCACACCAAGTACGGTTCCACCTCCGCCGTGCCGGAGCACACCTACACGAGCAAGAGCTGGGGCTACACCTCGAGCCTCAACCTGCCGCGCCTGCCCTCGCTGAGCGTCTCCCGCCAGTACAACACTCTCCGGGATCCAGACGGACAGAACCCGAGCGACCAGCGCGTCAACATGATGCGCGAGGCCCTCTATTACCGGCTCGGGAGGGTCGGTCTCAACTTCAGCCAGGAGCGCATCCGCACCGACGACCTGCGCAGCAGCATCCCCGTCCCGCTCGAAAAGACCCAGCGGGGCTCCCTCGATTACGGCAGAGGGGAGATCAAAGCCCTCGGGATCAGGTCGCTCTCGCTGCGCACGGACTATCTACGGATGTCGCGGGGAGAGAGCGACGCGCAGAAGACCGCCACCAACCTTCTGAGTGTGCGCGGAAGCGACTTCCTCACCGGGGCGTGGACGAACTCCCTCAGCTACTGGAACGACGCCCGCAGAGACCTCCTCAATAGGACCACGCTGATGGCTCACAACGCGCAGTGGACCAGCAACCGTCTCATACGTCGCGGCTCGCTGACGAACACCATGGCCGGCAACGCGACGACGGGACAAGGCGGAGCCAGCCGCGGCGCCAGCCTCGGCCCGGGCGTCAACCTCGGTTTTCTCGGCGGGCGGCTCTTGACCGCCACGAACGCCCAGGCCAGCATCAGCAGGGGAGCATCGGGCAGGTCAAGTTTCGGCAACGCCTTGGGCACGCGTGTGGACCTGAGACCGAGCTCCGTCCTCAGCCTGTTCGCCGAGGCCCGCACGAGCGGCGTCGAGCCGCTCGGCTCCGGCGGGACCGGGGGGCAGCGCACCCACCGTTACGGCCTGGGCGGAGACCGACGATTCGAGCAGAGCCAGATGAGCGTGCGTTACGACCGGACCGAGCAGCGCGAATACTCTTCGGGCGGCAAATCCGTCAGCGACCAGGTGAACCTCACCGGCTCCGCGACCCCGATAGCGCGCCTCACCGCCACGGGTGGCGTTAATTACACGACCACCAAGAGCGATCCCGGCAGCCGGACGGACTCGCGCAACGCCCGCGCAGGCTTGGACTACTCGTTCTTCTCGGGGCTGCGTCTCTACGCGGACACCAGCTTCTCCTCGCGCGACCAGTACACCGCCAACTGCGGCGCCGGCTATTCGCTGGGCAAGACCGCGCTGAGCCTCAAGTTGACCCACACGGAAAACTCGTCCTATTCTTCCTACACCTACCTGAGCATCTCGCTGTCGCGCTCGCTATGAGCGGGCAGGCCCCGATTGCTATGATGTCACGATTATCCCCGGAGGACACATGAACCTGCCCCTGACGCTTCTCACCGCCGCTCTCGCTTTCCCTCTCGCCGCCTCGGCCGCCGACCTGACGGGAACCGTTGTCGAGACCATGGACGCCGGAGGCTACACCTATCTGCGCCTGAAGACCCCCGCCGGCGACAAGTGGGCCGCTGTCTCCCAGACCAAGACCAAGCTCAAGAAGGGTTCCAAGGCCACTGTTGTCAACTCGATGGACATGAAGAACTTCGAGAGCCCCACCCTGAAGCGCAAGTTCGATGTCATCGCGTTCGGGATGTTGGGGAACGGCTCGGCCCCGGCCAGCGGCGCCATGGGCGGCATGCCGGCGAACATGAGCCACGGCAGCAAGGCCCCGGCCAAGGATTTCGGCCCCATCAAGGTGGCCAAGGCCGCTGGAGCGGACGCGCGCACCGTCGCCGAGGTCTACGCGAAGAAGAAGGCTCTCAAGGGCAAGGACGTCGTGGTCAGCGGCAAGGTCGTCAAGTACAACGCCGGGATCATGGACCGCAACTGGGCGCATCTGCGCGACGGCTCCGGCTCCGACAAGGGCGGCGACAACGACCTGACCGTCGTGATGAAGGACGAGGCCGAGCTCGGCCAGGTCATCACCGTCCGCGGCAAGGTGTTCCTCGACAAGGACCTGGGCGGCATGTACAAGTTCCCCGTCTCCCTCGACGAAGCGACCCTCGTCAAATAAGGCACATGGCCAAGACGAAGCTCAAGGGGATCATCCTCGCCGGCGGGTCGGGCACGCGCCTGTACCCCGTCACGCGCGCCCTCAGCAAGCAGATGGTGCCCGTGTACGACAAGCCGATGATCTACTACCCCCTGTCCACGCTGATGCTGGCGGGCGTGCGCGACGTGCTGATCATCACGACGCCCGAGGACCAGGAAGCCTTCAGACGCCTTCTCGGCGACGGCAAGGCACTGGGCCTGAGCCTGACCTACGCGGCCCAGCCCAAGCCCGAGGGCCTGGCCCAGGCCTTCATCATCGGCCGCGATTTCGTAGGCGGCGACCGCGTGGCCCTGGTGCTGGGCGACAACATCTTCTATGGGCAAGGCCTGACCCCATCCCTGCAGTCGGCGGCGGCGCGCGAGAAGGGTGCGACGGTCTTCGCCTACCAGGTCCGCGACCCCCAGCGCTACGGCGTCGTCGAGTTCGACGCCGCGGGCAAGGCCAAGAGCCTGGAGGAGAAGCCCTCCCAGCCGAAGTCGAACCACGCCGTCACCGGGCTCTACTTCTACGACAACGCCGTCCTCGACATCGCCGCGAAGCTGAAGCCCTCGCCGCGCGGGGAACTTGAGATCACCGACGTGAACAAGGTCTATCTGCGTGAAGAGAACCTGCATGTCGAGCGCATGGGCCGCGGCATCGCCTGGCTCGATACCGGCACGCACGAGGCCCTGCTCCAGGCCTCCAACTTCATCCAGGTCATCGAGGAACGCCAGGCCCTCAAGATCGCCTGCCTCGAAGAGATCGCCTTCAACATGGGCTACATCGACGCGGCACAGCTGCGCGCGCTGGCCGAGCCCATGAAGAAGAACGAGTACGGCCAATACCTGCTGCGCGTGGCCGCCGAGGAGACGCGCTAGCGATGACGGTCCGCCCGGAGGTCATCGAGTACCTGCGAGAGAACCTCTCGAAGTTCCCCGTGGACGTTCTGCGCAGCCAGCTGTACGGCGAAGGCGTGTCGGACCTGGATTTCGAGGACTGCCTGGCCCTCGCCCTGCGCGCGCCCAAGACCCTGACCCAGAAGACCAAGGCCCCGGCCAAAGGGGCGAAGGCCTTCCTCTTCATCGGGCTCGTCCTCATCCTCGGCGCCGGCCTCCTCGCCCTCCTGTCGAGGACGCCGCCTCCCGAGAAGACCGACGGGCCCGAATCGGCCTCCGGCGAATCCGGCTATGTCGGCAACCGCGGCTGGGTCGTGCGCCTGCCCAAGGACTACGTCGGGATCTCGGAGTTCAAGGACAAGGCGAAAAGCCATTTCCTCGTCCATTTCTGCAAGCGTGGGACCGACCCGACCAACTTCCTCAACGAGGACCTCTTCGGCCAGATGGAGATCGTCCGTCTCGACGTGACCCCCAGCCCTTTCCCTCCCAACCCCACCGGCGTGGCCAACCTCACCACCGCCGTCAACCGCAAGATCGCCTCTCGCGGCGAGAAGTTCGTCCTGAGGAGCTTCTCGGTCGGTACCCTTCCCGGAGTGCTGGTCAACGTCCAGTCCCCCTATCCGCGCGTCGAGGCCTACCTGCTGGGCAAGAGCGAGCTGTATTTCTTCTACGGCGGGCAGGAGGACGAGGTCTGGCGCGACATCGTCCTCAGCCTGCGCGACGCCCGCTCCGAGAACTGACCCGCTAGGAGTCGAGAGCCGAGCGCACCGCGAAGAGGAGGACCTCGGCCGTGAAAGGCTTGGGCAGGAAATGCGATCCCACATGGAGCACGCCGCCGGACGAGACGACCTCGTCGGCGTAGCCGGACATATAGAGGACCTTCAGGCCGGGCTTGAGTCCCCGGAGTTTCTCCGCCAGCCACCGTCCGTTCTTCTTCGGCAGGACCACATCCGCCAGGAGCAGACGGATGTCCGCGCCGCGCTCCGAGAACAGCGCCAGCGCGCTCTCCGCGTCTGCGGCTTGCAGCACCGAATAGCCGGCCGTCTTGAGCAGGCGCGCGGTCAGGCGGAGCAATGGCGCCTCGTCTTCGACCACCAGGACGACCTCCCCAGTTCCACCGGGAGCGGGAGCCGCGTCCTTCTTCTCCGCCTCCGGCTCCTCGACGACGATGGGCAGGTAGACTTCGAAGGACGCGCCCCGGCCCGGCTCGCTGCGGACGGCGACATAGCCGCCGCTCTGCCGGACGATGCCGTAGACCATCGACAGCCCCAGGCCCGTGCCGCGGCCCAGCTCCTTGGTGGTGAAGAAGGGCTCGAATATCCGCTCCCGCGTCCGCGCGTCCATGCCCGTTCCCGTGTCGGTCACGGTGAGCCGCGCGTAGCGGCCCGGCCGCGCATCCGGAAGGGACCCGCAATCATCCTCGTCCAAATCCCTGTGGGCGGTCTCGATGGTCAGGCTCCCGCCGCCCGGCATGGCGTCGCGCGCGTTGACCGCGAGGTTCAGGATGATCTGCTCGAGCTGGCTCTTGTCGGCCTTGACCCGTCCCAGCTCCGGGGAGAGGCGGCAGGTCAGGGCCACGTTCTCGCTGAGGACTCGCTTGAGCATGCGCTCCATCTCCGCGACGACGACGTTCAGATCCAGGACCTTCGGGGTCAGGGTCTGATTGCGCGAGAAGGCCAGCAGCTGATGCGTCAGCGCCGCGGCGCGCTCGCCCGAGGTCTGGATCTCGTCGAGGTCGGCGTGCGCCGCGGCGCTTGCGACCTGGCCCTTGAGCAGGCTGCAGTAGCCCAGGATCGAGGTCAGGATGTTGTTGAAGTCATGGGCCACGCCGCCCGCCAGGCGGCCGATCGCGTCCATCTTCTGGGACTGCCGCAGATCCGCTTCGAGCTTGAGCGCCGCGGTGATGTCCCGCATGACGGACACATAGCCCGCGATGCGCCCATCGGGGCCCTTCAGCGGGGAGATCGTCTGCGCCACGTCGAACAAGGCCCCGTCCTTGCGTTTGTTCCTCCACGTCGATGCCCATGGAGCCCCGCTTTTGACGGTCTCCCATAAGGCGCGGTAGAGATCCTTGTCCACCTCGCCGCTCTTGAGGATGCGCGGAGTGTTCCCCACGACCTCCTGCCGCGAGAACCCGGTCATCTTCTCGAATCCGGAGTTGACGAACTGGATCCTCCCCTCGACGTCCGTCATGAAGATGCCGTCGGCGGACTGCTCAACGGCTCTGGCCAGACGAACGTTCTCGTCCATGCTCCGCTCCACCGACCGGGCCATGGTGTTGAACGCGCCGATCAAAGACATCATCTCTCCGCGGGAGGGCCGCTCCACGCGGGCCGCGAAGTCCCCACTCTCGAAGCGCTTGATGGCGTCTTGGAGGGCCGCCATGGGCAGGAGGAAGCACTTATGGGCCGAGATCAGCCCGAGCAAAGCCACGATCAGGCTCACCACCCCGAGAAGGATGATGAACCCGCGGAAGCGCCGGGCTTCGGCCTGGTCCTGAGCGACCTCGGCCTTCATGAAAGCGTCGCTGGCCGCGGCCAGCTTCGGCACCACGGCGATCGCCTCGGCGTAGGCGGCGGCGAAGCCCTTGGCGCCCACCGGCAGGCGCGCCAGACGCTCCAACTGAGGGCGGTAGGGATCCCAGAGGGCTCGGACCTCGGCCAGGATGTCCTCCGACTCCCCGTGGGGCTGCCAGGCCTCTTGAACCTCATGCTCTCGTTCGAGCGCGCTGAGACCCTTCCCAAAGAGTTCCGCATGCTCCAGGAGCCTGGCCCGGTCCTCCTTATGCCCCTCCTTGACCATCTGCAGATGCTCGCGCACCTGCTGGGCCAGCAGCCTCTGCCGACCGGCCCGATCGAAGAAGCTCGCGTCCTGACTGCGGTGGAGGAAGGCGGTGAAGCCCCATAGCATCAGCGCGATGCCCGCCTGCCACAAGATGAGCGTCGCCCAGGACTGGCGGCGCAGCGTCAGGATGGAACAGAGATTGCGCACAACAGACGATTGTTCGCATGATCCCATGGGACGTATATTACGCGTATTTCATATCGCGCGCCAGCTTGTTCTTCGAATTTTTCACGAATCCCAAGCCGCTACGGTTCCGGGGCCAGCTCGATCCGGGAGACGTAGTCCGCCAGCTCCCCCATCAGGCCGCGGGCCGGGTCGGCCCGGCCGGCCTTCGCCGCCGCCTCCAAAAGCCCGCCCAAGCGGGTGACCTCGTCGCAGCCGAAGCTCCCCCCCAGCCCCTTGAAGACATGCGCGAGGTCGCGGACCTTCTCCCAGTCGCCTCGCGCGAGGGCTTCCTCCGCGGCGGCCGTGTCGCGGCGCAGTCCTGCCAGATACTCAGGCAGCAAAGGGCGGATATCTTCGTCCGGCTGAAGAACGATCTTCTCAGTTGTCGGCATGGATGCCTCCTCCGGCGTGACGGCCGACGGCCTCGATGAGGACCTGCTTCTTGATGGGCTTGGAGAGGTGTTCGTCGCAGCCCGCTGTCAAGGCCTGGTCCACGCTCTCCTTCATGGCGTCCGCGGTCAGCGCGATGATGGGGGTCGCCGTCAGGCCCTGACTGAGCTCCCAGGCGCGGATGAGGCGCACGGCCTCATAGCCGTCCATCACGGGCATCTGCGCGTCCATCAGCACCAGGTCGTAGCCGCTCGCCTTGAACTTCTCGATCGCGACCGAGCCGTTCTCCGCGCACTCGATATGCGTCGCCGTCTTCTTGAGGAACGCCTGCACCAGGAGCCGGTTGTCCGGGGAATCGTCCACGAGCAGTATGCGCATCCCCGGAGGGGGCGCGCCGGCCGCCTCCTCGGAGACTTTGGAGGATGTGGGGCGCGCCAAATCCTTGCCCAGAGTCGCCAGGATCGCGGCCTTCAGCTCGGCCTTCTTGACCGGCTTGACCAGGTATTCGGAAGCACCCAACCGCCGGGCACCGGACACCTCGCTGCCCCGGCTGTCCGAGGTGAGCATCATGATGGTCCCGACGACGATCCCCGGATCGTCCTGGAGGCGGCGCAGGACCTCCATGCCGTCCAATCCCGGCATGAAGTAGTCGAGCAGGACCAGTTGGTAGGGCTCGCCCGAGGCGCCGGCCCGGCGAAGTTCCGACAGGCCCGCCTCGCCGCCCTCCCGCTCGGCGACCAGAGCACCCCAGGAGGAGAGCGTTTCCCTTAAGATGAGTCGGTTGGTGGCGTTGTCGTCGATGACCAAGGTCCGAAGCCCCCGCAGGATATCCGGGGACGCGGAGGCGGCCGCCGTCTCGGTCCGCGCGGCCCGCTCGAGCGGGAGGCAGACGAAGAAGGTGCTCCCGCGTCCCACCTCGCTCTCCACCCAGATGCGCCCGCCCATCATCTCGGCCAGGCGCTTGCAGATGGCCAGCCCCAAGCCCGACCCCCCGAACTTGCGCGTGGTGCTGGAATCGGCCTGGGTGAAGCGCTCGAAGACCAGGGCCCGCTTGTCCGAGGGCAGGCCGATGCCCGTGTCGGACACGGAGAGAAGGATCTCCGCCTCGGCGCCCCCGGCGTGGCGCGCCGCGACCTTGACGACGATCTCGCCCTTCTCGGTGAACTTCACCGCGTTGCCGATGAGGTTCACCAGTATCTGGCGCAGGCGCACCGGATCGCCCATGACCGCCTCCGGGAAGCCGGGCTCCACGCGACAGGCCAGCTCCAGCCCCTTCTTGTGGGCGCGCAGAGCCATGAACTCGCAGGTGCTCTCGACCAAGCCCTCCAAAGGGAAGGACACCCGCTCGATCGTCATGCGGCCCTCCTCGATCTTGGAGATGTCCAGGATGTCGTTGATGAGGGCCATGAGGTTCTCCCCCGCGTTCTTGAGCACGCGGAGGTATTTGGCCTGCTCCGGCTCCAGTTTCGTCTCCTCCAGGAGCTCGGCCATGCCGATGATCGCGTTCATCGGCGTCCGGATCTCGTGGCTCATGCTGGCTAGGAACTCGCTCTTCGCGCGGTCGGCCGCCTCGGCCGCCGTCTTGGCGCGGCTCAACGTCTCCTCGGTGCGTTGGATGGACTCGGCCATCGCGTTGAAGGAACGGGCGAGGTCGCCGATCTCATCGTGGGAAGCGATGCCCGTCCGCGCGTCCCGCTCGCCCGCGCTCAGCCGCGCGGTGACGTCACGCAGCAGCACGAGGGGAGAGACGATGAAGCGCCGCACCGCGAGCATCGTGGCCGCGAGAAGGAGCAGGTCGAGCAGCAGCAGGCCGGCGAGGGTGGAGCGCGCCCTGCTCCAGGCCCGATCCGATCCGCGCATGAACACCGCGACCAGCGCCTCGCAGCGCCGGAGGAGTTCGTCGGAATCCCTATCGATGAGGAACAGGCCCGCGCGCGCGGCCGTAGCGCCGCGTAGCGCCGCGGCCACGGCCAGCGCGGCCTCTCGATACGGCCGCCATGCCTGACTCACGGCTTCCAATTCGCGCGCGCCCTCGGCCGGCGCGTCCCCCTCCAAGGCCGCCAGCGCGAAGTCGAACTCGGCCACGCTCCGCCTCACGGCCCCGCGATCCACATCGTGGCCGTCGGCCACCATGAAGGCGTTGTAGGCGATCTTCTGGCTGAGCATGCGCTGGCGTCCGGCCATGTCCAGGGGCAGGGCGACGCGACGGACGTCACGCAGCAGGCTCGAGAAGACCCAGAGGTTGGCGCCGACGAGGGCGGCGAACAGGAGGAAATACGCCCCCAGCTTGTGGTTGAGGCTCGGCCGGAATCGGTCCCGCAGCGTGTCGATCGTCATATCCGCGCAGGGTAGCGGCGCCGGCTTGCCGGTGGCCTAACGGAAGCTTAAGTCCCGCTTAACGGCCGGGGCGGCCTGACTTGGAGGACACCCCCCTTGCGGGAACCGGAAACACCACTTACACTGTGAAGCCCCGCAGCCACGCCGAGGTCACGCAGGGGCCAGGAGGTTTCCCGAATGAGAAAAGTCCGCGCAACCGTGAAGTCCCCTCGCAAGACGAAGGCCCCGGCACGGCGTCTGGTCGTCAAGAAGGCCAAGAAAGCGGCAAGCCCGGAGATGTCCGCCGAAGAAGTGATCGCTCTCGAACATATCTCCCAGCGCTATGAGCAGAGCGAACGCGCCTGGCAGCGGATGACCTCCCTGCCCGGAGGAGACGAGACCTGGAACCAAGTCGAGGAGCATCTCCTCACCCAAGGCGGCCAGGACGCGGAGCGCCGCTGGAAGTACTTCTCGAAATAGCCGCCGCGTCGGCGGCACGAACCCCGCCCCCCGGCCCCCGGGGGGCGGGCCCTTTTCTATAATAAACCGATGCGTGAGAACCGGCGGAACAACCTCCTCATCCTCGCGGCCCTGCTGATGATCGCGGCCGCGTTCGCGGCCTATGCCACCTTGGTCATGCGCTGGTTCGCCGCGCCCACGCGCGTCGCCGACCCCGCCACGCTCGCGGCCACGGCCAGAGCCGCCTCAGAGGAGGCCCTCGATGAAGCGCGCAGGGATTTCCGCTCCCGGCTCCTCGACTGCCGCGCCCATCTCAAGTTGTCCGAGGCGCTCTGGAAGACCGGACGCCCCGTGGACTCCTTCTATGTCTTCTACGCGGCCCGCCAACTCTTCTCAGAGGAGGAGTTCGCCCGCGCCCACGCCGAGGTCGTGCTCGGGGCGGGCGGGCCCGCCGCCGCCATCCGCGCGCGCCTCAAAGGCCTCGTCGACCCGACGCTGAGCGTTCCCATCCACGCGCAGACCGCGCGCGAATATCCCGGCAGCCCCGAGGGGCGAGATTCCCTCGACCAGCTCTCGCGGATGGCGATGGGAGACGAGAGCCGCGCGGGAGGCGACGCCGCCCGCCTGGCGCTCACCGCTCTCGAGGAGCTCTACCAGGAGGACCCGCGCAATCCCGAGGCGCTCGCCGCCTTGGCCGGAGCCGCCTTCGGGCGTGGAGACGTCGCCCGGGCCCACGCGCTGGCCAGCGAAGCGGTCAACAAGCACCCCGACCACGCGGGAGCCTCGCGCGTCTTCGGCATGATCGCGCTCAAGAACCGCGACCTCGGCGCGGCGATGCGCTGGCTGACGGCCGCCTGGGACCGGAACCCAGACGACCTCTACAGCGCCTCCAAGCTGGCGCAGATATATGACAAGCGGCGCGCCGATCCCGAGAGCGCCCTGCCGTATTATCTCGCGCTCTACCGTCAGAACCCGGACTACGAGGACGACGGGCCGGTCGAGCGCCGCATCCGCGAGACGCTGGATTCGCGCCGGGAGAACCTGCTTCGGGACGCACCCGTAGCGGGGCTGGGAGGACGATTCAAGCTCGACGACGCCTCCCTGCGCGCCGAGGCCTGCCTGCGCGCGGCCTCCTACGCGGACCCGCGCTGGATCGACGTCCTCGGATCCCTGCTCGACGATGACGCCGAGATCGTGCGCCGCAACGCCGACTACGCCCTCTTCAAGATCGCGCAGAAGGAGCCGGACGCCGTCCACGCCCGGCGCGAGGCCTGGCTGGGCAGTCCCCAGCCCCTGGTGCGCATACGCGCCCTCAACCTCTTCGCGGACCTGGACGGCAGGAACGCGCTGCCGGCGGTCATCACGGCCCTGCGCGACCCCTCATCCGCGGTCCGTGCCTACGCCGAGGTGATGGTCCTGGAGCACTACTTCTCGACGGAGCCGGAGACCGCCAAGCTGCGCGCGCGCTACTTCGCCGAGGAGAAGGACCCCGAGGCCCTGGCCTTCGTGCGCCGTTTCTCCAAGAACGCTCGATGAGCGCGCTGGTCGATACCCACACCCATCTCGGCGACCCCCAGTTCGACGCCGACCGCGAGGCGGTGCTCGCTCGCGCCGCGGAGTCCGGCGTCGGGCGCATCATCGAGATCGCCGACGAGCCCGAGGAATGGGGCCGGGCCGTCTCCCTGGCCCGCGCGCATCCGGACCGGATGCGCTGCTCCCTCGGCCTCCATCCTTATTACGCCGACCGCTTC
>Ga0208863_1000928_pt1 | contig 22087 bp, 17 predicted proteins | sample RifOxyD3_FD_184040 | JGI IMG/M metagenome (GOLD analysis project Ga0208863, IMG submission 184040) | Soil microbial communities from Rifle, Colorado - Rifle Oxygen_injection D3 (SPAdes) | ecosystem: Environmental > Terrestrial > Deep subsurface > Rock core/Sediment | place: Rifle, Colorado...
TGCATAAGCTTTTGCGACGCCTGCCGCAATCGTTCCTACACCAAGAGTAGAAACAAGTTTAACCGCAACTCTTGCTTTAGGATTTACCTGTTTTACATCAAAGATAAGCTGTGCCAAATCTTCAATCGAATAGATATCATGATGCGGCGGAGGCGAAATAAGCGTAACGCCCGGAACCGTATAGCGAAGCTTTCCAATAAGCGGAGATACTTTATGCCCAGGAAGCTGTCCGCCCTCACCCGGTTTTGCCCCTTGAGCAACTTTTATCTGGATCTCCTCGGCACTTCTTAGATATGCCGGAGTTACGCCAAATCTGCCTGATGCGACCTGCTTAATCTTTGAGTTTCGATTAGTTCCAAATCTCTCATCATCCTCTCCACCCTCTCCGGAGTTTGACTGAGCACCTATTTGATTCATTGCCATTGCAATAGTTTCATGTGCCTCGGGAGAGATAGAACCAAGACTCATAGCCGCAGATGCAAATCTTTTAAATATAGCCTCTTTAGGCTCAACTTCAGAGATATCTATAGGTTTTTTATCAGATTTAATCTCAAAAAAGTCACGGATAAATTTCAGTCCTCTTTTGTTTACAAGATTTCTTAATCTATCATAATCCTTCTTGCTTCCGCTCTCTGACATGGCGTGAATAGCCTGAATTACAGCAGGACCGAAATCATGATGCTCCTGATTTGTATAAAATTTATAATATCCACCGATATTTAGAGGGAAAATTTTATTAAATCCGTCACTGTTGTATGCTTCTGTGTGATATTTTAATAGTTTTGCATCTATATCATCATATCCTAAACCGTTCAGGGCGGAATTTGACATCTCAAAACATTCACGAACTATTTCACGGCTAAGACCCATCACATCAAACAAACCTGCATTTCTATATGATGCAATAGTTGAAATTCCCATCTTAGACATAATTTTCAAAATTCCGGCATTTAGGGCACTGTGAACCGATTTTAAAGCCGTATGGCAATCAAGTGTAATTGCATTAGATCGCTTTGTATGTTCCACTACAGTCTCAGCCAATAATTTTGGGTGGATTGCATTTGCACCATAACCTATAAGCACAGCCGCAGCATGAGGATCATACACTTCTCCGGTAACCGCAACCAAAGATGCAAGATGGCGAACTTTTGCTTTTAAAAGTGCTATATTGATACGTCCGATTGCCATAGCCATCGGTATAACTCTCTTTTTCTTGCTAAATTCATAATCATCCAAAATAATAATTCTCGTGCCATCATTTTTTACAGATTCAATAACTCTAGCAACCAAAGAGTCTAAAGAGTTTTTCAAATCTTTTTCATACGCCGTAGAAAATGTTTTACTTTGATAAAAATCTTGATAACTAGGTGATTTTTTATCTCCGAATGATTTTAAAATATGCAATTTTTCACTTGTAATAATTGGTGAAATAGACTTTAGACGGTGTGCATGGAAAGGAGCTTCATCAAGGATATTATGAACTTCTCCAAAGCCCGTATTTAAACTCATCACCACTTTTTCACGAATCGGATCTATCGGAGGATTTGTAACTTGAGCAAATTTTTGTTTAAAGAAATCGGTAAAAGCTCTCTGTTTGTTTGAAAATGCCGCAAGAGGAGTATCATCACCCATAGATCCTACTGCTTCTTTGCCCTCTAAAATCATCGGCTCAATTACCTGCTCGATTACTTCATGTGTAATATTGAAATATCTCTGTCTTGCGATAAGCTCATCTTTATCATATTCAGAAGCCGACATGTATTGATCTACAACATGCTCTTGAAGATAAATCATATGCTCGTTAAGCCATTTCATGTATGGATTTGAACTTTTTAAATAATCATTAATCTCACTATTTTTAAGTATCTTTCCATATTTAAGGTCAAGTCCCAACATCTCGCCTGATTGGAGACGTCCTCTCTCTTTGATGTTCTCTTCAGCAATGTCTACAACACCATACTCGCTTGCGATCAGAAGAGTATCGTCTTTTGTTATTATATATTTTGACGGACGAAGACCGTTTCTATCAAGAACACATCCTACATATCTTCCGTCAGTTACGGAAAATGCCGCAGGACCATCCCATGCTTCAAAAACCGTAGAGTGAAACTCATAAAATGCGCGGAGTTCAGGATCCATATGCGGAGCATTTTGCCAAGCTGCAGGAATAACTGCACGAACGGCTTTGAAAAAATCCATTCCATTGACTAAAAGAAACTCAAAAAAGTTATCAGCAGAACCACTATCTGAGAGTCTAGGCTGTAAAATCGGCAATATTCTTTGTATCTCTTCATCCGTAAAAACTTCACTCTTAATAGATTCTGATTTTATCTCTACATTAAAACGATTCCCTTCAACAGAGTTGATTTCTCCATTATGAGCTACTGCACGAAACGGTTGTGCCAATTTCCACTCAGGCAGAGTATTTGTCGAGAATCTTTGGTGAAAGAGCGAAAAAGAGATTTTAAAGTTTTCATCTTGTAAATCTTTATAAAATTCTTTAATATGCGTTGGCATAACAAGACCTTTATAAGATATAACTTTTGAACTCATTGATGCTATATAAAAATCTCTATCATCTATAAGTTTATGTTCGCTCTCTTTGCGAGAGAGATATAAAAGCGCATCAAATCTATTTGTAGCCATAATTGAGTTTGGAGTAATAAAAAGTTGAATGATATTTGGCAAAGATGCTAAAGCCTGCTCGCCGAGTGCGTTAATATCAACCGGAACAACTCTGCGAAGAACAACTTTAAGGTCATTCGCCTCACAGATCTCTTCTATAACGTCTAAGTTTTTCAGATCTTTCGTAAAAACTGATGCCACAGCAAACTGTTTTGGCAACTCAACACCTCTTTTTATCGCTTCTGAGCGAAGGAACTCTTCCGGAAGAGATAAAAGCAAACCGCTTCCGTCTCCTGTTTTACCGTCAGCCGCAACTGCGCCGCGATGCATCATTCTCTCTAATGCAGTTACCGCATCATTTAAAACTTTATGTGATGCTCTGTTTTTAATATTTGCTACAAGTCCAAAACCGCAATTATCTTTGAATGATCTCAGTAGATCATGATGCTCAACCATATTAACTCCTAAATTTTACATTTTCTTGTAATAAAATTACAAATTTAATCTCTTTTTAAAGAAACTTAGTCTATTTAGAGACAAGAGTTGCATTATACTAATTAAAGGTTTAAAAAAATATAATATCAAGATAATTTTTTAGTAAAAAACAAAATATGTGTATAAAAGAAGCGGTTAATGCAGGGTTTTATTCTAAATCTTAACAGAGTTAAAGATGAAGATTTAATAGTAACAATTCTATCAAGAGATAACTTAGATACTCTTTATAGATTTTACGGTGCAAGACACGGTGTTATCAATCTTGGATTTAAGATAGATTATGAAAAAGAGAGTTCATCCAAATCAACTATTTGCAGATTAAAAGATGTGATTCATATCGGATTTAAGTGGATAAATGATTATAAACTTTTAAAAAACTGGCAAGATTTCTCAGCACTCTTTTACAAACATCTAAAAGATACCGACACATTGGATCCGTTTTACTTTGAGTTATTAGATAGTGCCTCGCAAAACTGGAGTAAGCAAAATTCAAAAAGAGTCGCTATTGAATCATATGTAAAACTCTTAGAACATGAAGGCAGATTACATAATGAATTTGAATGTTTTTTATGTGCTTCACCTATAATTGAAGATGATATTTCACTTCTTCGCGCATTTTTACCGACACACAAAATATGCTCTCACACATTTGGCATAAAAAAATCTTCCCTTAATGAGCTGTTTCAAAATAAATCTACACTTTTTTTAAATAATAACGAGGTAGATAGACTTTGGTATATTTTGCTGGAGGGATTGTAATAAAGTTTTATAAAATCATAATTGTGCTAAAATATTGACAATTTTTCATTATGGACGGTGTAAATGTTAATTTCAGTCAAATCTCGTATTATAGTTACGATTTTATTTTTCGGTATGCTTGCAGTCGGGTCTATGTATAGTTATATATCTTACACATTCAACGACTTTTCAAATAAAACGGCGAAACAGTCTCTTGATATGTTAAGCCAATCTATATTTCAGACAGTTACACAGAGTATGCTCGCTGGAGATCCTGCCGTTGTTGAAAATACACTAAATAAAGCCAGAGATATACATGGAATTGAATCACTAGATGTTTCAAAATCTGAACTTGTCCTTGAGATTTACAAGCGAGAGGGTGAAACATTCACTAACGATGCAATGATTAGAGAGGTTTTTGCCGATAAAAAACCTAAAACTATTGAAAAAATAGAAAATAATCATCACTCTATTCAACTTTTAAATCCTATGCAAGCAGAAGCAAGCTGTATTTCATGCCACGCTAATGCAAAAGAGGGAGATATACTGGGCGTTATGAATCTAGTTATTTCTCTTGACTCAAACGATAAACAAATAAATAGCACAAAAATGATTTTACTAATTACGCTTATGATAGTATTTATTACGTTTGCTATTATTATTAGCATTTTTTTTGGAAAAGAAGTTATTACGCCTTTAGATGAACTGCGTTCACGAATTCGTGCTCTTGTAGACGGAGATAAAGATCTAACTAGAAGAATAGAAGTTTTACGTGAAAATGAGTTTGCTCAGTCGGCTTATGCAGTAAATGACTTTGTAAGCACCATACAGGATACTATTAATAACGTTAAATCTCTGGGCAGTGAAAATGTTTCTATTGCAAATACAATAACAGAGTCTTCACATTCAATCCATAAAAGCATAGAAGAAGAGAGTGCTATAGTTTTAGATACCACGCATAAAAGCAGATCTATTAAAGATATTCTTGATAAATCTATCGCCATGGCAAGAGAAACTCAGCAAAAAGTTTCACAAGCTAATTTAAATTTAGATTCATCAAAAGAGGCATTGGATCAGCTTGTTAATGAAGTTGCAATATTTATAGAAGTGGAAAATGATCTTTCCGGTCAATTAATACATCTAAAACAAGATGCAGATCAGGTAAAGAGTGTTTTACTCGTAATCAAAGATATAGCTGAACAGACAAATCTTCTAGCACTTAATGCGGCGATAGAGGCAGCACGTGCAGGCGAACACGGACGCGGTTTTGCCGTTGTTGCAGACGAGGTTAGAAAACTTGCAGAGAGAACACAAAAATCACTATCTGAAATAGAAATGAGTGTAAGTACAATCGTTCAATCAATTAATGATGTAAGTGACAAAATGAATGAAAATGCTAAGGGTATGGAGAAATTAACAACTATCTCAAAAGATGTTGAAGAAAAAATAAATTATACATCTTCAGAAATGAAACACTCTATAGAAGTTGCAATTAAATCTGTTCAAGATTCTGAGATGATAGTTAAACATACGGATGAAATCATAGGTAAAATAAGTGAAATCAACCATCACTCTTCTTCAAATAAAGAAAGAGTTATCAGTATAGAAAATGATTCTAAACGCTTACTTGAAGTAGCTCATTCACTTGATTCTCGCATTAACGAGTTTAAAAGTTAAAAACAAATTTATGCCAAAGAAAATAAGTCTTCTTTGGCAACTTTCGTAGTTCTGTTATACTTTTTTAGCCACTAAAGAGGCTACCTTTACTTTTTCGCCTCTCAGGTTTATATCGATCCTCTCTTCATAGTAAATTACATCAAGTCCTATAAAAGAGTGTAGAAGCTCATTTTTTCTTAAAAGATAATCTAAATTTGTAGTAGGAATATGAAAATCGCCATGAGCCACTATAAAAGTTTCAAACATCAAAACTCCACCGCTACAAAGAGCATCTTTCATCTGAGAAACTAAACGACGATTTAGATAATTCACATTTACAATCAGATCATATCTATTTGGCGCCAAATTATATTTATCTAAATCTGCATCTATTTTGGTAATCATCGCACTGTTTTTAACTTTATTAAGCGCATAATCAGAAATATCTACCGCATCAACCAAAAAGCCTAAATTTGCCAAAAAATGCGTATTTCTGCCTGTACCGCAAGCTACATCTACAGCTTGACCGACTTTTGCATGTGATATATACTTCTCTAGCAGCGGAGAAACACTCTGCGGCATCGGGTTATCCAAATATCTCTCATTCCATCTTTGCTTATCTTCTTGCATCTATAATCCTTTACGAAAGTCTATTTCTATAATCTTGATATCCAAACTCTCTAACTACTTCTACACTCTTATCCTCTTTCAGCAGAACGAGAGAGGGGAGTTTTATGCCATTGAAAGTCGTATTTTTAACAAATGTGTAGTGGATTTGGTCTTCAAAAATCACTTTATCGCCAACTTTTAGAGGCTCATCAAAAGAGTAATCTCCCATGATATCACCTGCCAGACAGGTGTTTCCGCCAAATCTGTAAGTATATTTTTTCTCTCCAGCCTCACCGCTTCCCCGTACCATCGCACGGTATGGCATCGCAAGGGTGTCAGGCATGTGAGCCTCTGCCGAAGTGTCTAAGATAGCTATATCCATACCGTTATGAACTATATCAAGCACACTGCTTACAAGCTCGCCCGTCTGCCAGCCTACTGCTTCTCCGGGTTCTAGGTAAACTTCAACACCGTATTTGGCTCTGAAATTTTTGATGATGCTTATGAGTTTCTCAACATCGTAACCTTTTTTGGTTATATGGTGACCGCCGCCGAAGTTTATGTACTTCATGCCTTTAAAGTACTTTGAAAATTTTGCCTCAAACGCTTCCAAAACCTCTTCAAGTGCATCAACATCCTGCTCACAAAGCGCATGAAAATTCAATCCCTCAATATGTTCTAAAACTCTCTCGTCAAAATTTGCAAGAGTTGTTCCAAGGCGGCTGTAAAGTCCGCAAGGGTTGTAGATATCTTTTGGAGATGATGACTGTTCAGGGTTGATTCTTAGCGACAAACTCACGGCAGGGTTTATTTTTTTAACCCTGTCGCAATACTTGAAGAGCTGATTTGGTGAGTTAAAAACTATATGGTCGGATATGCGTGCTATCTCGTCTATATCCTCATCTTTGTATGCAGGCGAGTAGGTGTGAACTTCAAGATTTTTATCATCTTTTGCAAACTCTTCCCGTGCCAAAAGTGCCTCGTGCAGTCCGCTTGAAGTACAACCTTTAAGATACTGCTTCACCAGAGGGAATGTACTCCACATCGCAAAACCTTTTAGAGCCAAAATCACTTTAGCTCCACTCTCTTTTTGTACACGATTTAAAATTTCAAGGTTTGCACGAAGAAGAGACTCATGGCAAATATAGTACGGTGTAGCGATTTTTTCTAAACTCTGCATAGATCTTAGACATCCATCTCTATAATCTGCCACGGAAGCCCTTGCGTGTTCATCTCTTCCATAAACGGATCTGGATTCATCTGCTCCATGTTGAACACGCCAACACCGCTCCAGATACCTTTTAACATAAGTTTTGCACCTATCATCGCAGGAACTCCAGTTGTGTATGAAACTCCCTGTGAGTTAGTCTCACGGTAGCACTCTTCATGATCTTTTACCTGATAGATGTATATTTTTCTCTTTTTACCGTCTTTGGTACCCTCAGCAACGATACCGATATTTGTTTTACCTTTTGTTCTTGCACCTAGTGATGCAGGGTCAGGCAGAAGTGTTTTTAAGAACTCAATCGGGGTTATCATCATACCCTTATGCTCCACAGGCTCTATACCAAGCATGCCGACATTTTGAAGCACTTCCATATGCTTGATGTAACTTTGTCCAAATGTCATAAAAAATCTGATGCGCTTTAACCCTTTTATATGCTTTACAAGTGACTCCATCTCTTCATGGTAGAGAAGATAACTATCTTTTGGTCCAACCTCAGGATAATCCCAAACCTGCATAATCTCTAACGGCTTTGTCTCTATCCACTCGCCGTTTTCCCAATATCTGCCGTTTGCGCTAACTTCTCTTAGGTTGATTTCAGGGTTAAAGTTTGTTGCAAAAGCGTATCCATGGTCGCCAGCGTTACAGTCAAGTATATCTATGGTATGAATCTCGTCAAAGTAGTGTTTTTGCGCGTACGCACAAAATACATTTGTAGCCCCAGGGTCAAAACCGCTTCCTAAAAGTCCCATGATTCCCGCTTCTTTAAACTTCGTATCTCTTGCCCATTGAAGTTTATACTCAAACTTAGCTTCATCTGGATGTTCATAGTTTGCAGTATCAAGGTATGGAGTTTTTGTAGCAATACAAGCATCCATAATCGCCAAATCCTGATAAGGAAGTGCAACATTTATAACTATACTCGGCTTGCATGAATTTATAAGTTTTATAACTTCATCCGTGCTGTCTGCATCTACCGTTGCCACTTCTATATCTGCATTTGGCAACTCGTCTTTTATATCTTGACATCTTTTTAGCGTTCTACTTGCTAGTACTATTTTTCCAAAAACATCCGCATTTTGTACACATTTGTGCACAACTACACGACTAACTCCGCCTGCGCCTATTATTAATGTTGTTCTCAAATTTATATCCTTTTTTTTTACTAAATATCACGCCAATCGGAACTCGTCCCGATTGACTACGCTAGCCGCTGTGGCACTAAAGTTTGACACATAAAGCGTCAGATTAATCAACACTTTAAATTTATTACTATCTCTCTTAGCTCATCAGCCTTTATATCATGAGATATCGGCTCGCCGAAGTAGAGTGTTATCTCTCTTTTTCTAAAAAAATTCCTGCCGCCCTCACCCTTGTGTCTTGCAAAAAGGCTTCCAAAAACTCCATCTATGTAAAAAGGCACAATAGCTGCACCGCCTCTGTCTATAAATTCACAGCCTCTATAAAATTTTGCGATATCGGAACTTCTAGATATTTCACCCTCCGGAAATATTGCTACAATTTTACCATTTTTTAATTTCATTGAGGTTTCAATAAACGAATCTTTTGAAGCTTTTTGCGATATAGGAATCAAATCGCCTAATTTAAAAATCGGTTTTAGAAATTTATTGTTGTATATATCTTTATCAATCAAAAAAACAACCCTTCTCTCCAATGGGAGCTGAAGTATAAACCAGTCAATCCAACTTACATGATTTCCCGCCAAGAGTATCGGCGTGTTTTGTGGGATATGTTCAAGACCTATATATGTGCATCTGTAACGGATTTTTAAAATTGACTCAAAAAGAGTCCAAACCGCCATAACAAGATATCTCTTTAAAAGCAGATACAACAGACATAATGCAACAAAACCCATAACAAAAAAGAGAACTTTTGCATTCATACCAAAGTAAGCAAAGAGCGTTGTGAGCACCAAAAAAGAGAACATAAAAAGTGTTTGAACAAAATTATTCCCCGCCACGATAGTTCCAAGATGGATATCTGGAGAGAGATGCTGTATCTTTGCGTTTAGCGGAACCAAAAGCATACCGCTAAAGAGTCCAAACAAAACAAATTCTATTCCTAAAAACAGCGTGTTTGTCGTAAACGGGATAGCAAAAAGCATAAACGCAATGCCTAATGCGCTAAGTGTTGAGAGTCCGCTGTTTATATAGTATCTTGAAAAAGCGGATGACAACATAGAGCCAGCAACGATACCGATAACCGAAAAAGTCATTACGCCCTGAACTACTATCGTATTTGTAATGCCAAGCTCACTCTTTGCATACTCGCCAAAAATAGCCAAAACAACCTGAGAGATAGACCAAAAAAGGCTAAGTGCTATAACGGAGTCAAAAACCTCTTTTTTTCTTCTAAGCATTATTAGATTTTTTTTGAGATAAAAACCATTTATATATTTTGTAAACTCAAATTTTTTGCGGGTTGTTTTTATCATTTTGTTCGGCAGTTTTAAACTCAGTATATACTCGATAACCGAACCCAAAACCAAAAGCCATCCAAGCGGCGCTATGGTTTTTAAAATATCCTCTTTTGTAGTAAAAACATCGCCTAAAAGTGTCTCAAAAAGTATGGTATATACTATTATTCCAAGTAAAATCGCACTTGTCGTAACTGCTTGAAGAGCGCCGTTTCCATCGCTTATATGCTTTATGCCGACTAACTCTTTTATATATCCGTATTTTGCGGGACTGTAAAGCGCACTTTGAAGGGCAAGTAAAAATGTAAGAGCAAAAGCGGTAAAAAACCAGCCTTGATAGTAACAAAAAGTGATGGCAAGAGTGATAAAAACAGCCAAAAGAGCAGCATGTTTCATCACAACATTTTTTGCAAATCTGTCACTTAGATAACCGGAGGGAGAAAATGCCAAGATAAAAGGAAGAAGCATTAAGGCATTTACAATTGCGCTCAGTATTATCTGAGTTGTTCCGTCATAAATTTTAAAAATTGTGTTTTGGATAATTATCTTATGACCCAAATCTGTAAAAGCATTTAGAAAAACAACCGCTAGATAGTTTATCGATCCAACGATTGCAAACATCTTTTTCATACCAGATTAGTCGTCGTTTGTTACCAATACAGTGCTCCAACCCTCGTAATAACCATGCTCTTTTTTAACAAGCTCATAGAGATCTTCCACAATTTTTCTTACATCTTCACTCACTACAGAATGCTTTTTTATAAGTGCCACACCATGTTCAAACTCTTCAGAGCTTATATCGTCTTTAAATTCAAATCCAAGATCCAAAGCATTCTGAACAAATCTATCTTTTTGAGTCGCGGTGTCAAAAGACAGATAATGCTCTACATCTCTAGGAATTGACAGGTTGTCACCCTCTTCTTCTAGTAAAAAAATAATTTTATCGCTCTGAATATTATGAAATTCCAACTCACTCGGAAAAAGATTTTTATGATAAAAATCCCATTTTGCATCTTTTACAACACTGCACTCATATTTATAACCACTGCCTTTTAGCATTTGTGCAACGACTGTTTCTAGATTTTTTGAATCTTTTGCATAAAAATAAAATTCATGCCAGCCCTCATTTACTCTCATACCTACATATTTAGCTTTGTTTTCATATTCAAGTGCTATTATCAAAGACTCTTTTGTTTCTAAAAATTCATCAAAACTATCACTGCTTTCACTAATATTATCTGATTTTACAAATACGCTGAACAACCAAGGATTTGAACCCTCAAAATCATCTGCTTCAACATCAACTTCTATACTAACTGCATCATAATTTTCAACTCTGCTAAATATTTCTCTCATCTACCGACTTTATATTAAACTTTTTCTATCAATACTAAATATCTACAACTTCGTTTATTTCTAGCCCAAATCCGCTAAGTCCCACAAACTCTGTTGTTTTAGCAGATGTGATAAGATTCATTTTAGATACACCGAACGATTTAAGTATCTGAGCGCCTATTCCAAACTCTTTCATAGCTGCATTATCGTTATGAGTCGGTTTATTTATAAATATCAAAATTCCGCTGTTTTGTTTTAGATACTCTATGGAAGCTATAAGGTTGTTGTATTTTTTTTGATTTAAAAGAAGCTCAATATCAGGAATTACATTATGAACTCTTACATTTGCAATAGAAGCTACATGATGAAATACTATCGCAGTATGTTCTATCTTATCATGATCTAAAAATATATATTTTTTAACTTTTGTACCAAAAAACTCTACATCTTCAACACCGATTTCATTTACAAGTCTCTCATTTGCAAGACGATATTCAACTATATCGGATATAAAAACAGTTTTAAGATTATGTTTTTCACCGAAAATATCCAAATCATCGCGTCGTGCCATTGTGCCGTCTTCTTTGATGATTTCACAGATAACCGATGACTCGCTAAGTCCTGCCAAACGGCATAAATCAACAGATCCCTCAGTATGTCCGGTTCGTACAAGCGTTCCGCCCTCTTTTGCTATTAGAGGAAAAATATGACCCGGTTTTACAAGCTCATCTGCGTGGCTTATAGGATTTGCCAAAATCTTGATAGTTTCATCTCTCTCTGAAGCAGATATCCCTGTTAGCGCATTTTTAGCATCAACAGAAACAGTAAATGCCGTCTCGTATGAAGATGTATTTGAACTTACCATCGGATTTAAAGATAAACGAGTTGCAATACTTTTACTAATCGCCACGCATATAAGCCCTCTTGCATGTGTCGCCATAAAGTTTACATGTACAGGAGTGGAAAAAGCGGAGGCATAAACCAAATCACCTTCATTTTCTCTATCTTCATCATCAACCATGATGACCATATGTCCTTTTTTTATCTCATCAATCGCTTCCAATACTCTTTGCGTAGGTGTCATATATGCTTCTTTATTTTAATTACGCGAATTATATAGAAAAGTTGATTAATTTTAGTTCAAAGGATATTTCTAAATTTAGCCGTAATTTCCTTGACAAAGTAACCTTATTTACCTATAATTTCGCTCCAACAAACATACTAGAGCAGTTTGTTAGTGACGCGGAATAGAGCAGTTCGGTAGCTCGTCGGGCTCATAACCCGAAGGTCATAGGTTCAAATCCTATTTCCGCAACCAATTCTTTCATTTTTCACTGTTGGGGTATCGCCAAGCGGTAAGGCACTGGTTTTTGGTACCAGCATTCAGGGGTTCGAATCCCTTTACCCCATCCATAAATCCCATATTTTAGGTAATATCGCGGAATAGAGCAGTTCGGTAGCTCGTTGGGCTCATAACCCAAAGGTCATAGGTTCAAATCCTATTTCCGCAACCAATCATAATTTTTTATCTTATTTATCAAATATTCAAAACAGGGCTTTAAAAATGGATGGATATATATTACTTTCTCACGGAAGCAAAGTTCAAGAGTCAAACGATGCAAATAAAAAAATATTAGAAACCCTCAGATCTACGATTCAAAATATAGAACTAGCTTTTTTAGAGCTATCAGAACCTGATTTTGAGCATGCAGTAAAAAATCTTAAAGCATCAAACGTCACTTCAATAACGGTTTTACCACTATTTCTGGCTCCGGGAAAACATGTAAGAGAAGATGTTCCTCACCTTGCCTCAAAATTTTCAAAAGAGTATGAAATCGAAATTAAGGTTTTGGAACATATTGGCGCTAAGAGTGAATATATAAAATTGATAGAAAATATCTTGCTCTCAAAAAAGTAGAGTTAATTCTGCCACACTAAAAGAAAATATTGGTATCTCTTTATTCCACTAAAAATTAATATTTAGCTATAATCGCAGAAATTATTATAGTTAAAAAATAAAAAACGGTTTTTGTCTCATATTTTAATTAAAGAGGAGTATTTATGGTAAATGCTTTTATCAAAAAAGGTGTAAAATTAGAAGTAATTGAAAAATTTTCTGTCTTGGAAGAAGAAAATAATACGGCTAATATCATTTGGATTGATATGATTTCTCCATCAACTGAAGAGATAAAAACAGTTGAATCAATATTTAATATAAAATTCCCTACAAAACAAGAGAGTGAAGAGATTGAGCTAAGTTCTAGATATTGGGAAGAAGACAATAGAATAGAGATTAATAGTTACTTCCTCATTAATGCTGATAGTGCAGCTGCTTTTAATGAAACTGTTTCTTTTATATTGCAAGATGATCTCCTTATTTCAATCAGATATAAAAATTTAGAAAGTTTCAATACCTTTATAAGAAAATTATTAAATTCGCCAAAAGAGTTTAAAAATGGATACTCTGTCTTTTGTGAAATTATTGATATTAGAATAGATGCGGATGCTGACATAATTGAAAATTTATCCAAAGAGATAGCAAAAATCAGAAAGCATGTCTTTACCGATTATGCTAATGACGATGAGGAGATATTGGAAAGAATCTCTTCATTTGAAGATTTAAATATGAAAATAAGAGAAAACTTAACAGACAAACAGAGAATTTTGAGTACGCTTTTAAAATCCAGTAAATACAATGATGACAAAAATACAATACCGATTATGCTTAAAGATATAAAATCTTTGATTGAGTATACCAATTTTAATTTTGAAAGATTAGATTATTTACAAAATATATTTATCGGTGTTTTGAGTATTGAACAAAATAAAGTTATAAAAATATTTACAATTGTAAATGTTATATTTTTACCGCCGACTCTTATTGCAAGCATATACGGCATGAACTTTGATATACTGCCTGAACTTCACTGGGAATACGGATATCTATTCTCAGTCGGCTTAATGATTTTATCTTCAGTTACACCTATTTTGATTTTTAAAAAGAAAGGCTGGATCTAAATCCAGTTCCATCAGATAAGCATCACATCCATCAAGATAAAAAGCTTTAAGGTTTTTTACTACGCTAAAGCCCATTTTTTTATATAAAGATATCGCTATATCATTATCTACTCGGACTTCAAGAAATAAACGCTTAAAACCTAAAAGTACCAACTCTGCATATATTGTCTCTAAAAGTTTTTTTGCAATCCCCATAGCACGGTAACTGCTCCCCACTCCTATAGAGTAGAGTTTAGCATTAGCGCGCTTAATCAATACCAAAATATAGCCTGCAGTATCTCCCTCAACTTCTGCAACATAGAGGAGATTATTTTGCACATGATATGCAAAAGAGGCTCTTGACAAAGGAAAATTCTCTACACAAAAAAGCTTTTGCTCTAACGCAAAAAGTGAAGAGATATCACTCTGCTTTGCTTTTCGAATTGTCATTTTTGGTAAATTGTATATTTTGGCACAAGTTTAAACGGACGATACGACATTTTAACTTTACGAAGATTCTCAAATCCCATATCATCACCTACATTGACATACGCAACACCATAATGCTCTTTAAGCATCTTTGAAAACTCTCTAAAGATAAACTGCGCGCATCCTAAAATTTCAAAATCCGTCTTTTCAATAATAACGGTTGCCGTATTTTTATTGATTCTTTCTCCGACCGTAAACCCTTTTAGTTCTCCGTTTATATATATAACAAGACCTATTAAAGATAGAAGATCATAATATTTTAGCATATGCTTTATCGCATGTCTCTCTTGATGGATGCCCTCCAAAAAAACTTCAGCTTCCTCTTTTGGCATATATTTTATTCTATCGGAGACCCATTTATTAAACAGATTTACTATTTCTTCTTTATGTCTTACGCTATCTAAACGCTCTATAACATAATCAGGATAAGATTTTATAAACTTATTTATTTCTGTTCTTTTTGTATGATAACTATTTCCGCGAAGTTCAATAAGAGCATTAACTTCATAAATATAATCAACCAATTTTTTTTCTATAACATAGGATTCAAGCATCTCAAACATACTTTCAGCTTTATCACTATTTTGTAAGAACTCTTCAAGCATAGATCCCTGAACATAATCAATTCGAGAGTAGTATGGTGAGCTGTTGTTGGCATTCATAATCTCGAAACATTTTACGATAGCCTGAGCTATATGTTTCTTCTTTCCCAAAGGAGGCAAGAGCATTGTGAGTTCGCCTCCGGTCATAATAAATAGACAAAAACATTTATTTATAATCGCATAAAATCCACTGCTGTTGGCAAGCCAAATATAGTTTGCCGCAAAAGTATAATCGCTTAAATCGGCTTCTACTTTTCCAAGGTATTTTTCCATAATAGGTTTTGTAGTTATTGTAAATGGTTTTAACTTCTGTTTGTTAACCGTTAAACTTCCCATAAAAAATCCTGTTTTTTTGTAAATAATAGCGGAATAATACATCTTTTTTTTCTATTTGAAGAAAAAAAAATTAAATATCTATAATAAGCTCTTTTATAGATATATCAGTTAGTAAATTTTATATAAAATATTCAAAAATTTCTATTTAAAGTAAAATTTGCCCCTCTGTAATTAAGGCGATTATAAGGCGATTATATTTATAATTCCACCCGTTTTACAAAACAGATACAAAAAGTTATTTACTGTACTTTTATTTGCATATATTGGGGTGTCGCCAAGCGGTAAGGCACTGGTTTTTGGTACCAGCATTCAGGGGTTCGAATCCCTTCACCCCATCCACAAAAGAAGATAGTCATGGAAACTACAGATTTTACCGAATTAACCGTGAGAATGGTTATATTTATCGTTATTGCAACACTCTTTTATTTTATACTAAAGAAGAAAAAGTAAAAGTTTTACAAAGAAGCAAAATTTCATTAAATATATTTTGGAATTAGACTCTTTATCTTTTTATAAATTTTAAGAAAATCAGTCGAATAAACTCTATTTTGAGCGATGGAAGTCATAAAATTTGTATCTTTTTCCCATCTCGGAACTAAATGCATATGAATATGCTCAGCTATTCCTGCTCCACCCGCTTTTCCCAAATTCATACCGATATTTACTCCGTGAGCGCCAAAACCCTCTTTTAAAAGTCTTACCCCTTTTTGAGCCAAATCACTCATGTGAAGCCAAACATCACTTTGCAACTCTTCAAGTTTATCGGTGTGAGAGTGGGGAATAATCATAAAATGCCCCGGTGTATATGGATAGCGATTCATAACAATAAAGCAGTGCTCATCACGATAGAGCACATGCAGTGCTTCATCTTCTTCTACATGAGAGCTGATATGACAAAATACACACCCTTCTATTTTGTCATTTGTTATGTATTCATCCCGCCACGGAGCATATAAAATATCTTGCATAGACTATTTCTGCCTTATATAAAATTCGGTGCGTCGTTTGCAAAGAGTATGATATCTCCTGCTCTTGTCTCAGAGATGAGAACTTCTTGCATTTTTGACTTATCTGATAGCATAATTTTATTTTTTACTTTTAGATTTTTATCAAAGAGCTCTGCGTTTAGCGAACCTGTTACGATTGCAATGTCAAAGACACTGTTTATAGCTTCAATAAATTTCAGGTTCAACTCATCACTGCTCTCAACCAACCCAGGAGTTACTATAACTTTTCTTCCGCTGTGCAAAGAGCATAGCCTTACAGCCTCTAACATGCCGTCAATATTTCCGTTATAACCATCATCAAGTATGAGTTTTCCACCTGCTTTTATCATCTGAAGTCTATGTGCGACGGGGGTAAGTATACTCACGGCACTTTGGATCTCTTCATCACTCATGCCAAATTTTTTTGCGATTTGAACTGCAACGGAGATGTTCATAGTTTGAAAAGAGCCTAAAACGTTTGTATGAAGAGAGAGAATATTTCCATCCAAATTTAACTCAAAGTCTGTTCCATCTAGGGTTGCATTTATATTTTGTATCTCATTACCGAAAAATGTAACCTTTTCATGCGGCTCATCCGTTACGGAAGTGTTGATAAAAGCCCGCTCCAACCTTGGAGATTGCATGATTTCAAGTTTTGTTGCAATGATATTTTGCAGTGTTTTAAAATACTCTACATGAGCAAGCCCCACACGTCCTACCACTACATTTTGAGGCTCTAAAAATGTAGTTATCTCATAGATATCGCCGCTCTCTCTGGCACCTGCTTCGCAAACGTAGATCTCGGTGTCACTCGGCAGAGATTCATTTACATCCTTAACTATTCCGCCTATTGTATTTACGCTTCTTGGCGTTGCGTAAACTCTGTATTTCTTTGATAAAATCTCTGCAACAAAATTTTTGATGCTTGTTTTACCGTAACTTCCCGTAATTGCAATAATTTGAAGCTTATCCATACTTTTTAGCTTCTTCTTCGCCTCTTTTTTAAACGCAAAAAAGAGAAACCTCTCTATCATAAAACTTCCCATATAAGCCAGAGCAAGCGGCATAAAAACGCCGTATGTTTCACATGCCGACTTTAGGGTGCAGAGAAGATCTTGAAAAAATACCAAAGAGACAAGAAGAATCAAAAATCTTTTTACTCTCCATGTAAGAACCAATTTTTTATCAAGATTTTTATGCCAAATAAACAGAGCGGGCAAAAGCGCAAAAAAGAAAAATATGCCAAAATATTTGCCTGTCATGTAGTAAGCTATAAAAGGAATGAAGAAATAGATAACATGCCAGTGCGGCTTATGATGTTTAAAGAGAGCGCGTGAGAGTTTGTAGTCGTACCACTGAAGATTTGTGATGAGATACCATCCCAACGCACTCACAAAAAGAACATTTGTGATGAACGCTATAGCTATTTCGTAATTTTGCATTATTTATGCTCCAAAGTTTTTAAAAAAGACTCTTCTATATTTTTAGATACATCTTTGGCATGGTTCATAAAAAAGTAGTGATCTCCCTCATAAATAACAAGAGATGAATCTTTTATAAGTTTCTTTATCTTCTTCGCACTGCTAAGAGGTGTAGCAGTATCATCCTTACCCCAGCATAAGAGAGCTTTTCCCTTATAGCCGAAAAATTCATCAGAAAAATCTTCGTCAACGACATTTTTAAAAGTTTGATACATCGGTTCACTCAGTTTTTTTGCATCATTTGCTACAAAAAACTCTCTAAACTTTGCAAATCCAAATAGTTTTAAGAGTTTAAAAAGTGCTATTTTTGCTCTTACTTTAAAGGATTTTTGTATGTATATTCCGGCACTCGCAACTAAAACAAGCACTTTAGGTTCAAGTAAAAGTGCTACTTTGCCGCCAAATGAATGACCAAGAACTATATCTTTAGAAGCGTTTAGATGAACCATAAGAAGTTCTACTACTCTTGCATAGTCATTTGTGGTAAGAGCTAGATTACATGTAGAATTTCCAAACCCCGGGAGATCTATGTATATATGGCGAAAAGCGTCCATGTAAGGCGAAAAAGATTGCTTCATCAAATTTTTATTACTACCCCAGCCATGCAAAACAATTAAGTCAACTTCAGCCTCTGGATTTAGTATCTCATAACTTATATCTAAAGTGTGTTGATGGAACTGGATCGACTTTATCGCCATTACTTTCCTTTTGCTTTAGAGATTGAGTGAATATAGTCATAATTCACTCTTGCTCTTTTTGCATGCGGCAGGGAGTTTGCAAGAAGTTCTATGGAGCCTTTAAAATCTTCAAAAAGATAGTTTGCCATAGATCCGGGAATCGGGTTAATCTCATTAAGATAAACCTCTCCCTCAATAACAAAAAAGTCACATCGAATCAACGCACCCTCAAAAAGGTTTTTATAAATTTTCTCAAAATTTGCTTTGAGCTTTAAGATAAGCTCATTTGGTATCTCTGCTTTTAAAACCTGCTCACTTCTTGAAAAATCCATATATTTTTTTTCAAAATCCAAGAACTCCTCTTTATGCGGCTCTTCGACGATGGATAGATAAATTTTACCGTTTGCTCCAAAACCAGCCAAATTGTACTCTTTAACACCATGTATAAACGGTTCGACTATAACACTGCTGTCAAACTCAAATGCAGTGTCAAGAGCATAGTCAAGCTCACCCTCCTCTTTTACAATGCTGACTCCGATAGAACTTCCAAGTCTTGAGGGTTTTATGATTACCGGATACGGGATCTTTATATTATTGTGCTCTTTTAAACTTAACTCTTCATGGTTTAGACATTTTATGCCTCTAGCATTGCAGAGCCATTTTGTATATCTTTTATCATACGAAAATACACTCGCATCGACTCTAGGGCCGATATATTTGATAGAAAAAAAGTCAAAAAGCGCCGCTATGGATCCATCTTCTCCATCGGCTCCATGAATAAGATTTAAGATTACACCACCATGTTCAGTTGAGCCAAAGAGTCCTTTTTGAACAAAAGCACCGTGTGAGAGAGAAAGTTTAGGCATCTTTTTGTGCTCACCTTTTGAAAAAGTGACCGCTTTCATTTTTGATGGTTCTATAAGATAAAATGTATGATCTTGATCACAAAAAATAAAACTCAACTCAAAATCCGATAACTTTTGTTTTAGTGTAATTGCACTTACAATACTAATCTCATGTTCAAAACTAGCCCCGCCGAATAAAATAGTTAATTTCAATATATATTTCCTTAATTAAATTGTTTTTAAAAGTCTAAGAGCTTCTTTTACAAGTGAAGCAGTGTCGTTAGAACTGCACTCGCTTAATGCTTTTAATATCTTCTCTTTTTTAAATCCAAGCGACTCTAATGCTTCGCTTGCCTGATTATACGCTTGATTTAACGGTTCGTTTTGCGATGCTACAAGCTCTACATCAAAACCGCTTAACTCAACTAAAATTCTTCCGGCATTTTTAGGTCCGATTCCTGGAACTTTTTTTACGCCGTTTATATCTTTGTTGTTTATTACGACTCCAAATTGCGCAGGCGTATAGGTTGAACAGATAGCCATAGCAACTTTTGGACCTACTCCGTTTATTTTAATAAGTCTCTCAAAGAGTTTTTTTTCGCTTATCTCCAAAAAACCGTAAAGTAACTGGGCGTCTTCTCTAATGATATGAGACGTAAAAAGCTTTACCTCATCACCGCCTAGAGCAGAAAAACTCCCAAGTGAGATAAACACCTCATAAACCACGCCATTTACATCTATATGCACAAATGACGGCTCTTTATATAAAATTTTTCCTCTTAAACCAACTATCACTTATGCACCGCCTGAATTTCAAAAACTCCCTCTTCAGTCTCTACGATAGCAAATATCTTATCAGGAGAACCTTCTTTTGGCTTATAAACAAGTTGAACAGGTGGGTCAATCAACTTAAAAATCAATTCATTATGTCCAACCCATCTATCTCTATTGATAATTCTAGCATCAACTATATTATCTTGAAAAGAGACCGTTTTTGTTGCTAAGAGAAGAAGCTTGTCATTTTTGACATTATACTCTTGCGTTATATTTTCCAAATGCTCTTGTATCTTATTGAACTGTTTATATTTTGTAACAAAAGACGCCGGCATTTTTATGCCGTTTTTTTTATAATGAAGCAATCTCTGTTTTACTTCATTAAAAGAGGCGGAATTATCTTTAACAAGTTTTTTATATTTATCTATCTCTTTTTTTATCTCATCTACACTTGTCCTAAGTTCATCTATTTCATGCTTATTCTCATTAAGTCCATCTTTTTTATCTTTTTGGACTAAAGGATCAATCGTAAATATATTTTCGCTTCCCTGAAGCTTTTGAATTTCTATCAATCTTGAAGCAGTCACTTTAACATGGGATCCGCACAAACCTATTTCTACATCTTTTGCTCTTATATTTCCTCCGACTGCCTGGGAAATTTCTACTTTTTTTCCATCAACGGTTCCGCCTTCGAGCCTGCTGATTTTTATATTGTCTCCGACTACGACACCTTTATGAATATTTATAGTCAAATCATCCGCTATAATTTGAGAATCTCTATGAGTTTGCCCTTCTACAGTAGCTCTTTTTGCATGTACTTTGGCATTTGGTCCTACATTTCCCTTAATGTCGATTTCGCTGACTTCGACCTCCATGCCTGTTCCGATAGCATCTTTTAGCGAATCATTCTCTTTTACGCTTATAGCCACATCTGAGTTTAATCCTGTAAAAACAGAACCCGTCGTCTTAAAACTGATCTCTCCAACATCCATATCAGTTTTAATCTGATAGACCTTTGCTTCTTGAGCTATATATCCGCTTACTTTTGCACGGTATAGGATGCTGTCTTTATTGTCTACAATCTCTATCGTATTATCAACGTTAAAATCCGGTACATTTTTTATTTCCGGCTCTGCCGGCTCTAAAAATTCACCGCGGCAGTTTCTGCCCGGTTTGCCTTTTTTCGGCTTTATATACTCCATGATTGTATCACCCTCTAGAACACTATGAATAAAACCTCTCTTTGCATAGTCTACTTTATCGCCACTGCTTGTTGGACTCTGTTTGTCATAATGAACTATAAAATCATCATTTATGGTAGCAGTAGGCTCATATGCGTCGGCAATAAGTATTGTTTGGTTTTTATCATATTTGATATTTCCACCGACTTTTGCAAGTGCGGAAATTTTAGAAACAACATCTTTAACCATCTCATCAAAAATATTTACCAATATTCCCGCTCTAATTTTACTTTTATTTATATATTTTAAAAAATCTTCTTCAAAGTTCGGATGAGCAACTATCTCTGAACCGGCTTTTATGCTCAAATATATTTTGCATTTTGTCGCATTTGCCCCTATGGCAGCATGCAAATTTTTAAATACATTATCATCTTCTTTAGTAAATATCTCAACTTCATACTCTTGCTTAATTTGAAAATTTTCATTTAGGAGCATAGAAGCATCATCAAGCTTATGCATCTCCTCTACGCTTATCTCTTCCCAATCTGCATTTGTTCTGTCTTTATTTACTCTTGTATATGTTTGAATTTCTAATATAT
>Ga0208863_1000929_pt1 | contig 22078 bp, 12 predicted proteins | sample RifOxyD3_FD_184040 | JGI IMG/M metagenome (GOLD analysis project Ga0208863, IMG submission 184040) | Soil microbial communities from Rifle, Colorado - Rifle Oxygen_injection D3 (SPAdes) | ecosystem: Environmental > Terrestrial > Deep subsurface > Rock core/Sediment | place: Rifle, Colorado...
CCCTATACTGATTTGCACTAGGAGTATCGGACATGCAAATAATTTTGATGGAAAAAGTGGCCAATCTGGGTCAATTGGGTGATGTGGTTAATGTTAAGAATGGTTACGCACGTAACTTCTTGATTCCGCAAGGAAAAGCAAAGCGCGCTACGACGGCTAACATGGCTGAATTCGAAGTGCGTCGCGCTGAAATCATGGCTGCTGACCAGGCTAAGCTGGCTGATGCGCAAGCACGCGGCGAGAAGCTGGCTGGTTTGACTGTACAAATCTCGCAAAAAGCGGGTGTTGACGGTCGTCTGTTCGGTTCTGTGACTAATGCTGACGTTGCTGCTGCACTGGCTGCTGCCGGTTTCGAAATCGACAAGTCACAAGTTCGCACTGATCACCTGAAGAATGTAGGCGATCACACTGTGAACGTTGCACTGCACCACGACGTAGTCGTAGACATCACTGTCTCCGTACTCGGCGAACACTAAGCAGTACGGTTCTACGGCAACACGAAAAAGGACTGCTTGCAGTCCTTTTTTCATTTCTAGTTCTCATGCGGCAAGGTAAAATACACCTCTACGCAAGTCTCCGGTTCCCGCTATGCAAACTTTCTCAAATTCAGACGCACAAATCGATCAGATTAAAATGCCCCCTCATTCAGTCGAGGCCGAACAATCGGTGCTGGGCGGGCTGATGCTGGACTCTTCCGCGCTGGATAAAATCGCGGATTTGACCAGCGAAGAGGATTTCTATCGTCGCGAGCACCGTTTGATCTATCGTCATATCGTGCGCATGAGCGAGCAGGCAAAACCTGTCGATGTGATTACCGTGGCCGAATCGCTGGAAAATAGCGATGAACTGGATAAGGCCGGTGGTTTGGCTTATTTGGGTAGTCTGGTACAGAACGTACCATCGGCTGCCAATATTCGTCGCTATGGAGAAATCGTCCGTGAACGCTCGATCATGCGCAAACTGGTGGAGGTGGGCACGGAGATCGCTGCCAGTGCCTACAACCCGACAGGGCGCGACGCTGCGCAATTGCTCGATGAAGCCGAAGGGAAAGTGTTCGAGATCGCCGAGGCGGGCTCCAAGGGCAAGCAGGGTTTTATCTCCATGCCGCCATTGCTCACTCAGGTGGTCGAACGCATCGAGACGCTGTACGGTCGCGACAATACCAGCGATGTGACCGGCACGCCGACCGGCTTTGCCGATCTGGATAAGATGACCTCCGGCTTGCAAGCGGGTGACTTGGTGATCGTGGCGGGGCGTCCGAGTATGGGTAAGACGGCTTTTTCGATCAATATCGCGGAAAATATCGCGCTGGACAGCAAGCTGCCGGTGGCGATTTTCAGTATGGAAATGGGTGCGGCGCAGCTCGCCATGCGTATGTTGGGTTCGGTCGGTAAGCTCAATCAACACGATCTGCGTTCAGGCAAGTTACAGGACGACGATTGGGGGCGTTTGACTCATGCGCTGGGCAAACTCAACGATGCGCCCTTGTTTATCGACGAAACGGCGGCCTTGTCGTCTCTCGACTTGCGGGCACGTGCGCGCCGTTTGCATCGCACGCACGGCCGGTTGGGTCTGATTGTGGTCGACTATTTGCAACTGATGAGTTCGAACGCGGGTAAGGCGAGTGAGAACCGTGCCACGGAAATCTCGGAAATCTCGCGCGGCTTAAAGGGCTTGGCGAAGGAGCTGCAATGTCCGGTGATTGCGCTCTCGCAGCTTAACCGCAGCTTGGAGCAGCGCCCGAATAAGCGTCCTGTGATGTCCGACTTGCGCGAATCCGGCGCGATCGAGCAGGATGCCGACTTGATCCTGTTTATCTACCGCGACGAAGTCTACAACAAGGATACGGCTGACAAGGGGACGGCGGAGATCATCATCGGCAAGCAGCGTAACGGTCCGATCGGTACCGTGGCGCTGGCCTTCCGTGGCGAATTTACCCGTTTCGATGATCTGGCCGGTGGCGGCTTCAGAAGCGCCGAGTAAGTGTTGAGATGGGGTCAGGCCTTAATCTTATAGTTTTTTTGCAAAGTAAGCCGGCGGGATGGTTAGCGCTAACATTGAATCTGCCTGGTTTAAGAATCTTGTGATACGGCGAAATCTATTCAATAAAAAAATTATGTAATATCAACACGTTACGAGTATCTTCTGCAAATTATGCAAAAACAACTAAATTTAACGAGCAAATGGCTCTCGTTGTAAATAAATTTCAGATTGCTGCCTGATCGGATAAACTGGCGAACTAAAATTCAAATGGTTTATTAATGACAAGTCAGACCGGCAATCAGAACGCGCAATCGGCACCCAAGACGTTGAGCAGCCTCAAGGAGGCGGTTCTCTATGCTATCGGGCTGCACAAAAACAGACAACTCGATGCAGCTGAAGCCATGTATCGCAGGATACTGGAAATCGCGCCCAAACAGCCTGATGCGCTGCACTATCTGGGGATGATTCGCTTCCAGCGCGGCAGGACGGAAGAAGCTGTCAGTCTGCTGCTGCAAGCTATTGAGCAGGTTCCGGATTGCGCTGATTTTTATAACGATATCGGTTTTATTTTTTCTTCTACCGGCAATGTAGATGCTGCAATAGAAAGTTTTTCTCGGGCGATTGAGCGAACTCCGGAACGCGCCGACCTGCATAATAATCTTGGTACTGTGCTTCAGATCAGGGGGGATGTGGACAATGCGGAATCAGCCTTTCGGCGCGCGATCGAATTAGATGCCGGACATTTTCGCGCTTACAACAATCTCGGCCTGCTCTGTGCGTCACGAAATGATGCCCAGGCAGCCGAGCAGCATTACCTCGCATCCATCAACCTCAGGCCGCTGCACCCGGACGGATACAGGCTGCTGGGCAGTGCCTATTGTACGAGCGGGCAATTGGAGCAGGCTGCCGAAGTGTTTCGAACTTGGATGGCACGTCAACCCGATAATCCCATGGCCAGGCATTATTATTCGGCTTGCTCTGGGGTGGCGGTGCCTGAGCGCGCTACCGATGATTACATAGAGCAGAGTTTCGACCAGTATGCCAGCAGTTTTGAGGAGCAACTGAAGGTTCGACTCTGCTACAGGGGGGATTTGATTGTGGCGGCCTTGCTGAAATATCTGCCGGCACCCGCCAAACAGTTCGATATTCTTGATGCAGGTTGCGGGACGGGACTTTGCGGTCCGCTTGTCGCAGCCCATGCGGCGCGTCTGGTTGGCGTGGACTTGTCGGCAGGTATGTTGCTCAAGGCAGAAGGCAAGGAGTGCTATGACCAGCTCGTCAAAATGGAGCTTACAGCTTACTTGCGCTCGCCCGAACTGGCATCGTCATGGGATGTGATTCTGCTGGCCGATACGCTGTGCTACTTTGGCCCGCTGCAAGGCGTGCTTTCCGCTGCGCATGGTGCACTGCGACCGGGTGGGCTGCTGGTGTTTTCTGTCGAGGAAGGTGGTGAACGCGCCTTACCGGCTGGTCATGTGCTCAATCATCACGGACGCTATGCTCATGACCCCGGATATGTCTGCACTTGTCTTGAAAATGCAGGGTTTGGCATACTTGATGTCGAATCCATCACCCTGCGTGCCGAGTGGGGAAACCCGGTTCCCGGGCTGATTGTGGTGGGGCGTGCCAGCTAGGCTGAACCACAGGCTGCATGGATGGGAGCTGAACATGTCAAACAGTGAGTAGTCCACAATTCAATACTGTTCATCATCACCGGGCTGAGAGATCGTCAGCGTTTGGTCTAGTGTGATTTGATTCACACTGACAGATAGATTGTTGAGTTGATTCTGCTGGGTGAGCTTGGCGAAATTTTCTGCTTTTTGAACAGGTGATTTTAGTGCTGTTTTTGCCGTTTGTGGATTGTTCTGGTAGGGACGTTGCATATTGAAGGCGGAGACTTCGTTGCCGGCCTCACTCCGATCGCCATGGAGTGGAACCAGCAGTGTCTCGCCGGTACTCAGCGACTGCTGTGCAGATAAGCCATTGACTGATTTCAATTTTTCAACTGACAGACCGAAGCGCGGCGCAAGCGCATCTAGTCTTTCACCCTTATTGGCGCGATAAGATTGCCAGCTGACCAGCGGTTTGTCATAGCTGTCTAGATTACTAAGAAAATGGGCTGCCTTATTCACCGGCAACAAAATGAGGTCACTATGATGCTGCATGATGACCGGGCGATTGTGCGCCGGATTGAGCGCAAGAAATTCCTCTTTTGAAATATCAGCCAGACGTGCGATCAGCTCGACATCTATCTGTCGGGGTGAAGACACTGCAGCAAAGTAGGGCTGGTCGTTGATGTTAGGCAAGCTAAGACCGAAGCGCGCCGGATTGCTGATGATGTTCTTGATTGCGAACAACTTGGGCAGGTAATTGCGGGTCTCGTCGGGCATTTTAAGGCTGGCGTAATTGGTCGCCAAGCCAGATCTGCGGTTGTATTCCTGTGCGCGTTGCACCGCACCTTCCCCCCAGTTATAGGCAGCCAATGCCAGTTCCCAGTCACCAAACTGGTTGTGCAATTTTTGCAGATAATCCAGCGCGCTGGTCGTTGCGCTGATAATGTCACGCCGTCCGTCATACCACCAGTTTTGTTGTAAACCGTAATCGCGCCCGGTCGCCGGCATAAACTGCCAGATTCCGGAGGCGTTGGCACTTGAATTGGCGATGGGATTAAAGGCGCTTTCTATCATGGGCAGTAGAGCGATTTCCCCCGGCATGCCGCGACGTTCAACTTCGGTGGCAATGTAATACAGGTAACGATTAGCGCGTGCCATCATGCGAGCAATGTAGTCGGGACGGGCCGCATACCATTGCTCATGTCGGGAAATCAGCGGGCTGTTAAGGTCGCGCAGGGTGAAGCTGCTGCGCAGGCGTTGCCAGATGGCGTTGGTGTCGGGGGCTTCCGTGTTGCCGATAAGGCTGGCATTGGTTAATAACGTTACGACTTCCTCGGGATCCATCATTGAGGTGCTCATTGTGAGCGGCTCATCATATTGCTCTTGGCTTGGAATGAATTGTGCGTCCGGATCTGTTAACGAGCTGCTCATTGCGAGCGGATTCCCGGCATGAGCCGCGCTGATTAATCCGGAAACAAATAGAAATGAAAAAAAATATTTATTAATCAATTGGTTGTTTTGCCTTTTGGGCGGTGAATAAAACGTCTGTCCGGTTGTGATGCTCATACTGCATATCAGGCGTGGATTGTACCTGCAACTGGCGTGCAACTTCTACAGTTTCCCGCCACGATCCAGAGGCCAAACGCTAATGGTTCAGGCTAAGCGATTACGAATCGTTTGGCACGTGCTATGTCTTTAGCCAAAAGCAAGGCGGGTAAGAGTTTTATACTTAGTTTGGCGCGTTTATGTTGCGATTGGGATTTGTTTCTGATTTCGTTTTACATTGCCGCCGCCAGGATGTACAAAGGTGCATGCCAGCCAATTCTCATGCTGCATTATCAATAGCTAATCCATTTTCAGTAATATTGCCGGCTCGCCAGCGAGGGCGTTGTAGGCAACCGAAGTTGCCACACCCGGCACACAAATCAACTGTTCACCGCAATATAGCAACGGCAGACGATCACGCTGCCAGGGCGGAACACAGTGTTCCTGCAGCAGATTTTTCAGGGTTCGACAAGGCGAGTTGGCAAACGGGCGCAGCGATTCACCGCCCTGACGCAAGCGCAGGGTTACCGGGCGTGCTTGCAACTTTTCAAGACTGATACCCTGACCTGTCGATTTTTGAAACAAGATGCAAGAATTGAGCGCAGGCCAGTCGATGGTAGCCTCACCTTGCCAGGGTAAGATCACACAGCGGTCGAAATTTTCCGGCGTGCGCAGTACATGCACCGCACCCCGATAACGGCGCACCTGCCAACCCCCGCTCGCGAAGTCGATGCAGACACCCGCATCGGCTTTTGCGTTGCACAGCTGATGCAACATATCATCAAGCTGTGCGGCTTGCGGTACAGGACAGCCTAGTTGATACAAAAAATAGCGCAGTAAATTTTTAGCGCGGGTAATGCTCAAGCCTCGCAATGCGCCCACTTGCAGCGTGTTGTCCAGGATAAACCCTGTGCCGTCCAAGCGCGCCAGATCGTCGAGCAATTCGCTGGCTTCGGCAAAATGCTGTGCACCGCGACCCAGGGTTACACGATAAGCAGGAAATTTTTCGCTCAATACCGGCAACAGCCGGTGACGCAGAAAATTGCGCGGATAAGCCTCATCCGCATTGCTTTCATCCTCTATCCAGGCTAGTTCATTGCATGCTGCATAGGCCAGAATCTCCTCACGGGTACTGTGCAGCAAAGGGCGCACAATCCGGTGAGCCTTTGCGGACCGTTCCGGCATGGCGGCAGCCCCGCGCACTCCTGCACCGCGCAACAGTTGCAGCAGCAAAGTTTCGACCTGATCATCGGCGTGATGAGCAAGCGCCACAAAATCGCAGTGCTGTGCTGCAAATGCCCGGTGACGTAATTGGCGGGCTGCCGCCTCCAGCCCCAGTGCACGCAACGGCGCAATATTCACCTTTTCGATGTGCAGCGGAATGGACAGTTTCGCGCATAGCGCAGCGCAAAATTCGGCCCAGTGATCGGCATTGGGACTGATGCCGTGGTGAATGTGGAGGGCGGATAGCTGCCAGCCATGGCTGGCAGCCAAGTGGTGCAACAGGTGCAGCAACACCACTGAATCCACCCCGCCGCTCAGGCCGATCAGTATGGCGCTACCATCGGGCAGCGAGGTGGCTAACCGGTGCGTCAGATTATCCGAGTGCGACTTCCTTGTATTTGCCATAACTCATCAGACGATTGAAACGGTCACGCAATAAGTCATTGGTTGATTTCTTCTGTGCGGTCTTGAGTGCATCTTGCAACGCCTTACGCACATTTTCCATGGTGCCGGGATAGTCGCGATGCGCACCGCCTAATGGTTCGGCGATGATCTTGTCGACGATACCCAAAGATTTCAAACGGCTGGCCGTGATGCCCAGTGTTTCCGCCGCATCGGCCGCCTTGTCCGCGCTCTTCCACAAAATAGACGCACAGCCTTCAGGTGAAATGACCGAATAAGTGCTGTATTGCAGCATCAGCATGGCATCGCCCACGGCAATTGCCAGCGCGCCGCCGGAACCGCCTTCTCCGATGATGGTGCAGATCACCGGCACGCGCAATTCGCTCATTTCATAGAGGTTACGACCGATGGCTTCGGACTGGCCGCGCTCTTCTGCATTCACGCCGGGATATGCGCCCGGGGTATCGACGAAAGTCATCACAGGAATGCCAAATTTTTCAGCCAGACGCATCAGTCGCATCGCCTTGCGATAACCTTCCGGACGCGGCATGCCGAAATTGCGCACGATTTTTTCCTTGGTATCGCGCCCCTTCTGGTGACCGATTACCATCACGCTCTGACCGTTGAAGCGCGCCAGTCCTCCGACGATTGCCTTGTCATCTGCAAAATTACGGTCGCCGTGCAGCTCTTCGAAGTCGGTAAATAAATACTCAATATAATCAAGTGTATAGGGGCGCTGAGGGTGGCGGGAAACCTTGGATATCTGCCATGAGGTGAGCTTCGCGTAGATCTCTTTGGTCAATGCCTCACTTTTCTTCGACAGTTGTTCAATTTCGTCTGCGATATCCAGCGCCGTATCATCGTTGACTACGCGCAGTTGCTCAATTTTATCTTCCAGATCCGCAATCTGACCTTCAAAATCCAAAAAAGTAATTTTCATGTTTGTCCTGCTTGAGTAGCGAATAGCTAAAGCCATATGGCCTGCGAGCTATGTGCTGTTAAAAATTCATTCGGCGAATACGGCCGCGATGATACTACAAACCGAAGAATCGTTTAACGGTCGGATGCAATATCAAAAAGGCAGGGGGGGGATTGTTTGAGAAAATTATTACAATATGTTGATTTGTAACGATTAATTTATAGTGTGCGACCAGTATCGCCGGTGTGTCTCGCGATAGCGTTCCACGTTCAGTACATCCTTGTTCATGTCAATTATGATGGCTCCGTCCTTATCAGAGCGCAGCAGGGTTGCGCCGCTGTCGATATATCGCTGCTGAATTTCCAGTTTCGGGTGTCCGAAACGGTTGCGGTAGCCTGAAGTGAACAGGGCATAGTCCGGCAAGACGGTGGCGACAAATGCAATATCCGACGAACTGGCGCTGCCGTGGTGCGGGACAACCAGAAAATGTGCAGGCAACTGTTCTGAATGCACGCCCAGCAATCGCTGTTCGCTACGCTTTTCTATATCCCCCGCCAGCAGGATGTGCCGGTCACCGGTGCTGATGCGCAGTACGCAACTTAACGCATTGTCGTGTTGCCGGCTTGTTACGGTCGTGGCGGCAGGGTGCAGAATTTCGAATACAACGCCGTCCCAGTTCCATTTGATTCCATCGCGACATGAGCGGTTAGTCAGGGTTGATTTGTTTTGAAACTCCGGCAGTGTGCTGAGCTTGTTGATGGGTTGCGAGGACGCCAGCCATCCGACCGGCATTGCCTGTAGCACTGATGCTGTGCCACCAGTGTGATCGATATCGTCGTGGCTCAAAATTATTCCGTCCAGTTCGCGTACGCCCATGCTGCGCAGGACGGGAATCAGGATGCGGTTGCCGCTGTCGGCATCGTTGGCAAAGTCGGGGCCTGTATCGTAGAGCAGGGCGTGCTGCCGGGTCAGGGCTGCGACCGACAAACCTTGTCCGACATCGAAGACGATCGCTTTGAGCATGCCGGGTTCCGGCATTTCTGGTCTGTTCAGAAACATCGGCAGCATCATCAATACCGCCAGTGGACGCCCCGGGAATCCGGCGGGTGCCAATGCCCACACCCCCCCCAGCATGGCGGCGACGATGCTCCAACCGGGGGGGGCGTGTTGTGCCCATACAGCGGCGGGAAGTGCGTTGAGTTCTGTCAGGATTTCCATGGTCCAGTCCATCGCGATATGCGCCAGCCACAGCGGCGCATCCAGCGGTAATGCCGCACCGGCCAGGGCGAGCGGCACGACGAGCAGACTCACCATCGGGATAGCAAAGGCGTTGGCGACAGGAGATACCAGCGATATTTGTCCGAATAGCGCCAGCAACATGGGAATCAGTCCTATGCTCATCGCCCATTGCACGGTGAGATATTCTCGTAACCAGTGCGAACGGGCTCGGCGATGTGAGGTGACATAAAGGATCAGCGCGACTGCGCCGAACGACAGCCAGAACCCGGGGGCTAGCACGGCCCATGGATCGGAAAGTAACACCCCTAGCAGCGCAATGCTGAGTATCTGACTGAGTGAAAAATTACGGTTCAGCCAGAGGGGGCCGGCGAGGGCTGCGACCATGTAGACGGTGCGTTGCGCCGGAACGCCGAAACCGGCCAGCAATGCATAGCCGACAGCGACCAGCAAGGCGGCTACTGCGGCGGCTTTTCGGGCGGGAAGATGCAGGGTCAGGCGCGCGCTGCGCCGCCATAGCCAGTACACAAGAGCGAAGCACAGGCCCGAGAGCATGGTGATATGTAGCCCTGAAATACTGACTAGATGATTGATGCCGGTGCGTGTAAATATCTGCCATTGTGCTTGTGGAATGCTGGCCTGATCGCCAACCGCCAGCGCAGTCAATACGCCGGCATAAGGCGCGTAACCCAAGGTGGAGTTGAATTTATCGCGCACCGCTTCACGCCAGCTTTCTATCAGGTAAAACACCCCGTCAGCGCGGGCATCCAGACGGATATTGTTGCCCTTCGGGTGCCCGGCTATAAGTTTTTCGGCGTTATTCACATAGCCGGTAGCGCGCACATTGTTTTCCAGCGCCCACAGCTCAAAATCAAAGGTGTGGGGATTGCTGCCGCCGTGCGGTTGCTTCAGACGAACCGTCAGTTGCCAGCGTTCACCTGCATGCACGTGCGGGGGTGGATTTTTTGCGTCGAAATAGGTATTTAGATAAATTCGTTTTGGAACAGTGAGTTCCGGAGTGAGCGTTTTTTCGACATCAAAAGCAAATCGAAGACCTCGTTCGCCGCTGTGTGGTAATTCGGCAACCACGCCGGAGATATCGATATCCCGTCCCTGCCATTCGTCAGGCAGACTGATGGCCAGTCTGTGTTCGCCCATCCAAGCGGCGTGATAGAAGCCGAGGACACTGGCAATGCCACCGATCAACAGGGTGTTGGTAAGGTGAAAGGCGAATGAGTAACCAGATCGCTTGCCGTGACGCAGCAGGCAGAGCGGGGCGGCGCCTGCCAGCAGCCAGATCCAGGCGAAATCAGGCAGAGCCGCTTGTTGTTGCAGCAGCCATACACCCAGAGTGAAAAATGCGCTGAAGAGAGCCATGCAGCAAGGTTAGCGTAAGGCTAAAATGGCGTCATGCGAAAATTTTTACGTCACTATCTGCCCGATCATGAGTCGGTTAACAATAACCGATGGCTCAACCCCCTGGGGGCTTGGCTGCAACAGCCTGACTTATGGCATCTGCATCGCCGTGGCGTGGCAGGCGGTGTGGCGGCAGGATTGTTTTGCGGATTGATACCGGGGCCGTTGCAGATGATTTCTGCGGCGCTGCTGGCCGTGATCTGGCGAGTCAATCTGCCAGTTGCACTGTTAGCCACGCTTTATACCAACCCGCTCACTATCGTACCGCTGTACTTGCTGGCCTATAAACTCGGTCTCTGGGTCGGTGGTGGACAGAATGCACTGGTGTCGACGCAAATGGACTTGCCGCCGCTGCACTGGCTGGAATTAGGCGGTGAGCTATGGGGTTGGGTGAGTCATTTGGGGCAGCCATTGCTTATTGGTTTGCCGATGCTTGCCGTGATTTTTGCGACAAGCGGGTATCTGTCGGTGCGTCTTCTATGGCGGGTGGTCGTGCTTATCAAATGGCGAGCCAGCAGGCGTCGCGCATCAAATAAGTGCGAGGTCTGAGACAGGCCGGTTGATGTGGCGATGATTTTGGCTGAAAAAAAGGGCGTCCGGCTCAGGACGCCCAAAGAGAGGTGAAAAAATGTGAAAGCTAAAAACAGGGAAGAGTTTTGAATCACTTTCAGCATCAAATCGGCGTAGAGTATCGCATAGATTAATAGTGGAATTCCTTATAATAAATATGAGTAAATTTAATACTTGAACGAGCCTGCATTTTTTGATTACAGCGTTCACAGGTCGCTGCGCAACCTGACGCTCAGTTCAAATGACAACCCATTAGTGTCCGGAGATTTAATCGAATAGATTCAATTGGTTATCGTTTTTAGATTCGCTTGTTTGTCTTTCGGTATTTGTAAATAGTTGATTTATATGTATTTTTTAGAAAATCGTCAGGCTTGAAGTTTGTAGAATTGTGTAAAGCGAAGCTTCAGTTTGGAGGCGTTTTTTCACGATAGCGACCAGCACATAAACGCTGATCGCGATCCGGATTTCGGCTCGGTTTAAAACCACCCCATCCTTCAGGCCGGAACGCGCACCGCCCTGAAGGATGGGGTGGGGCGTAGTGGAGGAGATGCAAACTCCTCCACGCCCAAATCCACCGCCCTCAAGGCCAGTGACAAATTGGTTAATACAGCAACCGTCCCAATCCGCTGGCGCGTTCGGATCGCTGACCTATCGCCTGTTGCAGCAATCCGGATTGTCCTTCTATCAGTGTGAAGTGCACGCGGGCGCGGGTAATGCCGGTGTAGACCAGTTCACGGGTCAACAGTCTGGTGCCGCCCTGTGGCAGCACCAGCGCGGTGTGGAAAAATTCTGAGCCCTGACATTTGTGTACGGTCATGGCGAAGGCGGTTTCCACGTGGGCTAAGCGGCTCACCCCCACCGAGCGTAGTTTGTCCCCGTCCAGAAAGTAGACGCGCAGCGCGCCCAGTTGTCCCGGCAGTGTCACGCCCACATCGCCGTTGAATACGCCCAGTTCGACGTCGTTGCGGGTGACCATCACCGGGCGACCGCTAAACCACTCGCCCTTGGGTTTTAATAAGCCTGCTGCGGTTAATGCCTGCTGAACTGATGTATTTAAGTTGTTTGTGCCCCAATCGCCGTCATGAACCGCGCACAAGATGCGGAAACGATCGAAGGCCGTCAGCACGCTTTTTACCCATGCATCGTGATCCTCTGGTTTGGCGGGGTTCATCAGCTGTAAATAGTCTGCATAGCAGGCTGTCGCGCCGCTTCTGCCATGCACGGCCAGATTGAGCACCGTGGCCACCGTCGGATGGTGAGTAGTTTGTAAAATCCCGGTCGTGTCGCTGCTGATCAGTCGCTGAGCCTCAATGCCGTTGCCGTCATTGACTGCCAGCGCCAGTTGGCCGATCAGCCCGCCAAAGCGGCGACTCCTGCGCAGCATGACAGTTTGCTGCGCCAGCGGCATTGATGAGAGATCGTCGGCCAGGAATTCGGCTGGCAGGGTAATGTCTGTCACGGATTTTATATAACGCATTGATTCTAAATTATAATTTCCATATGATGCGCCCCGGCAAAGATCGCCCAGCACGGCACCGGCTTCCACCGAAGCTAACTGATCCTTGTCGCCTAACAAGATCACCTTCGCGCCGGCTGGCATCGCCTGCAACAGCGCCGACATCATTTCCAGATGGATCATGGACGCCTCATCCACGATGAGAATGTCGATATCGAGCGGGTGGCTGGCATTAAAGTGCATCAGTCTCGTGTCGGGGCGTGCGCCCAACAGCGAGTGCAGGGTTCTGGCAGCTCCCATGCGCCGGGTAAAGGTGTCCAGATTGAGCGCATCCCCCAGTCTTAAATCCAGTTCCTGCAAGGAGCTGTCGATAGACCGACGCAAGCGTGCTGCGGCTTTCCCGGTCGGGGCGGCAAGCGCCACGCGCAGTCGTTCCGGATTTTTGTCGATGGCGAACAGCAAGGCCAGCAAACGCGCTGCGGTATAAGTCTTACCGGTACCGGGACCGCCGGTGATGACGGTGAGACTGGCACGCAAGGCCACAGCACAGGCGAGTTTCTGCCAGTCGACTTCGCCTGCTGTGTCCGAACCAAACAAGCGATCCAGCCAGTGCCTAGCTTGCGTTTCATCGACCGGATGCGCTGCTGTGGTGCGTTGCAATATGTCGTTCGCGACCTGTTCTTCGTGCAGATAGTAGCGGCGCAGATACAGCAAAGGTTCATCTTCGCTGCCGCTCAACACCAGCGGTTGGCCGGTGTCGTCTTGCGTACATTCAGTCAGTGGTGATATATGGCGAACCAGCGGGCAGGCGCGCAGTTCACTCAACCAATCTGGTAAATTGTCGGGTAGCGTCGACCATAAGGACTCCAATTCTTCCTGAGCTTCATCAGGCAAGCTAAGTAGATGATTCGGTTTGTTTATCAGTAGCTTGAGTGGTAGGCAGGTGTGGCCGCGCCCCTCCATCTGTGCCAATACGGCGGTGCTGACCAATAGCGTGGTCGTGGAATTCGGGTCGAGTTCGCGTATGAAAGCTGCCATCGCACTGTCCAGACGGCGCAGCCAACCCTGATCGGCCCATGCATGCAGTACCCTTAATGGGGTCAGGCCTTTACTTTCTAGTTTTACTTTAGTCATTATTTTATATTTATATTAATAATCATAATGTTATTTTATTTTCATGCATAAAACTATAAAGTAAAGGCCTGACCCCATAGTAATAATGAAGTGGGGGAAGGGAGGTGGCAGACACCGTTTTGCGGCCCGTTCACGCCGCGCAGGAATAGATAGATCGCGCCGCCTAAGTGTTGCTCAGGATCATATCCATCGCCCAGTCTGACTTTTAAGAGGCGGTGCAAAGCCAGCATATAGATCGCCGCCTGCACGTCATAACGGTGTTTCGCCATCGCTGCTGCCAGCGCGTCCTCGCTGTAGGCGGCATCGTCATCACCCAAATGGTTGGACTTGTAATCCAGTATCCAGTATTTGCCCTGATGTTCAAACACCAGATCAATAAAGCCCATCAGCATACCGTGCAATTGCCGTTCTGCTAAGCGTGGGCGTTCTACGCCGGGTAACAGGTGTGCTGTACAAAGTTCGTCGATTTGAGCCGCTGCTATGTTTTCGGCAGGTAACCAGAATTCCATTTCAGGCAGTATGCTGCTCAATTGCATCAGTGTAACGTCGGGGCCGGGTAAGCGGGTTTGAACCACTGTTCTTAGCCAGTTGATCACCTCCTCGGCGTGTTCACCACGTCCGGCGTTTTCGCAGCGACGTCGCAGTCGTGCGGATAGCGGCTCGTTTAGCGCAAAGTTTTCGGCAGCCAGCCATTCCAGTTGGTCGTGTAAAAAATTGCCTGCTGCCATTCCTCTGGCGAAACCATGCCAGCCCGTCGGTTTGCGCCGGGAGGGGGCTGGCTGGTCATCGGGTTCATCATCGGCAGGACGTGTCATTTTTAAGGGCGACACTGACTCGGTTTTTAAATCGCGCGCCAAACGGGAGAAACTCGCGATGGTCCAGTTGCGCTCGAAACGGGCGTGGTAGTCGGGCCTGTTTTGCAGTTTTATTTCGGATGCGGAGGATTTTAAAGGCGTGCACGCGGTGCCGGATTCTGCCGCCCGCAACACGATATTCGGGCAATTCGAGACAAATTGCTGCAAAGGCGGTAGCCAGTCGGCGGCGTTTATCGCATCGGTGCCGCCCAGCAGGTAACCGGCTGCGCTCTTATGTGAGACGCACTTTTCGCCTCTGCCGACTTTATTGGTGGAAAAACCGACCCACAGACTGTGGCGGGCGCGCGTCAGGGCGACATACAGTAATCGTAAATCTTCCTTTAAACGATCGCGGTCTGCCTCCGCCAGTTCCTCGTCGCTATACTGCAAACGCAGGCTGCGCCGCCCCGAGTCATCCGCAATGTTGACGAAGCGGGTCAGTTTGCGATCTTTTGCCCTGAAACTGCTGGCGTAGGGCAGGCACACTACCGGATATTCCAGTCCCTTACTCTTGTGGATGGTGATGACCTTGACCAGATCCGCATCGCTTTCCAGTCTCACCACTTGCTCATCGTTCTGACTGCCCGTCCCGGAAATTTCGATCAGCAGCCAGCGAATCAGCGCCATCTCCCCGTCCAGCGTGCTGCTCGCAGTTTGCAGCAACTCCGCCAGGTGCAGGTAGTTGGTCAGTTTTCGCTCGCCATGATCGGTGTTGAGCCACTTTGCGGCCAGACCCATCTGGTGCAGGGTCTGGCGCAGCATGGCCAGTACGCCCTGAGACTGCCATACGCCGCGCAACTGGCGCAGTTGTTCGCAGCGCGCATCGAATGCTTCGTCGTTGTTCGCCAGTACGCCCAGTTCATCCAGACTGAAACCGACGGTTGCCGTGGCCAGCGCAGCCCTGACCAGTTTGACTTCCTGCGGATTGGCCACGGCGCGCAGCCAGTGCACCAAATCATGCGCTTCAATGCTGTCGAACACCGAGTCCTTATCGGACAGATACACCGAGGCCACGGCGCGCTTCGCCAGTGCGCGTCGTACCGCAGCCGCCTCTTTGCCGGTACGCACCAGAATGGCGATGTCGGCAGGGCGCAACGGTTTGAAATCACCATCGGTAAATCCGGCCTTTGTATCGTTTAGCCAGCTGACGATCTGTTCTGCGCAACGTGCGGCGAAAAGCTTGCGGGTGTCCTCGTTATTGCGCAAGGTCAGATCATGCACCAGCGTCATGGCGGGCACCGGGCCACCCGAGTCGAGCAGTTGCTCTTCGCGTCCGCGCACGCCGGAGATTTCGAAGGGCAGCGGGTTGTCGTTCCCCTTGCGGTACATGAAGGCACCCGCGCTGCGCTCGTTTTCTGCATGACTGAACCAGTGATTCACCACGCCGACCAGCGCTGCGGTTGAACGGTAATTGGTCTCCAGCACATAGTGGCGTCCAAAGGTTGCGCGGCGAGCCTGCATATAGCTGTTGATATCCGCGCCGCGAAATCCGTAGATCGACTGTTTAGGATCGCCGATCAGCAGCATGGCGCTGTTAGGATCGTTGATGTCGGTTTGGTATATCCGGTCAAAAATCTGATATTGCAGCGGGGAAGTGTCCTGAAATTCATCAATCAGAATGACCGGATACTGCGTCTTTATGCGTAGCCGCAATGTTTCACCGTTCGGGCCTTGCAAGGCGGCATTGAGGCGGTTCAGCATGTCCGAAAAGCCGAAGCTCGCGGTTCTGCGTTTTAATTCGACCAGTCGTTCTGCCACACGGGCGGCCGCGTGCAAGCGTACCGCTACCTTCACGTCCGGCAATTGCGCGAGCGCCGCTTTAAGTTCGGCAAATTCAGTAAATTCAGCGGGCAGCTCAATGGCCGTGGCATCGGCTTTACGCGCCGTCAGCAAACCCTCAGGGGTAAAGCGCTCCCATCCGGTTTTTATTTCGGCTTTTAAATCTGTGCTTTTATCCTGGCCGCTAGACCAGACTTTGAGGGTGTCCAGCCAAACGTTGTAATATCTGGGAGCGAGTTTTTGACCATTCCAGCCGTTTTTTTTATCGGCGGTTTGATCGTTCAGCCAGTCCCGCATGGTGTCGGCTTTCACATCCCAGCCTGATTTGAGCCTTACCAGCGTTTCTTCGCGCAGGGTGCTGGTGCGTGTCAGCACCGTCAACAGGGTATCGCCGCCCGAAATTTTTGGGATGTCCTGATTGATCAGCTCACGCATATCGGCGATCAGCGCATCCACATCGCGCCAGATTTTCAGTACCTGCGTGAGCGGTTCAGCACCTAAAGGGTAGCACGATAGCCGCCAGTAATCTTGTATCGCTGCTATGCGCATGGCCTCTTCATCGGCCACCAGTTCCTCGTCGAACAGGTTGCCACTGTCGAATGCGTGTTCTTTGAGCATGCGCTGACACCAGGCGTCTATGGTATGCACCGAGGCGTCGTCCATGCCCTCAGCAGCGGTGGACAGCGCCCATGCCGCCCGCTTGCGCAGCGCCTCGTCTTCGTATGAATTAATAAGTATATTCAAATACTTATTGTTTTCATTGACTTCCATTTCGCCCCTGAAGCACTGTGCCGCGTAGATTAATTGTGCGCGGATGCGATCGGATAACTCGCGGGTCGCGGCCCGGGTGAAGGTCATCACCAGAATTTCTGAAGGGCGCAGCGGGCGCTGAAAGCCGTGCTCTTTCCCGTGCCCCAGCACCAGGCGTAAATACAGCGCGGCGATGGTGTAGGTCTTGCCGGTTCCGGCACTGGCTTCGATCAGCCGGCTGCCCCACAGGTCGAAACTTTCGGGTTGTAAAATGGCGCTCATGCGGTCTCCTTTTTATCGCTGCTCTCGTGGAAGCTGGCGTTTACATGTTCATTCACCCATTCGAGCAGCGGGCCGTAGACCTCGCGCGTCAATGGCTCGAAGCGGCCCGACCCGGTGAGTGCTTCATAATCCGGATAGATTCTGGACATGCAGGGTTCATCCACCTCGCCACGTATCATGTGTCCGCCTTCATATTGGGCGGCGGGATTTTTTTCATCTAAATGTGCGATAGCGGTCTTGGGCGGCAGCGGCAGCGGGGCATTCATGCCGCTAAGCCAGAGCGCGAGCAGCATGGACAGCGTCTCCGTAGCTCGCGCCTGCGGCATGGGGGTGATGGTCACGGTGCCGTCGCGTCCTATCAGTTTGCCGGTTGCGATGACACCGCTGGCGGCCACCGCCAGACTGCGTACCCAGGGACCTAGCAGTTTGTCAGGCCGTGCTGACGGCTTTTCGCTTTTCTCCAGCAGATTGCCCGGATCCAGTTCCAGCCAGGCCAGTTGATCGGCGTGTTCGGCTACACCCCGGTGTAAATGGTCTATCCAGTCTTCGAGGATGACTTCACCCTGTTGTATCCGTATCGACTGGCGTTCTGCCGGATTCGGATAACGTGATTGCGCCTCATGCCAGGCATTCAGCATCTTGTGCAATACATCCCGCAACGACTTTTGTTCGATGTCGCCTAAGCCCTTGAAAGGCAGGGCGCCCGATTTGCGCAACTGCGTCAAGAACCGCTGGATACCGGCCGATTCCTGAGCCGGGTTTGCGGCGGCGGTCGCCAGCAGCGTCTTTATCAGCCCGTATTCCTGCAATCCGTCGACCGAAAAGCACTCTACGTCGTCGTTTTCTGCCAGTTCATCTGCAAAACTGACCAGCAGGCGTTTGCGGAAAAATGCCTTGACGGGTTTGCGCAGAAAATACGTCAGCTGATTGATGGTGAGCGGCACATCCGGCACGAAGGCGGCCAAAGGGACTGAAGCCTCAGTTGCGCCCGACGGGGATTGATGCATGTCCCGCCACTCGCGAGCGTGAGTAGAAAGCGGACTGCCCGCCTCGAAATAGCGCCGGCTAAAAGGTTGCAGCGGATGCGCGGTGGTACGTTCAGTCACAACTTCAGGTGCCCAGCCGGCACTCAGATAATCGCGCAACTGGGAAACCAGCACCGAGGGGGGGTGTTCGCTGTTGTCGCGCACGCTGTGGCCGCACCAGCTGACATAAAAAACGCGGCGGGCGGAGAGCAGGGATTCGAGCATCAGCTGTCTGTCATCGTCGCGGCGGGAACGATCGCCCGGGCGGCTGGTGCCGGGTAAGCCCATCAGATCGAAATCGCTGCGCATGCCAGGTCTAGGGTAGTCGCCATCGTTCATGCCCAGCAGGCAGACCACCTCAAACGGAATTGCGCGCATCGGCATCAGGGTGCAGAAAGTGACACCGCCCGCCCTGAAACGTTGGTTGAGGTTAGGTGTCTTGATCGTTTCCATCCAGGCGGTACCGGCCACCTTGAGCGGGACTGTGTCAGTAAATCCGGCCAGCTCGCACGCGCTGTGCCAGGCTTGCAGCCCGTCGTGCAAGGCGTCCAGCGCCTGTTGATCCGTCTCGGTCTCAGCCTTTGCGATGTCGGAGAGCAGGCTGCGGAAACGGGTTATCCAGATTTCAGGTGTTGCGGGTGTGCTGGCAATGTTCGACCAGTTCACCAGCGACTGCAACAGATGGGCAAGTGATCCCGCCAGTTCCGCCTCCAGCCCGCCGACTTCGGCGTAAGGTTCAATATCGCCATCCTGCGTGCTTGGCACCTGCCCGCTGGCATAACCCATCAGCATACGGCGCAGACCGAACCAGGCGCTGTTCTGCTCGCCACAGGCGGCCAGTCCCAGATCGCTGCGGTGTTGTTCATTGAGCCCCCAGCGTATTCCGGCTCCCGCCATCCAGAAGGTTAAGCGCGGCAGCGATTCCTGATCTATACCGAAGCGGGCCGCGATGGCGGGCAATTCAAGCAAATCCACCAGTTCGCTCATGCTGCAGCGCTGACAGGGCAGGCTCAGCAACCAGTCTATTGAGCCTATCAGCGGGTTGCTGGCCTTCGCGCTCATGTCGGCAATATCGTAGGGGATATATCTGGCATCGTTCGGTTTATACAGGCCGAATACCGCACGGATAAAAGGCGCCATCTGTTCGATGTCGGGCACCATTACGATGATGTCGCGCGGATTGAGGCTCTTACCCGGATCAGCCAGCAAATCGAGCAACTGGTCGTGCAGGATTTCCAGCTCACGCACGCGGCTGTGCGCGCTGTGAAAGACGATGGATCTATCTTCATCGGCGATCGGCGGCGCTTCGTGCTCGGACAAGGGCGTGAGGTCGCGGATGCGGTTCTGTACCTGTTTGAGCAAAGGCGTCTGCTCGTCATCAATGGTCTCGTCAAACAAGTCGATGCGCGCCAGATCGAACTGCTGGCGGCTGCGCTCTGCATCGTCGAATACATCGAGTTGGCGCACGAAGTCGCGCCCTTGACGCCCCCAGGATGCAAGCAGCGGGTGGGCGTGAGCGTGCATGTCTTCGAGCGGCATGTTGACCAGTTCGATATCCTTGCGCAAAGGTTGACGGCGGCGCTGTGAGCGCAGCAGTTCGCGTCCGTCCATGATGTCGCCCCAGTAGAACTGACAGGGATTGGGAATGGCCAGAATGATTTGGCTGTAAGGCGCGAGTGCGGCTAACGCCTGCAAGGTCGTCCAGGGAATCTGGCTCATGCCGAAGACGATCACGCGTTGCGCGATTTTTCCTTGCGGAGCGGAGGAAGTGAGTTTCGCCAGCACGCGTTGATGTAAACGGGGGCGGATACTTTGCCTTTGCTGCTCGTCCAGCATCTGGATGACTGCGCGCCACAACACCGGTTGCCAGCGCTGCTCATCAGGCAGATTGATGTGATTCCCGTTGGCCATAATCAGCTGGTCGACTCCTGTTTCCCATGCCTCCAGCCAGTCGGCGCGGTAGTTCTGGTACTGGTCGAATAGATCGGCCAATCGGGCGGCCAGTTGTAGTATCCGCTCCGGTTCATCACTTTTTAAAAAACCGGCAATCGGTACAAATTCGGTGAGTCCTGTCAGTTCCGGCAATATTTTCATCAACCGCCAGATCATCGGCACCTTGTCCAGCGGAGATTCGACAGGCACGGCCTCCCGTCCCAGTATCTGCCGGTAAGTGCGCCACAAGAAGCGTGAGGGCAACTCGACCCGGGTGGCGGCGCAGATACCAGCCCTGCGGGCCAGTTCCATTTTGATCCATTCCGCCATGCCGTTGCTCTGCACCAGGATGGTTTCCTCTTCCAGTGCGGGCAGGGGGTGGCGTTTTATCCATTCGATCACGATCTCGGCCAGATTCTCCGAGCGATTGCTGTGAAAGGCGATGAATCCGGGTTGCAGAGCTTGAGAGGGTGGCATTGTTTAGTATTTGAATTTTTTGTAAAAATTGTGATTTATCCGGATTCAGACTCGGTTTAAAACCCCGGCCTCAAGGCCGATGACAAATTGCTCATTTTCCGCGAAGCGGGAATCCAGCGAATTTAATCATAGCAGTGTTAACTGGAAATTTAACTTATACCTTGCAGATACTGCTGTGAATTCGGGCTGTTTAACGTAAAACTCGCGTAGCGATTCGTTTGCCCTTGCCCTCGCTTGCGGGGGAAAGTTGAAAAGGGGGAACGGGCATAGCGAGCTTCATTATCAGGGGTGGCATCATTGCCATGCCTGTTAGTGTGCTGTACATTGCTTGACATCCTCCCCCGCAAGGGACTTCCCACGAAACATGTCGCGCAAGCGCTCGTATTTCTGGATGAAAGGAAGGGGATTCCTACGGGTTCACGCGATGATTTGCGTGATACCTTCGGCGGGTTCCTGCTTCACAGAGCTGCCTGACTGCGCCAATTCTCCACAGACTAACAAGCGATGTCCTCGCTCTGGTGAAGCAACCAAGCATTCACTAGAGCGAGCAGAAAACGCTCGCAAAGTGCCTGCTTGTATCGCGCCGACCACATCGGCGTTATTCTCGTAGCCGCATTCCACACACTCGAACTTGGCTTGCGTCTGGCGATTATCCGCCGATACATGCCCGCATGCCGGACACGTCCGGCTAGTGTTGTGCGGGGGAACGGCTATTGTATGACGATCTTGAGCTGATCCGTAATCTGCGAAACCGCATCGCACATCATGACTTTACAAGCAAAGTAGCGAGCCTAGCTGGGGCTTAAACTAAAAAACGTTACAGTCACAAAATGCTTGATATTACGCGCCAGTCTGGTGTTGTGTGACTGTTGTGTGACGGGAACTTAATGCCTCGGAGGCGACGATGGAAGACAATAAGGTGACTGTAACAAAAAAGGGGCGAAAGCCAATATCCGGCCATCCAATGGATTCGGCAGCGCGACAGCGCAGAGCGCGCAGTTTTGCATTTGCGGCATTGTGTGACGGTAGTATCGCCAGCGAATGCTGGAGTTACAAAGAACTGGTCGAGCAGTTGCGCGAGTGTGGCTGCACAGAGACTCCGGACGGGGTTGCATACAATGACAGTGGTTTGGATTGTGATGCGCTGGATGAGGCTATGATGGACCTGCGAGAAGATTGATGAGTTTATATGGCGCATCATTAGTGTCCGGAGATTTAATCGAATAGATTCAATTGGTTATCATTTTTAGATTTGGTGATTTGTCTTTTAATATTTGTAACAACTTGATTTATTGGTGTTTTTTCGAAAAGCGTCAGGCTTAAAATTTGTAGAATTGTGTAAAGTGAAGCTTCAGTTTGGAGGCGTTTTTTCACGATAGCGACCAGCACATAAACGCTGATCGCGATCCAGATTTGCGTTTTGACCGCATTCTCGGTGGTGCCGTAGAACTTTTTGATGCGAAGATGCTGTTTGATCCATT
>Ga0208863_1000931_pt1 | contig 22066 bp, 23 predicted proteins | sample RifOxyD3_FD_184040 | JGI IMG/M metagenome (GOLD analysis project Ga0208863, IMG submission 184040) | Soil microbial communities from Rifle, Colorado - Rifle Oxygen_injection D3 (SPAdes) | ecosystem: Environmental > Terrestrial > Deep subsurface > Rock core/Sediment | place: Rifle, Colorado...
CCACAACCCATCTTGATAATATAAGAAGAAACAGTCTTGCACAAGAATTACACAATGTCAGGGGATGGTTTAATCAGTTATTTGTAATAAGTCATGATGATAGTTTTGAAAACATAACGGATAATATTATAAGAGTTGGAAATGACTGATTATGCTTGAGCCAAAGCTTGTAATAAATGCACTGGAAGAAAAAATAAATGATTTTTTGCAGTACAATATTGATTTTGCAAAAGAAAAGGACTTTATTGAACAGTCGTATGAAAAGTTTTGTTCCCAATCTTATGAAGATATGATTTTAAAAATTGAAGGTATAGCAAACCCGGGCGCAATTCCTTCAGAGGAGTTTAAAAAGTATCCTTCATTTATAGTTCCTTTTAACAATGAATTCAAAAACCATGAACAGGCACGGCAATGGGCTAAAAAAAATATTTTAAATAAAGTAACCGTATCTGTTGATGGAAGTCAGATACTTCCTGCAAAGTTTTTCTCTGTCCCTGTAGCTGTAATTCAGACAGGCTGGTTTATTTCTTATCATAATACTGAAGGAAAATATATAAAAGACATTGATTTTGAAGTTTTATCGCCAAAAGAAATCTTGTCAGGCAAGGTCAAAGGCAAATTATTCTCCGAAACAATTGTAAATATCAAAAGGTTTCAAAAAGAAGTTGATAAAATAATTGAGTTGATAATAGAGTTAAAAGACTTAAAACCTTTAATCTTTTTTGATGGTTCTTTTGTTCTGTCATTTGTTGATACTATGGAGGATAAAGAACTACAAGGTAAGTATAGAGATATTATTGTAAAACTTTTACAAACATCACAAGAAACACAGGTTCCTGTTATTGCTTACATTGATACAACAGCTTCCCGTGACATTTCAACCCTTTTAACCAAATTTGATTCGCAGGAGAATAAAGAAACTAATTTCAGTGATGTTAATTTATTAAGCTCCAAAATGAAATGGGGAGACAGAAGTATATTTTTTACATGTGCAAGAAAAGGAATACTCGAGGAATATGGAGATTATAAAAGAGGAATAGGATTTTGTTTTTTTAAATCCAATAATTCGAATCCGGCAAGAATTGATATTCCTAAATGGATATTTGATAAAGGCTGTATTGAAAATATTATTGATATAATACGTGCAGAAGTAATAATAGGTACAGGTTATCCTTATACTATAGAGACCGCAGATGTTACGGCTGTTATAAGAGGTGAAGACAGAGAACGTTTTTATAAAATCTTTCAGGAATTTATTGAAAAACACAATTTGGATTTAAAAATATCTAAAAAAGCGGTAAGTAAAATAAGGAGGCGGTAATTTGTTAATAGGTAAAATAATAAGTTCAAGTTCTCATCTGAATTATATATGCAGGGTTTACACAGATTTTGAAATAACTAATCCTCCCCAAGTCTGCGACTATAAACTAGGTCAATTTGTTAAAACAAAAAATGGAACTGTGGGTGTTATTGCCAATTTTGAACTCTTTAACCCTGCGTTTGGCAATCTGGGGCCGAGATTAACAACACCGGCACAAGAAAACCTTATATTTTCTCCTGATTATATGAATGAACAGGCAACTCTTGTTCATGTTATCCCGCTGGGTGCGTTAAAAAAAGATTACGGAGAACACTCAATCCCTTTGGAAATTATTTCTTTAAACTCAGAAATTTATACTCTTGATGAAGATGAATTTAAAAAATTCCATATTGATAAAGACGGCAATTTTTTTACTGAATATTTTGTATATTTAATGGAAGAAAAATGTTTTTTAAATTATCAGCTTTCGATCAATATAATAGAAAATCTAAAAAATATATTTACAGAACAGGTGGCAAAGCTCGAAATTCTTAAAGAAATATTGAGCTGGAATTATATAATTTCCAAAATGAGGATTTAATTATGGATATTTTAGGAAGAGTAAAGGGCCCGGGTGAAATAACACAGACTTTTACATTTATTACGCCTGACAGATATTTAAGTAAAATCGGGGAATTTATATATTATAAAGAAGAATTGGATGACAAAGAATATAAAGTAATAGGAATAATAAATAAAAGGACTATTATTAAAATAATACCTGATATATTTTCATCTAACCCTTCCATTTCACCTGATTGTATATCGTTTATACTGGGGTATAAAAAGTCTAATCCCGAACTTTATGAGATTGAAGTAAAAATAATGGGATATTTTGATAAAGACTTAAAAAGTTTTATTAATCCCAGAATTTCGCCAGTGCCGGGAAAGCCTGTTTATATAGTTGAAAGCGATTATTTACAGGAAATACTTAGTGATAAAAAAGCAGGAGAACCGGGTTCTGCCAAAATTGGCTATTTATTGACCCGTCAAAAAGATGAAGTTCCGGTAATTCTTGATGTTAAAGAATTTGTAAGCACTCATCTTGCAATACTCGCAGGCACGGGAAGCGGCAAGAGCTATACAGCCGGTGTATTGCTTGAAGAACTTTTAAAATTTTATAACAGAGCGGCCGTGCTTGTTATTGACCCTCATAATGAATATGGAACTCTTGGCGGGATTCAGGATATGAAATCTTATGAGAATGAAAGATACAGACCGGCTGTTCAAATTTATAAAGCAGACAAAATAAAAGTAAGGTACTCTTCTTTAGAACTTTCTGACATAAAATATCTTCTTCCCAATCTTACGGAAAAAATGAACAGTTATTTAAATCAGGCATACAGAAACATGCAGAAAACTTTAAATTTAATGAACACAAAGGAATGGGCGATTAAAGACTTAATAAACGAACTTGAAAATATGACAGAAGAAGAAGATTCGACTGTGACAGCTTTAAAATGGAGACTGGAAAGCAGGCTGGGGAAAAAACTTTTTGACCCAAATCTTGAAATAAGTTTAAAAGAAATTTTTAAACCCGGTAAATGTTCAATACTTCAATTGGACAGGGTAGACATAGAAGACCAGCAGATTGTTGTTGCCACTCTTTTGAGACGCATTAATAAAGCCCGGATAGATACTACTTTAGGCAAGACAGATTCTGAAAGCGAAAATTATATTAATTATCCTGTATTTATACTTATAGAAGAGGCACATAGATTTGGGCCTGCAAATGCAAATATAATAACAACCAATATATTAAAGAGTATTCTTGCAGAAGGAAGAAAATTCGGAATTGGAATGGGCCTTATTTCACAGCGTCCCGGAAAACTCGATTCTGATATGCTGTCGCAATGTATGACACAGATAATAATGAGAATAGTTAACCCAATAGACCAGAATTCAATTGCTGCAGGAGTTGAAAGTATCGGAAGAGAACTTCTTGCTGAACTTCCGGGGTTAAGCAAAGGGCAGGCAATAATAGCCGGTGTATCATTAAATACTCCTTTGCTTGCACAAATAAGAAAAAGAGAAACAAGTCACGGCGGGCAGTCGTTTGATGCTCCATTAGTATGGCTGAATTATGAAGAAGATAAAGCGGTTTACACGGGCCCCAAACCACCGAAACAAAACGGAAATATAAGAATTTAACTATTACACTACTATAACTTTATGGTGTGTGAAGAATTGCTTTTGCATAAAAAAATCTGGCAATCAATACCTTTCAGATATGCTATAATCAGAATTGAGGAAAATTAATCGGGCAATTTATCGAATCCGCAGAATGGAAAGGCAGTATAAAATGAAATTTATAAGGAAACCAAAAATTTATCTTGAAACAACACTATGGAATTTCATGTTTACAGATGATGCACCGGAAAAACAGGAAATCACACAAAGATTTTTTCAACAGTTGGACCTTTACGAAATATTTATTTCTGACTTAGTTCTTGCAGAATTACAACAAACATTGGAACCAAAACGTAGTGATATGATTGATTTGATTAATAGTAAAAAACCTGCTATATTAGAAATATCAGAAGAAGTAGAACAATTAGCCCAAAAATATATTGAAGCAGAAATTCTAACAGATAAACACAAAAACGACATTTTACATATAGCTGTTGCTGTAGTAAATGATCTAAATATGCTTATTAGCTGGAACATGAAACACATAGTCAGAGTCAAAACCCGTCAGGGAATTAACGCTGTTAACAGGCTTTTTGGTTATAAAGAAATAGAAATTGTAAATCCGCAGGAGATTGTAGAGTATGAATAAAATAAAAGAGTCAAAGGCTTTAGACGAAATCTATAAAATTAGAGAGCAATACTACGAAGAGACAAAACATTTATCACCGCAAGAATTAATAAAAAAAATAAGACAAGACAGTGAAGAAGTAATTAAAAAGTATGGCTTAAAACTTCCAAGACTTAAAAAAGTCAGAAGGTAGATTTTAGGAGGAGTTTTTATGACACCACAAGAAGCATTTATTAAGGCAACCAAAGTTCGGGCCAAAGCTTATTTTTATATTTTTGATGAATTTAGAAAAGAATTGGGCGAACAAAAGGCAAAAGAAATATTTTCACGTGCAATTTATCGTCTTGGAGAGGACAACTCAAGTAAATACAGTGAAGCTGCAAAACAATCGCCAAAAGAACTTGGTAAAGAGTTTTGTGCTGATGCTGTTGGGAGAGAAGTATTTAATAAAAAAGTAATTGGTGCTAATGATAAACATGTACAACTTGAAATGAAAAGTTGTCCGTTGGTCCAAACATGGCAAGAAATGGGGCTTTCAAAGCAAGAAATAAAAACAATGTGTGATATTGCCTATAATGTGGATTTCGGAACAATGGAAAGTCTGGGGTATAAACTTTCTTTTCCCTCACGTTTAGCCTGTGAACAGGATAGTTGTATTCTGGAAATAGTAACCATTTAGCCACAAATTTTGACACCACCTGAATAACACTGTAAAATTTATTTATATTCATTCCTAAAATTTAGATAATTATAGGGAATTCCCTTTAGAAAGAGAAAACAAAAATGAAAGAAGTTATTTTAATAATCCTTGACGGATGGGGAATCAGGGAACAAAAAGAAGCTAATGCCATAAAACTCGCCAATACGCCTAATATGAATGATTTTTACAGCCGATTTCCCCATACTACTTTAACTGCGTCAGGTGAAGCTGTAGGGCTTCCTGAAGGATTAATGGGCAATTCAGAAGTAGGCCATTTAAACATAGGAGCAGGAAGGGTTGTTCATCAGGAACTTACAATTATTAATAAATCAATTCAGACAGGTGAATTTTTTAAAAATCCGGTAATTGTAAACGCGGTAAAACACGCAAAACAAAACAATTCTGCCCTGCATTTGCTCGGACTTGCTTCTGATGCCGGGGTTCACAGTGTTTTACCTCATTTATACGCAATTTTGAAACTTGCCAAAATGAATGAACTTGATAAAGTCTATCTCCATGCTTTTACAGATGGAAGAGATACTTCACCGACAAGCGGAATCGGATTTATTAAAGCCATAGAAAAAAACATGAAAGAAATCGGTGTTGGTAAAATTGCCACTGTAGGGGGCAGATATTACGGTATGGATAGAGATAACCGCTGGGAAAGAATAAAAAAAGCTTATTATGCTATTGTCCGTGGAATCGGATTGAAAGCGGATTCTGCCCCGGAAGCTGTTGAGCAGGCATATAAAAGATTTGTTGATAATAAACAGGAAACAGATGAATTTATCCAGCCGACTGGAATAATTAATGATGGGGATGCGGCTATTTTCTTTAATTTTCGACCTGACAGGGCAGCAGAAATAACCCAAACTTTGATTGACCCGGATTTTAAAGAATTTGACAGGGTAAAATTCCCCCACATTTATTATGGCTGTTTTACTGAATATAAAAAAGCATTCAACTTACCTGTTGCCTATCCGCCGGTTGATATGTCAAATATTTTGGCAGAAGTTTTAAGCAACATGAAAATAGCCGAGTTTCGTACTGCTGAAACTGAAAAATTCAGGCATGTTACTTCATTCTTTAATGGTTCACGTCTTGAACCTTATCCATTTGAGGACAGAATTCTTGTGCCATCCCCCAAAGTTGCAACTTATGACATACAACCGCAAATGAGTGCCGCACATGTTGCATTGACTACCATTAATGCCATCAGGTCAAAAGAATACCCCTTTATTGCCATAAATTTTGCTAATCCTGATATGGTAGGACATACCGGAATTTTAGATGCAGTTATAAAAGCAATAGAAATGATTGATTTTTGTGTGGGCCAGGTTGTGGATATTGCAAGAGAAATGAACAGAACAGTTCTAATAACAGCCGACCATGGCAATGCAGAAGAAATGATTGATGCTGATGGAGGTCCTCATACGGCTCATACAACCAATCCGGTTCCGTTTATTTTAATAAATGATGAATATAGAGGCATATCTCTACGTAATGATGGTATATTAGCCGATATTGCCCCTACTATCTTAGATTTAATGGAACTTGATAAACCAAAAGAAATGACCGGATATAGTTTGATACAGACGTAATCACATATTAAAAAAAATATGTGAATAAATACCGATTTTGTGGTATAATATATATAGAGATGTTAAATTTTACCAGAAAAAAATAGGAGAAGAATATGCCCGTACAACCGGTACAATCAGTAAGAGCAAATCCTAAGTCTCAGACAGAGACTAAACCAGCTAATGTGACAGAACAAAAAACAGCTGTTCAGACAAAAAGTACACAACATCAGACAATGTTTGATTCTCCACAGGCAAAAGCCGCAGCGACCAAAGAAGGAAGCGGAACAACTCAATCACAGACTCCTGCCGGTCAGTCAAATGTTTATCACTCGCAGGAAACAAGCAGACAGGCTATGGATATAAGACCACCGGGAGAAGATAAAGCCCAGTTTAAGGGAGATGCATATAATCCTGCATCTACTATTTTAAGAGGACAGGAAACAGAAAAAAGAGAATCTCAAGACAAAGTAAACAGAGATAAACGGGAAAAAGGCGGCAGAGATGGCAGAAGCGGTGGCGGGTCAAAAAGAGGATTACAGGATATTATCCCGCCTCAGAGACGTTCAACGGTTCCTATAATGGGTTCTATTGTAATGGATGGACAGACACAGGATATGTTTATGCCTGCAAGTGCTGAACAAAAATTTTCAACAAGAGAACGAACCCTTACCGAACAACTAAAAGAATATGGACTTGGTGCTCTCGGTTCATCTGTTTTTACAGCAGTCGGGGCAAATGCAGACCCTAATGCGGAATTCGGAATAGGGGCAAATCTGCAAAAAGTTCTTTTAAACCAAATTGTAGAAGCAATGGGGGACACGCCTGATATTCTATCCGCTGAATATCGTAAAATAGTAAGAGAAATAATACAGGGCACTCTTCAGGCTGCTAAAGCAAATGATATTCGTATACAAGAAGCTATTAAAATGGTTATAACCGGTTTAATGGCAATATCTCCTCATGACGATGACCCTAAAATTATGGCAGAAGCGTTGAAAATAATGGCATCTGAAGTTATATACGGAAAATTAAACATAGGTTATTCCATGAAACTTGCTGCTTATGCTTTAGGCGGTTCTTTATTCATGTTATCCATTTATTTCAAAAATTATCAGCGACGGTTAGAATATACCAAACAACTTGACCAGAAACTTAAATATGCCTGTAATGACGGGATATGGGAAGCAACAGGTGAAATAACGGGTTATTCGGAAACTCATGCACGGGCAAACACCGATAGATTTGTTGCAGGTCGTATTGAAGAAGAAAAGAATTTTCAAAAAAATCTGGTAAAGGGCATATTCTTAATGCCTATTAAAAAGTTGGAAAACGTTTCATTTATTCAAAAAATTCTTTTAAAGGCAAAATCAGGAATGGCTAGAAAATAATTGCATAATTTTAGTAAAACGACTTACCGCAAAATATGAAATAATAGGATGAAAGCAGAGATGAAAAATTTGTATCCTCTCAAAAAGTGGTTGTCATGTCATGCTGAATTCATTTCAGCATCTAAAATCGAGATTCTGAAACAAGTTCAGAATGACATAATATTGAGAGGATACAAAAATTTAATAAATTGCATTTTCATAATTTTTTTAACCTTTTTATTCATAACTACTAACAGCATGGGACTGGCTAATCAAAATCCCGGACAGGAATATCGAAGTCCATTGCTTAAAGACGTTCAAACACTTGACCCTGTTTATATTTCAGACCCGTATTCTTATGAAGTGGCAAGTCAAATTTATAATGGACTGGTTACTTATAGACCTGTTGTAAAGAATAAAAAAGAAACATTACTTGATATAATTCCGGATTTGGCAGAAAAATGGAGTATCTCTGATGACAGATGCACATATACTTTCCAGTTACGTAAAGGAATTAAATTCCATAATGGCAGAATGCTTGAAAGCAGGGATGTAAAAAAATCTTTTGAGCGTATAATAGACCCTCGTAATGAATCAGCAGGCTCATGGACATTACAATTTTTACCAATAGTTGGTGTAGAACAATTTCAGGAAGACTGTATGGCAGATTTTCCCACACCTGATTTAAGCGGTATACAGATTGTAGATAATAATATTGTAAAAATAATTTTGAAAAAACCTGTTCCTTATGCATTGTCTATTCTTGCAATGCCATATTATTATGTTACTCCTACGGAAGAAATCTTTAAATGGTGGAAGCGTTATGGAGAGCATCCGGTTGGAACCGGTCCGTATAAATTACAGGAATGGCAGAAAAAGAAATCTCTTACATTAATAAAAAATGATTTGTATTTTGAACAAAATCTGCCTTCCATACCAATATTAAAATATTTTTTGTATCCAACTGAAACCGAAAGTTTTAATGCATTTAAACAGGGAAAACTGGAACATTCCCTTTTACCTAAAAATGAATTTTTTAATGTAATAAATGATCCTGAATGGAATAAAATCGGAGAATATAAATTATTGGAAAAAGAATTTTTAAATGACAGGGAAAAATCATTTATTTTAAAAGCTCCTTTATCTTCTATTATTGAATATATAAGTATGGATACCACTACTTTCCCATTTACTGAAATTAAAGTGAGGCAGGCCTTTAACTATGCTATTGACAAATATAAATTAGTCGAAAAAAGATTGAATTATCAGGCTACGGCATTAAAAGGTATTATTTCAGGTGAAATGCCATTTCTTTCTCAAAACAACGATAATATTCCCTATCCGTATAATCCTGCAAAAGCAAAAAAATTATTACGTGAGGTAGGCTGGAAAGATATTAATTTAGATGGTTTTATAGAACCGCCAAAATATACTGAAGATATTGTTTTATGGTATGATAAAAATAAAGAGATACAAGAAATCTGTGAAGCAATACAAAGTGATTTAAAAGACATAGGAATAAAAATTGTAATTAAAGAGCAAAAACATCCTTTTTATATTCAAAAGTCAAAAGGGTATAATTTATCATTTTTTTATGCAAACTGGATACCGGATTTTCCTGATTTATCAAGAATTTTCAATCCGCTTTTTTATTCGTCCGAACAAAATAACACGAGCCACTTTATTGATAAAAAAGTAGATGAACTTTTAGAAAAGGCAGAAAATACAATAGATGAACCGGGACGATTAGAGCTTTATTCACAAGCAGAAAAAATTATAATCGAACAGGCTCCTTTTATATTTTTATGCCAACCGGTAATTTATAAAATTCTTCAGCCCTATGTTATCGGACAACAAATTCATCCGGTATTGCCGAATTTAATGAAATTGGTTAGTTTTTCATAATTATAAAGCCCACTAACTCGCATTCCTTGTCACCCTGAACTTTTAACATAATATTGAGAAGATATTTTTTTTGGTAACTCTTGACAAAATTTCCATAATTGGCTATAATACCAAATAGGAAAATATATTATGAAAAAAGAAACAAAAACAAAGTTTGAATTACGAGCCAAAATTATTAAAGCGTTTGCGCATCCTACCAGATTGTTTATCATAGATGAACTTTCCAAGGGAGAAAGATGCGTATGTGAACTTACTGATATGGTAGAAGCTGATACGTCAACTATTTCAAAACATTTATCCATTATGAAAAATGCAGGAATACTTAAATCCGAAAAACGTAACCTGATGGTATATTATAGCCTTAAATGCCCATGTATTCTTGAATTTTTAAGTTGTATAGAATCAGTTATAAAAACCAATGCTCAGGAACAATTGGATTTTACAATTAATATAAATGAATAAATCCCACTATGTCCCCCTTTAATAAAGGGGGATTAAAGGGGTTGGCAATTTACCAGCTTAACAGAAAGAATAATAAATTATGGACTGGAAAAGTGAGTGGAAACCACTCTTAATTATCATAGCAGTATTTTTGTTGTGTTTTTATCTGCCTGTTGGAATACCACGCTTTGACAATGCAATAATGGAAGGTCTGTATCTGGTTAAATGGTATGCACAGGAACATGTTTTACTTTGTTTGATTCCAGCCTTTTTTATCGCAGGAGCAATATCCGTATTTGTCAGTCAGGCATCTGTAATGAAATATTTAGGCGCCAAGGCAAATCAGATTCTGGCTTATGCCGTAGCATCCGTTTCAGGAACAATTCTTGCTGTCTGTTCCTGCACGGTTTTACCTCTTTTTGCCGGAATATATAAAAGAGGAGCGGGAATAGGCCCGGCAACAGCATTTCTTTATTCGGGACCTGCAATTAATGTACTGGCAATTATTATGACAGCCCGTATTTTAGGATTTGAAATCGGTCTTGCAAGAGCTGCCGGAGCAATTTTATTCAGTATTGTAATAGGTTTATTAATGCATTTTATCTTCCGCAAAGAAGAAAAAGAAAAGGCAGACGCTCAGATGATGTTACCTGAACCGGAAGTTAAACGGACTCTCTGGCAAAATATCATATATTTTGGAATAATGGTCGGGATATTAATATTTTCTAACTGGGCAAAGCCTGATGAGACAATAGGTTTATGGTATGCTATTTACTCATATAAATGGATTATTACATCTATATTATCTGCAATTTTTGCTTTTATTCTTGTCCTCTGGTTTTCATTAGAATGGTGGAAAATTCTTTTAGCAGCTATACCAGTAGCTGTTTTAGCTTTTATCTTCCCTGATAAGCCACTTATAGCTTTTAGTATCGGAATTATTGGGCTTTCAATCATAACAAGTACGAACAAAGACGAACCCGGAGAATGGTTTAGTGTTACATGGGATTTCACAAAACAGATTACACCGCTTCTTTTAATGGGTGTATTGATTTCTGGCATACTTTTAGGCAGACCCGGCAATGAAGGTATAATCCCTTCTGAATGGATTAAAAATTCCGTTGGGGATAATTCGTTGTCTGCAAATCTTTTTGCATCTATAGTTGGTGCATTTATGTATTTTGCAACATTAACCGAGATACCGATTTTACAGGGGTTAATCGGGAGTGGTATGCACAAAGGTCCGGCTTTGGCATTATTATTGGCGGGACCTGCACTTTCATTGCCAAGTATGCTGGTTATTAACAGTATTATGGGTACTAAAAAAACCTTTGTTTATATTTTATTGGTAGTTATAATGGCAACAATAACAGGAATGATTTATGGAACAATATTTTAATATCTATATTTCTTCTCCCTATTTCCCATCTCCTGCCAGAAGAGAGGGCAGGGTGAGGAGGGAGGGAGAGGAAAAAGCATGTCCTGAGCGAAGTCGAAGGGAAAAAGGTGACAAAAAATGAGTAATACAAACAAAAAACGGCTTTCATTATTAGACAGGTATCTAACTTTATGGATATTTATAGCAATGGCTATTGGAATAGGAATAGGATATTTTGCACCCGAAGTAACAAAAATCATTGCAGGGTTTAAAATAGGAAAAACTACATCTATCCCTATTGCCATCGGTTTAATATTAATGATGTACCCGCCTTTGGCTAAAGTGAAATATGAAGAAATGGGAAGGGTCTTTCAAGATAAAAAGGTTTTAATTCTTTCTCTTGTGCAAAACTGGATTATAGGGCCGATATTAATGTTCATTCTCGCTGTTATATTTTTACGTCATGCTCCTGACCTTATGTATGGAGTTATTCTTATCGGTCTTGCACGTTGCATTGCAATGGTAATTGTATGGAATGATTTGGCAGAAGGGGATTGTGAATATTGTGCGGCTTTGGTTGGTTTAAATTCAATATTTCAGGTGTTTTTCTTTTCAATTTATGCGTATATATTTATTACTGTGCTTCCGGCATGGTTGGGTATATCTGAAGGACTTAAAGTTAATATTACAATAGGACAGATTGCCCAAAGCGTATTTATTTATCTTGGTATACCTTTTCTCGCCGGATTAATTACCCGTTTTAGCCTTATAAAACTAAAAGGTAAAAAATGGTATGAAGAAAAATTTATTCCTAAAATAAGTCCGATTACATTAATTGCATTACTTTTTACAATTATAGTAATGTTTTCTTTAAAAGGTAATTATATTGTTCAACTTCCATTAGATGTTGTCAGCGTTGCAATTCCATTACTCTTTTACTTTTTGCTTATGTTTTTCATAAGCTTTTATATGTCTCATAAAATGGGAGTAAATTATAAAATAACAACAACACTTTCTTTTACTGCGGCAAGTAATAATTTTGAACTGGCAATAGCAGTAGCCATAGTAGTGTTTGGTCTTGAATCAGGAGAAGCATTTGCCGCAGTCATTGGTCCACTTTTGGAAGTACCTGTATTAATATTGCTTGTAAATGTGGCATTAAAATTTAGAGAAAAATATTTTAAACAATAAATTCCCATAGATATTATGGGAGCAGGCTATGCATTACCCTCCCCTGATGGATAGCTAAATTACCCCCTCCCTTGATGGGAGGGGTAGTGGAGGGTGAAAAATAGGTATTAGTAAAATTATTTAGAAAGGGAAAAAATGAAAAAATTACAAATTCTTGGAAGTGGTTGTCCTAAATGCCATAAACTGGCAGAGCTTACCGAACGGGCGGCAAAAGACCTTGGCATTGAGTATGAAATTGAAAAGGTAACGGACATTAATCAAATCACATCGTTTGGAGTTATTATGACTCCGGCGTTAGTGGTTGATGGGCACGTTAAGGTGTCAGGTAAAGTGCCAAATGTAGAAAGTATAAAAAAACTTATTTCATGATTTGTTAATGGTAGGGACGACCATTTATGGCGTCCTAAAGGAAAAACATAAATGAACTTAACTGTTATTTTTATAAATATTTTTGCTCTTGCTTGTCTTGGTTTTGCCTTTATCAAAGATAGAAAGAAAACCAAGCAAGCTCTCATTGTGGCTTTAAAATCTTTTTTCCGTATTCTTCCATCTATTTTTATGATAATAATCATCATAGGTTTACTTTTGGGTTTTATGCCACAAAGTACGATTTCTAATGTTATGGGCGTAAAATCAGGCTTTATTGGAATCCTGTTTATTGCAGTGTTAGGAACAATTTTATTTATCCCCGCTATAATTGCATTTCCTTTAGCCGCCTCGCTTCTTAGAAATGGAGCATCAATAACCGGAATTGCAGTATTTATTACCACTTTAACAATGATAGGAATAGTATCCTTACCATTGGAAATAAAGGAAATGGGATTAAAAATCGCTCTGCTTAGGAATGGATTGAGTTTTATTATTGCGATTATTGTTGGTCTAATAATGGGGATAATACTATGAATGAAGCAGAAAGAGAAAGACCCAAAAAAACAATGACCCGTAATTGGTCTCTTTTAGGCATAGTTTTACTCATTGGTATAGTCCTTGTATTTTCTTTCCCTGATAAAAAAGGTGAAGTGATTGCCATATCGCTGGAATTTTTTATTGAAATGATTATGATACTCCCTGCCGTAATGGTTTTGATGGGATTTTTTACAGTATGGGTTTCAAAAGAAATGACCATGAAATATTTAGGTAAAAGCTCCGGGATTAAAGGAATTTTGCTTGCTATATTTTTAGGGTCAATGCCAACAGGACCTCTTTATGTTGCTTTCCCTGTGGCTGCTGAATTAAGAAAAAAAGGAGCTAGTATTTCTAACATTATTATTTTACTTTCTGCCTGGTCATGTATAAAAATTCCTCAGGAAATGGTGGAATTGCAATTTCTTGGATTAAACTTTATGGTATCAAGACTTCTTTTAACAGTTATTTTTATAATCATTATGGGGCTGTTGATAGAAAGAATAATTGAATATGACAATAAAAAAGAATAAATTACGAGTTTAAAATCATGGAAATTTTTGATTTGAAAACAATGAAATCTCATTCTTACGAGGAAAGAGACAAAAATGTATTTTATAATGTCAAGGAATTTAAAACAAAAATTATTGAACTTCCAATAAATGGAGAGATGCCAGCTTGTGAAATGGCTTCTTATGTTATTTTTTATGTAATTGAAGGAGCAGTTGAAGTAAAAATTAATCAGGAAAAAATAATTATAAAGGAAGGAGAATGTCTTATTACTGAGCCAGCTGTTATATCAATGGGAACAAAAAATGGAGCTAAACTAATGGGAATACAAATAGCAAAAAATTGAATTTAAAAGTAATATTAAGGAACCTGATTTTGATTCTTTCGTCTGGAAAATTATTAGGAGCAATATAGGTGAAAAATTTAGAAAAAAGAAACATTATATTAAAAACTAATTATTTGTATCTTCTCAAAAAATTGTTGTTTTGTCATGCTGAATTTATTTCAGCATCTAAAATCAAGATTCCGAAACAAGTTGCTAATGACAGTGTAACTAATGTGTCATTTCGACTGAAAGGAGAAATCTTAAGTGTTGCAAGATCCCTCACATGCGTTCGGGATGACATATTGAAAAGATACAATTATTTTATAGTTTCTATTTTGATAATCAGCATTATAATTTTTAATTTTTGTAATAAATCTTCTGCTGATTCAAATATTTTAAATTTAGCTGAATCACTTACACTGGAACAATGTATTGATATTGCACTTATGAATAATCCCGATATAAAAATTAATGAACAGATGATCAAAGAATATACAGCTAAAAAAGATATGGTATCCGGCACATTATTCCCTAATATTAAAGGAACAGCCGGTTATACACATTACTTAGACAATCAACGTTTTATACCTGTTCGATCGTTAAATGAGCCGGGGCTTTTTACCAATGATATGGTTAGTGGTGAATTTATCATACAAATGCCTATCTTTGACGGAGGAAAAATTATCAATGAGATTAAATCTATTGAATTACTTCAACAAGCACAGGAACATTTATTATCTCAGACTAAAAAACAATTGATATTCAACATATCCAGTGTTTATTATTCAATATTAAAACAACAAATGCTTATAGAAAGTTTGGATTTTTCTTATAGTAACCTGAAAGAACATCTAAAAAAAACAATAGCTTTAAAAGAAGCAAAAAAAGCTGCTAAAGTTGATATTTTACGAATTGAAGTCAGATTATCTGATATTGAGCATAAATTATTAAAAGAAAAAAATGAGATTATTATTAAACAAATTTTTTTAATAAATCTTTTAGGAATAAAACAAACAGATTCTTTTATAAAACTAAAGGGAAATCTTCAGGAAATAAATTTAGAAAATATAAATACAGATATTGAACAAAATTTAAACAAAGCCTATAAAAACAGATCTGATTATAAGCAAGCAATAAAAGAAGTTCAGGCTCAGGAGAAAAAATTAGAATCAATAAAATCTGTTTATATACCGGATATAATTTTACAGGGGTCTTACGGATTAAAATGGGCTCCGACATCAACCGAACAACAAACAGGAGCAAGTAATTTAGATGATGCAGGGAAAATAGCTGTTTTTCTTACTATGCCGATTTTTGACTGGAATGTAATTGGTTCACAGATAAAACAGGAAGAATATAAGCTTAATGTAAAACAGGAAATAGTCCGTAAAATAGAGCTTAAAATTAATCTTGAAGTTGAAACAGCTATTCTTAATATAAAATCCAATCTTTCTCAAATAAAAGCACTTGAAAAATCTATTGAACAGGCAAAAGAATCATTGAACATAGAGCAAAATAAGTATGAATTGGCAAAAGGCACCATTATTGATGTTCTTGATGCCCAGGCTGAATTACTTAACGCTCAAACCAATTATTATAATTCTCTGGCAAATTATAAAATTTCTGTTGCTCAGTTAAATTTAAGCTGTGGAGGCGAAGAATGAAAAAAATGTATCTTCTCAAAAAACAGTTGTCTTGTCATCCTGAATTTATTTCAGGATCTAAAATCGAGATTCTGAAACGAGTTCAGAATGACATAATATTGAGAAGATACAAAAAAATATTTAAAGCTATTTTTATATTTTTGTTATTACCAATTATCATAATTTCGGGTTGTAAACAGGATAAAAATTTAGAACAACCCGATAAAAAAATGATTCCTAAAGTAAAAGTGGTCAAAGCTAAAATAAGTAAGATTTCAAAAATAGAGAAACTGGTCGGTGAAATAGCGGCTAAAAATAAGGTTACTATAAGCTCTACTGTTGAAGGACCTATTGTGTTTTGTCCATGGAACGAAGGAGATGCAATCTTAAAAGGGACAAAACTTGTCCAGATCAGACGACCTTCATATGAAAAAGAAGTAGATGTAGCTGCTGCTTCACTTTTGTATTCTGTATCAAAGCTTAAAGACTTAAAAGCAGGTTTCAGACCCGAAGAAATATCTCAAATAAAAGAAAATATAAAAGAAATTGAAGAATCCATGAACTTTGCCAGAAATGATATGGATAGAATTGAAAAACTGGTAAAAAATGGAGCATTATCTGAAGAATCTTTTGATAAAGCTAAAGTTACTTATACAAAATACAAAACTCAGCTTGAATCAACAAAAGAGCGTCTTAAAATTTTTGAAAAAGGTCCAACAAAAACAATGGTAGCTGTTCAGGAAGCTGCTGTAAGAGAGGCAAGAGAAAAACTTTTTTTAACAAAGACAAAATTATCAGAGTGTATCATTAGTTCTCCATTTAATGGTGTTATATCTAAAGTTTATGTAAAAACAGGAGATACAGCTGCTCCCCGTTCTCCTTTACTGGAAATATATGATCCTTCATCGCTTGTAATTCAGTTCGCTGTTTCAGAAATAAATGCAATGGATATTTACAATGGCATGGGAATAGATGTAACTATTGATGCTTATCCTGATATAAAATATAAAACCCGGATTATCAGAGTCTATCCTCAGCTTGATCAAAACACCAGGACCAGAACTGTTGAAGCTAAATTTACAAATTCTATAAAAATTATACAGGGAATGTTTGTTAGAATTGATTTACCTTTAAAAACTTTTGAAAAAGCTGTTGTAATACCGGAAAGTGCTGTTATCACAAAACCAAATAATGAAAATGTTGTTTTTGTTGTAGATAAAGATAAAGTTGTTATGAAAACTGTAAAAATCGGGATTGAACAGGATAACTCGGTTCAAATATTACAGGGGATAAAACCCGGTGATATTGTAGTTACACAGGGCAATGAAAAACTTAAAGAGAGAGCAGAAGTTCAAATTATGGGTCAAAAAAATAAGGAATCAAAATGAAAATCACGGAAAGTCTCTTAAAAAGACCTGTAGCTGTAATCGTTTTAATTATTGCAATTTTTGTAATAGGCTTGTTTAGCTTTCAACAATTAGAAGTAAATTATTTGCCTGATATTACCTATCCTATGATTAAAGTTCATATATGGTGGAGAGGTGCCACTCCTGAAGAAATCGAGACGAATATAGCCGAGCCAGCCGAACGTGTAATCTCTACCATAGATAACCTTGATTATATTGAATCATCAAGTATAGAAGGTATGTACACTTTGTTGGTTAATTTTAAATATGGAATAAATATTGAACAAGCTTATCAGGATGTTATTGCTGCTATGGGAAGAGTAACCAGGCAACTGCCAAAGGATATGGATCCTCCTGTTATATTTAAGGCTGATCCTTCTCAACTTCCTGTTATGGAATTAACAATTTCTTCTGATAAACGTAATCTTGTGTATTTACGTGACTGGGCTGAAAATTGGCTTGTTGATCAAATTTCAACCGTAAATGGAACAGCCGGGGCTGAGGTTGTCGGAGGTTTAAAAAGAGAAATAAGAGTTCATCTTGATATACAAAAACTCCTTGTCTATAAGTTAGATGCTTTTAAAATAGCAAAAGTATTAGCCAGTGAAAATAAAGAAATGTTTGCCGGAAGAGTAACAGTAAAAGCCAAAGAAATAATAGCCCGGACAATGGGAGAATTTCAAAGTGTGGAAGAAATAGAAAAAATTGTTATTTCTCATAAATCAGGAGGAAGGAATATATATTTAAAAGATATAGCCACCATTGAAGACTCTCATGAAGAAATGCGTGTTAATACTCGTTTTAAAGGTAAGCCCTGTGTAAAATTAAATATACTTAAGCAGGCAGATGCAAATACTGTAAGTGTTTCACAGGATGTAAAAAACAGACTTCAGGAATTACGTAAAATAATTCCTGAAGATATTAAGTTTGGGGTTGTTGAAAATAATGGCGAATATGTTATGGGAGCCATTAATAGTGTTCAACAATCAGCCATAGCGGCTGCTATTCTTGTCATTATTGTTGTCTACCTATTCTTAGGTAGATTAAAACAGGTTTTGATTATGTTAATTGCATTACCTGTAACTTTACTGGCTAATTTTTCTATAATGAAAATTTTTGACTTTTCAATAAATATTTTTTCTTTAGGCGGCTTAGTGGTTGCTTTAGGAATAATTTTAGATAATTCTATAGTTGTTCTTGAAAATATTGTAAGACTTAAAGAGGAAGGTATAGAAAATTATTCATTAAAAGGGATAAAAGAAGTAGGAAAAGCGATAATAGTATCTACCCTTACTTTTTTATCCCTATTTTTGCCGTTTTTATTTGTCCCGGGACTTTCTTCCTTACTTTTCAAGGAATTGATTATGGTAATTGCCGGCATAGTGCTATTATCCCTTATAATAGCTATAACACTTACGCCTTTTTTAGCCGATCGGTTTTTACAAAATGAAAAAAATATTAAACCATTTTTTATTTTTAATTTTTTCAATTCAATAATATCTTTATTTAGCATAATTTATTCAAAATTTTTGTCTGTCTGTATTCAAAAAAGATGGATAGTTATTCTTTCTGTTTTATTTTTATTTACATGCGGTTTATGGGTTGGAATTCAAACAGGTTCTGAATTTTTACCACAATTAGATGATGGAAGAATTATGGTAAAAGTAAAAATGCCCAGTGGAACATCTGTAAATGAAATAGATAAAATTTTAAAAAATTTAGAAAGTAAACTTGATTTAAAAGAAATTGAAAGTGTTTTTACACTTGCAGGCGGTAAGGTTTGGGGATTAGCTACTTATGAAATAGCTGAAGAAGGAGAGCTTAATATCCAACTTGTATCTAAATCTAAAAGAAAAATTTCAACCAAACAATTTATAACAAAAATACAGCCCATTATAAAAACTGTTCCGGCTCCTGGTGGAAAAATAATGGTTTCACAAATGAAAATTAAAGGAATAAGACAAATGGGAGAACAACAAGTTGAGATTAAAATAAAAGGTATGGAAATAATGTCAATTTTTAAAGTGGCTAAAGAATTGGCAGAAAAACTTAATGAAATATCCGGACTAAGAAATGTTAATGTTTCAATGGATATGACTAAACCGGAATATAAGGTATATATTGACAGAGAAAAAGCATCGTATCTTGGAATTTCCGCAGATACGGTAGCAACAACTTTACGAGCGTTGGTTAGCGGTATTGTGTCTACACAATACAGAGATGGTTCTGAATATTATAATATCAGGGTAATGGTACCAGAAAATAAAATTACATCTAAACAGGATTTAGAGAATCTTATTATAAGAAATGATACCGGAGATTCATTTTATTTAAAAGACATAGCAAAAATTCATCAAGCTGTAGGACCAGTAGAAATTGTCAGGGAAAATCAGAATAAACAGGTAATTGTCAGAACTGACTCAGCCGGTATTAGTGTGGGAGAATCTGTAAATAAGGTAAAAAAAGTTCTATTGGAGCTAAATTTGCCATCTAATGTTGAATACGAGATGGGAGGACAGGCGCAAATGATGGCAGAAAACAATAAAACAATGATTATAATAATTTTGTTTGCAACATTTTTTGCATATCTGGTGCTTGCGATACAATTTGAATCCTTTATTTTACCTGTTTTAATTTTATTAAATGTTCCTTTTACTCTGACAGGTTCGTTCATAGCTTTATATTTAACAGGTAATCCCATAGGTGTCACAGTTTTGATTGGGATTGTTGTAATGATGGGTGGTATTACTTCTCAGGGCGTTGTTTTGCTCACATTAGCCGAAAGCTATTTTAAGGAAGGTAAAAAGCCAATACAGGCTATCTTACAGGCAGCTCCAATAAGGTTACGCCCAATATTAATGACACAATTAACCACAATTTTGGGTTTAGTTCCATTGGCTTTAAATCTTGGGGAAGGAGGAGATATGCTTATGCCAATGGCTATAGCTGTTATCGGAGGATTACTTTATTCTCTGATTCTTACGTTATTATTTTTACCGGCTGTGTATGTTGTTATAAAACATGGAGATTAAAGATTATGAAAGTTTTTGATTTAAAAACAATGGTGTTTCATTCTTATGAGGAAAGGGATAAAAATGTATTTTATAATGTCAAAGAATTTAAAGCAAGAATTATTGAGCTTCCAATAAATGGAGAGATGCCAACTTGTGAAATGGCTTCTTATGTTATTTTTTATGTTATTGATGGAGAAGCAGAAGTAACGGTTAATTTAGAAAAGAATCTCATTAAAAAAGGACAATGTTTAATCACTGAACCTGCAACTTTATCAATGAAAACAGAAAAAGGCGTTAAGATTATGGGCGTGCAGATAGTTAAAAGTTAAGAATATTATAGAAAAGGAGTAAAAATTGAAAAAAACAAATATTTTTATTGGAATCATTGTAATCGTTTTTATCTTAAGTATTATTTTTTTTATTAACGATGCAGTTAAAAATTCAGGAGCATCCAACAATACAAAAGAACCTGCAGAAAATATAATAGCTGCCGGAATCCCAACTGAAAAATTAAAAAAACATCCACATATAGTAATTGCTTATTACTTTCATACAACACATCGTTGTCCTTCCTGTTTAAAAATAGAAGAATTATCTTTTAAAGCTATTAAAAACGGATTTGTGGAAAATTTGAAAAAAGGGGATTTAATATGCCAGAGCATAAATGTTGATGAACCTGAAAATGAGCATTTTATAAAAGATTATAAGCTTTTTACAAAATCATTGATTATTGTTGATATTAAAAATACCAAACAAATAAGATGGAAAAATTTAGAAAAAGTATGGGCATTACTTGGGGATGAAAAGACTTTTGTTGATTATGTTCAAAAAGAAGTTAAAATGTATTTGGAAGGGAAATAAATAATGGAGGCATCAATTTTATCCGGTTTTATGCTGGCATTATGGTTCGGGATTTTAACCTCAATAAGCCCATGTCCACTTGCAACAAATATTGCGGCAATTTCATTCATTTCAAAAAAAATAAATACACCTAAAATTTTACTTTCAGGCTTTCTTTATACATGTGGCCGAATGTTGGCTTATGTCGGAGTATCCGTCCTGTTAGTCTCAGCTATACTATCAATCCCTGATATATCCAATATTCTTCAAAAATATATGAATAAAATTTTAGGCCCTTTGCTTATTATTGTTGGATTAATACTTTTAGAAATTATAAAGATTAATTTTAAAGGTTTTAATGCAGGAGAAAAGTTTCAAAAAAATATTGAAAAAATGGGATATGTAGGGGCCATTTTTTTAGGAATTATTTTTGCTTTGTCATTTTGTCCGGTGTCAGCCGGTTTATTTTTTGGTAGTTTAATTCCTCTGGCAGTAAAATATAAATCAAGTATTTTATTGCCTTTGATTTATGGCATTGGCACAGCTTTACCGGTTCTGATTTTTTCTGTTTTTATATCAATTAGTTCTCAATTGGTAGGCAAAGCATTTAATAAATTAACTTCAATAGAAATTTGGGCAAGAAAGATTACAGGCGCTATATTTATTGCTGTAGGATTTTATTATTGTCTGGCTCATATATTTAAAGTGATTTAATAATACTACTTTTTTTACACTTAATCTT
>Ga0208863_1000933_pt1 | contig 22053 bp, 29 predicted proteins | sample RifOxyD3_FD_184040 | JGI IMG/M metagenome (GOLD analysis project Ga0208863, IMG submission 184040) | Soil microbial communities from Rifle, Colorado - Rifle Oxygen_injection D3 (SPAdes) | ecosystem: Environmental > Terrestrial > Deep subsurface > Rock core/Sediment | place: Rifle, Colorado...
CTGAATCCGTGACGGCTTTGAGCTGAGCAACAATCTATCATGCCGTTATTAATTAATAATATGAAAATTTTCGCTTGATTATCGATTCACCCCGCCGCCTTTCAGGGCGCCCGAGAATGGCACATCTGCTTCGTTGGCAACTCATTGATATCGCACAAGGATAATCAACATCGTCGCCGCCTCGCATCTGCACCATTCTCGAACGCTCACGGATTCAGGCATTAACAACCAGTTCCAGTTCCCTGATTTGCCGGTTGCCGGCAAAGTGAGAAATATTTTCAAGCCCCACCACTTCGATATATCCCGTGGCGGCATCCTTGATCATTGCCAGGGCCTCATCCACGGTCTCTCCCTCGGTGGTAATGTCAAGTTCGGGACAATAAACAATATACCCCCCTTCCTCCGCCGGGGTCAGTTCCGCGGTAATTTTAATTCGTTTCATCTTCTTGCCTCATTTTTGAAATGGTTTCAGGAGGCAACCTGCCCACCAGTTGGGGGAATTTTAACACAATCCTTATGAAAAGAAACGTCTGAATTGTCTGCCGCATGGATGAAACAAGGCAGCAGCACCCGCCGACCGGTGTCGGCAAGGGTAATGGCCGCGGCGCAGGAAAGCGAGGTTTTGCCGACGCCGCCCTTGCCGGTGAAGAAGAGGTTGCGGGTCGCCTTCTGAAAGAGTTGCATGTCTATTGTCCCAAAAAAAATGTAATGTGATGCATCATGGCCTGGATATTTCGGCCTTGTCAGTTTTAAGTGACAATTGTCACGCTCCTGGGTCCAGCGGGCCGCACGATGAGGTTACGGGGCGGCACCCTGCAGGAACACGCAATGTCTTCATGAACTCATCAGCGTTTTTTCAACCATGAGAGAATTTCACTTCGGTCCGGCACCCGTCCCACGCATTTCACATCACCACCAATGACGATGGCCGGGGTTGACAAAACGCCAAATTCCGCAATCTCATCAATGCTTGAAATTTGTTCAATTTGCGCCTTTATCTTGTTTTCCTCAATTACCTGCCTGATACTGTTCGTGATCTCAATACATTTCCGGCAGCCTGGTCCCAGCATTTTGACATCTAAGTCCATTTCCATAATTTTTACCTCCATCCTGGTTGGTAGAGTCATTGCAAGGTCAGGTACTGGGCCACGGATATGCCTTTTTTGTGCCCGGCCGATCAGGACGGATTCCTCGCCCAGGAGACCGATAACTGCGGCAGAGGTTCCGGTCGGGTCGTGTGCTGTTGCAGGGCCACGGCAGCCTTGATTGCTTCTTTGACCTTCTGGAGCTCTTCCTGCTTGAGGTTAAAGTCCTTGTTCTTTTCAATACCAAGGTCGGTCAGGACAACGTAGCCCTTCATCGGCACCTCGGCCTTTTCGAGGGTCGCCCTGGCACAGCCCAGGAGACAACCGTCGATCACCACCAGCCGAGAAACGTCACGGGCCGATTGAACGAAGTTGCCAAGCTGGCCGCCAATGCCCGCGAGACAAAACATCTTACCGACCCCCTCCCGGGTCAGCTCAACAGCCGCCTGGTTTGCGAGCTGCCCCACATTAGAACCTCCGGAGCACGCCAGGATCATTACATTGTCGCCATTTATGCAACATTCATTAGCCATTGTCCCTCCTCCTTGTTAGTTCTTGCGGAAGAATCCGCGTAACAGACCCTCAATGGAGCCCGTGCCAAATTGTCCTGTTTAATTGTTGGCGAACCTCAAAACTTTTCCCCTATTAATGTTGTCATGCCACGAAAGGCCGGGCCATGAAATAAAGTCCCAGGCAAACGATCAGGATGCCTGCGGCCCGGCGAAACCAGTGGCTGGCCGTCTGCATGGTTCCGGAGATCACCAGCCGTTTAACAAGGGAGATCGAACTGCCGGCTGTGGCAATGGGCAGGCAGTGGCCCAGCGCAAAGAGCAGGAGGAGCACGATGCCCGTTGCCACCTGCTTCTGGGTGGTGATAAGCGCCAGGATCGGGGCGATAAAACCGAAGGTGCAGGAGCCGGAAAGAATGCCGTAGGCCAGGCCAAGGATAAAGGCGCCGAGCAGGCCTTTCATCTTAATTTTTAGTAAATCGCCGCCTGGCATTCGACAGGTCGCCACCCCGAGCATGCCAAGGCCGAACCAGACGAGCAGGATGCCCACAGCCACCGACCACCACGGGCCGACATCCCCCAGCATCCTGCCAAGCCCGATACAGGCAAGACCGACCAGGGTGATAGAAATGAACATCCCGGCAGTGTACAGCAGGGCATAGCCGACGGCCTCTCGGCCGCTGATTGCCTTGTCCTGGCCGGCTACATAGCCGATGATCAGCGGGATGGAGGCGAGATGACAGGGGCTGAAAAGGACGCTCACCATGCCCCATAGAAAACAACCGATCGCAGCCAGGACAAAGCCGCCGGTTATCCAGGTGTTGATGATCAAAAAAAGATTGTCCAACATGGCTTTTTTCCCAGCAATTCATTAGCTGCCGCAGCTGCCGGCAAGACGGCGCAGCATGTAATATACGTCTTTTCTGGCCTTTTTCATTTCACTGTCGTCCGGGTTGGCGGCCAGCGCCGTTTTTATTTTTTCCTGGGCCTCAGTAACCATATTTTTTATCTTCTTGCCCTGATAGACAGAGGTTTTTTTGTCGAGATAATCACTGTTAAGGCTGATCGCCTGGCGATAGGCCTGCATGGATTTTATCGCATCATTTTTTCTGAGATATAAATCGCCACGCAGCATAAATCCTTCGCTGTAGACAGGGTGTTTTTCGATCAGTGTGTCAATGAACTTCTCCGCCGCCTTCAGATTATCAGCGGCAAGAAGTTTTCGTGCCGCTTCCGCCTGGCTTCTGGCTTCCGGATTGAGCGCGATGGTCAACTGCTCTTCCTGTATCTCTGCCTTTTTGGCGGGCGGCGTGGGCGGCTGTAGGGCAATCAGCAGGCCAATCCAGCAGACCAGAGCAATAATGGCTATCAGGGAAATTTTATCCAGTCTGTCAAAACCAATTCGCCAGGACGCAAAATTCGGCAAACATATTGGACTGCCAGGCCAGTGCTTCATCGGCCGCGGTTTCTTTTACTCGCAGATCAGGCGTTGTTTGTCGTATGGATAACACAAGTCATTGGCGCTAACCGTTGGTGATGGCGGTAAGCCATTTGGTCACTTCCGCCAGTGTTGGAATGCGGCCGGCGCAAACCACCTTGTCGTTGATCACGAGACCTGGGGTGGAGAGAACCGAATAGGCCATGATCTCTGCGAAATCGCTCACCTTGATGAATTCCGCGTCAAGCTGCAGATTCGCTGCTGCTTCGCGGGCTATCGCATCCAGTTTTTTACAGTTGGCGCAGCCTGGACCGAGAACTTTTATTGTCAACATGGTTGATCTCCTTGTGGGTAATGAGGGTTAGTTTTCACGCAACCGCAGAGGATGATGGGTTGCGTCTGCTTGCCAGGTACAGCGTCAACGCCAACGCCACCAGAAAAAGAAACAGGTACACTGTAATCGACCAGACGTTCACGCCATCGACCCAGGCGCCGTAGAGCAGCCCTGCCAAGGTGCTGAACAGCGCCACCCAGCCCACGTAGGTCCAGGTCTTCAAGCGGCCGATGATGCTGGAGGTGATGAGGATGCTTTGTAGGCTCAACTCGGGGTCGGCCATGAGGTAGGCCAAGAGCGGTCCACGGTGCATACCCAGACCGAGGAACATCTTGGCGATGGGGACTTCTACCAGTGTCGGGAAATACATGAACACGCCGAAGACGACGCCGGCGAGATTCCCGGCGAGGGTGTTGCTGCCCGCCAGTTGTTGTATCCACTCCGGCCGGAGAAGTTGGCGGATAACCCCAACCAGAAAGACGCCGGCCACGAGCAAGGGGAATATCTGTTTGACAAATCGCCAGGTCTCCCAAAGCCAATCGCGCACTTCCTGCGTCTCCAGATAGCGGCGGGCCAGATAGGTGATCAACGCCAGGCTGAGCGCCACGCCAAACAACTTGCCTGTGAAAAATATGACCAGACCGGCTGGCTGCGGCGTCATCCCCGATGCGGCGGTAAGCAGGGTGAGCGCGCTAAGCCCAAGCGCCGTCCATGTCCAGCCGTTCGCCCCCTCGATGATGTTTTCGAGCCCTTTCCAGGAGCAGAGGCCGATGAACAGGAGCAGGCTGATGAGGATCGCACCCTGGGCCGTCACCCCCTCTTCACCCTTGGTCGGGTCAAAGGGGACAAGCCGGAACAGGAATTCCTGAAAACCTTCCATCCCTGGGATCGGCAATGTTAGTTCCATATAGCTTCTGGTCAGGAATTCGAGTTTGAGTACACCGGCAAGCAGTAGCGCCACCAACGACAACAGAAAAAAGACTACCTCACTGCGCAACCGGCTTTGCCCGGCAAAGAGGGCGTCGGTTAACGCATCGTGGGCGATATCCTCGCGTCGGAAAAGGAGCGCCATGATCATGCCGATGCCGATCCCGAAGGCGAGCGAAAGGAAAAAGCGGGCCAGGGCGAGGTCAACGCCAATGATGCCGCCGGTGTAGACCAGCGCCAGGATGTTGGCGGCCGGCGCGAAGAAGAGAAAGGTGATGGCCGGGCCAAGACCGGCGCCTTTTTTATAGATGCCGGCGAAAAGCGGCACGATCGTGCAGGAGCAGACCGCCAGTACCGAGGCGGCCAGGGTCGCCGCTGGATAGGAAAGGAACTTGGGCGTGTTGCGGCCGAGAAAACGGGTCACCGTGTCTTTGGGGATGAGCGCAGTCATGCAGCCGGCGATAGCAAAGGCCGGGACGAGACAGAGCAGCACATGCGCGGCGAGATACGCGGCCAGATTGCCTAATCCGCCTTGTACCAGCCTGAGTATAATACCTTGAATATCCATGGCTCGCTTCCTGTTGGTACATCACGTTACGTTGTGAACTTTCCTGGACTGTTTCAGCCACGGCTTGCATGCTTGGTCTGCTCTATTTTACCAGCATCTTGTCAAGGATTTCCTTGATGGACTTTTTGTCCAGAAAACCAAAATGCCGGAAGATTTCCTGGCCGGTTTTATCGAAAAAGATCTGGGTCGGGATTCCCTGGATCTTGAATTGTTTGCTTGCCTCCGGTTTTTCCCAGACATCTATGAAAATGACCGCCGCCTTGCCCTGATACTCTTTTTTGAGTTCTTCGAGGATCGGTGCCATCATCTTGCAAGGGATGCACTTTTTGGCGCCGAGATCCAAGAGGGTTACGGTATTCTTGACCGGTATCTCATCCAGTGCAGCCATTGCCGGACTGGGGAGAAGCGAGAAACCAAGAAGAGCGATTACGAACAAACCAAGGAGGTTTTGTTGCATGGCGAGGCCTGTTTCGGTTGCCGGCCAAGTTTTTGCCGGTTGGTAGTTGGTTACCAGTCAAAGCGAAACTGGCCGAGGTAGGCGTTCAGTTTTTCCTGGCCAGCGGAATCAAGTTCTGGACACTGGCCTGCTTTCTTGCCGCCTTCCGCTGCCAGGGCGGCAAAGACCATGCAGGTCGCAAGGCCGCATTTGCCGCAGTTGTTTCTGGGTAGCAGTTTCAGGATCTGGAAAACCTGGGGCTGTGGCGCGGCCTGGTACATCGGCTCAATCTCGTGTTGTTTTTCCCAGGCGTTGTTGATTTCTCCCTGCAGCCAGGTAAGTATTTTTTCGGCCTCTTCCGCGTCGCGCAAGGCATTAATGGCAATTCGGTCGGCGTGGACCGTAATCAGCTTGCCATGCGCCCTGATCGTCACGGATGGCGGTTCCCTGATATAGGTGTATCCGCCCAACACGGCGTTCAGGTAGGGAATCGCCGCGCCGATCGGTTGATCCAGATGGGCGATGCAGTGCACGGTCTGGGCCTCGGGCCGGCATGCGGCTCGGCTGATTTCCTTTGTCCATCCCTTAAGCAGCATAACATCCTCCTGGTGGTCCAAGCCGGCCTGTCAGATGAGCAGATTGAAAAGATAGCCCACGGTGATGATCCCCAGGCCGACCACGGCGGCAAAGACCGCAATGAGGCGGAGTTTGAGGACCTTGCGGAGGATCACCATTTCAGGGAGCGAAAGCGCTATCACACTCATCATGAAGGCGAGCACCGTGCCAAGCGCCGCGCCTTTTTCGATGAGTGCGTGAACCACCGGCACGATGCCGGCGGCATTGGAGTAAAGGGGTATCCCGATGGCCACCGCCACGGGTACGCTCCACCAGGCGTCCTTGCCCATGATGCCGGCAAGGAATCCCTCTGGCACGTAGCCGTGAATGCCGGCGCCCACCGCGATGCCGCCCACCACATAGGGCCAGACTTTTCCGACGATGTCGCGCACGGCCTCTGCTCCCATGCGAACCCGATCCGGCCAGGAGAGACTGATCTCCTCGGGTGTGTCGGCGCTCATCCGGATCTCTCGGACCCAATCCTCAATGTACATTTCCATGCCAAGCCGGCCGATGACCCAGCCCGCCACGATGGCGATAACAAGGCCGGTCGCCATGTAGAGGGCCGCCACCTTCCAGCCGAGGAGGCCAAAGAGGAGAATAACGGCGATCTCGTTCACCATGGGCGCGGCGATCAGAAAGGAAAAGGTGACGCCGAGCGGCACGCCGGCCGTGACAAAGCCGATAAAGAGCGGCACGGCCGAGCAGGAACAGAAGGGAGTGACAATGCCCAGATGGGCGGCCAGGACGTTGCCCACCGACTCCCGGCGGCCGGCCAGGATCTTTCGGGTCCGTTCCGGGGTAAAGAAACTGCGGATGATGCCCACGCCAAAGACCACGAGAGTCAGCAGCATCAATACCTTGGGAGTATCGTAGAGAAAAAATTGCAGCGCATCCCCCAGATGGCTGCCAGGGGCAAGTCCTATGAGGTCGAAGGTGAGGAGCCGTGAAAATGGATCGAGTTGGCGGTAGAGGAGCCACCAGGCTGCAACTCCAAGGGGAGCAAGCAGAAAATATTTGATGGGGAGTGAAGAAGCGTTCCCGGCGCTTTCTTTTTTGAAATGGTCGCTGGTCACGGCTTACAACTCACATGACACACTCCGGTCGGTGTCTGTTTGGCAAAGGGGAAGTATCTGCGCTTGAACCAGAAGGATACGCTGACCAGACCGATTAAGACCGGCACCTCGACCAGCGGGCCGATCACTGCGGCAAAGGCCTCGCCCGAGTTAATGCCGAAGACGGCGATGGCCACGGCAATGGCCAGTTCAAAGTTGTTGGAGGCGGCAGTGAATGAGAGGGTGGCTGACTGTTCATAGGTGGCACCGGCCTTGATCGACATGAAGAAGGAAGCCAGGAACATGACCAGGAAGTAGATGGTGAGCGGGATAGCGATCCGCACTACATCGAGCGGCAACTGGACGATGTACTCGCCCTTGAGCGAGAACATGACCACAATGGTGAAGAGCAGAAAAATCAGGGTGAGCGGGCTGATCCTGGGGATGAGTTTTTCCTGGTACCACTGTTCGCCCTTGGCTTTGACGCCGATAAATCGGGTGATCATGCCGGCCAGGAACGGAATGCCCAGGTAGATGAAGACGGATTTGGCGATCTCGGCCATGGAGACATCCACCACAACGCCCGTCAGTCCGAGCCAGCCGGGAAGGATGGTGATGAATATCCAGGCGTAGAGCGAGAAAAAGAGTACCTGAAAGATGGAGTTGAAGGCGACCAGTCCGGCGCAGTATTCCCGGTCGCCATCGGCCAGATCGTTCCAGACAATGACCATGGCGATGCAGCGGGCCAGGCCGATGAGAATCAAGCCGACCATATATTCATGATGATTGGAAAGAAAGGCGATGGCCAGGCCGAACATGAGGATGGGGCCGACAATCCAGTTCTGGACGAGCGAGAGGGCCAGCACCTTGCCGTTGCGGAAGACCTCGTGCAGTTTTTCGTAACGCACCTTGGCGAGCGGCGGGTACATCATCAGGATCAGGCCGATGGCGATGGGGATATTGGTGGTGCCGATCTGAAAGACGTTGATGATATCGCGGATGCCGGGATAGAGATAACCACCCATGACGCCCGTAAACATGGCGAGAAAAATCCACAGGGTGAGGAATCGGTCGAGAAAAGAGAGTCTGCCTGTTGTTTGATTCATGTTTTCAAGCCTCTGTTGTGTGGCGTCGGGCAATGCAGATGGGATAAGGCGCATGTTTCATCGGCAGGCCCTGTTTTTCTTGTTTGCCAGATGGTTGATCAGTGCTGCTTTGTCCGCCTGCACGGGTTCAAGTCTGGGCAACTCTCCGATTAACACGGTTGATAAGGCGCGATGCAGGGGGATGGCGCTTTCTGCCAGCCGGTAATGCATCCATTGTCCCTGGCGGCGGTCCTTGACCCATCCACTATTTTTCAGGTAGGAGAGGTGCCGTGAAACCGTAGATTGCGGCAGGGAAAGCACTGCCATCAGGTCGCAGACGCAGAGCTCGCCTTCGGCCAGGAGCGCCACGATCCGGAGGCGAGTTTCGTCCGCCAGAGCCTTAAAGATTTTCGCGCTGGTTTTCATGTAAACCAAAGTATCCGCATAGGCGGATATAGTCAAGGCGATTTTTTGCCCTTTCGAAAAAGCCTGTGTTGGCCGTTGCCGGAGTGTATCTGATATTCCATTCCTTTCTGGTAGGTCTTCGCTCCCGTGCGGTGTCCTGTTTTGAGTATGCTGCAATTTTTCATCGTAAGTTATGCAACATTTGTTGCATGACAACGAGAGTTGCACCTCCCTTTCTTGTCCAGCCTATGGCTCCGACCCAGCGTTTCCGTTTTGTGTGTGTCAGCAAATGTTGCACACCTTTGAAGGCAGTTATTGCCTTGGTCTTGAGCTTTTTTCTGCAATATTGGGCTGATAAGAAGAGTAAGGCTAACGGGCATGAGAGTTGCTAGAGAATATCGGGAAAATCTGAGTCGAGAAATTCGGTGGGATCTGTTTGGAATGGGTTATTGCAGCAGAAAGCTGCCCGTAGCCCGGCTGCTAACCGCCCAAGGTAACGGGCAACCGCCGTTTTCAGGTCAACAACAAACAAGGAGGTCATCATGGCGAAATTAAATTGTTGGGAAGCCAAGAAATGTGGTCGTCAGCCCGGCGGCGCCAAGGAAAAGGAACTGGGGGTTTGCAAGGCAGCCGTTAACTTCTCGAACGAAGGCAAAAACGGAGGCAAAGCTGCTGGTCGTTACTGTTGGAAGGTTGCGGGAACGCTCTGCGGCGGCAGAGTACAGGGAACCTTTGCGGATAAGATGGCTAATTGCGTTCAGTGCGATTTCTTCAAACAGGTAAAAACAGAAGAAGGCGCAGCTTTTAAGGCCTAGAACCGGCGGTCTCCTGCTGCTTGCTGATTTCTGCGGTCTCCGCCCGAATACTTGCTGAATTGTCACGATGATTGTAACTTGTAATTATAGTTGGCTCTTCGGCAGAGGATGCGGGTAACCCGTCACGGGTAACAATTGAGTTGCGTGCTCATCGTGGTTTTTGTTTTTTGGGCGGAAGCAAAGGGATCAAACAGGGAGGCCGGTCATGAAAATTCTGGTGGTGTTCTATTCGATGTATGGCCACGTGTTTCGGATGGCGGAGGCCATCGCCGAGGGGGCCGGCAAGGTGCCTGGGGCCGAGGTGGTTCTGCGGCGGGTGCCGGAAACCCTGCCGGCGGCCGTGTTGGAAAAAATGGGAGCGGCCGCGGCCCAGCAGACCCTTGACCATGTGCCGGTCTGCAGCGTTGAGGAACTGGCTGACGCCGACGCCATTATCTTCGGCACCCCCACCCGCTTCGGCAACATGTGCGGCCAGATGCGGCAGTTCCTCGACGCAACCGGCCAGTTGTGGATGAAGGGCGCTTTAATCGGCAAGATCGGCAGTGTGTTTGTCAGCACCGCCACCCAGCATGGCGGCCAGGAATCGACCATCCTGAGTTTTCATACCACCTTGCTGCATCACGGCATGGTGATAGTCGGCCTGCCCTATGCCTTTCAGGGCCAGATGCGGATCGACGAGGTGACCGGCGGTTCGCCCTATGGCGCGACAACCATTGCCGGAGGGCAGGGCGAACGCCAGCCCAGCGATAACGAACTGGAGGCGGCCCGTTTTCAGGGAAGCCATGTGGCAACCCTGGCCGCGAAGCTAGCAGGCTAGCGGTTCTTGGGAGCGGCGCATCAGAGAAGATCCTTGCCGGTGGTGGTTGTTGTCAGTTTGCCGTGTTTGACGCCCTTGGTGCCGATCAGTTCGTCGGCCAGTCGTCTGATTTCGCCGGCCCGGCCCTTGATGACCACGACCTCCAGGCAGTGGTGGGCGTCCAGGTGCACGTGCAGGGTCGAGACGATCGCCTGGTGGTTGGAATGCTGCTGCTCGGTCAGACGGTCTGCCAGGTCGCGCGTGTGGTGGTCATAAACCAGGGTCACGGTGCCCACCAGTTCCTCGTCGTCCCGCGCCCATTTTTCCTCCACCAGGGTGTTGCGGATCAGGTCGCGGACCGCCTCTGAGCGGTTGACATAGCCTTTTTTTGTAATCAATTCGTCAAAGCGTCGCAGCAGGCGCTCGTCTATTGAAATGCCGAATCGAATCGTGTCTCTCATGAGATGGTTTCCTGGCTCGCGGTCTGGCCGATTGCGCTGCTGATTTCGTCTCTGCAACATTGTAAATTCTGTAGCACAGCGGCTCGGCCCGGTCAAGCAAATTGCCGGCTCGTCGCCTATCTGTCTCTCTCCATTTCGTAAAGAGTTGTTGAGTGAGATAATAATCTGTAATATAATAAAATTCTTTGGTGTTGCGTTGTTCGGTCCGTGTCTGTCCGTGGATGTCCCGTCCTTCTTGATATTGAAGGAGGGGGCGTTTTTGTGAGGATATTTTTATATGATGTGCAGTAGATGACCAAACGACCGACATATGCCGAGCTTAGCCGGAAGGTTGCGGAATTCGAGGCGGAGGCAGCGCGTCGACGCCGCGCCGAGGTGGCGTTGCGGGCCAGCGAGGCGAGACTGGTCGAGAACCTGAAGGAAAGTTATTTTTTATTTTCTCAGACACTTGACGGTCGTCTGACCTATGTGAGTCCCACCATCACCGATGTACTCGGCTACAGTCAGGAGGAGTTTATTGCCGGGTTTCACGAAATGCGGGCCAACGGTTCCGGGAATAATCGGGTCGCTTCGCGGGCGCGTCAGACGGGCGAGGGGCAGCGGCCCGTCTTCGAGCTTGAGATTTTTCACAAGAACGGCCAGCCCCACTGGCTGGAGATAATCGATGTTCCGGTCTTTGACACGGATGGCAATCCGGTTGCCGTTGAGAGCATTGCCCATGACGTAACGCCTCGGAAGCGGGCCGAGCTTTCGCTTCTCCAGGAAAAAAACACCCTGGAGGCAGTTTTTGACGCGATCGGTGACGGCCTTTCTATTCAGGACCTTGACTTTCGTATCATCTACCAGAACACGGTACATGAGCAGCTCTACGGCGAACATCTTGGCGAGTTCTGCTATCAGGCCTACCGGCAACAGGAGAAAACCTGCGATAACTGCCCGCTGGCCGTCTGTTTCCAGGACGGCAAGGTGCACAGAAAGGAGAGGACCGTTGTCGACAACAATGGCGTGCGCTACCTTGAGATTTACGGCGGGCCGATCCGGGATGGCGGCGGCCGGATCAGCGCCGGTTTTGAAATAGTCCGGGACGTGACCGGCCAGAAACAGTTGGCCATGCAGGTCCTGCAGTCCCAGAAGATGGAATCCGTCGGTCGGCTCGCCCGCGGTATTGCCCACGATTTCAATAATCTGCTGACCGGGATCATCAGCTATGCCGACCTTTCTCTCGACCAGATTCCTGGGGAATCGCCTGTCCGGGCTGATCTCCTTGAGATCGTGGTGCTGTCGAAGCGAGCCGCCAACCTGACCCGGCAACTCCTGGCTTTCAGCACCCAGGAGAGCGGCGAACCGCAGGAACTCAACATCAATTACCTGATCGAAGACATCGCTGCCATGCTTGCCTCCATGCTGGGCGAGGATATTGCCCTGGAGATCTTGCCGGCGCCGAGCCTGGGGATTGTGCGGACCGACCCCATCCAGTTCGAGCAGCTCCTTGTCAATCTGGTGCTGAATGCTAAGCGTGCCATGCCGGAAGGCGGTACACTTTCGATCGGCACAGAGAATGTTCTGTTGGGCGATGACGAGATCGAGTCTCATGGGCTTGATCTGCCGGCCGGCCCCTATGTGATGCTCTCGGTAAGGGATACGGGTGTCGGGATGGACAAGGAGACTCTCGCCCGGCTATTCGACCCCTTTTTCACGACCCGGCGCGGCGGCGACAGTTCCGGGCTTGGCCTTTTTTCCGTTTACGGTATTGTTAAGCAGCATGGCGGCTCCATCCGGGTCTATTCCGAACCGGGCATGGGCAGCACCTTTAGAATTTGTTTGCCGATGATCATCAGGGCCGTCCAGAGCGGCTTCGGCCAGGAGGCCGATGGTGGTGCCATCGGCCCGGCTGTCGTTCGGACCATTCTCCTGGTCGAGGATGACCGGCATGTGCGAGAGACCACCAGCCGGGCCCTGCAGGGAATGGGATACAGTGTCCTTGATGCCGCTGATCCGGAAATCGCGGAAGATATCTTTGTCGGACACCAGGCAGAGGTCGATCTGCTGCTTACCGATGTCTATCTGCCGAAGAGAAACGGCAAGGAGCTTTACAAAAGACTTGCCAGAAAAAATCCATTGCTTAAAGTTCTTTACATGACAGGCTACAGTCGTGACACGGTTGTCTCAAAGGGAATTCTCGATGCGGATGCGCTGTTGTTGGTGAAACCGTTTTCCAACGCTCTGCTTGACAACACCATTAAAAAAATTCTTGAATCTGATCAGGGCCGCCACCGATGACATTCGAACCCGCAGCTATTCCTCAGACAATCAATGTACTCGTGGTCGATGATGAGGCCTTTATCTGCTCGACGATCTCCCGTTTCCTCCAGGCGGAAGGCTACGCGAGTGTGAGTGTCCACAGCGCGGAGCAGGCCTTGGAGCGTCTGCAGATCGAGCAATTTCAATTGCTCGTTTCCGATATCATGATGCCGGGTAAGTCCGGGATCGAACTGCTGGGCATCACCAAGCAGCTCTATCCGAATATGGCCGTGATCATGGCCACCGGCGTTGACAGCCGGGAGACCGCCATCCGAGCCCTGGAACTCGGGGCTTACGGTTATCTGATTAAGCCGTTTGCCAAGAACGAGTTGATCATCAACGTGGTCAATGCCCTGGAGCGGCGGCGTCTGACCATGGCCAGCCAGGAATACGAACAGCGGCTCGAACAGGAAGTCCTCGACCGGACTGCCGATGTCCACCGCCGCGAGGAGGAGATCGCCCTGCGGTTGGTCACGGCGGCGGAGTACCGTGATGATGAGACCGGCCATCACATCCGGCGGATCGGCCTGTTTTCCGCCGAACTGGCCCGGGGGCTCAGCTGCCCCGATCAACTGGCCGCCGACCTCCGAGTGGCAGCGCCCATGCACGATATCGGAAAAATCGGCATCTCGGACACCATTCTGCTGAAGCCCGGCCGGTTGACTGTGGAGGAGTTCGAGGTGGTGAAACAGCATACGGTCATTGGCGCCGGCATCCTCAGCGACTCGGAAATCCCCCTGATCCAGCTCGCCAGGGATATCGCCCTGTACCATCATGAACGGTGGGACGGCACTGGCTACCCCAGCGGCCTGCGTGGCGAAGATATCCCGCTTGCCGCCCGGATCGTGGCCATCGCCGATGTTTACGATGCTCTGGTGTTCGACCGGGTCTACCGACCGGCTTTTTCCGAAAAGGATTCCCTGGCCATCATGCGCCGGGGCAAGGCTACGCATTTTGATCCGCAGATCCTGCAGTGTTTCCTGGATGTTCTGCCGGCCTTCCGGGAAATCAGGCGTTGTATCGAACAGGAGAAATAGGCCGGTCCCGGCGGGGCTAGAGAAGGGTCGGATCGGCCAGCAGTTTATCCTTGATTGGCCCGATGTCCCGCTGGTCGGCGATCGCCCGGGTTAGAGCCGGAAACGCCTTGGTGTCGCCCAGCAGGATGCAGCCCGCCAGCCGGTTGTCCCGGATGACGATCTTTTTGTATGACGTTGCGGTCGTGGCCAAGCGGGACTCCAGCTGCCCATCCGCGTCGATTTCGCCAGCCGAGGCCAGATCGATGCCGGCCACCTTCAGGATGTTGGCCGGGGTGGTGCCGTTATAGACCAGATCGTCGCCGGCCATGTTCGCGCCGGCAATCCTGCCCTGTTCCTGGGCTGCCGGCCAGATGCCGTAGGGCGCGCCCCGGAATTCGATGGTATCGCCGGCCGCGTAGATGTCGGGCTGGCTGGTCCGCAGCCGTTCGTCCACCTTGATTCCCTTGTCTCGCTCCAATTTCAGAATGGTGGCCAGTTCCAGGTCGGGTCTTACCCCGGCCGCGAGGAGCACCATCTCCGCGAGCAGGAGTTCGCCATCGGCCAGCCGGACCCCTTCTCTCGGACCGGTGCCGGTGATTTCCTCGGTTCGGGCATTGAGCCGGAAGGCAAAACCCATGGCAGTGAGGATTTCCTGCAGGCGGCCGGCGCCGGCCGCATCCAGTTGCCGGGGCAGCAGCCTTGGCGAAAATTCGACCACCGTCACCTGCTTGCCAAGCCGCCGCAGGGCATTGCCCGTTTCCAGGCCGAGCAGGCCGCCGCCGATAAGCACGGCCCGGCTGCCGGTTTTGGCCGCGGCCGCGATCCTGCGGGCATCGGCGATGGTGTGGAGAGTGAAGACTCCGGGCCGGTCGGCGCCTGTAATGGCCGGCACGAACGGATGGCTGCCGGTGGCGAGCAGCAGCCGGTCGTAGGGGATGCTGTTGCCGTCCGCCGTGGTGACGGTCCTGGCAAGCGGATCAACGCCAATGATCCGGGTGGAGAGGCGCAGATCGATGTTTCGCTCCCGGTACCAGTCGGCCTTCCTGGCGATCAGGGCCTGTTCGTCAAGTTCGCCGGCCAGGAAGTCGTTCAGCCTGATCCGGTAATAGAAGGGCAGGTCCTCGGCAGAAACCATGGTGATGACGCCCGTCTGATCCTGTTTGCGGATCTGGTCGGCCGCGGTTGTGCCGGCCACGCCGTTGCCAATGATCAGATAGCGCATGGTGTTTGTCCCTGTCGGTTGTTGGTTTGCCAGGAAGACCGTCGGTCACGGCCCGGAGAATTTCCGGATGCGGAAGGCTTATTCTTTTTCGAAATCGCTCTTGCTGGCCCCGCAGACCGGGCAGGTCCAGTCGTCCGGCAGATCCGCAAAGGCGGTGCCCGGCTTGATGCCGCTTTCCGGATCGCCTTGCTCGGGGTCGTACACATAGCCACACACCTGGCAGACATATCGTTCCATACTTTTTAGCCTCCTTGGGATTTGTTGGATGAAAAACCGACAACAGCTGAGCGGTCAGTAAGGCGGTATCTCGGATGCTGAATCTTGGATGCCGTCTCCCCGGATATCTACAAAATAGTTTGCAATTCTGAATACGCAAGGTATTTCTTGTGCAGCAGCAGTAACCGTTCAGCAGCACCGCATCTGCTTTGTCATCGGCCTGGTCCGCATACGGGTGTATAGCGGACAGGCCTCTTTCGCGCATTTGCGGTACTGCTGAATGGTTAGAATTCCAGGGCTGCCAGAATTTCGGCGCCTCTGTTGACGGGTATTAGCAGCAAAGGGCGGGGCAAAGCCGGGCAGGCGGGTTGCAACGAAGAGATTGCTTTTTTTAACGCGGATATGGTAAAGACAGTGCTCCCCGATGAAAAGACGGACGAGGCGATGATGCGTCTTGCCCTGCAGGAGGCGCAGGCCGCCGCTGCCAGGGGTGAGGTGCCGGTGGGGGCTGTGCTGGTTGACCGCCAGGGAGCCATTCTGGCCGCGGCCGGCAACCGGACCATCGAATTGCATGATCCGGCCGGCCATGCCGAACTCCTGGCGCTCCGGGCCGCCGGCCGCCTGCTCGGCAATTACCGGTTGGCCGGCGTCACATTGTATGTGACCCTGGAGCCCTGTGTTATGTGCGCCGGCGCCATGATCCATGCCAGGATCGAGCGGCTGGTCTTCGGGACCAGGGATCCCAAGACGGGTGGCGTTGTCTCCCTCTATCCCATCGGGCAGGACAACAGGCTCAACCATGCTTTTCTCCTGCGGGAGGGTGTTCTGGCCGCAGAGTGCGCCGGTTTGCTGCAAGAATTTTTCAAGGCACGGCGCAAGAACGGCAGGGAAGTTTAAGCGTTTTTTAAAAGTGACTGGCAGCACGGTGCGGAGAGGTACCGAAGTGGTCGTAACGGGCCCGACTCGAAATCGGGTTGTCGATTAATAGTCGGCACGTGGGTTCGAATCCCACCCTCTCCGCCATTTTATTGTCCAAGGAAATCCGAAAAAGTCCTGGAATGTGCTCATCGTCCGCTCGTAGTGGTTGGGCAGCGCCGACAGCGTTGCAACAAAAGATGTGAGGGCGTCCGGGGTTTCCCGCAAATACCAACTCGCCTCGTCAATGATTGCCCGAAAGCCCTTTTCGTAACTCATCTCAAAGATATCCCGAAACTCCGCATCCATTGCATTGCGCTGATCGTCCTTTAAAACCCGCCAGGCCGCATTGACCCGTCACTGCGTGTCGTCATCGACCGCGCCCGCTGGCTTGCCCTCGCCCCGGCGTTTTGGGAAGAGGCCAATCGCCGCTTGCGCGCCAACGGCCTGCCGGTTTCCTAGTTTCAGAAAAACCCGGCAAAGCCCGTGCCGGTCCATCCCTCTCTCGGCAAGGAACTTTGTATCCTATGCTGGGCCGTGGAAGAAGCCTCGCCCGACGACATCCCGAATGCCCTGCGCAACTGGGAAGCCCTGGCCCCAGAAGAGCGCTGGTGGCTCTATACCATGACGGTGGCCACCTCCGGCCAGGCCATGCAGAAAGGTGTGGGCTGGCGCAAGGCACTCCGGGCTGCTCTTGCCGACAATCCCTTTGTCAAAGGCGAAGGGCTATCACCCAAGGCCCGGCGGGAATTGCTTGGTCACTCCCAACTGATGCTGCCCCTGTAAAGAGGGAAAAAACAATAATGGACTTCCCTTGCCCAGGGATGTACAATCAAAACAACATCAATATGTACACTGAGGTGTTTTTTATGAAACAGGCAACTTTTTCTGAACTGCGCAATCACGCCAAGCATTATTTCGACATCGTCGAGTCGGGCGAGCCGGTGCGGATCGTGCGCAACGGCAAGCCAATAGCGGACATTGTGCCGTTGCCGCAAGATCTCCCGTCCTGGAAACGCAGGTTGGCGCAACCGTTGGTTATCGATGGCTGTTCCCTGAGCAGGATCATCCTTGAAGAACGCGAGACAAAAGTCTGATGCGGGTTTTTTTCGATTCTTCAGCCTTTGCCAAACGGTATGTCCGGGAGGAAGGGACAGATACTGTCATCTCCTGGTGTGACCAGGCGACGGAGCTCTGTCTTTCCGGCATTGTCCTGCCGGAAATCGTCTCTGCCTTCTGCCGCCTGCAACGGGAGAACCGTATTTCGTCGGCCCAGTATCGAGATCTCAAAATCATGCTAATGGCTGATATCAGCGACGCCGCGATCTGCGATCTTACCCCCGAGGTGCTCCGTCATTCAATCATTGCCCTTGAAAAGAACGTGCTGCGCGGCATGGATGCCATACACCTTGGCAGCGCGCTCGCCCTCACCGTGGATGTATTCGTGTCGGCGGACGCCAGGCAGTGTACTGCCGCTGCGCAAACCGGGTTACGGGTTGTCCAGGTATAATTCACCCGAAGGATTTTTCATGCCCACGTTCATCGAGCAGAGAACCCCCTCAGACTCAGACTCACTTTAAACAAGCCAAAACGAATATCCAGCATCCAGGCGGCGTTTAGCGTGTATCGCGAATTCCACCCTCCCGCCAATTACTCTTGGCTACTCCCGCTCCTATCCATCGTAGGTCATCCCGAAAATCGTTTCCGTCATCCAGCGGCGGAAGGATTCATTGTCCTGAAACTGTTTGAAGAGTTGGGCATCGTCGGTGAAGAGTGCCGTGATAACCCGTTTCAGCGCCTTGTCGTGCTCGATGCGGGCGTTTTGACGGTCCGAGTTCTTCTTCGCGTTCTGGTAGGCTTGATCGGCTGAGACTTGTTTCGGAATCTCGTCGGTGATGCGCTTCTCCATCCGTTTCGAGTCGGCGAACAGTCCTCCGAACTGGTCGTTGAACGCCTTTACGATGTTGGAAAGCCTGTCCATCTCCGGCTCTGGTTTCCGACCACCTCCTGAAGTCGGCACCGGCTCGATCTCCGCATCCGCGTCTGGCAGGGCGATGGCCATGGTCGCCTTCTTTTCGGCACGGTAGCTGTCTGCCTGGCTTGCTGCGAGCGATCGCCAGGTATGACGAGATAGACGACAAACAAACCAGTCTCGCCCTGCAACTGCTGGCGCAAACCTTTGTCCGCACCAACGAACTGATCGGCGCGGAGTGGGTGGAGTTTGATCTGGAGAATGCACTGTGGATTATTCCCGCCGCGCGCATGAAGATGAAAACCGAGCACGTTGTTCCGTTGTCCAGGCAGGCGCGCACCTTGCTGGCCGAACTCAGGGAACTATCAGGTGGCAGTCGTTACGTTTTTCCTGGCAGGAACCGCAACAAACCGATCAGCAACAACACCATGCTGTTTGCCCTGTACCGCTTGGGCTACAAAGGCAAGATGACTGGCCACGGCTTCCGTGCGGTGGCTTCCACTATCCTCAACGAAACCGGTTTCAACCCGGATGTGATCGAACGCCAGCTTGCCCACTGCGAACGCAACGAGATAAGGGGGGCGTACAACCGCGCCGAATACTTGCCAGAGCGCAAGCGCATGATGCAGCACTGGTCGGATTATCTTGATGCAATTGTGGCCGGGGCGAAGGTAATACCGTTGCATGGCAACGCGGCATAGGGGGTGACCAAAGCCGGGCTCTCCGGGCGCGGTTGGTTACTAATTGTTCCTTCTGTTGAGCATTTTGAGCGCCTCAAACCAGGCAATGCTCAGTCCCCCGCTTGCCAGGCAGACTGCCAGGTCGATTGGGTGGAGGAAGGCAAACTTGAACAGGTTGCACAGGAAAGGCACATACAATACCAGGCCTAAAAAAACAGTAGCGCCACCCACCACCCACCACAACGCCGTGTTGGGAGAGCGCATGATGTCCCAGATGGTGCGGGTCCAGGAGCGATTGGTCAGGATAAGGCCCAGATTGGCGACAATCAGGGTTACATAGGACAGAGCCCGGGCTTCCGCTTCTCCACGGTCAAGAAACAGGGCGATGGCAAAAACGGCAACCACGATGACCAGCACACTTAACCCCTGGAGGATGCTCAAACTCAGGGTGCGGCCGCTGAACAGTTTTTCCTTGGGGTTGCGTGGCGGACGCTCCATCACGCCGGCCTCTTCCTTCTCCGCCTCAAAGATGGTGGAACAGGCGGGATCAATGATCAACTCCAGGAAGAGAATATGCACCGGCATCAGGACAAGGGGCCACTTGAGCAGCACCGGGATGAGCGACATGCCGGCAATCGGTACGTGAATGGCCAAGATATAGGCGATCGCCTTTTTAATGTTGTCAAAGATGCGGCGGCCTAGCCTCACCGCCTGGACGATCGAGGAAAAATCGTCGTCCAGAAGCACGAGTGAGGCTGACTCGCGGGCCACATCAGTGCCGCGGCCGCCCATGGCAATGCCGATATGGGCAGCCTTGAGCGCGGGTGCGTCGTTCACGCCGTCTCCGGTCATGGCCACGATCTCGCCGTTGGCTTTGAGTGCATTCACCAGGCGCAGCTTTTGCTCCGGCGCGACTCGTGCGAAGATGTTGATGCTCTTGATGCGGTCCTGAAGTTCTGCTTCGGGCATCTCATCAAGATCGGTTCCGGTGAGGAATTGGTCATTCGGGGAGAGGCCAATCTGTCGGGCAATATTTTGGGCGGTCACCGGATAATCACCGGTGATCATGACCACGCGGATGCCGGCGCTGTAGCATTCTTTGATGGCGTCTGGAACGTTGGGCCGGACTGGGTCGGCGAGTCCGATCAGCCCCAGAAACTCAAAGGAGAAGTCATGCTGCTGGCCCGGCAGGTCGGTTAGATCGAAGCGCGATTTGGCAACCCCCAGCACGCGCAGACCTTCGCTCGCCATCAGCTCGATGTGTTGGGCCAACTCCTGCCGCTGGACCTCGCTGAAGTGGCACAGGTCGGCAATGGCCTCAGGCGCGCCCTTGGCGGCGATCATATAATCGGCCCCGTCCGGCGATTTCCAGACATGGGAAAGCGCCAGCAGCTTCTTCGACAGGGGATACTCCTGCACCAGTTTCCACTCCGTGTGCAGGTGTTCGGTATTGTTCAGGTGCAGGGTGCCGAGCTGATGGATGGCCTTTTCCATGGGATCGAAGGGATCTGTCTGACTGGACAGGATACTGAACTCGACCAGTTCGTGAAACGTCTCTGGTAAGGGTGAGGCATGACCAGACGCGGTATCGTGAAACTGGCCGTTCGCAAAAATCCTGGCGACCGACATGCGGTTTAAGGTGAGAGTGCCGGTCTTGTCGGTACACAGCACCGTGGCGGCACCTAGGGTTTCGATGGCAGGCACCCGTCGGGTGAGTACCTGTTTTTGTGAGAGGCGCCAGGCCCCCATTGCCAGGAAGATGGTCAGCACCACCGGAAATTCCTCGGGAAGGGTTGCCATGGCTAGGGTAATACCGGCGAGAAACCCCTGCAGCCAGCTGCCGCGGGTGATACCAAAGACGACCACGACCAGGGCGCACAGGGCGAGACCAACGATCGCCAGGTTTCTCACCGCCCGCCCGGTTTGCTTCTGGAGCAGGGTTTCTTCCTGCACCACCCCCTGCAAGGCCTTGCCGATCCGGCCGATCTCGGTGTGAACTCCGGTGGCCTGCACCTCGGCCACGCCATGACCCTGCACCACCATGGTGCCGGAGAACACACAGGGCAGATCATCGCCGCCGGCCCGGGTCATTGTTAGCGTCCCTTCGGCAGCAGTCTTGCGGACCGGCACCGATTCGCCGGTGAGGAGGGATTCGTCAGCGCCGAGATTGACGGATTGAAGGAGGGTCGCGTCCGCAGGGACCCGGTCGCCTTCCTTCAAGACCACGATGTCACCGCGCACCACCAGCCGGCCGGCGATGCGTTTTTCCGCGCCATCGCGAATGACCAGGGCGCGGGGGCTGGAAAGATCGCGCAACGCCTCCAGTGCCCGTTCGGTTTTCCGTTCCTGGTAAAGCGTGATCCCCATGACCACGAACACAAAGCCAAGCAGCATGATGGCCTCTTCCACATCGCCCAGGAACAGGTAGATCGTGCCGCAGGCCACCAGCAGCAGGAACATGGGCTCCCGAACCACCTCGAAGGCAATGGCAAAAATGCTGCGCCGCTCGGTGGACGGCAACTCGTTCGCGCCTTCGTTTTTGAGCCGCTCACCGGCTTCAGTTTCCGAAAGCCCCTTGATTGTTTTGATGTCAAATTCGTTACCCAAGGTTTTTCATCTCCTGGTACGTCGTAAGGGACTGGCCGTTATCGAATGAAAACAATTTGCTTTCAGGAAGCCTGAGGTCAGAAAAAAGGTGATGGCCAGTCAGCCTTCGCCTCGAAGCCGGAAACAGATTTTTGAACCTAGCTACCATGGGGAAATGCAGCGCGTCAAGGTGAATGGTCCTGCTGGCCTTTTTTTATGGATCTTAATCTCCCCTTAATCTTTGATGTGGTAAGGTCAAGCAATAATGGATGGCCGTCAATCAAGATTTATTCTCAGTCCCTGTTAATCTCTAATCAATTCAGAGGTGCATAGGTGACAATTTGTGCGCAAATAATGAAGTGCAACCTGTCGCAGCAAGCCTTCCCAGGTAGTCAGGCCTGTATGGTTCCGGCTGGTCCGGGTTGGGAATTAAAAAAGATCAACACACACAGAGGAGTAAAACAAAATGAAATGTCCAGTATGTACAACCTCAACTTTCTGACTTGCGAAAAACTTAACATAAAGCATTGTAATTGTGTATTTTTAACGTGAAAAGCCCTTCGTTCCTTGGTATATTGGGATTTGCGATTTTCTCAATAAAATCAAGGAGGAAGGG
>Ga0208863_1000934_pt1 | contig 22026 bp, 14 predicted proteins | sample RifOxyD3_FD_184040 | JGI IMG/M metagenome (GOLD analysis project Ga0208863, IMG submission 184040) | Soil microbial communities from Rifle, Colorado - Rifle Oxygen_injection D3 (SPAdes) | ecosystem: Environmental > Terrestrial > Deep subsurface > Rock core/Sediment | place: Rifle, Colorado...
CCAGAAGCAGATTATGCCTGGTACACAGATTTACGCAAATATGGTTCAGTACCACATTCTGGTTTTGGTATCGGTGTAGAGCGTGCTGTGCGCTGGATGTCTGGAGTAGAGCACATCCGTGAATGTATTCCTTTCCCAAGAATGGTGAATAGACTTAAGCCATAGTCGTTTCATTTAGAAATTTATTGTGTATAAGACGCCCTTTTTGCTAGGGGCGTTTTTAATTTCAAATATCAAAATCCAAATGTCAAATAAAAGTCAAATGAATAAATGAGAAAAATTTGATATTTGAACTTTGAACTTGATTTGATATTTGAGCTTTGAAATTTGGCATTTTTGCAAACTTATATTGGTGTGGATATAATCAGCTAAAAATATTATTATTTATACATAAATTGTGTTATAATATCTACATAAATATTATAAGCGACTAACCAAAAAACATGAGTCGTTTTGTCTTAGCACAATTAGCTAGATCCAAAGATTTTTTTAGTAAATTTTTGCCTAAAAAATTAACCCGATATCATTATGGGGCGTTTTTTGTTTTTTTATTATTATCTTTCTTTTTGCTTTCTACCAAAGTAGCTCATGCCGGACTTGTGGAGTCTTTTGTAGAAGCGGTTGCTAGTATGTTTTTGGCTTTTGCCAAGGTTGCCATGGCTTTTACAATTTTCTTTTTGCGTTATTTTATTACTCTTGCTAGTTACAATGATTATATTAATGTCAGTGTCGTGAAGCTTGGCTGGGTCATGGTTCGAGACGTCGCCAATATGTTTTTTGTGGTGTCTTTGCTTGTCATCGCTTTTGCAACAATCTTGGGTGTAGAAAAATATGAATGGAAAAAAGGTTTGGTAAAATTGGTTATAATGGCAATTCTTATCAATTTTAGTAACTTAATCGCTCAAGTTATTATTGATGCCGCTCACGTCTTTACTATTACTTTTTTGAATGCAATTTCAGCTAGTGCTGGTGGCAATCTTATCAATATGTTTAGTATGGATAAGATTACGAGCATTGTACAAGGCAAGAGTATTGGAGAAAATATTGAGACAGCGACAGCATCTATTTTTGCAGCTTCGGTTGTCGCTTTGCTCTTTGCTGTTGGTACTACTATTGCAATTGGTTCTTATGTTGTTGTCATGGCACTTCGTATTGTCGTCTTGTGGGCACTTATCATCTTGTCACCTTTGGCTTATCTTTTTTCAGCTCTACCAGGGGGAGAAAAATATTCCAGCAAGTGGTGGTCGGAGTTTACTAATCATGTGGTGGTGGCTCCTGTTATGGTCTTTTTTCTGTGGTTGGCTTTTGCGACTTTGGGTTCTGGACAGATAATGACGGAGATTCAAGCTGGCAGTACGATACCTTTGCAACAAAGCAGTGATTCTCTTTCTGTCTCTTTGACAGATGTTTCTACTTGGGAAAACATGTCTAACTATATTTTGGCTTTGGTTTTTTTGCTGATTGGTCTCAAGATGACTCAAGAAACAGGTGCTACTGCTTCTGGTATGGTGGGTGCTGCTGAAAAATTTGTCAAAAATGTTGCTACCATTGCCAGTGGTTATGCTGCGGGTAGATGGTTGGTGGGTAAGGGTGTTGATAATGGTAAATCGTTGCTGACCAAAGGTGCTCTTGGTACTTTGAAGCGTCTGCCTGTTATTGGAGGAAATCAATGGAAAAAACGTGGTTACAGAATTGCTTCTTGGTATCAGAGAGGTCAAGATAAAAGAGATCAAAGAGCGCAAGGTCTTGATGATAATTATCGAAAGATTAAAGAGTTGAAAATGAAGTCTAGAATTGGAAGTGATGAGGACAAGCAAAAAGCTAGAGATGAATTAGCTAAATATAGTAAATTTGATAGGTTGAAAGCTGGAGTGGGTAGAGCTGTGGCTGCTGCTTATCAGACTTCTGGTCGTACTGACAAGGAAATTGAAGATCACAAAGAAACTTATGATAGAACCAAAAAATGGCGTGAACTTAGATATTCTACTAGTAAATTGGGTGGTGGTATAGCCAAACAAGAAATTACTGGTAAATTACAAATTCAAGAAAAAATTTCCGAGTCAAAGAAAACTCAAAAAGGTGAAGATATGTTTAGGAGATTAACAGAAGAGACTTCACCTTTGACTAAAAAAGAAATGACAGGTAAAGGCAGGGATAGGTTTACTGCAGAAGAATTAGCAGCTGGTAAAGTCTCAAGGTTGGGTAGAGATTTGAGTGAAAATATTAAAAAAGATGAGCTTGCTAAATCCAAAAATGAATCTAGTCAAGGAATGTCCAAACAACAATTTGCATCTACAGAGATGGGTAAAAATTTAGATACTTCTAAAGCTGTTTTGCAAAATATACAAGAAGAAATGTCCAAGAAAGGACGTTTTAGAGAGGCACAAGCTAGAGCTGCAGCCTATGAAGGGGCTGGTGATTCTTTCAAAGCTGAACAAGTAATGAAAGTTGCTTATCAAGAAATAGAAGAAGAAAACGCCAAGAAATTCAAGAGTTTGAGTAGAGGTGAGAGATCTGTAAGTGCTGCTAAATTGATGACTGATATAGGTTCTGCAACAGATCCTGATAAAAAGCGTATGCTTCAAAGAGATTTGATGAGTCTTTTGCAATTTATCGAAACTAAAGGTGCTGATGATATGGCTTCTGCTAGAGAGGCAATGATAGATAAGTTATATGCTGGAGTACCTGGTGGTGCAGATTTGAGTCTTGTCAATGAAGGTAAATTACTTTTGGAATTTATGGGTGGAAAGAGAATAAGTAATGCTGGTGAATTTGATGCTGCTGATGTAGAATTTGGAAAATTGTTTACTGAAGGAGGCCCTGCTCAAAAGAACGCAGTTCTTTCCAATTGGGCAAATACTGCCAGATGGTCTAGTCTTGAAACTGGTGGTGTGGCCCCTGCAGCTGCTATTGAAGAAGATGATAGTTCTGGACGAAGAGAATATAAGATTTTTAATCCATATATACCAACAAGAAAGAATAAACAGGGTGCTGTAATAACTAAAGAGGAAGCTGCTTCCAATACATTTGGGGGAGTTGTTAAATATGTCAATACCAAAAGTTTGAATAATCTTGATTTTCTATCTGAAACTAGACGTGAAAATGGAGAGACCTTCATTACAGGTTTTTCCTTACCAAAACAAAAACAACTTTTTATTGATTTGATGACCCAATTCAGTGATGAAAGAGCTGTTGCTGATGGTTTTAACCCTAGTTTTTCTGGAAGTATAAAAACAACTAGTTTTGATAGTTCACCTGCTGGTACTGTTGCTAAGGGAGAATTTATAGATGCTATGCATCAAGTTATGGAAAAATATAAATCTATGGGTATTGAAGAAGTGGGAAAAGTTTTGATGCAGACACAATATTCTGATTTCATAAATGATATTAAAAGTGGTGATGGTAATCCTAGTCAAGTTGCTGAACTTAAGGCTTTTTTGGTAACATAATGAAAAAATTTTATGATTGAAAACAATTCTTTCCCACAAAATTTAAAATTACCATTTGCATCTTTTGAAGAAGGTCATAGTTATGTTTTTGACAAAACTATAAATGATAGTGATGCACAGCTAGAATTGTTTTATATTTTAGAAGATTTTTTTGTAGGTGATAAAAATCAAGAAAAACAAATTAAGTATTATCATGATTTTTGGGAATGGTATGTTTTTGTATTTTTTAAAAATATTAATTTTATTGATAAAGATGTAGTATTGAAAAATTATGCAAATTTTATTTTAGATGCTACTCAATTGGGGATAGATGTTCAGGATAAATTGTTCAAAGCTATTAGTTTTTTGGCACCTGATCCAAATGATATGCAGATTTTTTATAATAATATAAAAAATTCTGTAAAAAATTCTGAAAAGAAACTTGTAACTTCTAAGGGTATTTCAGTGTATTCTTTGAAAGATATCTATGAACAGAAAGTGTTTTTTAAAAATGATTATGCATCTGACTTGGATTATGTGGGATTCAAAACAAAAATTCATGATGCTCTATTTTTTGAAATAAGAGATGAAAAACATAAATTTTTCGAAATTGATAATTCTTTTAATTTATTTTTGAATATTATTAATTTTTTTATTGATATTGATCAAGAAAAAATTGGTGAGTTTATCTTTGCCTTTGATCATAAAATGGAAATGATAAGGGATTCAAATTCAGAGTATGAAGAAGATCTAGAATTAGAAAAAGATATTGAAAATAATAATATTAAAAATATTCCAGAAAAAATCCAAGAAAACTCTTACCAAACTATCAAATCACAACTTGAACAAAAATATTCTTACGACGAAAATGGTGAGTTGTCCCCAATAGAAGAAGTGTTGAGTGATTTGTCTCAAATGGCTGAAGAAAAAGCTGACGAAAATATCGAAGAACTTTATATTTTTGATGAAAACATGGGGAAGTTTGTGTGGAATGAAGATTTACTAAATCAAAATTAATTACGTAGAGTGTTTTATTTGAAGTTTGTTATTTTTAGATAAATTTTTTAAGAATTAAGGTAAGTGGCTTTGATCACATAACGTAACACGTATGTCAGACAATAAACAACCTACAATTTTGGTAAAAAAAGCTGACGGTACTAAGGTACGCGTTACTTTGGATGAATTTAGAAAAATGAAAAGTAGACAACAGGAAGTGAACAATGAACAGGTAATAGATATAGAAAGTAACAAGATACAAGATACAAACAAATCTCAAGTTTCAAATTACAAACAAATTGACCAAAATGACTTTCAAGAGAAACAAGAAGAAATAATTCCTCCAATAACTCCAGCATTACCAGAACCAGTACCGGCTGTGACATTGGTAAAAGATGAACCAACGTTAGAAAAAGAAAAAAATGATGCTCCTGTGGCTGAAGAAAATGAATTGGCGACGACTACACCTGTTTCAGATATTTTTGTCAATGAAGCTGCTGCCAATTTTGAGTGGAATGAAAAAGATAATAAATCATTGCTCGAAGAAGACACCAAAGAAGTCGAAAAATTAAAACAACAGGGTTCAGCCCATGTGGGTGGTCATGATTTGGAAGAGCACGTCAAGATGCCAAGTGTGAACTTGGAAGATGATTTGAGAAATAGAGCCAAGTCTTTGATAGTCTCTTGGAAAAAAGGTGTAAGAAATGAGTTTCAAGTTTTGGATTATGCCAAAAAAGATGTGAATCATGGCGGTTTAGGCTTGGATGAAGCACAAGCTCAGCGTTTTTTGCAACAAATAAAAGATTCAAAAAATAATTTGGATAATTTGTTTGACATAGTATTTGAAAAGAAAATGCAAATGTCGGCTCCGGTACCTGTAGTTGAAAAAGTGGTGACAGAAGCAAAACCTCAGCCAATTTTGGGAATGTCTCCAAGTCCAAAGATTGATTTTGGAGAAGAAAATAATCAGGCAATTTCCAAACCTTTTTCACATACGCCACCACAGTCACTCGTTTATGATGTCGCTTCACCAAGATCAATGCAGGAGAGAACCGTAGGTCCAAAACAAGAAATAGCAGTATTTGGTTTGGTAGATTATCGACGCTTGTCCAAGGATCCCAAGAAATGTGCTGATATGCTAAAGTCAAAATTTACAGGTTGGAAGTCTGAATCATTTTTACTCTATTTGGACACTGTAGAAGGTTGGCAACAAAGCCCATTAAACAAAATGTATGTGGATACAACTATCGAAGCCTTGAATAAACAAATTTCAGTAGCACAAGTTTTACAAAGTAAAAATCCAGCAGATTTCATAACTTTGGAAGAATACCAAAGCCTGACGGAAATGAGTGATGTCTTAGTCTAAAAAATATGCAACAATTTGTAGTACCACAATTTATTGATGTTGAAGACAAGATTATCGGTCCGGTTACCACTAGACAGTTTTTGATTATTTTGGTGGCGGCTGTTATAATATTTTTATCTTATCGTTTTGGTGATTTTGCGTTTTTTATTTTTAGTTTGGTACTTTTTGGAGGTTTGGGACTTGTTTTTTCCTTTGTAAAAATTAATGGTCAAACTTTTCATTATTTTGTTTTAAATATTATCCAATCTGCAAGAAAACCTTCTCTGCGTGTTTGGCACAAAGGCCATAACAAAAAAGAATTGCTTGCCTTATTGAATAATATAGATATAATCACAGAAATGGAAATAAAAAAGAAAAAAGTACAGCGTAAGCACATAAGAGACTTAGCTTTGCTAGTCAATACAGGTGGTTTTTATAGACCTGGGGACGATATCTAATATACATAAATTATGAAGAATAACAAAGCAGCCAAAAAAGCCGTTAGTAGACCAAATACTCAGACTTATTTGCCGATTGCCGAAATAAGAGATGACACTGTGATCCTAAAAGATGGTACTTTACGTGCGGTTTTAATAACTTCGAGTATCAATTTTTCTTTGAAATCAGAAGACGAACAAAACGGGGTAATATCTTCTTACGTGGGTTTTTTGAATTCTTTGGATTTTCCCGTCCAAATATGTGTGCAATCAAGACGTTTGCAAATCAAGCCTTATTTGGAAAAATTAATTGCTCAAGAAAAAAAACAAACCAATGAACTCTTGCGCGTGCAGACAGCGGACTATCGCTCTTTTATTGAAGAATTAGTGGACATTGGCAAAATCATGACCAAAAAGTATTATGTTATAGTACCTTACGATCCACTTTCCAACAAGAAAAAAAGTTTTTGGTCTAGATTTAAAGAAGTCATCAAACCGGCTATCACGCTTCGTCTCAAAGATGATAGATTTAGACAGCGTAAGCAAGATTTGGATTTGCGTGTAAGACAGGTGTCTTCTGGTTTGGAAGGTATTGGTTTGCAAGTGGCACAACTAGATACACAGTCCCTTATTGAGCTTTATTACAATACGTATAATCCTGATATTTCTTTTGCTGAGCAGTTGGGAGATATTGATAGACAACAAGTGGAAGAAATTTAATTTATAAAATACAAATAGTAAATAACTAAATTTTAGAAATAATATCGTTATCTATACCTTTATGAAGGTTTAAAATTCACCTAATTTCTAATAAAATTTCAAATAAATAATATTAAAAATTTTGACTTAAATTAGAAATAAATCAGTTAACTTATATATTGGACATTTTATTAGGAATTAGAAATTAGGTGAATTAGGATTTTTTAACGTATTTGTAAGTTTAAACAATGCTGTTATTTCTAACAAATTAACTAATAAATCAATCAACATATCTATGGCCTTTAGACCTATAAAAAATGGAAAAGTAAAGAGTACCAAAGGTGCTGGTTTTGAAGATGAAGAACAAAGAAAAATAAATGAAGATTTGATAACTTTGGAAGAAGAGCGAAGCTTTCGTGAGGGTACTGTAGCAATTCGTGATTTGATTGCGCCTTCTGCTTTCAAGGTAGAATCTAATTTTTTGCAGTTGGGTGACACTTTCCTCCGAACAATTTTTGTGACTAGTTACCCTCGTTATATTGGTGTTGGTTGGAATGCTTCTATCCTCAATTTGAATTTGAGTATGGATGTGAGTATGTTCTTTTATCCAGTCAACGCTACGATCATTTTGAAGCAACTAAAAAACAAAGTAGGTGCTTTGCAGGCACAATTGTCCGCTGATGCAGAAAAAGGTGCGGCTCGTGATCCTTTGCGTGAGACTGCTTTGCGTGATATTGAGTCTCTTCGTGATGATTTGACACAAGGTACTGAGCATTTCTTTCAGTTTGGTTTTTATATCACTCTTTATGCTGCAGATAAAGAAGAGTTGGACAGAAGTACGGAAGATATTCATAATATTTTTGGCTCAAAATTAATTCATAGCAAACATGTTTTGTTTCAAGCTGAACAGGGTTTCAACTCTACAAGTCCTTTGGGTATTGATGAATTGGTGATTTCTTTCAACATGAATTCTTCTCCTATTGCTGCTTCTTTTCCTTTTATTTCTTCAGAGCTTACGAGTGATGATGGTATTCTTTATGGTATCAATAGACACAACAATAGTTTAGTTTTGTTTGATAGATTTTCTTTGCAAAATGCCAACATGGTAGTCTTTGCTACTTCTGGTGCTGGTAAATCTTATGCTGTAAAATTGGAAATTTTACGTAGTCTGATGCTCGGGGTTGACGTCATTGTTATTGACCCTGAAATGGAATATGCTCATCTCACTGAAGCTGTAAATGGTACTTACGTCAATATTTCTTTGGCCTCTGAGAGCAAAGTCAATCCTTTTGATTTGCCTCGTCCAGTAGGTCAGCAGGTTTCTACTGAAGATGTCATCAGAAGTGCTGTGATTACCCTCAAAGGACTTTTGCGTATTATGCTTGGCAACTTGACTTCCACTGAAGATTCTTTGTTAGATAGAGCTTTGCTTGAAACTTATGCCAAAAAAGATATTACAATCACTAGTGATTTGTCGACGGTGGAGCCTCCTGTGATGCAAGATTTGGTGGACGTTTTGTCAGGTATGGAAGGTGCTGACAATTTAGTTATTAGATTAAAAAAATATACAGAAGGTACTTTTGCTGGACTTTTCAATGCGCCAACAAACGTCAACACCAATAATCAGTTAGTAATTTTTAGTGTTCGTGATTTGGAAGATGAGTTACGTCCTATGGCTATTTATACTTTGGTAAATTATATTTGGAATATTGTACGTTCAGAGCGTAAAAAACGTTTACTCATGATTGATGAAGCTTGGTGGCTCATGATGCATGAAGATAGTGCCAAATTTATGTATGCTTTGGTCAAACGTTGTCGTAAATATTATTTGGGTGTAACAACTATTACTCAAGATGTCAATGACTTTTTGCGTTCACCTTATGGTCAAGCTATTGTCAACAACTCGGCTATGCAACTTTTGCTTAAGCAGTCTCCTTCAGCTATAGGAACTATCCAAAAGACTTTCATGTTGACTGAAGGTGAAAAATATCTTTTACTTGATAGTCCTGTCGGACAAGGTATATTCTTTGCTGGCAATAAACATGTGGCTATTCAAATTGTGGCTTCCTATACAGAAGATCAATTGGTTACTTCTAATCCGGAACAGCTTTTGGAAATAGAAAGAGCCAAAAAAGACTTTCAAGATAAGATGTCGAATATTGAAGAAATTTAGTACTGTTCACAAATTATTTTAATCCTTATTCCTTAATTCTTATCTACTATGTTTACACTAAGACAAAAAATTTTTATTACTTCTGGTATTGTTGTTGCCATTATTTTGATAATTGTTTTTATTTTATTTTACTTGAGACCAAAAGATAATCAAGTCAATAATGGAGATAATAATGCTATTAATGTTATAGATCAAAATGTGGTGGATAGTAATAATCCTCAGATTTTGACAAATAATAGTCAAAATATTAGCAAACCGGATGGCACACCAGAAGAGTTGTTTGTGAAACAAATGGCCAGATTTTTTGTCGAAAGATTTTTTACTTATTCCAATCAAAATGAAAATATTCACATTGCTGAACTGCAAGAGAGCGTGACCGAAAGCATGCGTACCTGGATGCTATCTAAATCTTTGCAACAAGATGTCAGTTATAGTGGAGTTACTACCAATGTCCTTAGTTCTTCTTTGACGGAATTTGATAATATTTCTGGAGTGGCCAAAGTCACTTTAGAAATATCTCAAGAATTTTCTAAGCAGGTAGATTCTGCGGTGGAAAAGGAAACAAAACAAAAAACTATAGAAGTGGATTTCAAATTGCTAAATGGTGAGTGGAAAGTAGATGGTGTCTGGGATAGACAAAATTGATTATCTAAGATTATTTTATGTATTTAGGAGGTATTTTTGACTCAATAAAGGATATATTTTTTCCTGTTCACTGTCTCAATTGTGCTAAAGAGGGAGATTTTGTTTGTGAAGAATGTTTGAAAACACTCGATTTGTCGGGTGTTTTTTGTTGTCCTCTTTGTCATAAGGATACTTTTTTAGGTGATTATTGTGATGATTGTCAGCCTCTCTTTTTGGATAATCATTGGGCTGTAACAAAGTATGATGAACAAGCTCTAATAGGGGAGATAATGCATACTTTTAAATACCAATATGTAGAAGAGCTAGAAAAAACTATTGACAAAATGATTAAGTTTTTTTTGGAACAACATAAAATAGAAAAAATTGATTGTGTTACTTTTGTGCCTTTACACGGTAGGCGTTATGTAGAAAGAGGATTCAATCAAGCTGAAAAGATAGCAATTATTTTGGCTAAATATTTGGACAAACCTGTAATAAATCTATTGAAAAGAAGTCGTTATACCAAACCTCAGGCTAAATTTAATAGGAAGGAAAGATTACAAAATCTCAAGGATGCTTTTGATTTCAATTATAAAAGTCAAGATTTGGGAAGTAAAAATGTTTTGTTGGTGGATGATGTTTTTACGACTGGTTCTACGATGCAAGAATGTGCCAAAGTTTTGAAAGAAAATAAAATAGCTAAAGTGACTGGTTTTAGTTTGGCAAGAGGATAAAAAATAGTTTATAAAATTAAAAAATAATCTCTTGAATAGAGATTATTTTTTGTTTAAAATGAAAAGTATAAAAAAATTATTTTTAATTTTTTTTCTGTAATTTCAAGAAAAAAATCATAAGTAAAAAAGCTGTAAGAGACATTACAGCTGTTAGTGAACTATCACAAGCTCCAATTTGGGGTACTCCATAGTATAAAGCATTTTGGTATATACCAATTAGCATACCAATAATAGACAATACTATGGCATATAGTGAAGAATATCTAAATTCTTTTTTGAAGTAAGCAATCCCAAGAAATATGGCTTGTGGATAGATGAAGATTCTTTGCCACCAACATAGTGAACAAGCTTCAAAACCGACTATGTCAGAATAATAAAGACTTAATGTTGCTGAAAATACAGCAACTAGCCAAGCAAGTAGTAATCCATATTTTTCAAGGAATTTTTTTACAAAATTATTTTCTTTGGTAATAAAGATATATACCAAAGCTATAACTAAGAAAACATGAGATAGTAGAGTGGCTGTAGCTAAAAGTTTGTTTATTATTTCAGTCATATTTTTTATTTAGGTAATTCGCAACTAGTTTTTGAGGCTAGATCTGCTAAAGGGATTTTTCCGGATTGTCTACTACCATCAGCAAAAATCCAAGTTGGATAACCATCGATTTTTTGGTTGGTGCAAACTGGCAATTGTCCATTGCTATCAGCTGTCGAACATTCTACATAAGGTAAATATTTAGCAGATTTACCAAATTCAGCTTTCTGTTCTTTACAATGAGAACACCAAAAAGCACCATAAAAGACTGCTCCTTTTTCTTCTAGACATTTGGCAAAGTTGTCCAATTTGCCTGGTTTATTATTTTGTGAAACTAGAAAATAACTAAGAGCAGTTATAAATATAATTGCAAGTAGTATCGAGAGTGTTAGTTTGGATTTTTTTTTCATGTATTTTTATTATAGTTTATATGTGATTATTATAACAATAATCTTTTAGTATGGTCAAGTGATAAAAATAAACAAACAAAGAAATACATTTTATTTATTAAATCTACTGTAAAAATTTTATTTAGTATTGCGTAATGGAATATTGAGAGATAGCAAAGCATTTTCTGATTTGTTAAAAATCAAGCCTTTTTCTTTCAGTTTTTTGTAGCCAGATGACATTTGTTCTAATAAATAAAGTGAGCTTTGGTCAATACTTGTTAATAAAACTTTTTGACCTTTATTTTCAATAATATCTATTATTTCATCAAGAGCTGCCACACCATCAGTATCTATAAAATGAACTTCACGTAATCTCAAAATAATAATTTTATATTTTTTTAGATTTGTTTCAAAACGTTCTATATGAGCTTGGCTGTTTACGTAACATAGTTTACCTCGGAAGGAGTATAACAAAACATCAGCATTTTCTTCTATTTCTTTTAGTTTTACTCCTGAGTCATGGTCAATCATACCATCTTTGAAAGTATTAACTTTTAGTTCAAAATGTCCATGTGAAATATTATCTACAAAAATTAGAAGAGAAATTGATACACCTAAGAGTATGCCAAAAATAGGGTCTAATATAATAGTAGTCAGTGCTACAAAAAGAGAAACAAAAAATCCAGTTCGGTCATAGTGCCACAATTTAAAGTAATGTTCTTTTCCTACCATTTGAATAGCAACAAATACCAAGATAGAGGCGATAACTGCCAAAGGAATATATTTGAAGTAACCAAGTAAAAAAAGAGAAATTATAGCTACACTTATAGTACTAATGATTGCTGATGTTTTGTGTGTTCCACCTGTTTTAATATTTAAAGAAGTTCTAGCAAGAGCAGCTGTTGCTGGCATGCCTCCCATCATCCCGGATACAATATTAGCCAAACCAAGGCCAAACATTTCTTTTCTTTGTTTGTGTTTTGTGCCAGTCATGCCGTCGGCTATTTTGGCCGAAAGCATTGTCTCTAAAATAGCAATAAGTGCAATTACTGCAGCTGTTTGAATTAGAGGAATAGAAAATGCTAAATGTGGTGTTTCAAAAAAATGAAAATTGATTTCTCCAAATTTACTACTTAATGTTTGTAGTGAAAGAGAAATAAAATTTTTTTCACTTAAAAATCCAAGTAATATTCCTATTGGTGCCAGTAGTATAGCGCCTGGTATTTTTGGTGTAGCTTTTTTTAGTATTAGTAATCCTATTAAAAAAACTAGAAAAATACTAAGAGTTGTAAATGAAGTAGTAGAAAGATGGTAAAAAGATTCTAAAATATTGGAACGAAAATTTTCGTGCACTGGTAGATTTTGTAATCCCAAGGCAAAATTCAATTGTCCTAAAGCAATGATGAAAGCCACACCTAATGTAAAACCATGTATGACACTAGAAGGAATTAAAATAAGATATTTTTCAATTTTTAGAAAGTAGGCTATTATAATTATAATACCTGTAATTATGGTTAACATGGGTAAGTGATCTAAACCATGCAATACTACATAGGTAGCAACTATTCCAGATAGTGCCCCAGTTGGTCCTATTATATTGAAGTTGCTACCACCGAATATGGCAGCAATAATTCCTGCCCAAATGGCTGTAATAATTCCAATTATGGGAGTTGCCCCAGAAGCAACGGACAAAGATATGGATAAAGGTATAGAGATTAAAGATACTGTTAATCCAGATTTTAAATTTTTTTTGATATTTTCTAAAAACATATTTTTTATTGTATGAATTGTAAAAAAAGAAGAAACACTATTTTTGTAGAGTTTATAATATTTATTTTGTCGAAATGATAAAATTGCGGAGAGATAGGGATTCGAACCCTAGGAAGGTTTGACCCTTCAACGGTTTTCAAGACCGCCGCTTTCGACCGCTCAGCCATCTCTCCTTTTCAACTTTTAACAGTTGACAATTAATTTTTAATTTTTTTAATTAGAAATTAGTTGCCAAATGTCAATTATAAATATTTTGCGGAGAAGGAGGGATTCGAACCCTCGTTCCGGTTTTACCCAGAAAACACATTAGCAGTGTGCCCCTTTCGGCCTCTCAGGCACCTCTCCTATGACAACTTTTAACAGTTGACAATTGACTATTAACTTTTTTGTGATGTCAAATGTCAATTGTTAATTGTCAAACTTGGCGGAGAGACAGGGATTCGAACCCTGGGTCCCCTTGCGGAGACTGCAGTTTAGTAAACTGCTGCTATCGACCACTCAGCCATCTCTCCTTTTTTTTCACTCTTAAAGCGTAAATATTGTATAGCAAATTAAAGATATTGTCAACTTTTATAGTTAGTTTAATTGTTGAAAGGTATTTTTGTTTACTATATTTCTATTTTTTGCTATAATTTAGCTATATTATGAACAACAAAAAAAATAAACATGGCTTTGCCATGATTTTGGAAAATACAAAAATTTTTGATACCGAAGTTTCCGCTAGTCCTGTAAGTTCTAGTGATTTTAAAGATTGGGTAGAAGAAGGCAGAGAAGAAGGTAAACTGGCTGTAGATGTCGCCCAAAATGACACTCATATTTTGGTTGTTTCTACTATGGCAGGGGCTAGACCAGACAAAATTGAAGTATTAGTTCACAATGATTTGTTGACTATACGTGGCACACGTTACTCTCCACTTGAAAAAGATATTGATATCGAGTACTATTATCAAGAATGTTTTTGGGGAGTATTTTCTCGTACCATAGTCTTACCCATAAATGTAAAAGGTGATTTGGCCAATGCCAAGTTTCAAAATGGAGTTTTGTTTGTTTCAATTCCAAAACAAAAAAAGGATAATAAAATTTCTATTGAAATAATAGATGATTAAAATTTTTAGTCTTATGTTTAAGAAAATCTTGAGTAGAGAATACGCCAAATTAATAAATTTTTCTTGGCGACGTGTTTGGTTAATTGTAGCTGTTTTTGTTGTTTTGGTAGGTATTTTCCTAACTGGTATTTTTGTTTATGCTCATAATTATAAAGAAAAAGTTTTACCAGGTGTTTATCTTGGTGGCGTACATATTGGTGGTATGGATAAAAACGAGTTGTCTGCTTATTTGAAAAACATGAATAATAAATTATTGAATGAGGGTATACATTTTAATTTTGCTTTGGAAAATGAAACTAAAAATTTCATACTTTATCCTAGTGTTTTTAGTGAAGATAGTACTAGAGATTTAATTGATGTAAATATTGAAGAAGAAACTGATTATTTGATATCTTATCGTAAAGATAATAATTTATTGTCTGACACTTTTTCTGCTATTTGGGTAAGATTAAGTAAGCCAGAGTTATCTTTGGAAAACATCAAATTAGATAAACAAGGTGTTTTTGAACAAATACACAATTATTTGGAAGGATATATTTCAGAACCGGTTAATGCCTATGTTAATATAAAATCTTTGAAACCTTTGGAATATGAAATAGTTTCTTCTACACCTGGTTTTTCATTTGATTATGAAATGGTTAGTGGCAAAATATTGAAAGCCTGGTCTACTTTCCAAGTGCCTTATCTTGATATTGTCTCTTTTGTAAAAAATCCTGAGATAAATGAATCTGATGTTTCTACCATAATTGATCGTTTACCAAAAGTTTTAGAAGCCGGTCCTTTGACTATTTCTTATGTGGACCCTTATACCACACTTACTAGGACCTGGTCTATAACTAATGATAATATCGCTAGTTGGTTGGAAGTGGTGAAAGCTGAAGATGGTAATTTTATTTTTTCTTTGGACACAGCGTCTACTACACAATTTTTGTTGGATAAAATTGAACCTCAAGTAAATATTCAAGCTGAAGATGCAAAATTCAAAATTGGCAGTAATGGCAAAGTTTCTGAATTTAGTGGTTCTAGACCTGGTGTTACTGTAGATGTTGATGCTACTTTGAAAGCTGTAGATGAAGCTTTTGATGCTAGAACATGGCATGATGAAGGTATCTTAAAAAATATTAATTTGATAAATAAACAAACTGAACCAAATATTAAGACTAGTGAGGTAAATGATTTGGGTATTTCTGAAGTTTTGGGTGTTGGTCATTCGAAGTTCAATGGTAGTCCTTCCAATCGTATCAAAAATTTGAGACATGCTACTTCTGACAAATTAAATGGTTTACTTATCAAGCCAAATGAAGATTTTTCTCTGGTTCAAGCTTTGAAACCTTTTACTATTGCTGATGGTTATTTGCCAGAGTTGGTCATAAAAGGGGATGAAATCAAGCCTGAAGTTGCTGGTGGTCTTTGTCAAATAGGAACTACTATGTTTCGTGCTGCTATGAACTCTGGTTTGAAAATTACAGAAAGACGTAATCATTCTTTGGTAGTAAGTTATTATAATGATTTATCAAATGGCAATCCAGGTACAGACGCTACTATTTATGATCCTAATCCAGATTTTCGTTTTTTGAATGATACTGGTAATTATATTTTAGTAACCACAGAATTGAATGTCAAAACTTATGATTTGTATATTTATTTTTGGGGAACAAATGATGGCCGAAAAGCTTCTTACACACCTCCTGTTGTCTCGAGGTGGATTGCAGCTGGTGCTGACAAAACTATAGAAACAACTAATTTAGCTCCTGGAGTAAGGGAATGTCAGTTACGTCATGAAGGTGCTGAAACATCTTTTACTTACACACGTGTTTTGGCTGATGGCAAGAAAGAAAATGTTGTTTTCGATAGTTATTATCGACCTTTGCCAAAGATTTGTTTGGTTGGTGTAGAGCCAAAAAAAGAAGAAGAAGTAGTTCCTGCTGAAGTTGTTCCTGAAAGTAGTGAAGTAATTCCTCCTTTTGATATTACTGATACTATTTTGAACTAAAATTGTGGATAGATAATATATAAAAATGGCTTAAATAAGCCATTTTTTATTTTTTTAACATAGATACTATTGACAAGATGTGTTATTTGTGATATTATAGCAAGTCGTATTTATTGAGGCACAACATAGATAGAGAGATACAAAGTAATACTAATAATTGATTTTGAAACTACTTGTGCAAATAATTACGATTCTCGTATGCAGAGACGTGAATTTTTGAGAAATATTTTTTCTTTAAAAAAATACGTCCCTGTATCCATCCCGACACAGTCGGGACAAGCATTGGCGGATATGGAAACGTGTGTTTTTAAAAGTTTAGTTAACTAGTTAAGAACATATTATCCTGTATCCACGACAAGCATGGGGGTGTGTTGTAGGCTAGGGCAGGCTCCGGCTCGCAATTGACCTAGAATACACCTTCTTGGATCAGGTAAGGACACAATTCCTTAATCTTTTAAATGATTCCTCAGCACAAATGTGTTGAGGAATTTTTTTGTATAAAAAAATATTTTTCATTGTTTCAAAAGTTAATATGTTGTATAATATGAGTATTAATTTTTTGTAAAAAAATTATGGAGGAAGAAAAAAAAGATATACAAATTATAGATAACAATTTTTATTTATCTGATGAAAAATTTCAGAATTATTGGTTTTGGCACGGGCTTTGGAAATCAAAGAGTGTTTTTGCAAAGAATTCTTTGTTGCTAAAAAATGAAAAACGCCAGAAAGCTTATTTGATAGGACAAATAATAAAACATTATTTTAAAAACTTTTTTCTATTTCCAATTTGGCTATTGTCTTTGCTTGTACCTTCTTGTCTAAAAGGTAAAAACAATCTTTGGACTAATCTAAAAACAATTATAGTAAATAAAGAATTCAAACCTCTTAGAGTAGCCTTATTATCTCAAGTAGTTTTTATTTTAATTTTAGCTTGTTTGGGTTATTTTGTTTTTTATAAAAAAACCAACCCTTCTTTTGCAACATCTTATACTTTTATTCAAAATGACTGGTCAAGTAGTGCTTCAAGTACAGTTATAGCAATAAATCCTGATAATAATACAAACTGGAATTATTATGAGAGTGGTGATAGTAGCTTGAATATAGGTACAAGTGTTAGTTTGTTATCAACAACCAGTACTTTATTAAATACTAATGATACAGATTTTGTAAGTGGAACTTTTTCTAATACTGAAGTTTCAGGTGTAGGATCTTCTGCTAGTATATCATTAACCGGTGGTTCTACTTCTATAAATAATTGGTTGCAACCTGATGGTGTCCCTACTACCGCTCCTGTAACAAACAGGTGTACATTTTATACCTCAAATACAGACTATATTTATATTTATGATCCTGCTTATGGTATCTATAGATATAGTAAGTCTGCAGGTACTTGGACCGCGATGAACAATAGTAGTGTTGCCAAAAGTACTAATACTGGTTTGGCTTGTACTGGTGGATATATTAGTGATGATTATTTTTATGCAGTATACTATCTTAGTACAGGTCGGTATTTTTATAGATATACGATTTCAACTAATACTTGGACTGCTCGTGCATCACTTTCTGAAGTTCCTCAGTTACAGGGTACAACACTTTTTTATAATACTGCTCAAAATTATTTATATTATTTTCCTGCAAATTATAATACAACTTTTTATAAATATAATATCACTGCAAATAGTTGGACTACGAAGACTGCAAGTACGACAATGTATTATACAGGGATGAAAATAATCAAAAATGATACTGAAGACAAACTGTACATGTTGTCTGGTGGAAGTACATCTGGTTTTTATTCATTTGCCCCTTCTACTGAAACTTGGCAACAACTTCAGAACATTCCATCAAATGTGTATACAGGTTCACAAATGATTCGAGATGGTGTTAGTGATTATATATATGCTCTACCTGGTAACAACTCAGCAAAAATTTATAGATACACCATATCAACGGATTCTTGGGACTCATCACTTACTGATGCTCCTGGTAGCATCACACAAGGATCTTGGGCACAGATAGATGGTGTGAATGGAAAAATTTATGTTGGAGCACGACAAAACAGTACTGATTTTTATATCTATGATATAGGAACAAATTCTTGGACATCAAGTGCTGGTCCTATGGTAGGTGGGTATATAAATGATAAAACCGTCATGGATGTCACGAATGGCAAAATATATGATATAGAAGGAACTGGAGTTGCTATATATGATATTACTGGTGGAACATGGAATTCATCGATTGATTCTGTATTGTCTGACTCTCCAATTTCTTTAGCGACATATAGATCTATAAAGGATGGTGATAATATTTTTTATTTTGGAACAGCGGATGTTTATCGATATACTATTTCGACAGATACTTGGACTCAAATGACTAGTGTATATCCAACAGGTGGTTCAATTCGAAATTTACCGACTTATGATGAAATAAATAATATTGCTTATTTTTCAGTATCGGGTTCTTCCTCGTCAGTAAAATCGTTTTATTCATATAATTTAGGGACAGATACATGGACAAAATTAGCAGATAATCCGTATGGTATTTATCAAGGGTGGACTATCTATCCATTGCCTAATACTATAGATGGTGCTGTGTATGTAACAACAGAAACACAAGGACGTTTGTATAAATATACAATAGCAAATAATACATGGTCTACTCTTCCTGCTGCACCAAGCGCTGTTGGTCGTCAAATTTATGCAAATGGCGACGATACTGCTTTGTATATGCCGTACTATGTATCTTATACAGCCTATTTGTACAAATATAATCTTGCAAGTGGTACTTGGTCAACAATGACTCCACCAAGTGGTAATGGACAATATTTGTTGGATAGTTTAGGAGAAAATTTTTATTTTTTGAGGGCTGACTCTGTATCTGGTCAGTATTATACTTATTTATATAAATATAATATAACGACAGATAGTTGGAATACAAATTTGGCAAGGCTATCTACTGCGGTTGGTTCAATTATTTATTTGTTTTTGTCTGAAGAATCTTCTGACATTCTTTATGGTTTATATAATGGTATTTTGTATACTTATACTATTTCCACCAATACTTGGGCACAGTTGGCCACGCCTCCATATGTTATAAATTTTTATAATTTGATGCAGGATCCCGCACATCATGCTGTGTTGGGAACTGGTGGAACAAAGTTGTATAAATATGTTAGTACTGTATATACATACAATAATAGTGGAGACTATACTTCTGATGTAATTGATAATGGACTTCACGAAGGATTTACAACTCTAGACTATACTGCAACTTTAAATTCTCAAACACTAACAGTGGATGTTCGTGCGGGTGATAGTTCAACTGTGGATGGTACCTGGACATCTTGGATTACTGGTGTCGTTAATGGTGGAGATATATCTGGTTTAGGTAGTCATCGTTATGTACAGTATAGAGTTAACTTGAGTACAAATGATACGAGTGTTACCCCAACGTTAGATGATGTAACTTTTAATTATAATAAGTATAATGCTGGTAGTCTTGTTTCTTCACCTTTCAATACTAACATTGCTTTTGCAAGTATTTCAGATTTGTCATGGAATGCCACGACTTCAAGTGGTAACGATATACAATTTCAACTTAGAACTTCAGCAGATAATCTTACGTGGTCTGGATGGATGGGGCCAGATGGTACCTCTGGTAGCTATTTCACAGATAACACTGGTGGGCAAGCTATACCAGCTGTATTAAGTGATCATAGTTCTGACCAATATTTTCAATACCAAGTTTTCCTAATTACTGATGGAGTCAGTAGTCCAACTTTAACTTCTGTTACTGTCCATTTTTCTCCACCAGATCCGCCAAGTCCTCCTACTATTACAGACTCAGTCATTACTACTACTTCTATACAAATAGTTTGGAATGATGTTACAAGTACAGATTATTATACAATTAGTACTAATATTTCTGGTCAAGAATCAATTACAACAACGTCGCTAAGTTATACTTTCTCCAATCTTAGTCCTGGCACTAGCTACAACTTTCAAATACAAGCAACAGATATTTATGCTCAAGATTCAGGTTACTCAGATGTAAGTGTTATTACTACAGCTTTACCAGGTACTTTGAGTGCTCCAACTATTACAAGCTTTGATGTAAGTTCTACTACTATTCAAGCTAATTGGTCATCTGTTGTTGGGGCTAATCATTATACTGTTAGTAGTACTGCTAATATTTCAGCAGATACTACTAGTAATACATATTTCCAATATAGTGACTTACTGCCAAATACTAGTTATACTTGGAAATTGAATACAGTAGATAATTTTAGTCAAAATGGTCCTTATTCTGCAGTTACTTCTACTTATACAAATCCAGCTCAACCAAGTAATATAACAGCTTTAGCTAATGGTCAAACAGCAGCTAGTCTAAGCTGGTCAAATAATGGTAATCCAATTAATACTGTTTACAAAGTTTATGAAGGTAGTAATTTAAAAGGTTCTACTACTAGTACTAGTTATACTATAATTGGTTTAACTTCTGGAACTAGTTACACTTTCACAGTTAGAGCAATATATAATTCAGATAACATTAGTTATGTTGAATCTGAATTGAGTAATATTATTACTACAGCAGTTCCTGCTGTCGCTGTTGTAATGGATTTACCACCTGGTATTGAAGCTGTTTCTTTTAAGTTTAACAATAATGTTAATGAACATAGTGCTAGAATAGACAGTATCTCAAATGTTTTAGGTATTTTGAAGGCTCATCTGACTTTACATTCAAATACAGTTTCAGTTACTCTTGGTCAAGGAGAAAGTCAAAATGTGGATTTGAGTGGAAATGGTAGTAATGATATAACAGTAACTATGAACAGTGTTAGTTCAGAGAGTGCTAGTTTTACTTTGACTGCTATATCACAAGGTGGTGGAGGAGTGTTCACTACAATACCAAGTATTATTACGAGTAGTTCAAGTACTAAAGCTGTAATAATAAATAATAATGAATTAACAACTAGTAAAAAAGAAGTAACTCTCAATTTTAATATTAAAGATGCTAAACAAATGGCTATCTCCAATGATTCAGACTTTGAAAATATTTCATTTGAAAATTATACAACTAAAAAAGATTGGATATTAACTTCTGGTAATGGTATTAAAATAATTTATGTTAAATTTAGATCAGCCGATGGTGGAACCATAGTTTATTCAAGTACTATAGATCTAACAGGACAATCTTTAAATGATCCAAATTCTACAAGCATTTTAGATAAAAATACTAAAATTTGTTCTTTGACAAAAGGTAAAGCGTATAAGACAAAAAACAACCCAACAGTGTATTATTTAACAGAAGATTGTACTAAGAGAGCATTTAGAAACCCTGCTAATTATTTCCATTATTTTACAAGTTGGAATCAAGTAAAAGTAATAACAAATGTAGAATTGAATAATATAGTAAATGATAAAACATATTTTATGACTTTGGATCAAAATCAAAGTTTGAAAGAAGATAGTCTGATAAAAACATCAAATGATCCTAAAGTATATATTATACAAAACAATGAAAGACATTTGATTCCTAATGAAATAATATTTGAAGCTAATGGATTCAAATGGAATAATATTTTAGATGTTGATTATGATTTATTGGATAAATATCTAGAGACTGAAGTGCTTGAATAATATTTTTGACAAAACAAAAACCACTCTATGATCTGTACCCCAGAAAGTGGACACGAAAGTGTCTACTTTTTTGTGTTCAAAAGGTAGATGATGTATTATTAAAATAATCATTAACAAATAAAAAGTATGAGTAAAAGAATATTAACAAAAGAACA
>Ga0208863_1000938_pt1 | contig 21984 bp, 22 predicted proteins | sample RifOxyD3_FD_184040 | JGI IMG/M metagenome (GOLD analysis project Ga0208863, IMG submission 184040) | Soil microbial communities from Rifle, Colorado - Rifle Oxygen_injection D3 (SPAdes) | ecosystem: Environmental > Terrestrial > Deep subsurface > Rock core/Sediment | place: Rifle, Colorado...
GGTCACGGCCACCCGGGAGGCCATGTCCGGAAGAATCTCTATCCGGCTTCGCTCCAGGGCCCTTGCAACCGTGAGCATGGAGTACTTGAAGACCGGAGAACTCCAGGCCGCTTGGTGCCTGGCGGAAAGAAAGGGATAGTCTGCATCGTCGATGGCGGGAACCTGACCGGCAATCCTGACCGGGAAATCATCGCTGAGGGGAAAACGGGTCAACGGCCCGATACCGCTTTTTCCGGAAAGAGCCTGTTGCCATTGGCGTTCCAGATCAATACCCAGGGGGGAGATGGCATCATAGCCGACAATGACGGCGTCTTTTAATCCCATCAGCCGATCCTTGACGATCCTGATTACCAGGGGATAAACTGGTAGAGTTTGGCAAACATTTCGTAAACTTCAATCCAGTTCTGCAGTTCCCTGGCAGTCAACATGTGAGCCCGTTTGTTGACCATAACCCAGCTCATGTGGGCAGCGCCATCTTTGCAGGTTGAGCAGTCACGGGTTTCCGAGGTGCAGCAACGGTGCATGGTCTTCAGGTCCGATGCCCAGCGGATGAAATTGGTAAGCCGCTTGGGTTGGGGATTTCTCGTATCGATGGCGTCTGTAACTGAAGGGCATTCCATCCAGCCGAACCGTCTGCCCAGCATTTCTCCCGTGGTGATGACCTTGTGGTAATACTTTGAGGAAATCACTGTCCGCGGGTATGCATCCAGCATCGCATCCATTTCCGCCCGCACGGCGACAAGTTCGTCCGGTTGCCAGGAAAAGCCGTCCACTCCCTCGTCATTCGACAGTAGCTGCATGTGGACTTTGAGGCCGACAGCAGCAATTTTTTTGATAATTAATTCTATCTTGCCAAGTTGTTTGGGGGTGATGGTGTAGAGATAATAGGCATGGGGATCACCCTCGTAGTTGGCACTGGAGATCTTGAAGGAATCAATGCCGCGCAGGGTTGTTTCATCCTCGGCATCGCCCCACAGGGAAATGCCGACCATCATGTCAGGAAATCTGTCTCTGGGCACCTTGATCAGGCCATTGGTGGCGCAGAAGGTGGGTAGCCGCCGATAAAAGGCCTCGATCCGGTCCAGGCAGAGGGTGGGTTCGCCGCCGATAAGAATAGCCAGATTCACCCCGCGTGCCATTTCCTTTTCCACAAAGGAGTGCCACTTGCTTATGTCCTTTTCTTCGGAGGCCGCCTCATGCTCGCCCGAGGAAAAGAAGAAGCAGCCCTTACAACGCAAGTTGCAGCGGTCGGTGACGTCATAGATGGAGCTTCGGATATTAAGCTTTGAAATATTTTTATAGCGCTCATACCAGTGATCATCGAGCAGGGAGCTGACGGTTTTCATAATTTATACAGGAAATAACCCATTGTTTGGAGGCGGAGCAACCGGCGCATCGCAGATGTTGGCCCCCTTGTCATATCCTTTGACCCAGACAGCCAAGTAAGTGTCAACATAGTCCAGCCACGCGGAAAATATCAACGGATCAGTGGCGTGACGATACATCCTGGCCGTAACCACCGCACTGCCCGCAGCATAATGGCGGCAGTCGTCACAATCGGTATCCGGCACACAGCAGGCCGAATCGCGATCCCACTGCAGGTTGGTGCGGTATTGGCGAAAGGATCTGCCAAGACCGATATCCGTGGAAGGGTTCATGCGGGGATAGGAGCAGGAAAAAAGCGCATGCAGTCCCTGTTGACGGGTGTGGGCAACGATATTGTAGGAAGAATAAAGAACAGTTTCCGGGAACTCGGCAAGCAGTTCGGTCATGACCTGCGCCGTTCTGGCAAGGGTTGCCGGAGTATGACGGAGCGGCCCGCTGTAGCCAACAGGGGCGGAAAACATGTTGAAGGTGATTTTCAGGCCGGCTTTGGCCAGAAGTTCCGTGACTTCCCTGGCCTCGTCGATGTTGACCGGGGTGAAGGTGTAAACAAAGACGGCCCGCGCATCATCCTTATAGTTTGCCATTTGTCGAACAAGCATATCCGGGGCCTTTCTGATGGCAAGGCTGGTCCGATCATTGCCCCAGACCGAGATATGGATCCGATAATCTATTTCCCGCGGCATAACCTCCATTCCGTTACTGGCAATGACGCCTAGAGGGATCACCCGATAGCAGGCCTCACACAGCTCCGGCACCAGTGACGGTTCCGCCCCGGCGAGCACGACAAAGGTTATCCCCCGAGCCTTTTCAGCTTCCAGGAGCTGCCGCCAGGCCTCCCTATCCCTGTTTTCCTCGGCAAACTGCTTTTCGCCGGTAAAATAATAACAGCCTTCGCAACGGAGATTGCACCGATTACTCATGTCATAGGTGGATTCGCGGAGAAAAAAATACCTGCGTACCTTTTCCCACCTTTCCCTGACAACCGGGTCCGCTATGATCTCGGAGAATTTATACTCCTTTGCCAGTGCGGTCACTTATTCGCCATTGGTCAGCTTGGTGTTGATGTACTCCGCAATGATGCGCACGGTGGTCAGCTTGGGATAATCGTCTTCGTCGATCCGGATACCATATTCGTCACGGAGAACCAGAGCAATGGTCGCCAGATCCATGGAGTCAACGCCCACCTCGTCCACGAGGTCAAGGTCGGGGTCAAAGGTCTGGCTGGTGACATCTTCCAGCTTAAGCTCGTGGATGATAATCTCAGCGATTCGGCTGATGGTCTGAGTAATGTCGTTGTTCATGGAAGTCTCTATCTTATCTTTTTTGGGCAAACAGCATCATGCCGGAACAAACCTCCTCATTGCTGCAGGTTATCCGGAACGCATATTGATCTTTCACTTTGCCGATCGTGGCATGAATGTCAAGTAGTTCCCCTGGTCGCACAATCTTTCTGAACTTGATCCGGCTCAAACCAGTCATGTGGACGTCATCTTCCCTGGATGCGGCAATAATATCTGCAACCATTTTTAACTGGGCAATTCCCGGCAGGATCGGATTATCCGGAAAGTGACCGGAAAACCAGGGAGATTCACCATCCGTTGTCACTTGGGCAGCTATCTCATTTTTTTCCAATCTTATTGCTCCATTTATGACAAACAAATAACACAAGTTGTCGCATCAAGTCCAGTGTAAAGATCAATCTGGGGGCATGCCTGGGACCGACTCCGCAATTCCTGATCTTCATACAAAAAAAATACCGCCAGGAGCGGAAAAGTCCAGCAGAGAGCCTGCTGAAGAAATGAGGTTAGCCGGCAAGAAACTCCCAGAGTGGACCGGAATACCCCCGGTCATACATCTTCCTGACCGTGGCCGCACTCCTTGCGTCACCCGAGCCGAGGATCCAGTTGATTCGCTTATTCGCCCTTGCCGTGACAAGGGCTTTGATGGCGTCGCGGTCGATTCTCTTGGCCTCGTAAAAGACAGGTTCCAGCATATCTGTCTCAGGGGTTATCTTTCCCTCATCAAGGGCAATGTCATAGAGGGCGGTGCCGGGATATATCCTGATACCGACGAAAAAGAACAGTACCGTCCTGTTGAGCCTTTCGATGTGATCAAGGGATTCCGTGACCGTGGCTGGAGATTCCCCCGGACCGCCCATGAGGAAGTAATGGGCCACATGCAGTCCGGCTTCCTGGGCCTGCTTATGGGCGGTAAAGACCTCGTCGATACCAAAGGGTTTTCGATAGGTTGCCAGCATGGCCGCCGACATTGACTCGGTACCGAATTCCACATGCTTGAGACCGGCGGCGGCCATGATGGTAAAATAATCAGGCGGCAGCCTGAGCGGGGCAAAAAAGCCACCCCAAGGGATGGAAAGACCGGCTGCTTTGAAGGCGTTGGCCACGGCCAGACTGTGGGCCAGATCCGAATTAAAGGCCGAATCAGTGATAAAAAGGTATTTTGCGCCGGCCTCCTGCAAATCCATAGCGGTCCTGGCCACCTCATCAGGGTGGGCCAATCGGTGCCTTTTTCCCTCGATATTGGGATATGGGCAATAGATGCAGTTGAAGGAGCAACCCCGTTTGGTCTGCAGATTCAGCATGCCCCCTTTTTTGAGATAAAACCCTATATGGGAGGCGTGGCGCTGGAAGGCACGCATCTGTTTCCCCGTCCAGGGCTCGGGCGTCTCGGGAGAGGAAAAAGCGGAGATCACGCCGGGGATCTGCGTCGGTTCCAGGCCCTTTTGCATGCCATCCACCAGCAGACCGAATCTCTCCCCCTCGCCGATGATCCCGTAATCCACGCCAAGGGCAGCAAAAACCCGCTCCGGCATAATGGTGAAGCCGCTGCCACCGCAGACAAGCACCGCTCTGGAGCGTTCTCGCAACCAGACAACCAGCTCGCGGTATTCACTGATAAAAAACAGGGGATCACCAGCATCTGTGTTGTCGATGTTACGGCAGGACAGGCCGATAATTTCCGGAAAAAAATCCTGTAAAATTTCTTCCAGGGCCGCCAGGGAGAGGATATTCATGTCCGCGATCTTGACCTGATGGTCTGCAGAGACACACCCCGCCACATAATCAAGTCCGATGGGATAGACCGGATAGGGAACGATGAGGGTGTTGGGTGAGATGAGCAGGATCCTCATGGGCGGGAGAATTCCATGGCAGAAAGATATCGCCCCAGGCCAAGCACCAGAATGGCATTTTTGTTACTCTCCAGCGCCGGCGCATCTCCTGACACTAACGGTCCGGGTATCTTCCCCGAGGCAAGAAAGGAAACGGCCATGACCGCGGCCACGGCCGAGGCCGAAGCGAACTCACCGGCAAATTTGCGGTAGCGGATCACTGGAGCCTTTAATCCGGATTGTTCCATGAACCGTGCCAGCTGCCCTTCACCCTCTTCCCGAACCGCGGCTGGGATGCCGGCCAGCAGGAGCGCATACTTGCTTTTCAGGGTCTGAACCCCACCCAGGGCCTCTATCAGCGAATTGATACACCCCTCTGTTGCGCTGCGCTGATAAAAAGGAATACGGACCAGACATTGCGCGCCCTCTGTTTTTCTGCTCAGACAAAAGGCGCCGCCGCCGTCGGCCAAAAGGGTTCCAGGGGCAATGGAGGGATCAAGCAGAGGGGATAGCACCTGATGACCCTCATCTGCGCCAAGGACGAGACAGCTTTCTTTCCCCTCTCCGATCAGGAGGTCCGCAGCAAGCAGTGCCTGTTCAAAGGAGTAATCACCGCCACTGATGGTAATATTGGCCCCGGTTGCCCCGAACATGATCGCTGCCTGCCCGGCAGGCCCGTTATGAACGGAGCCGACAAAGTCGGTGGGGCTTGGGAACTGTTCTCTGGAATCGGTGAGGCGGGTCAGGAAATCATAGGTTTCCGAGAGTGCGCCCCAGCCAGTTCCCATAAACACACTGGATGGTTTTGCCTCGCAGGCGGAATCGTTATGGGCGCCAATGGCCAGTGACAGCGTCATGCGCGGCAGCCGTTTCAGGCGGCGCACCATGTGTGACGGCAGGTTTGCCGATATGCTGTCAAGGCCCGCCATTCCGGCAACAGGTACACCCTGGGCAAGCAGGGACATGGTGGCCGCTGTATTCCCGGCGCCGGTGAGGCAGGAACAGCCGTGAATGGCCAGCCCGGGTTTGACTCGTCCGGGAACTGGTTGTGAAAACCTGTCCGGTTTGGTGATCACCAGGCAGCCGTTGTTGCCGCCAAAACCAAAGGAATTGCTGAGCACGGCCGTCGTGCGCTGACTGGTCGGTTGCATCAACGGGGTCAGGCCAAGGGCAGGATCCGGATTCTGACAACCGGTATTGGCAGGCAGAAAGTTTTTGGCAACAGCGATTGCCGAAACCACCGCCTCAATGGCGCCTGAGGCGGCCAGACTGTGGCCCGTTGCCCCTTTGATAGAGGAGAGCGGCGGTGGCGTGGCAAAGAGTCTGTTGATGGCCTTGGACTCGGCCAGATCGTTTTCCGGTGTGCCGGTCCCGTGGAGACTGATGTAGTCGATGGCCGCGGCATCAAGACCGGCATCGGCAAGCGCCGCCTGCATTGCCATGAGAGCCCCACGGCCCTCCGGGTGGGGCGCGGCCGGATGATACGCATCACAGGAGAGCCCGGCTCCAAGGAGTTCAGCCAGGGGGTTGTCCGGTTTATCCGTGGTGAGCAACAGCAGAGCCGCGCCTTCGGCCACCGCCATCCCATGCCGGTCCGCATCAAGAGGCCTGCAGCCTTCGCGGTCGACCAACTGCAGGGAATGAAAACCGAAATAGGTCAAACGGCAGAGAGAATCCACGCCACCGGCAAGAACTGCTTTCGCTTTCCCGCTGCGCAGCATTGCCAGGGCCATGGCAATGGCCACGGCGCCTGACGAACAGGCGGTGGAGACAGCAAGGGCCGGACCGCTGCAACCGATCTCTTTCGCAATATACTCGACGACACTGTTTAACCCGTGATACCGGTACAGCTCCTTGTTGTCCACATTGTCCCTGAGCAACTGTTCCGTGGTCAGGATGCCGCCGGTGGTGTTACCTAGAATGACGGCATCTGGAGGCTGGTCACAAGAGGCCATGGCCTGCATTGCGGCGATATGGGCCAAACGGTGCGATCTTGGCGGGGATGCCTGCTCATCCAGTCCGCGGACCTGCCCCACCGGCAAAGGCTCTCCATGCAGCAGGGCAAAGATCTCCAGCGGCATGATTGCCGAACGATTGTCACGCAGCGCCTCTTCGGTTGCGGTGAGCCCTTTGCCGAGCGGGCTGATAATACCCACGCCAGCGATGTAAACCCGTTTCGCCATCAGGATGATGAACCAGGTGCGGTTTCCTTAATGTAGAGGGCAAGGGAGGCAATAGAAGAGAAGACCTTTTCTCCGACTTCCTGACTGTCGATGGCTATTCCATAGTCTTTTTCCACCATGACCACCATTTCAAGGACATCTATGGAGTCAATGCCTAAGGCGCCGCCGACCAACCGGGCGTTTTCGTCTAGACCTTCAGGGCTCACGTCTTGAAGATTCAGGATATCAATGATCTTGACCTTAAGCTCTGCTATAAGTTCATTCATAATTGGCTTATCCATCGTTGACTTTCACTATTATTATAAAAAGATACTGACGGCAAGGCGGCAATGCCGCAGGTCCGGTTTCTACAAACTGTGCCGGATGCTGAAGCTATAATTATCTTATAGTGCCAGGGAAAATTTGTCATCCGAATAGGTGGTCGTTCCCAGAAAAATGCGTTACCCTATTGAAATTGATAATCAGGTAAATAAGGTGCCTTTGCATGAATACGACAACACTCTCCGAGCTGACATTGGAGGATCTTCTTCCCCATCGCGGCGGCATGCTGTTGGTCAAGGAGGTCCTTGAGGTTGACAGCAAGACTGCCCGCGCGCTTTTTCTTGTCAATAAATCATGGCCGATGGCCGAGGCACACGGGGTGCATCCCTTGATTCTGGTCGAACTGGCCGCGCAGACCGCTGGGGTGTGCAACGGCTGGGACAGAATAAGGACCAAGGGGTTGGATTCGAATCAGATGGGCTGGCTGGTGGCCATAAAAAAAGCGGATTTTTTTATCGATTTCCTGCCCTTTGGCGGCACCATCATGGCCAGGTCGGAAAATACCTATAGTTTTGAAAATCTAAGGGAAGTATCCTGTGAATTGCACATGGACAATCAGATAATCGGCAGTGTTACCTTACAGCTTTTTCAGGCAAACTAGCCATGACTTCAGAAAACGAACACAAAACAGCCATCGTCACAGGCGGCAGCAAAGGAATCGGCAGGGCGATCTGCGTGGAATTGGCCCGGGCCGGTTGTTATACCGTCATCAACTACCTGGGAGACAAACAGGGCGCGGAACAGACCCTGGCCATGGTCGAGGGAGAAGGCGGTCGGGGCGAGATCTGTCGGTTTGATGTCAGGGATGGACAGGCTGTGGAAAAGATTGTGGTGGAAATCGACGCAAGACTGGGGAGTATCGACATCCTGATCAACAACGCCGGCATCATTGCCGACGGTCTTTTCATGATGATGACGCCGGAAAAATGGCAGTCGGTTATCGATACCAGCCTGAACGGATTTTACAATATGACCCGACCAGTGCTGGAACTGATGGTGCGTAGACGCAAAGGGGCTATTGTCTCCATTTCATCCGCCAGTTCTCTCATGGCCAATCGAGGTCAGGCCAACTACGCGGCGGCCAAGGCCGGATTGAATGCGGCCAGCAGGGCCGTCGCCTCAGAGGTCGCCCGCCTGGGTATTCGCGTCAATGTGGTGGCGCCCGGCCTGATCGAAACGGATATGATCCGGGAGGCCCCGAAGGACCACATCAAAACCATGATTCCCATGGCCCGTATCGGCCGGCCTGACGAGGTGGCCAAGGTGGTAAGTTTTCTCTGTTCGGATGCGGCCTCCTATGTCACCGGCCAGGTAATATCGGTCAACGGCGGGATGTTTTAGTGAAACTGTTTCTTCTCCTTGCCACTCTCTCGTTTTTCGTGCCCGTTCGGGCCGCTGCCGGAGAGCCTGTCGAGCAGGCCCCGGTCCGGTTGCACTCGGTCCAGGCCGATTTCCTCCAGGAAAAGCACCTGCAGATCCTCGTCCGACCCATAATCTCCACAGGGACTTTTGCCTTTCAAGCCCCCCAGTCTCTGCGCTGGGAATACCGAAAACCCATTCCATCCATCCTGCTCATGCATGGCGGCAAGGTGAGGAAATTTGTTGAACGGGACGGGCAACTGGTGGAAGACAGGAGAATGCAGCTTGACGCCATGCAGGTGGTGCTGGCCGAGATCTCCAACTGGCTTGACGGCCGTTTTACCGACAACAAAATGTTCAGCGTGTCGTTTCCGGACAAACAGACTATCCTGCTAACGCCAAAGGAGCAGGGGCTTGCCGCCATGATCAGCAGTATTGAGCTCAAACTCGCGGATCAAGTCGGCCTTCTGGAAGAGGTGACGATTTTTGAGGGACCCGGATCCCTCACCAAGCTCATCTTCAGGAACAGGATTCTCAATCAGGAGATACCTGTTACCCTGTTTACCGACAGATGAAACTCATCTTGCTGCCCGTCCTTTTAATGTGTCTGTTTGCCTGTGCGGCAGGCAAACAGATACGCCTGCCGGAGCTGACCGCAATAGAGGATGTGAGAGTAGATAAGGGGTGTGAGGCTATTTTTCCCCGGGGGAGCTGGCAGTTTGTCCATGCCATTGATTTTTCCATGCAAGATGGTTCTGGCGGAACGGTTATCGGAGTCACAAGCCTTGCCGGAGACGAGATTGCCTGTGCCCTTATGACAATCGAAGGATTCACCCTTTTTGAGGCCGCTTACAGCAAGGATGAAGGGCTTGAAGTCCGACGGGCGGTGCCCCCGTTTGACAAACCCGCCTTTGCCGCGGGCTTGCTTGAGGATGTGCGGGTGATCTTTCTTGCGCCCGCCGCGGAGAATGTGCGCTACGGTTGGCTTACGGGCAATGCGCCGGTTTGCCGATATGCCGGAGTCGATGGCCGGACAACCGATATCCTGCCAGCGGCGGATGACTGCTGGCAGATAAAAACGTATACTTCCAAGTCGGCTATGAATCGTGCCATTGTGGGGCGGTCATGCCAAAAAAGGGGAAATAGCCTGATCCCGGAATATATTGAACTCAGAGGTTTCAACCAGGCGAACTACACTCTGAAAATGACCCTGATACAAGCTGAAAACTTAGGAGCCGTCACAAGATAGGTAGTACACTTTTTCAGCCATTTCGTTACGGCTCCTTATGCCGTTTTTGCCATTCAATAGAGCCTTTTGCAAAATGAACGTCGTAGCGAGATCGAGAGAAAAATCTTCTGTGCAAGGATGAGTTGGAAAATTGCCCGGAGGCGTAGCAGAGCTACGTTGAGGACGATTTCACAAGGAAGACGCCGCACAGGATATTTTTAGCCGATCGGAGTAGATGTTCATTTTGCAAGAGGCTCAATAGAGTACTATTATCTTATCCCAACGGTCTGAACAGGGAAACGTTGCAATGAAGTTTAAGCTGATCTATCCCAAGTGGGCCAAGCTGGACAGGCAGACAGAGTTTCACCTGCCGCCCCATGGCCCAGTGGTCTTTGCCGCCGCGCTTCCCAACTATGTTGCGGTTGACTTTGTTGATGAGAATCTGGAACCCATTGATTTTGATGATGATGTGGATTTCGTCGGCATCTCCATGATGTTGACCGTGCAGGTCAAACGAGGTTGGGAGATCGCCGATATCTACCGAAAAAAAGGGATCAAGGTGATTTTTGGCGGCATTGCCACCATGCTCCATGCCCAAGAGACCATGGAGCATGCGGATACCGTCTTTCTTGGCGAAGCCGAGGGCAGGATGGAACAGGTCTTTGCCGATTTTCGCCACAACAGGCTGCAACCCTGCTACGACTTCCTCGATCAGCGGCCCGATATCGCCCTGGTGGGTCCTGCGAGAAGGGATATTCTCAACCGCAAGCTGTACAACTACAAGGGTGTACAGATGGTTGACCTGGTACACGCATCGCGGGGTTGTCGTTTCAACTGCTACCCTTGCGCCGTGTCTTACCTGGGAGGGCGAGTCTTCCGGCCGCGGCCCATTGACAAGGCGGTGGCTGAAATGGCTGGAATCGACAACAACCGGCTCTTCATCGTTGATAACTCCCTGGCCCAGAATACCCAGTGGGAAATGGATCTCTTCCGGGAAATGATCCCCTTGAAAAAGAAATGGTGCTCCCATCCCATTGAAGACAAGCCCGCGGTCCTTGACCTGGCGGCCCAGGCCGGGGCCTGGTATGTGTATCAGGCGGTCTTTGATACCTCGGATTATATCAAGGAGCGCATCAAGCGCTACCATGACCATGGGATTGGAGTTGAAGGCACGATTCTCCTGGGGCTCGACAGCCATACTGAAGATTTCATCAAACGGTTGATCGACTTTCTGCTGGAGATCGAGCTTGATCTGGCCGAATTCACCGTTCTGACGCCCTTCCCCCACACCGCAGCCTATGAGGAGCTAGGCCGGCAAAATCGTATCCTTTCCCATGACTGGAATGACTACTCAGCGGACAAGGTGATGTTTCAACCAAAACAGATGAGTCCGGAAAGGCTGCAGGAACTGCTCGATTATGCCTGGAATACCTTTTATCAGGATGAATCGCAGAAAATAAAGATGGTCAAGCTGTTCCAACAGGTGGTGAAAAAGGAGATGGCGGATAATACCTTCACGCCGCGGGACAGAAGCCTTGCCGGGCAGTCTTTTGGCCGGGCTGCAACCAGATAGGATTACGGGGCATTTGCAGTGGACATGGAGGGAAGCATAAGGGATCTCCTGATGGGGCCAAAATTCCCGGACCGGGAGTTTGTCCGGTCAGGTGCCACCTTCGGCGAGGTGTATGCAATGGCAGCCGGGTTGCGCGCGGACCTGGCCGGCCCGGGGTATCAGGGCGCCTCCGTCTGTCTTGCCGTGGCCAACAGAGCTGTCCTGGCTGCCGCCCTGCTGGCCTCTCTTGCCGGCGGTCCTGCCTTGCTTTTGCCCTACGCCTTTTCCACTCAGGCCTTTGCCCGGATGCGGCAACTCACCGGCTTTACCACGGCCATTTCCGACCTGGCCATGGATTTTCCCAAAGGCACCAAGATCATCCGTCCGCAACCAGGAAACACCGCGGGTCTTGCAACCGGTGCCCGGGTCTTACCGGAATCGGAACTGTTGAAGATTTTCACCGGCGGCTCCACCGACGCGCCGCAGATCTGGTTGAAAACCGTGCGGAATTTGTTCGGAGAGGGTTTTTTCCTGGCCCGCTACTTTGCGGTAACGGAAAAAGACTGCATTGTGGCCACCGTGCCACCCTACCATATCTATGGTCTGCTTTTCTCCGTTATCCTGCCCCTGGTCTCTTCGGCAACGGTCATCGCTGACACTCCTTCCTTTCCGGGTGAGATAGCCGATGCGGTACAGGAGTCCAAGGCCACCATTCTCGCCTCCATCCCCCCTCATTACCGGGCCATGCGGGAGAGAAAGATCGTGGATTCATCTCTCAGGATTGCCTTTTCTTCGGCCGGTATGCTGGATGCGGAGGATAACGCTGCCTTTTCCCTCCTGAACAAGGCAGGAGTTGTGGAGGTGTACGGTTCCACTGAAACCGGTGGCATTGCCTTCAGGAACAGGTCCCTTGGCGAAACATCTTTCACCGCCTTTCCCACGGTTTCCTGGAAGATCAAAGACCAGCGCCTCTGTGTACGCTCCTCCTATCTCTCACCCGAGCTACCCCTGGCAGACGATGGTTTCTTTACCACCGGCGACCGGGCGGAACCAGGCGGGACAAACGAATTTATCCTGAAGGGACGGAGTGACGGGGTGACCAAGGTGGGGGGAAAACGGGTAGATCTTGAAGAAATTCGCGCCGTCATCAGAAAAGCACCCGGAGTCAGCGACTGCGTGGTCATGGCCCTTCCCGAAGCTGGCAGCCGAGAACACCGGATTGTAACGCTGGTCCAAGGGACTGAGGTGGATGTTGATCAGATCAGGAAAACCTTGGTCAGTTCCCTCGAGTCCTACGCCCTACCGCGCTTTATCAAAACAATCAACCGGATTCCGTTGAAAGAGAACGGCAAGTACGACCGGGATACCATTATCCAACTTTTTGCAATATGAGCAGCATGCGCAGTGCCTTTGCGGCCGGTTACGAAAACCTGTCGGCCTGGAGCGACCTTCTGGACCGGATTAACGTGTTTCCTGTGGCGGACGGCGATACCGGAGCCAATCTGCGCATCAGCCTGGCCCCCCTACGTGACTGCGAGGCAGACAGAACACAGACCAGGAATCTGCTTGCCCGTTGCGCCACCGGTAACTCCGGCAATATAGCCGCGGCCTTTTTCCAGGAATTTTATCGCTCGGACAGCTTTGATGACTTGGCAGAAAATGCGGCGCGTGGCAGGAAAAAGGCCTGGCAGGCCCTTGCCAGACCCCAGGCGGGCACCATGCTCAATGTCTTTGACAGCCTGGTCACAACCCTCGGAGCCAAAACTGATCCGCTGGCGCTGTATCCCTTGCTCAGCAAGGAGTTGCAGGGAGCGGTTCTTGCAACGTCGCAAATCTTGCCCGATCTCAGGCAGGCGGGTGTCGTGGATGCCGGGGCACTCGGCATGTATGTCTTCTTTGAGGGGTTTTTCAGGCGGTTTGCGGGGCAGATCACCGTGCCTCTCTCCATCCCGGAGCTGTTTGCCGGCCTGCTTACGATCAACGCCAATTTTCAGGCCAGACCCACGGACAGCTTTTGTGTGAATGCCGTCATTCATACAGGAGACAATCAGACTGAAGCTGGTGCCGGCCTGGCGGAATTTGGTGAAAGCGTGATCGTGCTCCCGGCTGAATCAGGGATCAAGGTGCATATCCATACTGCGGACCGGCAGCGGCTACGCGGCCAGCTTTCTTCGATCGGCGAGATCGTCGATTGGTCAGATGAAGCTATGGATGCAGGCCTCGCCGGCTTTGCCGGTCCCGAGAAGAGGCGGGCCGTGCACATCATGACCGACGCGGCCGGATCCATCACCAGGGAGATGGCAAGGCGCCATGCTATCACCCTGCTTGACAGCTACATCCTGGCCCACGACAGAAGCAGGCCTGAAAGCCTGTGCTTCCCGGCAGAAATCTATGCCCTGATGCGAGAGGGAATAAGGGTAAGCACAGCCCAGGCATCCATTTTTGAGCGACATCAGCACTATCAGAGCGTGTGCCAGCAATTCGGTCGAACCCTGTACCTCTGCGTCGGTTCCGCATTCACTGGCAACCATGACATAGCAATGCGCTGGAAAGAAGACAACGATCCGGATAACCTGCTGGAGGTCATTGATACCGGGGCTGCTTCTGGTCGCCTGGGCCTCATTGCCCTGCTCACCGCCCGTTATGCAGAGCATGCCTCATGCCCTGATGATGTCATTGATTTTGTCAAAAAAACCATGGCCGACTGTGCGGAATATGTCTTTATAGACCAGTTGCAATACCTGGTAGCCGGAGGAAGGGTTTCAAGGACAGGGGGATTTTTCGCTGATCTGCTCTATATGAAACCCGTTGTCAGTCCGACAAGCAACGGGGTATGTAAGGAGGGCATTGTGCACAGTAAAAAAGGACAGCTGTCTTTTGCCTTGGCGAAGTTGCAGGAGGGGTTTGCCGCCTCTGCCGCTCCCGTGATCCTGCTCCAGTATTCTGATAATGAAGAATGGGTGGCAGAAACAGTGCAGCCACCGGTGCGTGAGTTGCTGCCAGGCGCGGAGATTCTGCTTGCGCCCCTATCTCTGACCTCTGGTGTGCACATGGGACCAGGAACCTGGTCCATGGCCTGGGTTGGGAGCAGTTGAGATGAAAGCCGTTGTCAGTCGCTCCTGCGCCATCCATGACGCCCACGACACGAGGCCATCCGTGGCCTGTATCATCCCGGTTTATAATCACGAACAAAGGATTGAAGAGGTAATCCGGGAAACCCTGGAGCTTGGCCTGCCCATCTTTGTGATTGACGACGGCTCAACCGATAGAACCCCCGATATCATCGGCAACATCGAAGGAATCTCCGTGATCCGCCATCCTCTGAATCTTGGTAAGGGAGCGGCTCTGCTTACCGGTTTTGCCGCTGCGGTGGAACACAACTGTAACTGGGCAGTCACCATTGACGGGGACGGTCAGCACAGGCCCGAGGATGCCGAAACCCTGCTTCAGGCGGCGGGTGACGGCAGAAGAGTTATTGTGGTCGGCAGACGGATGGGAATGACAGGGAAAAACGTACCATGGACCAGTAGATTCGGCCGCGGGTTTTCCAACTTCTGGGTATGGACTTCCGGTGGGCCGCTCATCAAAGATTCCCAATCCGGTTTCAGACTCTACCCCCTGCCCGAATCCCTGTATCTGGGGGTAACGTCCCGAAGATACCAGTTCGAAGTGGAAGTCCTGGTCAGGGCAAAACTGCAGGGGATAGATACTATTGAGGCACCGGTACAGGTTGTTTATCAGGACCGGAGAGAACGGGTCAGTCATTTTCGGCCATGGCTTGATTTCAAACGTAATTCCGCCATATTCAGCAAGCTGATATTTGAGCGGATTTTTGGAATCTTCTAGGAATGCAAGGGTTTTGGTACAGATTACTTCTCCGGATGACAGGGCTGTGCGGCCCATGGTTGCTGGCGCTCATCTCTCGGAGTATAGCGGCAGGCTATTTTCTTTTTTCCGGTCGAGTTCCTGAGAGCCGCCGTTTTTATGCGGCGCTCTATCCTGAGAAAGGGAGGCTCTATCACCTGTGGTGTGCCTTTAGGCAGTATCAGAATTTCACCACCATCCATTTTGACCGCTTTCTGGCAAGCCGGACGGACACAACAACCTTTACCTCCCAGGGCATGGGAAAACTGGAATCCGTCATTGGCCGGCAGGGAGGGATTCTTCTCATGTCCCACTTGGGCAACTGGGAAATGGCAGCCAGACTGCTCCGGCAGCAGAAAGATGCCCTGCGCCTCCTTCTTTATGTGGGAGCGAAGGAGAAAGAGGGGGTGGAACATATGCAGAAAGAGGATCTGCGAAGGGCCGGGGTCACCATCATCAGCGCCGAGCAGGGAAGCGGATCACCATTTTCCGCCATGGAGGGCATCCGCTTTCTGCGGTCAGGGGGGGTGATATCCATGACCGGAGATATTCTCTGGCGTAGTGATCAGCACAGGGTACGCGTCACCTTCCTGGGCCATGACGCCTATCTTCCAGAAGCGCCCTATATCTTTGCCCTGGTCTCCGATGCTCCACTTTTTGTTTTTTTTGCCTTCCGCACCGGGAAGAACACGTACCGATTAACCGTATCGGATCCCATTGAGATCAAGCCTAAGTCCCGTCTGGACAGAGCGCAGGCCATTGCTGGAGCTGCCCAGCAGTATGCTGACTTGTTGGAAAAAATGCTGCGTGAGCACCCTTTTGAATGGTATCATTTTGAGCGTTTTCTTCAGTGATGATGTGAAGTTCGGAAGATATGCAGGCAAGGGATATCCTCCACATGCCTTACCCTGTAATCACTCAAAATTTACTTTTTAATTTATTAAAAAACAGTATCCAAGTCTCACCATACTGATTATTATTATTTTCATTTTTTCAGCCCTTGCCTGGTCAACTTTTATGAAGAGAGATGTATTACAAGAAAAAATCCTGACAATCTTGACAGATGATTTTGAGTTTGAGCAGCCAGAACTTTCTGATAACCTCCGTGACGATCATGGCTTTGACAGTATTGACGCCATTGAACTCCTGGGAAAAATAGAGCTCCTCCTCGATTTCACCCTCACCCGGGAAGAAAAGGAAAAGGCCATGGGAATCAGGACAATCAACGATATTCTTGATTATATTGAAACAATAGCATCATCTCGCGACACATGATCCTCTCCGCCGAAACCCCATGAAGCGACGCGTTGTCATTACAGCTTGTTCTGCCATCACTCCCATCGGATATGATAAAGCTGATATCATCGATAGTCTCAGGCAAGGGAAGTCAGGAGTCAAGCCCCTGCGTGATGATGGGTTGCTGAACAAACATATTCACTCCCGTGTTTTCGGCACGGTGGATTATCCCATAGATTACGGCTTCAAACGGCAGTACCGCAAAACCATGGGGCCGGTGGCCTATTATGCCTGCCAGGTGGCAAAAGATGTACTGGAACACTCCGGCTTGAGTCAGGAATTCATCACTTCCGGACGTCTGGGAGTGGCTTTCGGCTCCACCCATGGCAGCCCCACGGTCCAGCGCGATATCTACAGGACATTTTTTCAGGAACTGGATGCAAAATTCTCCTCCATAGGGGCCGTGGATTATCTCAGATCCATGGTGCACACCACGGCGGTAAACATTACCAGGATGTTCGGCATCACAGGCAGGGTCATTGCTTCTTCAACCGCCTGTACAACCAGCAGTCAATCAATTGGTTTTGGCTATGAAACGATCAAGTACGGGATGCAGGATGCCATGATTTGCGGTGGCGCCGATGAGTACGACACCACAACGGTGGCCGTGTTTGATAACCTGCTTGCCTGTTCCACAGCCTATAACGAGACGCCGCAGCTCACTCCCCGGCCCTTTGACAGCGGACGCGACGGCCTGGTCGTGGCCGAGGGCGGTGGGGCCGTGCTCCTTGAGGAATTCGAATCGGCAAAACGCCGCGGCGCATCCATTCTTGCCGAGGTCATCGGCTTTGCCTGCAACAACAACGGCGGTGACCTTATTCTGCCGAACCTGGAGGGCATCACCGCCACCCTGCGCCTGGCCCTTGAAGATGCGGGGATCGCGCCCGGGGATGTCGACTTTATCAGTGCCCATGCCACTGCCACCAAGATGGGTGATGTGATCGAATCCCAGGCCATTGAGGCCGTTTATGGGGACAATGGCCCGTTCGTCACCGGCCTGAAGAGTTATATGGGCCATACTATGGGAACCTGCGGGGTGATTGAGACGATTTTGACCATTTACATGATGGAGCAGGGTTTTATTGCCCCCACCCTGAACCTTCAAAATATTGATGAGCGTTGCCGCATGTTGCGACATGTACGGGAAGTGACCGCAGCACCTATACGAATCGGTGCGATTCAAAACTTTGCCTTCGGCGGGGTCAACACCTGCTTGCTCATAAGGGACGGCAAGGCCATGGACAAATAATACCTTGCCAGCATGAGAGTTGACCGTTTAAATGATCTTTTTGTCACCATCATCTGCTGGGCCTGGTTCACCCTTGGTTTTATCCTGTTTTTTTCATGGCGATATGTCGCCTGTGCCCTATTTGCGAAAGAGACGGAAAGCAGCTTTCAGCGTCTGAACAGCCGTTTTTACCAGGTTTTTTTTCGCATAGTCAGGATCACTGCTCCCAGTCACAAATGGAATATAGATGATGAGGTTACGGGAATCCGGTCTGCGGTTATTATCTGCAACCACCTTTCCTATCTGGATCCGTTACTGTTCATTGCCCTTTTTGAACGTCACCGCACCATCGTAAAAACGCGATTTTTCAGAGTGCCGATCTTTGGCTGGTTTATCAAAAAGGCTGGATACTTTCCTGCCACCGGAGAAGGACGGTTCACCAGAATGATGATTGAGCAGATGGAGACAATGGAAGGTTTTCTGCAAGGTGGTGGCAACCTTTTTGTCTTTCCGGAAGGGACCAGGAGCCGGGATGGCAGGATCGGCAACTTGAACAGGGGAGCTTTGAAGATTGCCCGGCTGTGCAGGGCCCCCATCTATGTTCTGCAACTCGCTCATACGAACAATTTGTTTACCCCCGGTAAATTTCTTTTTCAAACCAGGGTGAAGAATACCATCAGCCTAAAGATCATTGACCGTATCGAACCTGACTATCAGCACCATACCCCGTCCGCAGCCGTACTAGAACAACAAGTTAGGGAGGCATACAAAGCGCGACGGTTATGAAAGTCATCTTACTCTCCATGCCCGATGTGGTACCGATCATCATCCATGAAACAGCGGTCCATATGCCCAATCACGGCATTGCCACGGTTGGCGGCAATATCGATGAGAACCATGAGGTCTATCTGATCGATCTGATCCGCAAGCGCCGATCAATCAAGAAATATCTGACCAGAGTGATGGGAAAGATCAAGCCCGACCTGGTCGGCCTCTCGGCCATGGCCTGGCAGTACGATACCTGTATCAAACTCGCCCACCTGATCAAGGAACTCCTGCCCGACGTCAGGATCGTTATCGGCGGCTACCATGCCACCCTGATGCATGAAGAGATAGCCGCCTCCGAGGAGGCAAAGTGGATTGATTTCATCATCCGGGGAGAAGGAGAAGAGGCTTGCCGACGTCTGGTGAATGGTCTGGACGGTCATGACGACCTGGGGGCGATCCCATCCCTTTCCTACAAAAAGGACGGCGCTTTTGTCCACAATCCCCGGGGAGAAAATCTTGATCTGAGTAAACTCAAACTCCCTATCCGGGATAAACGCCGGCTGACCTGGGGCTACCATATTATCTATTCCAGCATCGAACTTGTGGAGACATCCAGGGGATGCACGCGTTCATGTAACTTCTGTTCCATGCGACACATGTATGGTCGCACCTTCAGAACCTATCCCATCAGCCGCGTCCTTGAAGACATTGATGACATTTATTATAAGCGCAAGACCAGGTGGATATTCATCACCGATGACAATATGGTCCTGAATCCTTCCAGGGTCCTGGAACTCTGTGACGCGATCATTGCCAGGAACTATAAGGGGCTCAATTTTGTTGTTCAGGCCGATTGCGTGTCCATGGCAACAAACGAAAACATGGTCGCCAGAATGGCAATGGCTGGTTTCCGCTCGGTTTTCCTTGGCATTGAAAACGGTTCGGCCAAAAATATGAGCAGCGCCGGCAAAGGCGACATTATTGCCTATGCAAAGAAAGCCATTGAAAACTGCCATAGGTACGGCATGATGGTCATCGGTGGTTTGATTTTTGGTTTTGCGGAAGACGATGAAGCATCAATCAGAGAAAATTACGAATTTTTTAAAGATATTGGCGCAGATGCCTCCTATTGCCAGATCCTGACCCCCTACCCCAAGACCGCCATGCGTCAGCAGCTTATCGAACAAGGGCTGGTGACCAATACCACCGATTATAAAAAATACAGTGGCCTGTGGGCCAATGTGCGCACAAATCACCTTGACTCAGAACAGCTCCAGTATCAGTTCTGGTATCAACGGCAGGTGGTGTTAGGCTGGTGGAATCCTCCAGCTCCGGCAAGGAGTCAGGGGCGTTTATGGACCTCTATTTGGCGCTTTCTCTTCAAGCCGTTTTTGAAAATTCGCTACCGAATGATCATGAAGAAGTATGGCTGGGAGGGCCGCTACCAAAGAGAAGTTGCGCGGTGGGAAAGAATGAATCGTTTTAAAGACCTCGAACAATACTGAGCAGACATGCAGATATATAATCTTGAATTTACCGAACAGGAAATCCGTGCCGCCGTAGCTGCGGACAGACTACTTTCCATGGAAATAGAATTCAGCCGCATCTGTAACTTCCGATGCTCGTACTGTTATGTTCCGGACAGCAGTGGCTGCGGGAATGAACTCTCCAGGGAGGAAATAAAAGACGTTATCCTGCAGGCCAAAGAGCTTGGCGCACGGAAGATTATCATCTTGGGCGGAGAACCGAGCATCTATCCCCATCTTGTGGAAATGCTCAGATTTCTTGGCAAAGAGGGACTTGAGATTGAGATGTTCACCAATGGTTCTGGAGTTGATAAATCTCTTGCCGCCGTCCTCGCCGAAGAAAAGGTGCGGGTGATCTTGAAATTGAATTCCCGAGATGAGGCGATTCAGGACCAGCTGGCTGGGAAAAAGGGGGCATTCCGAATCATCAACAGGGCCTTGGCCACCTTGCAAGAGGCAGGATATCCTTCAGCAGAGCGATTTCTGGCAATCAGCACCGTGATCTGCAGGCAAAACATTGAAGAATTGCCGACAATGTGGCAGTGGCTGCGGGAGGAGAAAATAGAGCCCTATTTCGAAGTCATCACCCCTCAGGCCAATGCCCTGAAAAATATATGGCTCAACGTTGATTCAAATGAGTTAAAGGCGTTGTTTACCCGGCTCTCTACAATTGATCGAGAACAGTTCGACCGCAACTGGGAGCCCCAGCCGCCGCTGGTAGGGAACAAGTGCATGCGTCATCAGGTCTCCTGTGTGGTCACCGCCACCGGCGATGTCACCCCCTGTGTCGGAGTCACCATTGTCCTGGATAATATCCGCCGCAACAGACTTGCCCATATTCTGAAACACAGTGAAGTGATCAACAACCTGAAAAATTACCGGAAGATGATAAAAGGGGTATGCAGAACCTGTGAAAAAGCCGAAGAGTGCTACGGCTGCCGTGGGGCAGCCTACCAGCTCACCGGAGATTATCTCGCCTCTGACCCCACCTGCTGGCGCAATGCCTCAGGCGACGACAGGTGATTTGATTCCCACCCAGATTCAGCGCTGTCTCGCCCAGATGATGCGGACTTGAGAGGTGCGTCCGTCACATTTACACTCTCTGCCGTTGTTGCATTGATAGGGCTAAAAACTTTTTTTCTTGGCAGAGCGTTGCCAGCGTCTCGTCAGATCAAGAAAGGCAGGAACATCTTGGTCGTTTTTCGATATTCGAGATACTCGGGGCCGAAAAAAGCGAGATTTTCCTTTTCTTCGATGAATCCAGCGACCACCAGAAAAACGGTCGTCGCAACGATCACCACTAGCCCCGCCAGACTGAAGTGCTTGAAAAACGCCCCCCAAGCCAGCAGCAGTAGCGAGCTGTACATGGGGTGCCGGATGTAGCGGTAAATCCCCGCAGTAACGAGGGTGGCCGTATTTTCGAACGCGAAATTTTCTGGCGCCGCCTCTCGGGCCTTTGAGCCACCAGCCGTCCTGAGCATGTGGAGCCCCTGGACGACGAAGAGGATGGATGCCGACAGCAGCAGCCAGGAGACGATCTGGTTCGGCGCATACCAGTCGTCAAACCAGAATGGGTGATTGTGCAACGTCAGGAAAAGAATCCCCTCGAAGGCAAAAAAACGGTAAAAGCCGTGGCATCCCGGATTGCGTAGCGGCTTCCAGGAAATCACCAGAAACACCAGGGAAAAAATAACGAAAAGCAGGCTTTTGGCGAGCGTAAAGGGCTCCATTTCCATACCCGTCTTATTTTCCTTCTCTTGGCGTATGGCCAATCTTTGCATGAACCGGCTGTTGAAAAACCCACAAAATAACCAGACCCATCAATCCTCACATCTCATTGCCAACTGCCGCAGTGATCTTAATGGTAAGGGACGCGGAAAATACTAATATACCATCACGCATCCCGTCTTCGGGCCATCTTTGGTCTTGCCTCAATCGCAAAATCCTCAGAGTAGCGCTGCTACTCCTGCGGTTTTGCTCAATCGGCGTAACCAAATCTGACCCCAATCCGGGCGCGATCCAGGTACATTCAGACCACCTGACCTCGGGAGATTCTGTTATGACACCAATTCGTAGATCAGGCGCATATTGGTGGCGGGGAACGGGGTCATGGTGGCATTAAGTTCGTTGCACAGATGCTGCA